>OCTA010004750.1_pt1 | contig 11894 bp, 14 predicted proteins | sample 1538991 | NCBI WGS metagenome assembly OCTA01 (sample SAMEA3539302, study PRJEB22396) | soil metagenome | biome: tundra; feature: field; material: soil | place: USA | collected 2010-05 | depth 0.15 m | reverse complement strand
GCAGTTCCGGCGTGGGCGGATTGTGCGAGGTGCGGATGGCGTTGCAGCCGAATTCTTTTAATTTGGCGACGCGAAAACTTTGCAGCGCATCCGGCAGCGCCGCGCCGACGCCGGCCATGTCCTGATGATTGCAGGTGCCGTAAAGTTCGTAATGCTTGCCGTTCAGCAAAAATCCGTTCGTGGGGTCAAAGCCGACGGTGCGGATGCCGAAGGTGGTTTCTTTTTGGTCAACAAGCCCGTTGGTCACGTAAATGGATGTGATGAGCTTGTAAAGTTTTGGGTTTTCTGGCGACCAGAGTTCCGGCGGAAGGTTATTGGACTCATTCGTTGAGTCCGGGATTTTCAAGCTGGTAGCCATATAATTCCCTCCTAGAATCACGGCTGTCTTTTGGCTCCAATCGGCAATGGTATTTCCATTGGGGGCGATGACCTTGAATTTTGCGACGACGTTAGTCCGGGTGATGGTCGGCGCGGAAAGATGTGGCACGATAACAATCAATGCGGCTTCAGAAATTGGCTTTTCCGAATCTTGCCTTGCATACACAAACATGCCATCCGGCGCGATGGCCACCGGCGCGGTCTTGTCCAGCCAGACGTGGCGGTAGATGCCCGCGCCCTCGTAAAACCAGCCCTCGAATTTCGTCGCGTCCACGCGCACGGCGACGGTGTTCTTGCCGCCGAAATGCGCCACGTCCGTGATGTCCTCGCGGAACGGGTAGTAGCCGCCCTCGTGCCGCTTCACCAGCCAGCCGTTGACCCAGACCGTCGCGTCGCGGAACACGCCGTCGAACGTCAGCCAGATGCGCTTGCCGGAATCCGCCGCCGGCAGATCAAACGTGCGGCGATACCAGCCGACGCTGTTCTTGGCGTAGCCCGGCCCGACCGGCTTGAAGCCGTGGCTGGTGTCGGAGTTTTTGTCGAACGGCAGTTCAATCGCCCAGTCGTGCGGCAGATTGAGCGAGCGCCACGCCGTGTCGCCGAATTTTTCCGACGCCGGGCCGGTGCTGGCGCCGGCCTTGTCGAGATGCAGCGCGCCCGGCCAGTCGTCGCCGAGATGGAATTTCCAGTTCGCATCGAGCGAAAGATGTTCGCGCGGGGAAACATTCGCGTCATCGGCGAAGATTTTGGAAACGGAAACCGCGAGGAACGCGGCGAGCAGGCAGCGGGTGATAACCTGTTGGATTTGCATGACGCAAAATTATTCAACCCGCCGCCCGTGGGCAATTGCATTTGCAATTTTTTTGGAGCAGCGGATAATCGCTGGCATTAAGAATTGTCTTGAGAATGCAATCCGCATTGGCCACGCCGGTTTCATTAGCACCGGGCTTCAGTCCGGTGTTGGCCTGGTGCGGGAGCCGGAGCCGTTTCAACGGCTTTTTCCGCGTGCTGGGAAGCCGCTAAAGCGGCTGACAAGACTTGCCATCACGAGCCACCGGGCTAAAGCCCGGTGCTAATGGAAAATACCGGGGCAAATGATTTTGAAAACGCGCTTCCGAAAGACTGGTTTGAAAACATGCCGGCACGAAGAAATTTTTGGACTGCGGCGGCAAGCGGAGCGCGACGCCGCTTTCGTAGGACAGGCGTCGCGCCTGTCTCCATCATTCAAAGTAGTCAGAGACAGCCGCGACGGCTGTCCTACGAAAATCCGCCGCCGTTGCTTTGCTCTGCCAGCGCAGTCCAAATTTTAATTTTATGAAAATCATTCACTTTTTTTGCACCGCCGCGATTTTGATTTCTACCGGCTGCGCCCATCCGCCTGCTCCCGCTGTCAAGCCATTGCCCGCGCCCGTTGCCACCAGCACAAACGCAGTTGTCAAATATTCCATTGCGCCGCGCGAGAAGGATCCCGGTCTGCGCCGCTCGACTTACACGCCGCGCGTTTATCCGGTGGACGAACGCGGGTTCTCACCCGTGGACGCCGCGCTCGCCAAAGCCTACGCCCGCGAGGACATCGTCACCAACGACGACGAGGGTTCGCTGAATCCGTTCGTCCTGAAAGTCATCACCGGCTATCCGCTCGATGGCTCGTATCAATATCATTGCAGTTGGAAGCCGCGCGAATACGACATTTACAACGGCGTCACGCAGGATCAATGGTATCGCGGCATGGTCGTGGCCAAGGCGTATCCCGACGGCTCGCGCTGCAGCTACTGCTGCGGCTTCACGTTTGAAGTGTTTGTGCGCGCGATGAAACTGCGCAACATCCAGGCCGGCCTCGAACCGGACGATTTCAACGGCATGACGTTCAACGATCTCTTCAACGCGCTCCAGTTTTGGTATATTGAAGGGCAGCGGGATTCCGAGGCGCGCGCCATCACCAGCTACGGCCTCGGCATGACGCTGACGAATTTCGACGACGCACGGCCCGGCGATTTTGTGAGTTACAGCACCACGCCGAGCGGCGGACATTCGGTGATTTTCCTCGGCTGGCTGCGCGACGACGCGAAGGACACGAACAAGATCACGGGCTTCAAATATTTTTCCTCGAACCTTTCCGGCAACGGCGTCGGCTACGCGCAGACACACTTCAGTGATTCGACCAAGAACGGCCACGGCGTCTTGCGTAACTACGTCAACATCGGCCACGTCGGCGCGATCAAAAATTACCGTCCGTTCAACCGCGCGGAAATTCCGCAGCGCAACGCCTACGCAGCAACCCAGCCGACGCGCATTATTTATTTGCCGGAGCCGAAAAAGTGAACGCGGCTTGCGATTGGGGCGCCGGTCTCCGACCCGGCTCGTTTGCAGAATCAACACCCACGAGCCGGATCGGAGACCGGCGCTCCGCGTCTGCGGGCCATGCGCGGATTGATCTGTTCATCAAATACAATTTTGCACGCCGCGCAGGACCGTGTAACCTTGGGCCTTAAAACACGTCTGAATTCGCCATAACACCTTTATGAGCTCACGAACATTTCTCTCTTTCGCATTGTCCCTCGCCGCCGGAGTTGCCGTTATCGGCAATCCTTTTCGCGCTGCGGCCGCGGATGCGGGCAACCAATATTATGAATTGCGGATTTACACCACCACGTCGGACGCGCAGCGGCAGCGCGTGAATGACTACTGGCAGAACGCGGCGATTCCCGCCTACAACCGCATGGGCATCCAGCCGGTGGGGGTGTTCACCGAGCAGGAAGATTCCGCGACCAACAACATTTACGTCCTCATCCCGTGCGACTCGATGGAAATCTTTACCGCGATTCCAGCAAAGCTCGCCGCCGATGCGGATTACCAGAAAGCCGCCGCCGAATATCTCTCCGCGCCGAAACCGAACCCGGCCTACGACCGGTTTGAAAGTTCGTTGCTCGTGGCATTCGACGGCATGAAGCACATTTCCATTCCGCCAGCCGACAAGAAGCCGAATGTTTTTGAACTGCGCACCTACAAAAGCTCCAGCGAAGGCAAGGGCTTGAACAAAATACAGATGTTCGAGAGCGGCGAGATCACCGTGATGAAAGAGGTGGGCCTCGCGCCAATTTTTTATGGCCGGAAAGTCGTCGGTTCGCACATGCCCTGCCTGGTTTACATGACGTGCGGCGTGAATGCGGACGAACACAAAAAACATTGGTCCGCCTTCGGCGCCGCGCCGGTGTGGAAACAGTTGCAGGCGGATCCGCAATACAAAGACAACATGATCGGCATGATCCGGGTCATCCTCAAGCGCACCACCGCCTCGCAGATTTGATGGCCGCGGCGGAATTACGGAAAGCGGCAAGTCTGCAAACGGCTGGCCGCTCCACCCACGCCAGCTCCGGCTTCAGGCCGGCTCAACCGGAGCTGGCGGAGCTTCACTGTTCCCGGCGGCCGCCGCCTGGGCGGCTGCGAGTTTTAGCCGGCGCTTCTCGTCCTTCTTGGCTTTCTTGTCCATTTCCTTGCGGCGCTTCTCAAACTGATAATTTGGCTTTTGCATCTTAGAAGCTTGCCAGCAAAAGGCCCGTGACGCGAGCAGCGAATTCATTCTTCTCATCGGCTACGGTCTCTCAAGGCTTCAGTGAAAATGCCGTGCCGCTGACGTAAATTTTCCCCGACCCCAAGTGCGCGATTGATTCTGTTCGTGAAAACAGGCTATGATGTTTCTTTATGAGCAAACCTGCCGCCTGCCCGATGTGCGAAATGACCGAAGTTTTGGAGCATCCTGAAAAATGGGAATGTGTCACCTGCGGTCACGAATGGCCGCGCGAAGCCGCGCCGGAAGCCGGCGCCGGCCCGCGCGTCGTCAAGGACGCCCACGGCAACTTGCTCGCCGATGGCGACTGCGTCATCCTCATCAAAGATTTGAAACTCGGCGGTTCGCAGGTGCTCAAGGGCGGCTCGAAATCCAAACCCATCCGCCTGGGCGACGAAGACCATGAAATTTCCTGCAAGTGGATGGCATTGCCGTGAGCCTCAAAGCGTGCTTCGTGAAGAAGGCTTGAGCGTCATTCAGTTTTTGCGCCCTCCAGCCACACCGGCTGCGTGAACGCGCCGTTCGCCGCGATGTCCCACACTTCCAGTCGCACCCAGGTGCGGTCTTTCAGTTCCAGCGGCAGCCGCAGTTTGCGTATGCCGAAACTTTCGGTATCGGTGAGGTCAATGCGCTGACGAAAAACTTTTTGCCCATCGCCGGAAATGATTTCCGCGAAGGCGAGCGGGAAAGTCCAATCAAGTTCTGCTTCCAACACCGGCGCGGTGTTGTGAGCGAGGTTGAACGTTTGGCCGCTTTGCTTTCCGCCCACCCTGAAGTTGGGAATCAAAATCTCGCCGGTGGTAGTGAAAAATTTTCCGCCGCGCAACGCATCAAGCACGGGCTGCCAGCCGTCGTCGTAGCGCGGCAGTTTTGCGAGCCGGAGATAGTTGATGTTCATGTGCGCATAAGTCTCAAAGTCCGGTTGGATTTGGAAAATGTCCACTTCGCCGGGCGTCTGTTTCTTCGCGCCCCAGTTGGACATGTCATCCAGCAGATCCAGCACGCGCCAGCCGAGCGTGGGCCGCGAGAGGTCGGCGGGCATCGCCTTCCACGCGCCGCCGAGAAAATGGTCGGAGTGGAAAAACGCGGTGTCCTTGTATTGATCGGGAAAACCAAACGACGCCTTGATGCGCGGGTGCGCCGTCCAAAACAAGCCGTTCTCCGTTTCAAAAAGCCGCAGCACGTCGGCGGGATTGCCAACATGATAAACTTTGCCGTAACCAGCGACGTCCTCGACGAACGGTTTGCCGTCTGGCCGATTCAACGTCCAGTTCACCGGTTTCGGAAAAAGGCTGATCCAATGTCCGCCGAGCTGAATGTTTGGTTCTTCGCCGGGGAGCAGAAGCAATTCGCCATCAGAAAGCCGGCGCGTCTCGTCGTGCATCACCTTCAGCTTGGCCAGCCGGTTGGTCTCCGTCAGCCGCGAGCCATCCTCGTAATGAAACTCCGCGAGGTGCGCGATGTCCACGCCGCGCGCCTTGAACGTCTTCACGAAGCCGGGCGTTTCCAGCCCGCGCGGCACGCCGTTCGTCTGCTGTTGTTTTTGTTGCTCGATAAAATTCTTGGAGTGCTCAATGTGATAATGGCTCGTAAACGTAAGCTGGCCGGGCAGTTTCTTGTAATGGTCGCCATGCGTGTAACGCGCAACCTCCGCCAGCGCCTGCCGCGCATCGCCACGCGTGAGCAGATAGAAAACGCCGAGGTGCTGCTGCGTGCCGGGAGGCGCGTTGAACCACGGCACATAACGATTGTCACCCGTGAGCGATTGGCGAATGCCGAAACCAAAATCCCCTGCCCGCTTGGCGTAATCATGCCCATACCAGACGAACTTGTTGTTGAACGCTTCGTCCTGCGGATAAAAAAACTGGTGCGGCGCTGGGAACACCGCGAGCGAACCGGCACTGCCGTTCGCGACCAATGCGCGGCCCGCCACAGCCAACGGTTCCGCTGCCACCGAAGGGTCGAGCTTCACGCTCTGGAAATTTCCGCCCGTGTCATTCCACGCCATCGCATCCCAGTTCGGCGCGGCGCTCACGAGGCCCGTGTCGTAAATGATCGCGCGCCAATCTTCCTTCGTCATCATTACCGTCTCGACGTGGATGAGCGGACTGTTGCGATAAAACGTGAAGCGCAGGTCGCCGCTGAATCCGCCCCCCGAAGCCTCGGCCAGACTCACCGTCATGCGATTGCCCTCGTTCGTCGTCTGCACGCGACGTTTTCCCAGCACGACGAGAAACGTTTCGTATGGCCGCGTCGAGGTCTTGTCGAAAAACGCGCCCCAGCCCTGCGGATTCTTGGAATCGCGACTCCCCACCGTGAGCAGTGTCACTGGATTCAGCGTCTTCATCACCACCGTCGCCGGCTGACCTTGCGCCGTGATGCCAAGCGACTCAATGAGCGGTTTGGTTTCATCCAGGCTGAACACTGCCACACCGTTCTCCGCCGCCGAGATGGGCCACGTCAACCGCAACTGCGTTTCACTTTGCTCCAAGACAACGCCCGAGTCGGCGGCACAAAGGTTGAGGCAACCCAGCGCCGCGAGGGCGAAACCAAGCGCGAGGCGAAAAAAGAGAGGCTGGTTCATTTGGTGTGGCGCAGTTTCGGCAATTCAACCGCCAGAGGCAACGCGGAATGAGGCGACGCGCCACCTTGGATGGGTTTCATGGATTTCCGAGAGGTCGCGAGTCGCGGTGGCCCGTGCGGCACGCACTTTAGACCCTTAGCGAGCCACGGAACCCCCGGCCGCCATAATAAGACTCCGCACCGTTGTGCCCCACGAAAGCGCGACCGTAACGACGATCATCATAAATCGCGCCGCCGAGTTCCCGGATCTCCGCCGGCGTCTTCACCCAGCTCGACGACTTCGTGTCGAACTCGCCCAGCTTTTGCAGCGCGAAATATTCCTCCTCCGTCAAAAGCTCGATGCCCATGGCCGCGGCCATATCCATGACGCTGTTTTTCGGTTTAAATTCTTTCCGCGAATCCAGCGCTTCCCGGTCGTAACACAGGCTGGTGCGGCCCTTGGGACTTTGCGCGGAACAATCGTAAAAAACGTATTCGCCCGACTTTAGACCTACCACATCCGGTTCACCGCCGGTGCGTTCCATTTCATGGAGAGACCACAGTTTTTCCGCATTGGCTTCCAGCCTGATCTGCACCTTGGCCCAATCCAGACCTTTATGGCGGTTCATGTTTTTCTCAAACCGGTCTTTCAACGCGCCGAGCAGTTCTTCCCGTTGTTTTGGGGACAACTTTTTTTTATTGCTCTTAATGTTGTTCATAGTTTGGACGGCAACCAGCGCAGGTCACTCGGCTTAATGAGATGGTAATCTTGAATGGCTTTCATGAAATCATTCATAACGCAAAACACTATTCTGCGAGAAAGTGTGATTAACGCTTTTTAACACTTTCGTTCTCTTCTTCAACTGTCTCAAATCGGTGATGGTCTTCGTCCTCTTTCTTCGCAAGCTCAGACAACTTTTTTTGAACGCCCTCAGGGTTGATTCCTTGTGTAAGCGCGCCACGCAACCGAAACGTTCCAATAGAAACTTTTTCAAAGTGCGAGTTCCGAAGGTCAGCCTCCGTTAAGTTTGCTTCTGTAAGATCAGCGCCGTGGAGTAATGCGAATTGGAAGTTTGCCTTCCAAAGAGTAGCACCTCTTAAATTCGCATTTGAGAGATTGGAATGTTCCAGACATGTGATATTCAAGGCGGCCTGATTCAAATTTGACGATGCAAGATTTGCCCCATAAAGATCAACAATATCTAAGCAAACTTTTGCTAAATTCAAGAACGACAAACAACGCGCAGCCAAACTTGACTCAGCTCCCGTCCGTTGACCTTGAATCCGCTTAAACCATATTCCAAAAGCGGTGGGCGTTGCATGTTCGATTTGACTGATTTCTTGAGTCAATTGAGCGCAAGCATTCATTACAACCAATAGAGCTTCTTCAGCGTTTCGCGAACGAAACATTGAATCCCGAAATGTTGGCAATTGAAGCTGCTCAATTGGCAGGCCGTGTCTAAGAACGTAGCTGAATAGTTTTGCCAGCCTATGTTGCCATCGCTTCACATCCTCAAGATTTTTGGTTCGAATCTCATTCAAAAGAAAGACATGCAAGTATGTTGAAACTGCGCTTGGTCCACATACATGTGCCCAATGCTTAAGAGCATCTTTTTCATCCCACCCTTCATCTGGACTGAGAAGACGCTTTTCGATTTCACGAACCAGCCGTTCTGTAGCCCGAATAATCCTCTTCGCGGTTAAAAATTCACCGAAACTTTTGTGGGTAAATACGAATGTTGGATCACCAGAGGCGCGTTGGCCATGTTGTCGAAAGAAGAAAGCGGCAAGCAATCTTGTAACACCAGCTTTTGCACCTTCTTGAAACGCTTCCAGAAGTGTTCCCACACCGCTGATGCGGCAATGTTCTTCGATTTCTTTGACCGTTGTCGAACGTCCGTCACCATGCCATGCTGCAAGACCTACCTCTTCAAGAACACGACTGAACTGATCTAGAGTCATGTGCCGTATCGGACCATATGTTCGCTTCCTCTCGTAACCTCGCTGATAAACAGCAGCCACCAAATCCGAGTAAATGACATTAAGGTTAATATTTTTCTCAAAATCGATTTTCCCACGCGTAAAACTTAATGCCACCAAGTAATTGAGAAGCGGTTGGGCCGTTACTTCGGTCAAATCGTTCCGATTTAATTCTTTTGGTAACGCAGTGAACCCTTTGCCAGAAAGGCTTCCATATGTTTTCCACCAGTCCTGCCGGAGGTCTTTTTTTAGCAATCCCTTCGAATCAATGTATTCATTGCGTTCCGGTTCTGGCACAAAATATGGAAGCAAATTTAGGATCTGTCTTGGTCGCCGAAATTCAGACTCGTTTTCCTGAACGACTAGTTCCCGGCCACTAATCAGAACACGAAGCCGTGGAGATTGAAGGTTGCGCTTCTCAACCGTGCGTTCAACCTCGCGAACAAATGCGCGCGCGGTTTCTGCCGCCGCTTTACCTTGGCTCGCCAATTCGTCTAGACCATCAAAAATAATAAGCAAATTTGGCTCGGGAGATTCCGGGTCAAGAGGGTTTTGAATGAGAACTCCTTCATCTCGTGTGAAGCGACCAACTTCTTCCACCAAATCTTTTGTAGCATCGATTAGGTGTAGAGGCACAAACAAGACTCGCACTTTTCCTGCGCGGGCAATTCTAGATGCAAAGATGCGCGCAAATGAAGATTTTCCGCTGCCCGGACCTCCGCTGATTACACGGACAGCATCAAGAGGGTTTTGTGTCTCCAGCCATTGTTGAAGCTCGGCTTCAATTGGGACAACAACCTTTCTCTCAGGCCGGCCTGCACGCAAAGTCCCTTCCATCGTCTTTTTTGAGGATGAATCATCCAGATAAAAGGCATTTAATGGAACATAAAGTTGCGCCAAACTGAACGGTTCGTCGAAAACCCCCTCATGGATGCGCTTTTCTAGAAGTGAAGCATACGCAACCCACGCCCATTCTCTTTCTCCAGCTTTTGAAAAAGGTGTATCTACTGCTGTTATGAGAGGTTGATACGACTTTACATTTTTTCGCCATTCCTGATTAAGAGCGAATACAAAATAACTTGGTAAACGTTCAGCTACAGCTTGTGCGGATGCTTTTGATACCCCTTGTGCAACAAGCCATCCCTCAAGAAGCGGTTGCAGGTCTGCAATCAGCGGAATTTCAGCCGGTCGATCTAAAAACTTCCGGTCTATAAAGACTTCCCTGCTCGCGATTGAAAAATTTAACTGTTTCTCCAACTCTGAAGCGTCTGCCTTAACTTCGGTCAAGTATTGCGCTGCAATTTCCCCCACAAGTTCAAAGAGTGCTCGAGTAATTGATCTCTGTATTAGCAGCGACGCGAGTTCGCCGGGTTCGGTGACCAACCCGATTGCACCAAGAGCTTCCACAGAGTCATTGCCGAGTTCTTCCCATTTCCCTACCGCCGCGTGACCGACACCTTTCGAAAGCCCTTTGAATAGACCTATAAAATCACTCTTGAGTGGCTTCTCAAAAGCTGAAATCTGTTTTTTTGCGGTTAGTTTTGGTGTCGCTTTTCTCATATTATTTCACACCTTCGCGTAAACCTCCGCACCTTTTTTCCACGAACTCCTTCGACTTGGCTTCCATGCCTAGCGCTTCTTCCTCGGCGATGCCTTGTTCGACGGCGTGTTTGGTTTCGGTGGTTTTCATCTGGCGTGCCGCATTTTCTCCAATTCCGCAATCCACTGAAGATGCACAGTTTGTTCAATCTTTCGCTGCTTGGGCGAAGTTTGACGCGCGCCTTTCGGGTCGAAGAAAGGACTTTGCGTATCGGGTTCGGGATCAAATGAGCCTCCGAGCGCGAGATAGGTCTGCCAGAGTTTCTCGCTTTCCAGCCAGCGTTGAACGGGCGTGAGCCGATACCATTCGGCCCACTCGCCTGCAACCAATTGTTCCGGCTGAATCATGTGATGACGGATAACAGATTTAACCCTGACTGTAAACCTCCGCGCAATTTTCCACGGATTCCTTCGACTTTGCTTTCATGCCGGTTTCTCCACCACTTTGCCATCCTGCCAGACAATCACGGGAAGTTTCATCGCGCGGTTCTGGGTTTTGACATTGTGCGCGGCGCGGCGCAGGGCGCGTTCGGCGCGCAGCACAAAGGCCGGGGCTTTGGTGGATTTGCGGACGTGTCCGTTCTTTTTCATAGGCCAATCAATGGTCGCACAGATTCAATAGCATTTATACGGGAAATGGCCAGCCGTTTTGCGGGCAGGTTGCGGCTGTCCCAAACCGCCCAGCGCGTCGCCAGTGGCAGATAGTCGTCGAGCAGATGAACGAGGCTGCGCTTGAACCGGCGGCGGATGTCGGCGGCGGGAACGTGGTGACCGCCCTGTTGCACGCGTTGCCGCACGCGGGCGATGGCTTGCGCCGGACTGGAAAGCCAGAGGTAATGCAGTTCGATTTCAAAACCGAGCTCACGGGCGCGGACAAACTGCCGGATGTAGGTCTTGCCGCTCAATGTGGTTTCCAACGCAAACGTCTCACGCCGTCGGAGGCACTCGTCCACTTGCGTGAGCAGCAGCCGCGCCGCCCGAACCGCACCGGCACTGGGCTTCAGCGGCGAAAGTCCGCGCGCGATTTCGTCCGCGTTCAGAAAGCGCAGACATTTCACTTCGGTCGGCAGAAATTCTTTCGCAAAGGTGGTCTTGCCTGCGCCGTTGCAGCCGGCAATCAAATAAATTGTTGGCGGTTGCGCGGACATGAATCACGCCTTCGCGTAAACCTCCGCGCCTTTTTCCACGAACTCTTTCGACTTGGCTTTCATGCCCGGCACCTCTTCCTCGGGGATTCCTTGTTTGGCGGCGTATTTGCGGACGTCTTCGGTCATGTTCATATCAATTCAGCGATACACTTCGCGGCGATGGCGCACACGGTTGACGCGCACCACCCGGATGGCGTCAGCAATTTCATAAACCACCCGATAGTCGCCCACGCGGATGCGCCAATCACTTTTGCTGCCGGCCAGCTTGCGACAACCGGGCGGGCGCGGATTGGTCGCCAGCGCCTGAATCGCCACAATCACGCGGTCGTGAACCTCGGCGGAAAGCCGGCCAAGGTCGCGCTCCGCCGAGCGTTCAAGGAGGACCCGATACATGGTCAGCGGCGGCGGCGGGCGGCCAGATAATCTTCGAGCGGATGATATTGCTGCGGCTTTTTGCGGGCGGCCTTCAACCAGGCAACATCGGCGGCGTCTTCGGCACGCTCCAGCAATTCCTCGTAATCGGCAATCGGTAGAATGACGGAAACGGGCTTGCCCTTGCGCGTGACAATTTCAGGTTCGAGCAATGTCGTCTTCATGCCAGCATCATAACAGATTCACGCCTTCGCGTAAACCTCCGCGCCCTTTTCCACGAATTCCTT
>OCTA010004747.1_pt1 | contig 11897 bp, 9 predicted proteins | sample 1538991 | NCBI WGS metagenome assembly OCTA01 (sample SAMEA3539302, study PRJEB22396) | soil metagenome | biome: tundra; feature: field; material: soil | place: USA | collected 2010-05 | depth 0.15 m | reverse complement strand
CTCTTCCGATCTGATCAGCTATCGTTCGCTGCTTTCCAAGCTGAATGATGTGGGTGCGACCAACGCATTGGAGCTCAACGGTGGAGCCGGACGGTCAAAGTCGAGGTCGGGCCTTGCAACGGCAAACGAACCTACCAACCTGATTCAATAGACGAGAACCGATGCCTGCACTATTGTGCGCCGCGGCGGCGGAGAATGGTCTTGATCGTCTCGAACATGATGAGCAGATCCAGCCCCAGGGACATATGCTTGATGTAGTAGAGGTCGTATTCAAGCTTTTCCTTGGTCTCGGCGAGGGTGGCGCCGTATGAGTAACGGACCTGCGCCCATCCGGTGAGGCCAGGCCGGATGAGCGTGCGCAGGTAATAGAAGGGCAACTCTTCGGTGAGCCAGTTGACAAACTCCGGCCGCTCGGGACGCGGCCCGACGAAACCCATGTCGCCACGCAGTACGTTCCAAAGTTGCGGGATCTCATCGATGCGGGTCTTGCGCAGGAACATACCCACCTTTGTAACCCGTGGATCATTCTTCGTGGCCCATTTGGCGCCATCGGCTTCCGCATCGGTGAACATCGTGCGGAACTTGACGACTTCGAAGATGCGTCCACCCATGCCAACCCGCTTCTGACGGAAGAAGACGGGTCCCCTGGACGACAGCTTCACGGCCAGTGCCACAAACGGAAGAAACGGCAAAAAGAGCAGGAGTCCGAAGGCCGCCGCGCCGATGGAGGCCATCTGGCGGGTGAACTGTTGCGAGGCGCGAATGCGGAAGCCCTCGCTGTAGAGGAAATTCGAAGGACGAAGGCCGTCGAGCTGAATCTTGCCATACAAGCGCTCCCGCAGAGTGCCGTCTTCTTCGACCGCGATGCCCTGGAAGCGCAGCGTAAGCAGTTCCTGCACCGGCAACTCGCCACGCCGGCTTTCCATGGCAACGATGATGCGGTGGACCGGAAGTTTCGCCTTGGAGATGTTGTCGAGGGCCTCGATCCAGACTTTCTTTCGCTCGGACGGTTCCATCTGTACGTCCTCCCAATCGACAACCTCCATGCCGAGGTCGGGACGCGCACGGATCGTGTCGACGATGGAGCGCGCGTAGTCTCCGGCTCCGAGGACATAAATGCGCTCGCGGAAGATCCTGCGGCCGACCACCCATTCGTAGCCTCTGCGCAGGAGGATAAGGGAGGGCGCGAGCAGCGCAAAGCCGTACACATAAACATGGGGGCCGATGGCGGCGTCGGGGTCTACAAGTAGAACGGCTGAGAGAATGAAGCAATCGAAGCCGAGCACCAGCAGAACGCGGAAGTAAATCTCCAGACGTCCGGATACGATGCTCGGTTCATACAGATCGAAGTAGTAGGAAAGCACCATGCTGACGATGGTGATAATGGCGATCTTGAGGAATCCATCTTCAAGCTGAAGCACAAATATGGCTTGATCCCTGAGCACCATCCAGGTCGCGGCGAAAAAACATCCACTGACGACCACGGCCTCGCAGAGCAGGAGAAGGACCGTCCGCGTGGGGTAATAAACATTCAAGAACCGGATCATTGCCTGGGCCGCCCCCGATCATTCTTCTATCTTGTCGTATCCATCGTATCCGTAGTAGCCACCGGCGATGGGCGGGCTCTTGACCGCGTTCAGCACAAACCCCAACACCTTCGAAGCCTTGAGCTCGGAGAGGGCACGCTGGGCTATCTCGTACTTGGTGACACCTCCGCGCGCAACCAGCAGGACCGCGTCGCAGGCACGCGCGAGGTTGACTCCATCGGAGACCAGGTTTACCGGGGATGAGTCGACGACGATCCAGTCGAAGTGAGGACCGGCGGCCTTGAGGAGGCGCTCGAAGCGGCGGTTGCCGGAGAGGTCCGCGGCTTTGTCATGTTCAGTGCCGGAGGGAATAATGGTCAGCGAGGCAAGCCCGGGGGGTAGCGGATGATCGGGCTTGCCGGGGCTTGGGTGCTGCATGACCTCAACAATGGAAGCGGAGCCGGAAAGGTATTCGGTCAAACCTGGACCTTGCGGGCAGCCGAGCAATTTGTGCACAGTGGCGCGGCGCATATCTCCGTCGATTAGCAGCACGCGGCCAGCCTTGTGGCGGGCGAAGGAGATGGCCAGGTTGGCAGCGATAAAGCTCTTACCCTCCTGCGGAAGGCCGCTGGAGACAAGAATGGACTTTAGGGCATTCAGGTCGCGAAACTCCTGCATGCGCGAACGCAGGCTACGGAACTGCTCAACTGCGCTGCCTCTGTCCTCCAGCGCGGGAAGTTGCCCGAGCGAAGGGCTCCAAGTGACCTGGGGAATCCTGGCGAGGTCGGTATCGGATAGTTCGAGTTCCTCATCGGCAGCACCGGCTAAGGCAATCCTCGAGTCGACAGGCGGCGCGACAGATGTCTTTCCGCCGTTTGCCCTGGAAACGGGCGGCAGCGCCGCCAAGGCACGGCCCGTATTGGAAAACGCCGGGATATGAGTGGGCCCGAGCGCTTCTTCGAGCACGGCTTGACTGGTGACTTGTCGGCTCGACTCGGAATCGGATTCGGCCGTGTCGGTCTTGCTGCGGTCCAACTCCGCCTGGCGCAATGCTTCGTATATTTTGCTCATCTCTCTTCCCTTTCTGGGTGCTTCTGCGATGGAAGCGTGGAGTTTGGTGAAAATCCGGTGTGAGTTGCTGAGACCATAAAGGGCTGCGGGTCGAGATCGAGATCGCAAGCGACCGCATGGATCAACGGCTCAGGTATCTGGTGAAGTTGTTCAACGTAAGCCAAGATGAGGGCGTGCTCGCTGATCAGGTTGATGATGCGGGGTATGCCGCGGCTGGCCCGGTGGATTGCTGCGACGGCATCGTCCGGGAAGATGCGCTCCGAAGTTCCGGCGATCAGCAGACGCTGGGCGATATAGTTGGCAGTCTGTTCGGCGGTGATCGCGTGGGTGCGGGCCCAGAGGGCGATCCGCTGGCGTAATTGACGAACATCGGGGGCGCGCAGCTTCTCTTCGAGCTCGGGCTGGCCGGAGAGCACAATCTGTACGAGTTTCTCGGACGAGGTTTCGAGGTTGGTTAGAAGACGGATCTCCTCGAGCAGTTCCCACTCGAGGTTCTGAGCCTCGTCGACGATGATGACGCACGTTTCTTCGCGGCGGAAGCGCTCGATGAGCCAGCGGTTCAGTTGAATCAGCATTCCCGACTTGGTGCGGTTCTGAGGCGCAATACCGAAGTCCGAGAGGATGAACTCGAGAAAGTCGAGCACGTCCAGGCGCGGGTTGAAGACGAAGGAGCTGAAGACGCGGCTCTGGTCCAGCGATGCGAGGGCACGTCTTAGCAACGTGGTCTTGCCCGTGCCAACCTCGCCCGTTAGAACGATAAACCCCTTATGTGCGGAGATACCATATTCAAGCGTGGCTAGGGCCTCGCGCGTATGCGGCATCATGTAGAGGAACCGCGGATCGGGACTGCCGGAGAACGGGTTGGTCTGGAGATGGAAGAAACTCTTATACATGGTTATCCCGTGGAGTCGGCTAGCAGATCCTTAGACGGTTTGCGACTGAAGAGCCGCTTCAGACGGGAGATCTTTGTTGGTTGAATGTTAGCCACGTCGCCGGACCAGGCAATAATGGCAAGCGTGGGCAGTTGCGTAAAGTCCCATATATCCCGCTCTGTGCGCAGCGCGGTGTCCTTGTATTCCAGCAGAGCAACAATGAGCATTCCAAAGGCAATGCCGGCGCCCAGGCCGCCTCCGGCGAAGTAGCTTCGCTTCGGATAGATCGGATCCGTGGGAAGACTTGCCGCGTCCAGGACGCTGAATGTCTCGCCTTCCTGGCGATTCTCAAGGCTAGTGGTCATCTGCGATTCATTGATCTCGCTGAGTATTCTCTTTTGAAAAGCCTCCGCAGTATCGTAATCGCGCGTCAACTCCTTGTACTGTGATTCCACCTGTGGGCCGGCAGATATGCGGCCCTCGTAGGTGCGGATTTCCTGTTGGATTTGTTCCTGCTGCTTGCGCTTGGCAGCAATTTGCTGATCATAGCCGTTCAATCGAGCACGAAGCTCCGCAACGATCGCAGAATCGGCGCGTTTGGGAGCAGACGCAGCGGGAGTCACGGGCGCAGGAGCAGAGGCTGCCTTGGCCATCTGCCGCTGCAGATCCGCGATCTTGCGGTTGACGTCTTTGACATCGGGATAATCTGCGCTGTAATGTCCCTCGAGTTCGGCTTTCTGGCCCAGCAGATCATCGAGCTCTTTCTGCTGAGCCTGAGAGGTCCGGATCGGAGTGGCAGTGGCACCCGGCACCGCAACAGCAGCCTGTTCCGCCTCTTGTTGCGCCAGTAGAGTTTCTCCGACTGACCGGTTCGACTCCATGGCCTGAATTTGCTGGTTGGTTGTTTCGAGCTCGGTGTTCAGGCTGGTCATGATGCTCATGTTGTTGGTCTGATCTTCGGGAAGCATCCCGGCGTGCTCACGCTGGAAGGCAGCGACTTTGGCATCCAGGTCGTCGAGGTTCCGCGTGGCACCGTCAAGTTGTTCCTTGAGAAAATCGGTCGTGCCCCTGGCATTTTCTTCCCGCGCGCGCAGGTTGGTTTTCGTAAACAGCGACGTAATATCGGAGCACACCTGTTCTGCGGTCTGCGGGTCATTGGCTGTAAAGGCTATATTGAAACCCGGAAGTCCGTTGGAGCGGGCAATCTCATTGTGAACAGGTTCAATCTTCAGGGTCTGGGGATCGCGCATGAGGTCGACCCGGGCGTCCATGGAAAGGTGCTGATTCGCGAAGAGATTGTACTTTTCAATAATGGGCTGAATGTTGGACCGGCTGAGGACCTGCTCCGTGATGATAGCGAGGCGGCTGTCGAGAGCTTGGGTAGCTACAGGCTGGACAAAATTGGTGGGCACCTTCTGCTGGTCAATCAGTATGAGGGTCTCAGACACATACTTGGGCGTGACGAAATAAGTAAAGCCCATCGCTCCGGCCGTGAAGACGATGGTAGAGATGGCGATGATCCACCAGCGGCGCTTGAGTATGTTGAGATAGTCTTCTACGTTCAGTGTGCGATGACCAAGCATAGACACTCCTTATTGACGTCCTAAGTGGATTGAACTGGGCGAGTAGGTCAACCCGAAACCAACCACCTGCTCGCTTCCGGTGAATACATCCACTGCGGTGGTCGCCGCTTGGTTCGATGATTGATGTTCGAAAGTATAGCTGGCGTATGCCGAGAGGCTGCGCACGATGGCGCGCGAAGTCTGAACCCCGGCCACCGTCGTGTCGAAGGTAAAAGGAGCGACGTTTGCCCCAGGTAAGCCCGATGATTGGGTGTACGACGCGGAGGCTGAGCAATTCCAGACGCGGGCGAACGTACGGCTAACTGAAACCCCGCCGCCCTGAGAGAGTGACCCGCCGACGACGCCAAATCCCGCATTGGTACCGCGCATATAGTAGGCCGTCGCCTGTGAGAAATGCCCCTGGTACGTCGCGGAGGCACTGGCGTAAAGGCTCAAACCCTGCGAGCTGCCGGCGGAGTCGTCGCTGGTCCATTGCGGACCGGCGGAGACGCTAACACTGAACTTGCGAGTAAATTGGTGGGTGATCTGTCCACTCGCGGTCTGGCTTACGAAACCAGGCTCGGCCATCGCGGCGCTGTTGCCTGTGAACTGATAGGTCGAATACGAGTAGTTACCGCCGAATGAGGTGCGCGGACTAAGTTGATGGCTAATACCGCCCCCGCCGGTCGTGGAGTTACTGTCCAGACCTTCGCCGCCGGTACCGAGGAAGTACTGAGTGCTATGAGATCCAGAGGCGTTGACAGATGTCTTTCCCGTCAGTGGATGCTGAACACTTCCCGTGACGGTATTGCTGACGCTGTCGGAGTAATTGGTCAACACACCCTGGCCGGTGTCGGCACCCAGACTAACGCCAAGATCACCGACCCCGGGGATTCCAGACAGGCCGGTCGTTGGTGTTCCAGGCAGATAGCTGACGCTGTCGGAAACTACAATGCTCCACCTCTTCAAACTGAGGACTTGAGACATGGCAAGATTCAGGAAGCTGTAGGATGGCTGCCCCGACGTGCTCCAGGAGTGGCCACCGGAGAACACCGCGCTGAAAGGGTGCAACTTACTGTTCGAAATGTAACCGAGATCGCCGCTCAAATTGGTCCCGGCAGCAGCACCTTGATTTCCGTAGTAGCCCCACGAAAGGCTCTCCGAGGCACTCACGGCATAGTTCAGCGTGCCGGCGGCACGAGGCAGCGCAAAGCCGGTGGAAATGGGCGCAGCCTCCGCGGCCGGGAGAGCCTGTCCCAACATCGACGGAGCGACCGTCACAAACAGTAAAGCCAGAAGTAGAAGACGCGCGAGCGCAGCGGGCCGCACGAGATACTCGGTCAGAGGCTGGGTAGCAATCCAACTGACAGACCGGACCGCGGACTGGATAACGGATTGGGGAATGTTCGTCATGGGATCACGATGGTGTCGCCGGGAAGCAGCGTGACACCCTGCATGTCGCCTTTCTTCACAGCCTTGGTGTAATCGAAGTAAATCTTCTGCTGCTTGCCTGGTTCCCCGCGCAGGATATAGATGTGCTTCCTGTTGGCATACGGCGTAAGACCGCCGGCTGTTGCAATAGCCTGCAGAATCGTCATGCCAGGTGTGATGGCGAGCGGGCCGACATGCCCAATCTCCCCAATCATGAAGACACGCTTGCTATTGACCGCGAGCACGCTGACGTTAACCACCGGATCAGTGACAAACTTCGTAAGCCGAGTGGTTATATCGGCAGCCAGCTGCATAGGCGTAAACCCGGCAGCCATAATGTCGTCGATCAATGGGAGTGAAATCTTCCCATCCGGCCGTACGGTCAGAGCGGTTGAGAGCTGCGGCTCCTTCCACACCTCTATCTTGAGCGAATCGTCCGCGCCGATGATGTAGTTGGGGGACAGCGACAGTGGACCCGCGTCCGGAGAAATTGAGGGCGCAGGCGGCGGGGCTGGTTCGGCGCTAAGCACAGGCTTGCCAGCCGTTGGCTGGGCCAGGCCGATCCCCAAAGCTGGGAGCAGGCAGATCGAAGTAACAATACAACGGAAAGTGTTCATATTCCTACCGATTCTGTTGTGTCGGCCATATCCGGCCCCATCTCTGGAGGAGCGCAATTCCCCCCAAGGCAAGGCCCTCCGACAAACTGTCCCTCATGAGAATAAAGGTACGTTGGATACCATTTCCGGCGATGCGGGCTTTGGTGGGCCAACATCGATGGCTGTTTTCAACCCTAGACATTGGAGAAGCAACTCATGTGATTTTACACCCGCGATGCCCGGCAACTATCGCCGCCGAAGCCCATTCGTACCCGTTACAACCAAGTCACAAAAAAGAGAACTTCTTTACCCATCTGTGGGTAAGCTTATTCCACTTACCCCCTTGCCGTTATTACACTTAAGTGTGCGGACTCAATCCACTTAAGTCCGGCCGAGATTAGGCTTCTGCGGGCTGAATGCGTGTCATAATCCTATAGGCTGTGAAATTGCCTATACAGGCTCAGGGGGTTTATTCCTCATGCAGGATAATACGGTGGTCGCTGTGACCTCTTCGGGCCCAACGTCCGCGAACGACCCGCGGGGACCCGCCTCACTGGAGGCTGGTCAGGTTCCTGCCGCGTCTTCCGGAGGGAACAGTGGGGGGCGGGAAAGCACGGTCTGGCCAATGCCCTGGGGACAACTCGCTCTCATGGGCGCACTTCTCGTGCTCCTTTATCACCACATCGCCGTCAAGTTGGTGATGGACTGGTACAACCTGCCGGACTTTTCGCACGGATTCCTAATCCCTTTCTTCGCCATCTTTTTGCTCTGGGACCAGCGCAATGAACTCCGCCGCATTCCGATCGTGCCGAGTTGGATGGGGACTACGCTGGTAGTCCTGGGCATCTTGGAGCTGTTGGTTGGAGTATTTGGCGCGGACCTTTTTCTGCAGCGCACTTCCTTTGTCCTGCTCCTCGCCGGGATGATCTGGACGCTGCTGGGCAAGAAGATGCTGGTGCAGTTGAAGTTCGCGTTGTTTGTGCTTCTGCTGGCAATTCCGCTGCCGGCCGTCCTTTATAACCAGATCACTTTCCCTCTACAACTGCTGGCTTCGCGACTCGCCAGCGATCTGCTCCCGCTGGCGAATGTACCGGTACTGCAGGAGGGCAATATCATTCAGTTGCCGGCAATGCCGCTGGAGGTTGCCGAGGCCTGCAGCGGTATTCGATCGCTGATGAGCCTTTTCACCGTCGCAGTGATTTACGGCTACTTTCTGGAGAGGAAGACCTGGCGGAGATGGGTACTTGCACTCTCAGCTCTGCCCATTGCGGTCACTGCGAACGTGGTCCGAATCTTCGGCACCGGTTTGTGCGTGCAGTATTGGGACCCGGACAAAGCCATGGGGTTCTTTCACGAGTTCTCCGGCTGGCTGATGTTCCTGGTATCTCTTGGATGCCTCTATCTCGTGCATCTTGCAATGCGCCTGGCGGTGCGGGAAGGCGGACACCCGGCATGAGATCCCCACGACTTTGGTTCGTCGTTCTGGCGATGGTCTTCGCGGCTGTGGCGCTGAACGTACGCGGGGACGTAGATCGAGTCCCGCCCAGCCGGCCGCTCAACGAGTTGCCGGTCATCATCGGAATGCGCACGGCAACCGACATTCCCATGGATCAGGAGACCCTGGACGTTCTGGGCAAGGGAGACTTCCTCACCCGGGTCTACACGATGCCCCCCGGGACCCGGACGAATGATCCAGGCAGTTTTGCGCCAATCGCACTTTTTATTGGATACTTTCCCACGCAGCGAACTGGGCAGTCAATCCATTCCCCGCAAAACTGCCTTCCCGGTTCAGGATGGACCTTCCAATCCTCGGGGAGGACGGTGTTTACCGACCCCACTGGCAAGCACTATAGCGTCGGAGACTATCTCATTGTCAAAGGATCCGAGACGCAGGAGGTCCTGTATTGGTATCAGATCCAGGGGCGCAGCATCGCAAGCGACTACAAGGCGAAGCTATACACCCTGGCAGACTCTATTCGCTACGGGCGCACCGATGCGGCTCTGGTTCGCATTACCACTCCGGTGGGACCGGCCGAAGACAGGCTGGAGGCGCGCAAGCGCGTGATCGATTTCGCCGAGCAGATCACTCCAATGTTGCCAACCTATATACCTGATTAGACAAAGCGAAGGGTGTTCGACTCGGTAGTATTGATACCATTTAGCCCTTCGCCCGCAACGAACGCTTGAAAGAGTCGTACGACAGAGGATGAGGAGTTCGCCCATGTTACAGCAACGCCCAATGCACATCGTCCGGATTTCAGCGATGTTAGTTGTATCGCTCGCGCTCGTTTTCACAGTTGGATGCCATCGCGATCCAAATGTTCGCAAGCAGAAGTATCTGGAGAGCGGAAAACGGTATGAGGCCAGCGGCAAGTACAAGGAAGCCGCGATTCAGTTCTCCAACGCAATTAAGTTGGACAAGAGTTTCGCCCCCGCTTACTACGAACTGGCCAAGACCTACTTGAAGATGGATAGTCTGCAGCCCGCCTACGGGGCGCTGCTGAAGACGATTGATCTTGATCCACAGAATGTCGATGCCCATATCACATTGGGAAATATATACCTTGCCGGGCATGCCATTCCGAAAGCCGAGGCCCAGGCACGGGACGTACTGGGCATCAATCCCAACAATGCGGACGCATATGCTCTGCTTGCGGGTGTAGCGCAGGGCAAGGGCGACACAGCCGAAGCAATTAAGAACATCCAACGTGCCCTCGAGATTGAACCCAACCGGTCCAGCTTCCACAGTGCACTGGCGATGTTGGAGTTCAGGAATCCCGATGGCGAGGCCGGCGCGGAACAGGAGCTGACTAAGGCAGCTTCTCTCGACCCAAAGAGCCCAACGCCGCATCTCTTGTTAGCGGGGCTTCTCGAAAAAAAAGGTGATCATCAAGGGGCAGAACAACAGCTCATTGCCGCAATCGGTGCTGACCCGAAGAATCTGCAGGCGCGTGGGTCTCTGGCCTCCCTCTACATTCGTACCGGAGACAACGCAAAGGCCGAACAGACATTGCTCCAGACCGTCAATGATCTGCCAGACGTTCAAGGGGCGTCCACCCTTCTCGCAGAGTATTACAACAAGACAGGACAGATGGACCACGCAGCAACGGTGTTCCAGAACCTGGACTCGAAGTACCCAAAGAGCTTTGCCATCAAGTTGACCTACGCTCGCATCCTCTTTGAAAAGAAGGACTACACCCAGGCAACCTCGTTGGCGAGCCAGTTGACCAAGACCGACGCCGGCAATCCCGATGTGCAAACCCTAAACGCGATGCTGTTGTTGAATACCGGCAAAACCGACGACGCCTTCACCCTGCTGAAAAAGGCTGTCAAGGACAACCCGAACAGCGCTCAGACTCAGCTTCTGCTGGCACGGGTCGCGTCGGCCAAGGGGGACATGGCGACCGCCGAAGCCAGCTATAGAGAGGCCTCCACGATAAATCCGGGCAACCTCGATGCCCAGACCGGCCTGGCGGATATCGCCATCAAACGCAACGACGCAGGCATGCTCTCCGAGGTGGCGGACAAAACCATCCAAATGCACCCGGACTTCGCTCTCGCCTACCTGTGGAGAGGCACGGCCGAGGCCGGCCGGAAGGAGTATGACAAGGCGGAAGCCGACTTCCAGGCAGTACTGAAGAACAACCCGAACAATTCCACTGTGTATATAGAACTGGCCCAGCTTCGCTTCGTGCAGGGGCATATACCCGAGGGCAACGCCATGCTTGAGAAGGCTCTCGAAAAAGATCCAAACTCGTCTGTTGCGCTAAACGGCCTGGCATCTTATGACATGCTAGCAAAGCAGCCCGCAAAGGCCATTGCGCGCGTCCAGGCCCAGATCGCCAAAGAACCGGGGAATAGCGACTTCTATGCTGAGCTTGGATATCTTCAACTGGCTACCAAGGACGTCAAAGATGCGGCGGACACTGAGCGCAAGGCGATGCAGTTGAATCCAGCGAGCTTGCCGGCGACGCAAGTCTATACCCAGGCTGAGGTTGCCCTTGGCGAGGTCGACTCAGCGCTTGCCACCTGGCAGAACTGGGCCAACGCGCACCCGTCCGACGCAAACGCGATAATGCTTCTGGGTACGCTGGAGGAGGCTAAGGGCGACGACCCAAAGGCGGAGGCCGACTACAAGAAGGCGCTCCAACTCGACCCAAACAACGGGAGCGCGTCCAACAACCTCGCGTACATGATGGTCGAAGATGGGGAGAATATGGACGTTGCGCTTTCACTGGCGCAAACCGCGCGGCGACTGCTGCCGGACCGGGCCGAGCCGGCTGACACACTGGCATGGGTGTACTACCACAAAGAAGACTATAGAGCGGCACGGGATCTTCTCGAGGAGGCCCTGAAGACCTTCCCCAATGACCCTTCCATTAATCTGCACCTGGGTATGACTGATGCCATGCTGAACGACAAGAGCGAAGCTCAAGTGCACCTGAAGAAAGCTATCTCGCTCGCTCCCAATAGCAAAACCGGAAAGACCGCGGCGGATGAGCTGGAGAAGCTGGGGCAATGACAGGCTCCACGGATCCTGGTTAGCTTAGCGCGTCAGTGGGTCTTCCGACTTTCCCGTATAGCCGCCGCCGCTGGCTCGACTGTTCCAGCCAGCGGTGCGTTTCACGGCGTCTCGCCATTTCGCCTGACGGGCCTCCATGTCTTTGCGGGCAGCGGCAGGCTCGAAGATCGCGTCCGGCCCGCGCAGCCGTGCAATCTCGTCCGTGCTGCTCCAGAAGTTGACCGCCAACCCAGCCAGATACATCCTGATGCAATTCCAGTCTGACCTGACCTGCTGCAGCAGCCTGTCACGCGTCCGGCGGTGCTCGAAAGCACGGC
>OCTA010004745.1_pt1 | contig 11898 bp, 17 predicted proteins | sample 1538991 | NCBI WGS metagenome assembly OCTA01 (sample SAMEA3539302, study PRJEB22396) | soil metagenome | biome: tundra; feature: field; material: soil | place: USA | collected 2010-05 | depth 0.15 m | reverse complement strand
AGCTCCGGTGCTGCCAGGAGGCAACAGGAGACCAACGGGTTACGCGTTTGTCTCCCGGCCGCACACCCGTTGCGAAGGCCGGCTCCTGTATCATTTAGAGCGTGAACGGCGCGTCCTAAACGCTGCCTCTAACCCACCCCATAGCTGCCAGAACGATATTCCCGCCGGATGATCCACTCAGAATCCCGTTCACGCTCTGAAAAGCCTTCGCTCCACAGCCGAATAGTCTGAAACAGCACTCTCCTGAAAATTTGTTTGCCATACGCGAAAATCCTTCCACGATTTCCCGCATTACCAGGTGGATGAATTTGAATTCATCCTAACTGCCGCCCAGATGCCAGGAGGCCAAACGGTCGGACGGCCTCCAGCGCCCGGAATGGCGGTACTACACACAAAAGGAGAAATCTTTATGACGAATACGAAGATATCGCAATGGCAAAGGATCGCGCTGCTGGCAGCCGGTCTCTCGACGAGTATGGTTTCCATGGCCTGGGGCAAGGCTCCCGGCCTCTATCAGCAGCATGCGGACGGATCTATCTGGCAATCTACAGGGGAAGCCTGCCAAGGAAGCTCTTGTCCCGGCTGGGTGGAACTGGATAACAACCCCCTGACATCGGTGATTGCCGCCGCGGCAGGCAGGCTCTACCAATTGCACACAGACGGCACGATCTGGAGTTATGTCGGACCGCCCTGCAGCGGTAGTTCATGTCCCGGCTGGCAGGAACTCGACGACAACCCAAACACCGGATGGATTGGCGTCGGCGGCAGCAGTCTTTATCAGTTGCACAAAGATGGCTCGATCTGGAAATACACGGGAACGCCCTGCAACGGCAACTCTTGTCCCGGTTGGAAGGAATTCGACGACAACCCGAGCGCAGTGGCTGTTGGCGCCAGCGGAGGCTTCTTGTATGAGCTGCACAACGACGGCACGTTCTGGCAATATACCGGGCCGGCCTGCCAGGGGAACTCTTGTCCCGGCTGGCTGCGACTCGACGACAATATCAATACCGATCAATTCGCGGCTGGGGCAAATGGCGTGTTCGAGTTGCAGGTGGAGGGTCCGGTCTGGCAGTATACCGGCACACCCTGCACCGGGAACTCTTGTCCCGGCTGGATGGAGCTCGACAACAACCCGGAGACTTCCGGAATTTACGCCGGCGGCGAGCTGTACGAATTGCACACCAGCGGCTCGATTTGGCAATACACCGGGACACCGTGCAGCGGGAACAGTTGCCCCGGCTGGGTGCAGCTCGACGACAACCCAAGTACATTTGAGGTCGCGCCGGGCCCCAACACGGTCTATCAGATGCACACGAATGGCTCGATCTGGAAATATACCGGGACACCCTGCAACGCAAACGGTTGCGGCGGCTGGAGGATGCTCGATGACAACACGGCTACGGTGCGCATTGTGGCCGACGGAATGACTTTCTAGGCGCTGCCAGGAGACAACAGGAGACAAACGGGTTACGCGTTTGTCTCCCGGCCGCACACCCGTTGCGAAGGCCGATTCCTACATATCGTTTAGAGCGTGAACGGCGTGTCTTAGCTGCTGCCTGTAGCCCACCCCATCGCCGCCAGAACGATGTTCCTCCCGGATTTTCTCAAAATCCCGTTCACGCTCTGAAAACGCCCTCACTTCGCAGCGGAACAGCTTGCAAAGCCTCTTTATCCGGAAAATATGTTGTGGATTGTGTGAAAATCCTTCCACGATTTCTCGCATTACCGGGTGGATGGATTTCAGTTCCTCCGAACTGCCGCCCAGATGCAAGAGGCCAAACGGTGGGACGGCCTCCGGCGCCCGAAAGTGGCAGCACTACACGCAACAAATAAGGAGAATCTAATGATGAGCACGAGAGTATCGCAATGGCAAAGGATCGCGCTGCTGGCAGCCGCTCTCTCGGCGAGCATGGTTTCCACGGCTTGGGGCGGGGTTCCCGGCCTCTATCAGGTGCATCTGGACGGATCAATCTGGCAATATACTGGGGAACCCTGCGCAGGCAGCTCTTGTCTCGGCTGGGTGGAACTCGACAACAACCCGATTACTGCCTTTATTGCCGCTGGGGGAGGCAAGCTCTACCAGGTGCACACGGACGGCACGATCTGGAGTTATACGGGGCCGCCCTGCAGCGGGAGTTCTTGTCCCGGTTGGGTGCAGCTCGACGACAATCCAATCACTCAATCAATTGGCGTGGGGGGGGCCGTTCTCTATCAGACGCACAGCGACGGCTCGCTCTGGCTATACACCAACACGCCCTGCAACGGCAACTCCTGTCCGGGTTGGTTGAGACTCGATCAGAAGCCGACCACCGTGATTTTTGGCGCCGGGGGAGGCTTTTTGTATGAGCGCCACCTAGACGGCACATTCTGGCAGTATACCGGGCCCCCCTGCTACGGGAACTCTTGTCCGGGCTGGCTGAAACTCGACGACAACCCAAGTACCTTGGCAATTTTCGCGGCCGGGGCGCATGGCGTGTACCAGCAGCACGAGACTGGCTCTATCTGGCAATATACCGGCACGCCCTGCACCGGAAACTCCTGCCCCGGATGGGTGGCACTCGACAACAACCCCGAGACTTCAGAAATTTTCGCCGGCGGCGATCTGTACGAGCAGCACCTGGATCATTCGATATGGCAATACACGGGGACACCCTGTAACGGGAACGGTTGTCCCGGCTGGATGATGCTCGATGACAACCCAAGCACATTGGCGGTCGTGCCGGGGCCCAACACGGTCTACCAGCAGCACACGGATGGCTCGATCTGGCAGTACACCGGGACGCCCTGTAACAGCAACGGTTGCGGCGGCTGGCGGATGCTCGATGACAACCCGGCTACGCAGTTCACCGTGGCCGACGGAATGATTTTCTAGCGGTGCGTGGCAGCTCCGGTGCTGCCAGGAGGCAACAGGAGACCAACGGGTTACGCGTTTGTCTCCTGTAGACTTGATATGGAGAGCACAACAGTCGGGTGCCCGCTGGAACGCCCCGGAATCGGCCCGCTACGGGTTTGCCCCGTCGCGCAGCCTTTGTTCGCACCGCCCGCAGCACCTTCACCGAGGCGATGCCGCGGGTCTTGAGTCGCTCGCGGACCCATGCATGCCCGACGCGCCCAGATGAGATGGGCCTCAAGCCACGGGTTGCCAGCCCCCATGCCTGCCATACCGGGAACGGCCGCACACTCGGCTGTTGCGCGCAAGTGACATACAATGACCATAAGCAGACATGCTCACTCAGCTTCAGGGCAAAGCGGGACTTCTCCGCCAACTCGGATTCGTCAGCGCGACGGCCCTGGTGGTCTCCAACATGGTGGGGATGGGCATCTTCACCACCACGGGCTTCATGGCGCGGGACCTGGGCAGCGCCAAACTCATCCTGGCGGTGTGGCTGGCAGGCGCTCTGTTCGCCCTGGCCGGCGCGCTCAGCTATTCCGAATTGGGCATCAACTTCCCTAGCTCCGGCGGCGAATATGTATACCTCACCCGCGCCTTCGGTCCGGCCTGGGGCTTCATGACCGGATGGATCTCCTTTTTCGCCGGGTTCTCCGCGCCCATCGCGGCGGCGGCTTTGGCATTCTCGAACTATTTGGGATACTTCTTTCCAGCGCTGAAGCAGGAGAACGTACGCTACGTATTAGGCTCGGGGCCATTCTCGCTTCGCCTGGGCGGAGAACAGATGGTGGCCTGCCTGCTGATTGCAGGCTTCAGCGTTCTGAATTGCCTGGGAGTGCGGCGCACGGCCAGGGTGCAGAACGCGCTGACCGCCACCAAGCTGGCGGTGATCATCGGCTTCATCGCGCTGGGATTCCTGAGCGGATCGGGAAGCTGGCGGCACTTTTCCGAACCGGCCGTGCGCACCGCGCCCACGACGTTGCCGGCGCAGTTTGTGATCAGCCTGCTGTGGGTGATGGTGGCTTACAGCGGCTGGAACGCGGCGACCTACGTGGCGGAGGAACTGAAGCACCCGGAACGGACGCTGCCCGCCGCGCTGGCGGCCGGCACGGCGCTGGTGACCGCGCTTTTCATCGGCCTGAACCTGATCTTCATTTACTCCACGCCGCTGGAATCCATGAAGGGCGTGCTGGCGGTCGGCTCGCTGGCGGCTTCCAACCTGTTCGGCCCGCAGGTGGCGGGAACGTTCTCCGCGCTGATGGCGCTCTCGCTGATGGCCACGGTGAACGCCGAGGTGACCATCGGGCCGCGGGTGTACTACGCCATGGCCAGGAACAAGGCGTTCTTCAAAGCGGCTGCCAAGGTGCATCCGGAGTGGCACACGCCGGTGACCGCGATCCTGAGCCAGGGCCTTTGCGCCATGCTGATGACCCTGACGCCCTTTCCGCAGCTTGTGTACTACATCGGCTTCAGCCTGACCTTTTTCTCGGTGTTATCGGTGGCGTCGCTGTTCATCTTCCGCCGCCGGCCGGGCTGGCAGAAGCTGCGTCCGGTGAGCTTCTGTTTTCCGGCGATTCCGCTGGCCTACATCCTGGTGGGCGCCTGCATGATCGCTTACGGCATCGTCTGGCAGCCGGTGGCGTCGGTCACCGCGCTGGCCACGATTGGCACGGGGGCGGCGGTGTATCATGTATTTTTGCGCCCGCGGGAGGTTTAAAGGGGGAACTTCTGACGAATTTCGTCCCACGCCCGGGAACCATCGTTGTGAAACTTCAGGCGGAAGGAAGGCGTCGTGAACGTGGCATGATCGGCTTCATACCTTGCACAATCCGACCCGATTCCGGTCGCCTCAGCAGTCGTGGCCTCGCCATGGGCATCGGCGAATTAAGAGATCATTATACGGTATCTGCGGCCCTAGTGTAGCTAAAGGTTTAAGAGCTTATTCGTGGCCGCCGCGCTGGCGCAGCAATTCCGCCAGATCCTTGTGGCCTTCCTTCGCCGCCTCATGCAAAGGCGTTCGGCCTCCTCGGTCGGTCTTGGCAATTGACATCGGGGCCGTTGGCCAGCAGCAGTTCCACCACGTCCTTGTGGCCTTTAAACGCCGCATGGCGCAAGGGCGTTAGGCCACGACCGGTCTTGGCATTGACATCGGCACCGTTGGCCAGCGGCAGTTCCACCACGTCCTTGTGGCCTTTAAACGCCGGATCGTGCAAGGCCGTATCGCCGTCGTTGGTCTTGGCATTGACAGTCCGAACCGGGTGCTACGGTTCAATCGCCACCGGTTGCGGCCTAGCTAGCTAGCGGCCCGGAGGCGCCCCGGAGGACGCCGGCATTTGCAGGCATTTTGCAGCAACATGCATCTTGTGTCAGAATGGATGCAGCACTATGCCACTCATTCAAGTCCGGGACGTTCCGGACCACATCTACCGGCTATTGTGTGAACGGGCCGAACAGGAGCGGCGTAGCCTGGCCCAGCAGGTTGTAGGTGCTGGCTCGCGGGCTCGGTGTCGAGGTTGACGCGAAGGCCCGTCGGCGAGCATTGCTCGCGTCCATTCAATCCATCCCCCCAGTTCGCGGGCACAAGCCAAGCGATCCTGCCAAGCTCATTCGCGAGGACCGGCGCCGGTGAGAGCGGTCCTCGACGCCAGCGCGGCCATCGAGATCGTCGTCCAACGCAGTCAGGCCGCCCGGTTGCGAGGCATCGTAGAGGAAGCCGATGTGGTCCTGGCGCCCGACTTGTTCGTTCCCGAAGTCGTCAATACGACGTGGAAGTACTACCGGTTCGAACAGTGGAGCCTGGCGGTATGCGACCGGGCGACATAACGCCGGATTAGCGGCGCTAAAACCTCACCGGACTTTCACCCGTAACGGAAGTTTTTCAGACTATAATCGAGAAACACGACGGGCGAATTTGCCGCCGAGAAGTGGAGGAGGGGCCCATTGTTGGATTACATTGCCGTCCCGGCCTGGTTCCAAGGATCGCAACCGCAAAGCGTTCGAGCTCGGGCAAGAGGCAGCGCGCAAAGCGGCGGCAAACCAAGGCTTTTGTCTTGCAAATGAAATATATCTGGAACTTCTAGGATGAGAATATGAAAAAGTCGGGCGCGAGCCAAGGCCAGTCGGCATCGGAGCTCATCTCGAAAAGAATCGCCGAACTCGGGGACTGGCGCGGGGAAACCCTCAGCAGAATGCGCAAGCTCATCAAGGAAGCAGACCCGGACGTCGTCGAGGAGTGGAAGTGGAGGGGCACTCCGATTTGGTCGCACGACGGCATCATCTGCACTGGCGAATCCTACAAGAATGTCGTGAAGCTTACCTTCTCCAAGGGCGCGTCTCTGAACAATTCTGTTTAACCGGGCGGGGCGAAAAGGACCCTTTATGAAACACGGCGGGGGTTTACCTGAAAGGGATGTCCACTTCGGTGTAGCTGCCCGGAGTGGCCGCGTTCACCGCAGCAACGACCCTTTCAACGTATTGGCGCAAGACAGGCCACTGCGCATTTCCGAGAACGACGATGGAAATTTTCCGGCTCACCAAATTCTGCTGATACCGGATGTTTTTGTCGGCGGTCACAAACAGTCCGAAGCCGGCCGCCTCGGCGGCATCGAGCAGAGCGCCGTTTGCGAGCCTCTCCCATCCACGCTCAACCGCTTCGACGACCACATGACCTTTCAATGCGTATCGCAGCGGGGCTGGCGTGCTGTGGTCAAGCAGGATAAGCATTTACCGTTGATGTCTTGTCGTGCCGCGGGGCTGGCAATGGGTCGAGGCTTCGCGCGGCAAATTCCAGTACGGTCACAATCTGTTCCCGCGTCAGGTGGAACCACTCCATGATTTCGTCGATGGTGGCCCCGGCTTCGAGGTTTTCAAACACAATGGAAACCGGCATCCGCGTGTCCTTGAACACCCATGCGCCGCTGACCTTGCCGGGGATGCTCTCCACGGCGGGGCATTGTGACCAATCGAGGCTCGCCATGATCCACGCTCCTTCTTTCAGAGTACGCCAAGAGATACAGGAATACCAGCATCCGTTGGCAATCCGGATAGCTTCATCTTCAACCTCGCGATCGGCTGAGCCTTAAACCAGTTCCAGCCGTTTCAGCTTCATTCGGTCGGCCGGGACATGGGCAAGATCATACTGCGCCTGTTGCACAAGCCAGCTTTCGGCGCTGCCGCCGAGACCTTGGACAGCCTGACGGCCATCTCGGGGGATATGCCGCGCTTCTCGTTCACCAGTTCCGATAATGTGGTGCGCGTCACTCCCAGCGCGGGAGCGGCTGCCGTGATGCTCAAGCCCAAGGGCCCAATGCACTGGCGGAATACAAAACCTCCGGGGTGAGGGGGATTCTTCACAGGCATGGTTCCGTCTCCTTGTCAGTGGTAGTCCAGATAATCCATCCCGAAACCTAGCCTTTCGTTGAAACACGGCGGGGGTTTACCTGAAAGGGATGTCCACTTCGGTGCAGGTGCCCGGGGTGGCCGCGTTCACCGCAGCAACGACCTTTTCAACGTATCGGCGCAAGGTCGGCCATTGCTGGTTTCCGAGAACCACAAAAGCGATTTTACGGCCCGTCAGGTTTTGCTGGTACCGAATGTTTTTGTCGGTCGTCAGCAAAACCTCAAAGCCTGCGGCCTCGGCGACCGCTATCAGTTCGCCGTTAACAAGCCTGTCCCATCCACGTTCGATTGCTTCCACGACGACATGACCTTTGAGGGCATAGCGAAGCGGGGCAGGGGTTCCGTTATCGAAGAGGATGAGCATCCGCCGTCTGGGCGGGGGGTTGCACTACAGGCGGCGCGTCAAGACTCCGCGCCGCGAATTCCAGCACCGCTGCCACCTGTTCCCGGGTGACGTGAAACCAGTCCATCACCTCGCCGATAGTCGCTCCCGCTTCCAGATTTTCAAACACCACCGAAACCGGCGTCCGGGTGTCCCGGAACACCCAAGCGCCGCTACGCTTGCCGGGGATGCTCTCCACGGCGGGGCATTGTGACCAATCGAGGCTCGCCATGATCTACGCTCCTTCTTTCAGGGTACGCCAAAAGATATGGGAAAACCAGCATCCGCTGCCAATCCAGGTATTAGCGCCTTCGGCCTGCGCCACGTCACTGTGCCAGCGGGTAGTCTACGCTGCGCAGCAGCCAGTCGCGATTGGCGCGCACATCCTCGCGCAGCTTTTCGCAGAGGGCTTCGCGCTTTTCGTACAGGCGATAGCCCTCGCGCTTTGCATGATTGTCCAATAGCGCTTTCACCAGGAACGGCATCACCATCGAATAATCCGCCTGCATGCTCTCCGTGGTTTGCAGATAGGTGTCCTTATCCACCTTGCCCCAAGTTACAGCTTCGGCGGGCGGGCAGGAGGATAGCGAGCCGTCGGTAACCGGCGCGGTCACGATCTGCACGTCGAACTGGTAGCCGCGCACGTTCGGCAGTCCCAGCACCTGGCCGAGCGCCGGCTCCGGCTGCAGGTTGTAATTCTTCGGCACGCCGCCGCCCAGAATCAGCGTGGCCAGGGCGCGCGCCGGACTCTCGAACAATCCCCAGCGGTGATAGGCGCAGGCCTCGAACACTTCGGCATGCAGGTCCAGGTCGAACGCATACTCCGGTACGATGCCGGCGTTGCGCATGGCCCACAGCTTCATCGAATTCAGAAAAATGCTGCCATCGGCCGGGGCGCCCACCAGCACGGGGATCGCGAGGCGATTGCAGGTGGCCAGCAGCCCCGTGGACACCTCGTTGCGCCGCTCCTGCGCGGCGTAATATGCACCCAGACGATAACGCAGTTCGGTGCCGGTCATCTTCTTTTGAAATTCTGGGCGCGCGAGGCAGGCGCTCAGAAAGCGGTCCTGATCGAGCAGCACGGCCTCGTCGAACGCCATATCGGTGACGCGGATGGTGCCTTGCTCACGCAGCGCCGCGTCGTCGCTGTGGATCGGCACTTCGTGAATGGGGTCGTCTTTGTGCGCATCCAGGCTGCGATGCCCGTCGTGATAGCAGACCGCGTCGGTCGTGCTGATGTAGGCCACCCATCCAGTTTCAAGCAGCGGGATGAGCCAGGCGAGGTGCTGACCCGAGACAGTGACCGGGCCGGAGATGGACAGCGTCAGCGGGCAGCCCTCGCCGATGGCGCGGTCGAGAATGGTGTAGATGCGCCGCAGATAAGCGCCGCCGAAGGCCGGCAGACAGTGCCGGAAAATCTCGTCGAGGGTGGCGCATTCATCGACGCGCCGGACGCGGACGGGGTGGCGGGGGGGCATCGATTTTGAAGATAGCATGGCGCGGACGCGCCGCTTATTTGAGTTGGAGCGGGTTGTACCAGCGCAGTCCGGGGAAGCGGGCAAAGTCCGCATCCGCGGACACTAATTCCGCGTGGTATTCAATCGCCAAAGCCGCCAGGTGCGCATCGGCCGTGAGGTCTCCGGCCGTGCCCAAGTGCATCAGCAAATCAAACAGGATTTCGGCGTGTTGGTCGCCTGGCGTAAGAACTTGCACGTGTGGCTGGTTCAGCCACGCGCGCACGCGCAAGATGGCGAACTTCACGTGCATGGGATTCTCCACGATCTTGCGATTCGTCATGATGCGGATGAAGCCGAGAATCGTTACCCAAGGTATGCCAACGGGCCGGCGTCCGGCTAGCGTCTTCTCCCACCACTCGCGAGCCTGGGCATGCTCGCGTGCACGCGAGTTATGCGCGTAAACGAGAATATTTACGTCAGGGATCAGCACGAGCCGCTCAGCGCGCCATCTTCCGTACAAACTCTTCGGCATCCAGGTCGTCCAGGAGCTGATTGAGTTTATTCGGATCGATACCGGCTTTGAATTTCAACGGGTATGGCTCCACGGTGTAGCGCACCTTGGGCTCTTTCTGCGGAGAGGAGAGGCCGACCCGCAGAGCCTCGTTTACAACCTGCTTGAGCGTGCACTTTTTTTGCGCAATGCGGCGGCGAATCTGCTGCGCGACATCGGGCTCGAGGGTCAGCGTTGTGCGCATAAGGGCATCATATCATGAGCATGATTTGATGTCTAGGCATCAAACCAGACACTCCTGCTAGAATCACCACTTGATGCGCACCTGGCTTACGCTGCCCAATCTCTTCACGCTTGCCCGGCTGCTGCTGGCCCCGGTCATCGTTTGCGCCATATTGAATCGCCGCGCCTTCGCGGCTCTGGCCATCTTTGCGGTGGCCGCGGCCACCGACGTAATCGACGGCTACCTCGCGCGCCAGTTCGGCGCCGCCACGGCGGCTGGCGCGTTCCTCGATCCCATCGCCGACAAGCTACTGTTGACCGGTGTTTACCTGGCGCTGGCGCTGGCCGGCAGCGTACCCTGGTGGCTGGTCGGCGTGATCTTCGGACGCGACCTGTTAATTCTTGCAGCCTCGGCCGTGGCGCTCCTGGCGACGAAATTACGTGCGTTTCCGCCCAGTATTTGGGGCAAGGCCAGTACTTTTCTTCAGATCCTCACGGCGGTGGCTTTTCTGGGCCGCGACGCTTTCGGATCAACGTTTCTGGCCGCATTATCCGCCGCCTTGATCTGGCCCACGCTGGCGCTGACGGTCTGGAGTGGAGCGCACTACGGTTGGCGTGGCGCACGGCTCTTACGAATGGATTGACGGGCGTGCGTTGCGGGAGTAGTCTAGAAGTGGACGGGTTTGAAGAATGACTCGGTACACGCCCGCGCGGCATTATTTAACCTTCGGAATCGTAGCCGTCGGACTGGCAGGCTTCTCGGTCTGGCTGGGGCTGGACTGGGCGCCCGCATTCATTCCCGCCGCCCTGTTTTTCCTCAGCGCCGTGCTGCTCCTGGCGCTGGCCTTCCAACCCGCCGTCGAGATCCACGAAGGATACCTGGCGGTGGGCAAGCGCATTGTGCCGTGGATGGATATCCGGCGTCTGGATCGTCCGGGAAACTGGCTGTCGCCCCTGATCGTGCGCATCACGCTGTTCGACGACTCGCGCATGATGGTGGTCTACCCCGGCGACCTGGATTCGTGCAACAGCCTGCTGCGGCATCTGCGCCGGCTTTCCCGCGACGCGCTCATCGACGGCGTTCCATACCGCCAGTTCTGGGGTGAAGTCCTGGCGCCCGGCGGGGACCGCAGGCAAATCCCGCCGCCGCGCTACCGGATGCTGCTGCCGGAGGACGAAGCAGAAGTCGAGCGGCTCTATCAACGGCTGAAGACGGTCGGCCATCTCGACCAGAAGAATTCCGCGGACGAGAAGTAGTCCGTGGCGCGGCGCCCCTCTCTTTTCCTGAAATCCATCGTCTGTATCGTCATCGCGCTGGCGCTGGCGGCGGCCACGCATGCCTGGTGGCTGGCGGCCCTCGGCAGGCTGCTGGTGCGCGACGAGGGACCCGCCCGCGCGGATATCGCGGTAGTGCTGGCCGGCGATTATTATGGCAATCGCATAGTGCGCGCCGCGGAACTGGTCAAGCAGGGGTATGTGCCCAATGTCCTGGTAAGCGGCCCGAACATGCTGTACGGCTATTACGAATGCGACCTGGAGATTTCATTTGCCGTGAAGCGCGGCTACCCGGAGAGTTGGTTCATCCGCGCGCCCAATGAAGCTCACAGCACGCGCGAAGAGGCCGCCGCGATCTTGCCGGATCTGCGACGCCGCGGCGTGCATCGATTCTTATTGGTGACCAGCGACTACCACACCGCGCGCGCCGCCCGCATCTTTACCCAGGCCGCCTTGCAGCGGCCGCGCGCGGCCGCTCCGGATCTCGATATGCGGGTGGTGGCCGCGCCCGACGACTACTTCCGGGCGGACGGCTGGTGGCGCAATCGCGAAGGGCGCAAAATATTCGCGATCGAGTGGTTGAAGACCGTGGCCAATCTGCTGGGGATGTAGCGCATGTGGGAATCGCTTCGCACGGTCCGGGTTTACTTGTGGCGCTACCGTGGGGGCCTGGCGCTGGGCTTGGGCGCGCTGGTGTTGAAGGATGTCGCGGGCGCCGTGCAGCCGCTGGTGATCCGGGCGGCGATCGATGCGCTGGCGCACG
>OCTA010004743.1_pt1 | contig 11900 bp, 7 predicted proteins | sample 1538991 | NCBI WGS metagenome assembly OCTA01 (sample SAMEA3539302, study PRJEB22396) | soil metagenome | biome: tundra; feature: field; material: soil | place: USA | collected 2010-05 | depth 0.15 m | reverse complement strand
CTCGCCGCGGGAGCTACAAGCCAGCACTGCGCATAACCCAACGCTGCTCATACGGGTCGAGTCTCTCGCCCCTTCTGTCGAACATCGCCCTCTCAGTACTGGACCGCCACTTCGAGGCGGCATGGGTAGCACGCACGCAAACCCAGCGTTGGCGTGATCGGGCGAAGGGCCTGCCCAGCTATCGAATGGTCCGCTTCGCGGACGACTTCGTGGTGCTGGTGCGCGGCACCGAAGCCCAAGCCCACCAGATCAAGAAGCAGACGGCCGAGTTCATGGCAGAGCAGATGCGATTGATGCTCTCGCCCGAGAAGACAGCTATCACCCACGTCGACGACGGCTTTGACCTGCTCGGGTTCCGCATCAAGCGGGCGCCCTGGCGGGGAAGCAAGCGCGTCGCCTACGTATTCCCAAGCAAGCGAGCGCTGCGCGGGATCATGCACCGCATCAAGACGCTGACTGACCGCAGCACGCTGAACCTGTCGCTGGATCAGCTGATCCACGCGCTCAACCCAATCCTGCGGGGTTGGACCAACTACCACCGTCATAACGCGGCCAAGCGCTGCTTCGCGTATCTCAGCTACTACCTGTGGTGGCGAGTGATCCGCTGGCTACGCAAGAAACACCCGCGACTGACCTGGAAACAGCTCAGGCGACGATGCTGGGGGCGCGACTGGACCAGCCGCGAAGGCACCAGGCTCGCATGGCCCTCCGAGGTGCCGGTGACCCGATACCGCTATCGCGGCCACCAGATCCCCTCACCATGGGCGGCAACCACTGGAACAGGACGGGCCACCACCCCGCCAGAGGCCGCCGATGCCTAACCCAGCGTCACGATCGGCCACCGCACGTCCTGTGGAGAGCCGGATGCTCAGGAATGGGCAAGTCCGGTTCGGAGGGCAGGGGCGAGCAAACCACCGCGCGTGAGCGCGGCATCGGCGGCTCGCCCCTGACCCTGCTGCCTGAAGCCCAATCTCCAGACGACGCAAAGATCCGTCCGCCGGAAAGACACCCGAAACCGGCGCCACGCTCTGCGACGGCATCGTGCAGAGGCCGCTGCAACCTTGGAGCGTGGAGCGTTGCCCAGTGAGGGCAATCAAGGAGATGAGTGGGACGCCTACGTCACGCTCGGACGTACGACAGGGACGAACGTGGGATCAACCCTCGGGGCGCGAGCCCCAAGGTGACGGAGTGCCCATAGTAGTCGTGGGAGCGACGACCCACCAAGGAGGACGGGAAAGCCGTCCGCAGGGCGAAGGGGCACAGGTGACCGGATATCCGATGGCCGGGAGGTATGCGTAATGCAGAACGCCGAAACGGTCCTGGATGTCCTCCGTGAACGCGGCAGGCGCGGCCTGCCGTTGAATGAGCTATATCGGCAGTTGTTCAACCCGCAGCTGTATCTGCTGGCCTACGGGCGCATCTACTCCAACAAGGGAGCGATGACGCCCGGACCCGACGCGGAAACCGCGGACGGCATGACGCTGGGCAAGATCGAGCGCATCATCGACGCGTTGCGTCACGAGCGCTACCGGTTTAGGCCCGTCAAGCGGCACTACATCCCCAAGAAAGACGGGAAGCAGCGACCGCTTGGTCTGCCATCGTGGTCGGACAAGCTCGTCGGCGAAGTCGTCCGCCTGCTGCTTGAGGCGTACTACGAGCCGCAGTTCTCCGATCACTCCCACGGCTACCGACCCGGCCGGGGCTGCCACACCGCCTTGCGCGACGTGGCCGTCGCATGGACCGGGACGACCTGGTTTATCGAGGGCGACATCTCCCGCTGCTTCGACCGACTTGACCACCAGGTCATGGTCGAGACGCTGGGTGAGAAGATCCACGATAACCGGTTCCTTCGGCTGATCAGCCAGATGCTGCAAGCCGGATATTTGGAGGACTGGGTGTGGAACGCCACGCTCAGCGGCGTGCCGCAGGGCGGGGTTCTCTCCCCGTGCCTGTCCAACATCTACCTCGACCGGCTGGACAAGTTTGTCGAGACGGTTCTGATGCCGGGATACACCCGAGGCGTGCGCAGGAAACCCAATCCTGCCTACAACAGGGTCAGAAGCGCGCACCATAGTGCTCGCAAACGGGGTGATCGCACCACGGCGCGAGCGTTGCGCAAGCAGCAACGCGGCCTCCCGGTCAAGGATCCTCGCGATCCTGGCTACCGGCGGCTGCGTTACGTCAGGTACGCCGATGACATTCTGCTCGGGTTTGCTGGACCGAAGGCCGAAGCCGAGGAGATCAAACGTCGCCTCGCTCAGTTCCTGCAAGATGAACTCAAGCTGGAACTGTCCGAGACAAAGACGCTGATCACCCACGCCCGCACCAGCGTGGCGCGGTTCCTCGGCTACGAGATCACCACCCAGCACGCCAACCAGATCATCACCCGCGGCCGACGTGTGGCCAACGGCCCAATCCGGTTGCGTGTGCCCGGCGACGTGATCAAGACCAAATGCTCCCGGTACATGCAACGGGGAAAGCCCGAGCGTCGCCCCGAGTTGCTGAACGACGAGGACCACTCGATCATCAGCCGCTACGGGACCGAGTACCGGGGCATCGTCCAGTACTACCTGCTCGCCGGCGACGTCTACCGGCTCGACAGGCTGCACTGGGTGATGGTGACCTCGCTCTTGAAAACGCTGGCTGGCAAGTACGACTCGTCGGTGTCGAAGATGGCTCGCAAGTACGGGGCCACGATCGAGACGCCGCACGGGCCACGCAAGTGCATGCAGGTCAGCGTCGAGCGTGGCGAGGGCCGCAAGCCGCTGGTCGCGACCTTCGGTGGTATCCCACTACGGCGGCAGAAGAACGCGATCCTCTGGGACCGCGAACCAGTTCGAGCGCCAGCCCGACGCAAGGAGCTGATCCACCGGCTCCTCGCCGGACGATGCGAGCTCTGCGGACAAGCGGACCAGGTGCGCGTGCACCAGATCCGCAAGCTCTCAGACCTCGACAAGCCCGAACAGCCAAACCAACCCGAATGGATGCAAACCATGGCGCGACGGCGACGCAAGACCCTCGTGGTCTGCACCACCTGCCACGCCGACATCCACCAAGGCAAGCCCACCGCATCAACCACGGACCAGTCACTGGAGAGCCCGGTGAGCTGAAAGGCTCCCGCCGGGTTCGGGAGGGGGCGTCGGAAAAGGACCCGCAAGGCACCTCGCCGACGCCCTACCTCAGCCGCCGACTTGGCCCAGAAGGAACGAGCAATCGCTCGAACCACCCCACCCGACACCAAACCCGGCCGCTATCAAGCACCCGACACGCTCCTGGCGTTCCTGGACGGCCTGTGATACGCCGACGACATCAGCGCTCCAACCCATGTGAGCAGGCGGTTCTCGAGTGGGTCGGCATAACGGCAAGGTCGGCCTAACGCTTTACTCGTGCTCGCATCGGGCGGGCCTGCCCGGCTGCGGCGGCTGGTCGGGCGGCGCCGGCGTTGCGCGAGCTCAGCATCGGCGCGCCGGCTGCTCCCTGAGGCGGCGTTGCGCGAGGCGGCGTTGCGCGACGAGCAACGCGACGAGCCCGCCGAGCAGCCCAGCCGTCACGATCCATAGCAGGGGCACGTAGCCGTAGAGCACGAGGCCTGTCGATAGGTGCCGGAACGGCTGGTCGGGCTCTTGCAGGAACGCGTAGGTCGCCACCAGCAGCGGCAGTAAGGCAAGCTGGTAGGCCAGCGCGGCGCCGCGATATCCGGCGAGGATCATGAACGGCACGATCCACAACCAGTACTGGGGCAGGATCGCGGGGCCGGCGACGTACACGGCCAGCAGGAGGGCCACCGTTGCTGAGGCGGCGGGCACGCGCCAGCGCCAGATCGAGATCACCACCGGTACGAGCGCGATGGCCAGGATCAGGCCGGTGTGGTCGAGCAGGAACGTGGTCGTGGCGTCGTAGGTCACGGCGGGGCCCGTCAGCTCGTGAACCGCGAGGCGTGGCTGCAGCAGCACGGTCAAGCCGGCGCGGCCGGCGAAGCCGCGATAGTGGATGATGGCCTGCAAGCCTTTCGGGGCTGCGAGCGCAAATGGCACAACCATCAGGGCGGGGACGACAGCGGCGCTGGCGACGAGGTGCGCGAGTTCACGCCGGTCGCGCGCCGTCGGGGCCAGGGCCAGCAGTACGAGTCCGGGCGTCGTCTTGATTGCGATCCCGAGCCCGATCAGCGCACCGCACGCAAGCGCCCGCTGGCCGTCGCGGCGCAGCTCCCAAAGCGCAACTGCGGCGACGGCCGGGAACCAGGCGAGCGCGTCGATCTGCCCGTGGACCCCGGAGACGGCGATGAATGCCGGCCCGAACGCGACCAGCGCGACACCCTGAAGGCGCTCGCGCTCGGAACGGCCGAGGCGACCCAGGGCCCACTGGACTACCCAAGCGACGGCAACGTCAGCGCCGACGATCACGGTGCGGTCCAGGCGGTTGACGCTGGCCCCGAGGTGGTCCGATAGCCAGCGCAACAAGCCCGCCACGGGCAGGAACCCGGGCAGGTACGGCCAGGGATACGTTGGCGAGCCCTGGTATGATCCGGGATTGACGTCCAAGTCGTACACGTGCAGCGGAGCGGTCAGGAACGCCTTCCCGACGTGCGCGATCGCCGTCGTGTCGTAGAACTCGCCGGGAGTGATCGCGACGAGGATCAGGCGGACGATCACGCCGGCGGCGAGCAGCAATAGCAGGCTTGCGGCAAAACCCCACCTGACCTGAAGTCTGTTGCCCAAGGCGCGGCGCTAGCTCCGACTGCGTATCCGTCGAGCGAGGGACCGGACTCGCGGCTCGAAGCGCTCCCAGAGGCAATCGACGCCGAACGCGGCAGCGATCGCGAGTGGTACGTCCATCGCCTCCGTGTAGCGCGCGTCGTAGAACAGGAACGCCACGGGCACCACGGCGAGCATGATCGCGGTGGAGGCGAACAGCGACGCGGCCTCGCGTTCCCGCCCATGGCTGAGCGACCAGCCCGCCAGCAGCAGCAGCGCGAGCACCGCGGTTACCGCGCCCTCGACCTTGGCCGTGCGACCGTAGTCGTCCAGGGCGCTCACGTTTCGGCGCAGGTAGCCCGGACCGGTCGCGTAATAGGAGGTGATGTCGGGTATCGCTGCCTGTTCGAAGTGCGGGTTGTGGAGCTCCGCGATCAGCTTCCGTTGGTCGTACTCGAACACGCTCTGCGCTCCGGCGCGCGGCACCACGTAGTTCGCGAGTCCCTCGGCGACCGTGGCCAGGTAATCGAGTGGCTGGTGGGTGAGCACCGCAAGCGCGAACCGTCGCGTGGGCGTCTCTCCACGCCAGCTGTACGCCGACTTGGGGACACGCCTGAGCGGATACGGGGGCACCCCGTACAGGCGAATTGCGGGCGAATTGAGGTCGAAGATGTACCAGTTTGCGTTCGGTCGCGCGCTCGGCTTGTTCCGCTGGCAGAGACCGGCGGTCCCGGCCGGGGGCGTGAACCTGGTGCAGTCTGCGATCGGAGCCATGCGCGCATAGAAGGTGAGGCCCGCCGTCCGGGTCAGGCCCCAGCTTCCAGTTACGGCATGCTGTGGAATCAGGTACGCCACCAGGACCAGCAGCACCGCGCCGAGCAGCACCGCGGCACCACCGCCGCGCTCACGCCATGTGAGTCGCGCACGAATCAGCGCCCAGAGGGCGATCACGGGAACGACGAACAGACCCTCGGTTCGCAGCGTGACCGATGCTCCGAGCACCGCGCCGGTCGCGGCAAGCAGCCACAAGCGCGCGCCACCGTCGAGGCTGCGCACTGCGCAATAGAGCGCAAGCATGAGCAGGAACGTGTACGGCGCATCTGAGAGCACCGAATGCTCCAGAAACACCTGCGTTCCACCGAACAGCACGACGACCGCCGGCAACAGCGCGATCCAGGGGCGGCGCACGAAGCGCCCGGTCGCGAGATAGGCCAGCACCGCAGTGCCCAGCCCAAGCAGATGTTGGACGATGACGACGAACGACAGTCGATCGTCGATCGCATGCAGCGCCCGTAGAAACAGCGGGTAACCGACCGGCTTGTAGGGATTCCAGTAGAGCGGCCCGTGGGCCGCAAGCAGGTAGGCCCCCGCATCCGGGTAGCCGACGAACGCGGGGCGGTAGGAAAGCGTGAACCAGAGCCGCAGTGCGGCCCCAGCGAGCAACAACGCCAGCAGTGCGATGTGCGTGCCCGGCCGGTCTCCGAGCCGCAGGTACCTGCGACGCACGTACTTCAACCCACCCACGATCGCCGCGGATGCTAGCCGTCGGAGCCGATAACTTCCTCGGGATACCTCTGCCATCTCAGCATCGCATCGTGATCGTCGGTGCCGGGCCTTGCGGCCTGGCGTGTGGCCGGGAGCTTGCTCGTCTGCGCCATCGCGACTGGAGGATCCTCGAGCGCAGCGACCACGCGGGTGGGCTTGCGTCCTCAGTCGTCGATCGCGAGGGCTTCACCTGGGATCTCGGTGGTCACGTGGTGTTCAGCCATTACGGCGAATTCGAAGAATTGCTTGCAGAGGCGATGGGGGACGACGTCTGCCAGCACGACCGGTCCTCGTACGTGCGGTTCGACGATCGCTGGATCCCATATCCGTTCCAGAACAACCTGCGTCACCTTCCAGACGAGGTTGCCGCTGAATGCCTCCGGGGTCTTTCCGTCGCCCCCGGGGGAGATGCGGGGATGGATTTCGCCACCTGGATGCGGCGGGTGTTCGGCACCGGCATCACCCGGCACTTCATGGCCCCGTACAACTTCAAGGTGTGGGCAACCCCGGCTACCGAGATGGCGTCGCACTGGATCGCGGAGCGGGTCTCCGTGGTCGACTATGAACGCGCTTTGCGCAACCTCCGTAACGGACTCGACGACGTTGCCTGGGGCCCGAACAACAACTTCGTTTTCCCCGCGTTCGGTGGCACCGGCGAGATCTATAGGCGCGTTGCGGCCGGTCTCTGCGAGCGGGTCCACTACGGGCGCGCGGTGGTCGAGATCGACGCAGAGGCGCGGCGGCTGCGGCTCGCCGACGGGGACGAGCAACGGTACGACGCGCTCGTCTCGACGATCCCGCTTGACGTGCTCGTCGCGTCGCTGCGCGAGTGCCCGAGCGCGATCCGGTCCGCTGCCGCGAAGCTGCGGCACAACGGCGTCTACATGGTGGGGGTCGGGTACGAGCTCGCGCTCACCGATCAGAAGTCGTGGATGTATTTCCCGCAGGACCACGCGCCGTTCTACCGTGCAACGAACTTCGCGAAGTACGCGGCGACGAACGTGCCCGAGGGGGACACGTCATGCTTCTGCGCCTATATGACCGAAACCGCCTACTCGGCCGACAAGCCCGAGCCGCGAGCTGGCATCGAGGACCGCGTCGAGGCCGGACTGCGGGCGAGCGGCGTCGTGGCGGGTCGCCCGACGGTCGCCTCCGTGCACGTCGAGGACATCGAGTACGCCTACCCGGTGCCGACGCTGGAGCGCGATGGTGCGCTCGCCGTCTTGCAGCCGTGGCTGATGGAGCGGGCAATCTACTCGCGGGGGCGCTTCGGCTCCTGGCGCTATGAGATCGGCAACATGGACCATGCCGTCAAGATGGGCATCGACATCGCTCGGCACATCGTGACCGGCGCCGAGGAGGAGATATGGCCCACGTGAGCAAGCCGACCGTCGCCGTCGCCATCCCCGCATACAACGAGGCGGACGGGATCGGCGGGTTCTTGCGCGAGATCGACCGCGCATTGGTTCCGCACGTCGAAACGCTCCGGCTGGTCGTCGTGGATGACGCGTCGACCGACGATACGCGGTCTGTGCTCCAGCGACTGGGGCCCGACCTGGATGGCAGGCTCGAGGTGATAACGAACCCCGTCAACCGTGGCCACGGGCCCAGCCTGATGGAGGCCTACCGCCAGGCCCTTGCGAACGATCCGGACTTCGTGCTGCAGGTGGACGGCGATGGGCAGTTCCACGGTAGTGATCTGCGGCGGGTGCTGGTGCTGCTGATGGACGAGGCACGCGCCGTCTCGGGCGTACGCAGGTTCCGTCAGGACCCGTGGTTTCGGATGGTCATGACCCGGCTCGTGCGGCGGTACGTCAGCTGGGGCTTCTCGGTTCGAGCACGAGATCCCAACTGCCCGTTGCGCGGCTACGAGGGGGAGCTGCTCGCCGCGCTGCTCAAGTCGCTGCCCGAGGTGTGCATGGTCCCGAACCTGTATCTGACGATCGTGGCCGCTCGGCGCGGGGTGCCGCTACTCGAGGTGGATGTCAGCCATCGAGTGCGTCGCGGCACCGCGGCGCAGGGAAGCACGTGGCGTAGCGGCGGGTTGTCTCCGATCCCTTGGCGTCTCGTCAGGTTCTCGGTCCAGGCGCTTCGCGAGTCGGCCAGGTTCCGGGCCCAGATGGACGCACCGCGGTGGGCACGCGACCGGGACTCACACCCTTGGCAGGACGAGCCATCCCCGAGGCCGCAGCGCGACTCGGCTCACGCCGCTCATGGCCAGGAGCGTTGAAAACAGGCCGCGGGACATGAGCCCCCCTCCGAGCCGTCGGTCGCCATGGATCTGGCTCGTGGGAATGTTGTTGGCGACGTGGGGCTTTGCGCCGCTGGTCGCGTTGATCATCGACGTGGCGGTTCACGGCGGGGTGCTCAGCGGTTCGGACGGTGGAGCGCCGAGCGCCGATCAGTTCCAGTACATGGCCTGGATCCGGGAGGCGGGCATGCACGGGTTGATCGCGAACAGCTTCGAGCTGACGCCCACGCACGCCGTCTTCCTGCAGCCGATGTTCCTCCTCTCCGGGATCGCGTGGCGACTCGGGCTCGGGATCCAGCTGGCCTACCTCGTTTGGAAGCCGGTGGCGATGCTGGCGTTGCTGTTCGGCTTCGCCAGATACGCTTCCCGGGCCGAGCGCGGCAGCGCGCGCGTGGGCGTGCTGCTGCTGGCGCTGTTCTGCCTCTCGCCGGCTCTGCCGGCGCTCGATTGGGCGGGCCAGTTGCACGGGGCGACGCGGTTTGACTGGCTGCTCGCGGTCGAGGAGCTGTCGCCTGTATGGCAGCTGTGGGGATATCCGTCGACTGCGATTGCGATTGGGCTGATGCCGCTGGCGCTGCTGGCGGCAGAGCGCGCGCTCACCGAGACGGGGCCCGCGCGGACGCGTCCTCTGATCCTGGCGACTGTCGCGGCGGCGCTGGTGGCCTGGCTGCATCCCTGGCAAGGCGCGACGCTCGCGTTGATCTGGGTCGGACTGTTCATCTGGGGACGCGGCGCACCTGCGTACCGACGGCTCGCCCTCCCCTTCGCTGGGACGATCGCGCCGCTGGTCTATTACGAGGTGCTCGTCCACGCCGACTCGGCGTGGAAGCTCGCCCAGCGGCAGAACGTATATCCCCACCTCGGCGGATTGGCATTGCTGGCCGCGATCGCGCCGCTGGCGCTGCTCGCCGTGCCCGCGCTTCTCACCCCGACCCGAGACCTCTTTGAGCGGATGACGCGCTTGTGGGTCCTGCTTGCGCTCGTCGTCTACTTTGCGACGCGCACGTTCCCCGAGCACGCTCTCCAGGGGTTGTCGTTGCCGCTGGCGGTGCTGGCCGTGGCCGGGTGGCGGAGGCTCGCGTGGGGGCGGGGCTTGGCGATCGCTGGGATCGCGGCCGCGATCATTCCTGGGGCGATCTGGTCGGGCATCTACTACCGCGACAGCGTCCGCTCGCACATCGCGCCGTACATCCTCACTGCGCAGGAGCACGCGGCGCTGAGCTTCCTCGAGCGGGCGCGCGGCCCCGGCGGCGTGTTCGCCAGCGAGTATCTGGGAATGGCCGTGCCGGCGTTCACCGGTCGCAACTCTTGGCGTGGGCATGACGTGTGGACGCCGGCGTTCGCGACGCGCGACCTGCTGGCCAACGCGCTTCTGTCCGGCGGCATGCCGGCGGCGACCGCCCGCGCGCTGGTGGCGCACAGCGGTGCCAGGTACCTGCTTGCGGACTGCAGCCAGCAGCTGGACCTACGCCCGCTGCTAGGGGCGATCGTGACCGCCGTGCACCGCTTCGGATGCGTGACCGTGTACGACGTCGAATGATCCGGACGGCCGCGCGATCACGGCCATCCGATCGCGGAAGTCCGGTGCCCACATCCGCTCGGCGAGCCCGGCGGCGGCCGCCGCCTCAGCCAGCGCGCGTCCGGCCCGAAGCGAGTAGCCGCCGACGCGCTCGAGGTAGTAGCGCACCGTGAACGCCTTCGGCGCGGTGGCGATTTCGAGCACGTCGAATCCGCTGCGACGCAGCAGCGTGGTGATCGAGCCTCGGGTGAAGTACTGGACGTGCGTCGGCAGCACCGACCACCACCGCCGGCCCATCGCGCGTGCGAGTCGGCTTCCCGCGTCCGGCAGCGCCAGCCACAGCGCACCGCCGGGGGCCAGCAGCTCGCGGATCCGCCCAAGGGCGTCAGCTGGAACGTTCAGGTGCTCGATCACGTCGCCCATCGTCACGGCGTTGAAGGATCGCTCCGCAAGCACAGCCGAGAACAGGTCCGATGTGATCACCTCCAGCCCGAGCCGGTCGCGCGCGTAGGCGGACCCGAACTCGCTCGGCTCGACACCGGTGGTCCGCCAGCCGCGATCGCGCGCCTCGGCCAGCAGGAATCCCACCCAGCAACCCAGGTCAAGCAGCGCGCCGCGCTGCGTGACGTACAGCTCGATCCGCTGAAGTGCGCGGCGTGCGGTCTCCCGCTGCCCTGCCTCCTCCTCGATGTAGTCGCCCGAGGCGGCCTGCGCGTAGGCGCTTGCGAGCAGCGACGCCGAGGGCATCGGGTGCAGCTGCATGTGTCCGCAATGCGGGCAGCGAACGATGTCCGCCAGCGCCGTGCCGAAGCGATCGGTGCTCGGGATCAGTCCTTCGGGACCCATCTCTCCCGCCACCGACATGTGCGGCCGCAGTCCGCGGTGACCGCAGGCCGCGCAGCTGGGGGTCGCGAGCATCGGGCAATGTTAGGGTCGAGCTGACCATCTCGACCGCGGCCCCGTTCAGCAACGAGCCGGTGCTCGAGCTACGTCGCGCAGCAATCGCGCACAAGCTCTCGAACGCGCTCGCGCGGGTAGACGAACTTGAAGGATGAACCACTAGCTTACTTCCTGCGGAAAAAGTGATGGGGGTTTGAGGGGGCGGTTCCGTCCGGTGTGACGGTCAGAATTCCCTGCAAGTGGGCGGGTTTCTCATTTTGCCATTTTGCCCCACACCCCTGGGCGCCGCCGCCGTTAGGTGTCTGCTGCGGCGCAACCGCCGCGGCGAGTAGCCACTTAGACCGAGGCGCGGTCGCGCAGCCCCGCCAGCTCGGCTCGTAGCGAGGCGACCTCGGCTTCCAGGGCCGCGACCCGCTCGGCGAGGCCGGCGTGCCGATCGGCAAGGCCGGCTGGCTCCTCGGCGAGGCTGGCGGGCCGAGCGGCGAGACCGACGGCCCGATTGGACCCGGCTTCCACTGCGAAGGCCGGAGACGAGACGGGCTGGGCGACAGGTTCCGGACCGACGCGCGCCGCCACCGCGGCGGTTGCGGACCCGGAGCCGTCGAGCTCTGCCCCGCCGCCCAGCAACTGCTCGAAGCGATCCTCCTTCTGCCCGGGACGGCGATCCAGCCGGCGGGCGTAGCCACGCTGGGAGAGCGTGTCGAGGACCCGCTCCACATCGTCTAGCGACCCGACGCGGGCCATCCGCTCGCTGCGGCTCTTGAGCTCGCCGGGAGTCTGGGCGCCTCTGAGCAGCAACACGCACAGGATCGCCAGCTCCTCGCGCCCGAGCCCGAGCGCCTCCTCGGCGAGGTGGCGGTACTTGACCGCGCGTGATCCCTGTCCGCTCGCCAGCCGGGCCAGGCCGTACTTACACAGGCGCTGGGCCGCCTCCCGCACGGTGTGCTCGTCGTAGTCGGTCACCGGATCGCGGTTGGTCGACTGGTTGCTG
>OCTA010004742.1_pt1 | contig 11900 bp, 5 predicted proteins | sample 1538991 | NCBI WGS metagenome assembly OCTA01 (sample SAMEA3539302, study PRJEB22396) | soil metagenome | biome: tundra; feature: field; material: soil | place: USA | collected 2010-05 | depth 0.15 m | reverse complement strand
AAACCGATCGCTATGGGTCGATGCGGAGCGGCTTCGACGAATGTGGGCGAATGGTCGGGCGCTCGGAAAGAGTTGTGCCAGGAAAGTGGGATTCTCGTACAGTACGTCTCAACGGGGCGTGAGAACGAGCGCCATCCGGCGAACTTGGATGAAATCCGTTTTCAACGCTCAGACGCACGGCCACGCAGAACGGGCACCTTTTCATAGGGTTAAGCTTATACGCCTAAACGCCGACTCCCGCCAAACGCGGCTGGATGTACAATTGGGGCAAGTGAGGAGGCCCACGGGCTTGCGGGTAAGAACGCCAACTCCGTGCGTTGCGCTGGCCTGTCTGCTTGCGGGCGGCGTGGGCGCGGCGGCGCAGGGGACGCCATCGATCCAGCCGGGCGGCATCGTCAATCTGGCTACGTATGGGTCCGGGGCGGCTGTGGCCCCTGGGAGTATTGCCGCGGTGCTAGGCAGCTTCCCGGTGAGCGCACCGGCGGGCGCGCCGAGCGAGCCGCTTCCAAGCAGCCTGTCGGGGCTTAGCTTTCAGTTCGGCGCGAACCTCTACGCGCCCCTCTTTTACGCTTCGGGCGCTCAGGCGAACGTACAAGTGCCGTGGGAACTGGCCGGGCAGAGCACGGCCTCGGTGATGGCCGCTATTGGCGGCCAGACGAGCGCCCCTCAGACGGTGTACCTGGCGACTTACGCGCCGGGGATTTTCGCGACGAACGGGCAAGGCACGGGGCAGGGCGCAATCATCGACAATTCGACGTACACGCTGGTGGATGCGTCAAACCCAGCGACGGCGGGCAGCACCTACATCGAGATCTACTGCACGGGGCTTGGGCCGGTGACGAACCAACCGGCGACTGGTGCGCCGGCACCGTCCAGTCCCCCGTTCGCCACGACCACGATGGCTCCCACGGTGACCATCGGGGGCGTTGCCGCGCCGGCGCTGTTCGCGGGCCTCGCGCCGGGCTTCGTGGGGCTGTACCAGGTGGACGTTCAGGTTCCGGCAACGGTATCCCCAGGAAGCGCCGTGCCTGTGGCAATCTCAATCGGCGGAGCTGTATCGAACACGGTTACGATTGCGGTGCAGACGCTGGTCTTCAGCGACGAATTCAACGGCGCGGCGGGTTCCTTGCCCAACCCCGCGACGTGGACTTACGACCTTGGCGGGGGCGGTTGGGGCAACGGCGAAGCCGAAGTCTATACAAACTCCCCGAATAACGTCTCTCAGGATGGCAAGGGCAACCTGGCGATCACGGTAATCAATTCGAACGGAAACTACACCTCCGCCCGCATCAAGACGCAAGGGTTATATGCGCCGCAGTACGGCAAGATCGAAGCGCGCATCAAGCTCCCCTACGGGCAGGGAATCTGGCCGGCCTTTTGGATGCTGGGCGCGAATATGCCCTCGGTGGGTTGGCCCGATTGCGGCGAGGTGGACATCATGGAGAACTTCGGCGCCTGGAACAACAATGGCGGGACGAACAATGGTTCCATACACGGCCCGGGTTACACCGGAACGCTGGTAGGGGCAACCTACACGGTGCCGGGCGGAGCTTTGCTGTTCGCGGACTATCATGTGTTCTCGATTGAGTGGTCAGAGAACAGCATCGAGTTCTTCGTGGATGGCAATTCTTATGAGAAACAGACGCCGGCGACGATTCCGTCGGGCACGCAGTGGGTTTTCAACGCGCCGTTCTTCTTCTTACTGAACGTGGCTGTGGGCGGGCCGACGACGTTCCTGGGACCTCCGGACGCCAGCACGGTTTTCCCGCAGACGATGTTAGTGGATTATGTGCGGGTCTACGCCTTGCAGTAACCCTGGCTGAGAACTGAAGAAGAGAGCCGAGGGCACTGTGACGCATCTGATGGGAACGATAGGTGGGATTACTGGAAACTGGCCCCCAAAACGGCGTTGCGGCAGATCACTTCAGCGAAGGCGCCCTTCCTGAACGAGTGGGAACCATTGGCGCCCTTGCGACCATGGATACCGTTCTACCGTTCCACGTGGACGTGTCGGCGATCCGGGCAAGCGCCGGAAAGATGTTGAGCCGGGAGGAACTCCGCAGGCCGGTTTAGCTCACGCCCCTTGGGAGAACCCCCACGAACCAGCGAAACGACCCCACGTCAGCGTCCCACCCGCACATGCAGATGAGCGGTGGCCTTCTGGCCCAGCGCATCGGCGCGTTCCACGCGCACCAGGTAGTCGCCTGGTTTCGCGAAGGCGTGAGTCGTCGCGGCGTACCCATCCGGCGCGAGCGGCTTCACGTTGCCATCGGACTTCGTCGTTGTCCTCGGAGAGCCGTCGCCGAAATCCCAAATCTCCTCGCCGTTGGTGGTCCCGAACGTGCGCACCTTGAAGGTAATCGCCTGCGCCGGCTTCAGATCCATGGTCGGCCAATAGACCGCGTGGATCGCCGGCGGGACCTGCTCGGGGTGGCTCGCATCGGCCACGTTCACCGTCTCGAAGTCCCACGAAACCTCGTTCCGGGCGCCGGTAACTTTCAGGATCTCGCTGTACTCGCCCGGCTGCGCGTAGGTGCGCTCGACAACGGCTCCCGAAGCCTTGCTCCCATCGGAGAACGTCCACTCGTAACGCAGGCCCTTCGAGTCGCGGCTCCAGGAGCGCGAGCCGTCCAGGCGCACCCGTTCTCCGGTCAGCGCGGCGACGTGCGGGCGGGCGCAGGCAATCGCGCCGGGATTGGCTTGCTGCAGCCAGGCCTCCCAGAGGAACGCATATCCTTCCACCGTGCCCCACTTGCCCGAGGGCTGCTTTCCGACGATCTCGTAGTGCAGGTGCGACCAGCCGCCGCTGTCGCCCTCCTTGCCCAGCGTTCCGATTTTCTGCCCCTTCCGGACGGGCTCGCCCAGCTTCAGGGCCGGGTCGAACGACTGGAGGTGCATATAGCGGTGAGACCAGCCGCGCTCGTCGAGCACGGAGATCCTGTCGTAACGGTTGTCGAGCGGCCCGCCCTGATGCGCGTCGAGCACGGCCCTGCCGAGCTGCACCACCACGCCGTCCGTGGCGGCCACCACCTCGGTCAAGCCTTCGGCGCCGCCGATATCCAACCCGGAATGATAGTAGATCCGTCCCGCGCCGATGCTCTCGCCATCGTCCACATACGTCGGCTCGTTGGACATCTGGGTCCGGCTGGCGAACCAGACCTGCCGCGCGGGATAGACGAACGAGCCTGGAGGCATGAAGGGCGAGCCCAACGGCCACAGCCGCAGCCGGGCGTCCTTGAGGAGGCCCCAATGGTCGGCGTTGCTGTTGGAATAGTAGGCCTTCGTTACAGCGCAATCGACCTGCACGCCGCCCACGTTCACCGGAAGGCGGTAGTTGCCGCAGACCAGCGTAGCGCGGCTGCCATTAATCTCCACTTCCACGCGTGCCTCCCGAATGGCGGACCGCACCTTGTCGCGATCCTCACTCGTCGAGATCAGCTTCACCTCCACGGTCTTCCCGCCAACCCGGATCTTCTCCACCGTCCCGGCATCGATGTCCACAACCTGGAACAACGGTCCCGCCGCGGCCGCCAAAGCGGCGGGCAACAGCAACCAGAGCGCAAAACGCATGCCCGGCTTCTCCTTTCCAACCAATGCCCGCTTACGATCGAAACTGGCTCATGTACTCCAGAAACGCCCGTGCGTACCGGTCCAGCGCATCTATCTCGCCGCCCGCCAGCAAGGGCGAGCACATCTCATAAGCGACGCTGGCGTTCGATCCGGCGCCCCACAGAGCGGATAGGAATCCTCGATAATCGATGGCGCCCTGTCCCATGGGCGCCGCCTGCGCGAGTGGAGCTTCCGCGGCGTAGTTGACCACGGACGGCAAGTAGCGGTAGCGCGGCCGCAATTGATAATCCGCGATGGTAGTGTGGACGGTGAGCGGAGCCAGCTTCTTCGCGGCGGCGGGCAGGTCCGCTCCGTGAAGATACGGGGCCCAGGCATCGAACATGGCCCGGCAATTGGGTTCGTTCACCGCGCAAATCAGGTCGTACATGGTTTCGTATCCCACGGCGAGATCGTGATGGTTCTGCACGCCGACCGTGACGCCGTAATCGGATGCCCGGCGCGCGCATTCCCTTAGCGTCTCCACCAGAAGCTTCCATTGGGCCTGGTAGGAGGCGGCGGAATTCTCGTAGCCGGTGAAGACCCGAACCATGCTGCCGCCCAAGGCCTGCGCCATGCGCGCCAGGTCGGTCACGTGCTGCGTCTGGATTTCGCGATGCGGGATGTCGCCGTGCTCCAGGTCGGCGGTAAAATTCGTGTACCCGGCAATGCAGACCGAGCGGAGGTCGCGCGCTTCCAGTTTCGCTCTCAGCCGCCGGCATTCTTCCGCCCCGTAGTCGAGGACGGAAAGATGCGGCCGTTTGGTCATCAGCATTACGCCCTGGTAGCCCAGATCCGCCGCTTTATCGATGAATTGGTCCAATGAAAGAAACGCCTGCCCCCAAAGACCGGCGTAGCTTACGGAGTGAAGAAGTAGAGGGCCCATGTTCGCGCACCTCCTACACTAACCGATTTCCGGCGTCGAGGAAACCGGAACGCGATTGTGAGACGCGCTTTCGCTTTGCGCCTGCGTTCGGTACGCTTTTAATGAAGCAATGAGTAAGATTTCCAGAAGAGACGCCTTGTTCGTCCTGGGAGCGCCGGTTTGCGCCGCGGCGCCGCAAATCGCTGGCAGTGCGGAGCTTGGGGGCGATCTGCCGCCAGGCGTGAAAGCGGTCTGGGACCTCGAGAAGGCGTACCGCGAATCGACCACGACACGCGAGCGGCTCTGCATCAACGGGCTGTGGCGCTGGCAGCCCGCCGCAAGCGAGGGCGACGTGGCGCCGGATGGCGGCTGGGGATATCTGCGCGTGCCGGAAAGCTGGCCCGGCGGGGACCAGGGTTCGGTAGGCAGGACGGTCTTTTTCCCGCATCCCGATTGGGCCAAGAAGGACTTGGCCAGCGTGACGGCGGCTTGGCAGCAGCGGGAGGTGACCGTGCCGCGGGAGTGGAGAGGCCGCCGCATCGCCCTGAATACGGCCTACCTGAATTCCTACGCGGCCGTGTACGTGGACGGCAAGAAGGCGGGCGAGATGCGCTTTCCCGCAGGCGAGATCGACCTCACGGCGTGGTGCCGCCCGGGCCGGAAGTACTCGATCGGCATGCTCGTGATGGCGCTGCCGCTGAAGGGCGTAATGCTCTCCTACAACGACACGGCATCCGCCAGGCAGGTCGAGGGCCGGGTGGCGCGGCGGGGGCTGTGCGGCGACGTGTACCTGGTGAGCACGCCCGCCGGGCCGCGCATCACCGATGTGAAGGTGGAAACGTCGGTGCGCCGGTGGCAGATCACGTTCGAGGCGGCGCTCGCGGCGTTGGACCCGCGGGGGCAGTACACGCTCCGAGCCGGAATCAAGGACGGGCCCCGCGAGGTGGCGCGGTTCGCGAGCCGCCCGTTCGGCGCTGCGGACCTGACAAACGGCCGCATCGCGATCACGGAACACTGGCGCCCGGAAAAGCTCTGGGATACGGATACGCCCAACCAGTACGACCTGAGCGTATCGCTCGCCGATGCGCGCTCCGTGACGCTCGACGAGGCGCTGCCGGCGCGCTTCGGATTTCGGGAATTCTGGATCGAGGGGCGGGACTTCTACCTGAACGGCAGCCGCATCTATCTTTCGGCCATCCCGCTCGATAATGGCCAACTCGGCCCGGCATCGGCGAGTTACGACGGCGCCCGGGCGACCTTCGAGCGGTTCAAGAGCTTCGGGATCAACTTCGTTTACACTCACAACTACGGGTGCGAGCCCGGCACGCACATCAGCTTCGAGGAGGTGCTGAGGGCCGCCGACGACGAGGGGATGCTGGTGTCGTTCTCGCAGCCGCATTTCGGCCAGTACGATTGGGTGGCGCCGGATGCCGAAGCGAGCAACGGCTACGCGCAACACGCGGAGTTCTATGTCCGGGTGGCCCAGAATCACCCTTCGGTGGTGTGCTACTCGACCAGCCACAACTCGACCGGGTACAGCGAAGACATGAACCCGGACATGATCGACGGGATACAGAACCCGCGCGACCCTTGGGCCTTGGGGAACGCCTCGCGCGCCATGCGGGCGGAAGAGATCATCCGGCGGCTCGACCCAAGCCGTTTCGTGTACCACCACTCCTCGGGCAACCTCGGCTCGATGCACACGAGTAACTTCTATGCCAACTGGGCGCCTGTCCAGGAGATATCCGAGTGGTTCGAGCACTGGGCCACCATCGGAGTGAAGCCTGTCTTCACGTGCGAGTACGCCGTGCCGTTCCTGTGGGATTGGGCGATGTACCGCGGGTGGTACAAGGGCAAGCGGGAGTTCGGGAACGCGGTGGCGCCGTGGGAATTCTGCGTGGCCGAGTGGAACGCGCAGTTCCTGGGCGACCGCTCGTACGACATCGTCGAGGCGGAGAAAGCCAACCTGCGGTGGGAGGCGGAGCAGTTTCGGAAGGGCCGCGCCTGGCAGCGCTTCGACTATCCCTACAACCTCAATTCGCAGGCGTTCGACGAGCGCTTCCGCGTGGTGGCGATGCACCTGACGGACAACTTCCGGGCGTTCCGAACGTGGGGCGTGTCGGCCACGTCGCCGTGGGAGTACGGCATCTATTGGAAACCGCCTGCTTACGAGAGGCCGGGCGATCTCGGGGTGGAAATCGACTGGGATAAGCTCCAGCGGCCCGGGCCGAGGCCCGTCTACGTGCAGGAGCGGGAGGCGAAGGCCAAGCTGGCATTCCGCCGGTCGGCCGCCGAGGCCACGGTCGCCGCCCAGGCCCTGTACCGGAACAACATGCCGCTGCTGGCGTACCTGGCCGGCAAGCCGGCGGCGTTCACGAGCAAGGATCACAACTTCCTGCCCGGCGAGGCGGTGGAGAAGCAACTGGTAGTAATCAACAACTCGCGCCGGCCCGTGAGTGGGGAGTGCGAGTGGTCGTTCGGACTGCTCCGCGCCGCGACCGGTAGCGCGAAGGTCACCCTCGCCACCGGCGAACAGAAACGCATTCCCCTGAAGTTCGATCTGCCGGGGGACTTGGCGCCGGGACGATACGAGTTGCGCGTACGGGTCCAATTCGGAAACGGCGAGACGCAGGAGGATGCCCTGCCGATCCACGTGATGGCGCGGCCGGCAGGCTCGCGGGCGGGCACGAAGATCGCGCTCTTCGACCCCAAGGGCGACAGTGCGAAGTTGCTGGAGGCGATGGGCGTGCGATGCGCGCCTGTGGATGCGGGGGCGGACCTGTCTTCGTACGACACCTTGATCGTTGGCAAAGGCGCTCTCACGCCCGACGGACCGGGGCCGGACATCACGCGGGTCCGCGACGGCCTGAAGGTGATCGTGTTCGAGCAGACCGGCGAGGTCCTGGAGAAACGGTTCGGCTTCCGGGTGGCCGAGTACGGGATGCGCTGGGTGTTCAAGCGCGTGCCCGATCATCCGCTCCTGGCGGGCATCGGCGAGGAGCACCTGCGCGACTGGCGCGGCGAGGCGACTATCCTGCCGCCGCGTCTGACCTACGAGCGCACCGCGCAATTCAACTACGTACCCACGGTGAAATGGTGTGGTATCGCCGTGACGCGGCTATGGCGCTGCGGCAACCGCGGCTCGGTGGCCTCGGCACTGATCGAGAAGCCCGCGTGCGGCGACTTCCTGCCGGTTCTCGACTGCGGCTACAGCCTCCAATACAGCCCCCTGTTGGAGTACCGCGAAGGCAAGGGGATGGTGCTGTTCTGCCAACTGGACGTGAACGGGCGGACCGAGACGGACCCGGCTGCGGAGGCGCTGGCGCGGAACATTCTGGATTACGCAGCGGTCTGGAAAGCGGGCGCCAGCCGGAAGGTGGTTTACGCGGGCGATCCGGCCGGGAAGCGCTACCTGCAATTGGCGGGCGTGGCGCCCGCGGCTTATGCCGGCGGCGGATTGTCCGAGGGCCAGGTGTTGGTGGCCGGGCCGGGCGGAGGCCGGGAGTTGAAGGCGAGTGCGGGGGCCTTGGCGAGCTGGGTCCGGAACGGCGGCCACGTGCTGGCGATCGGGTTCGACCAGGAGGATGCCAACGCCTTCCTGCCGTTCCAGATGGCGATGGTGGAAAAGGAGCACATCGCCGCGTACTTCGAGCCGTTCGGCGCGGACTCGCCGTTCGTAGGAATATCGCCAGCGGAGGTGCATAACCGCGATCCCCGAACGCTGCCGCTGGTGGCTGCGGGGGCCACGGTGGTGGGGAACGGCGTGCTGGCCAGGGCGGAGGGCGCTAACGTCGTATTCTCGCAACTGGCGCCGTGGCAATTCGACTACTCCGGCGAGAAGATGAACGTCAAGCGCACCTTCCGGCGCGTGGCATACCTCACCGCGCGCTTGTTAGCGAACATGGGGGCGCCGGGCGGGACGCCGCTGCTGGCGCGCTTCGCGAACCCGGCCAACGCTGGCGAGAAGCGCTGGCTGGAGGGCCTCTACCTGGACGTGCCGGAAGAGTGGGACGACCCGTACCGCTTCTTCCGCTGGTAGCCGGCGCGCACGCAGTCGGTGAGCGTTGACCAGCGCGGTTGTTCAAGATCTCCGCGCGCAGGTCCGCGCGGGATCGGTGCGCGCCAGGCGCTCGACGGGCGTGTCCTCCTGGAAATTGCGAGCGGACGATCTCCGGCACGTCCGCCGGGGTCACGCCCGAGTACCAGATGCCTTCGGGATAAACGACCAGGTTAAGCTACCGATATCAGCACATATCGTTCCGAACGTGAAGAAACACGCGACTACTGCGGGTCCGGACGAGTCGCTAAATGCAGGTCTACCGGTCTACCGTGGCTCGCGCCTTAGTTAGGCTCCAGAACCATTTTCTCACCCTGTTTTTCGTAGTCCGTGAGGAAGTCGGGATCGTTCCACGCCTCCGGCTCGACGTCCAGATCGCCCGAAATTCAAGGTACAATCAGAGTACACCAAGACATGCCCTAATGAAAGTGTTTTGAGAATGTCAGACCCAGAGAACACTCCCAGGCCACGGAACATCCAGAGATCGGTTAAATTTTCGAGATGGACCTCCATGAGACTCGCAATCCTGCTTTGCGTCGCGCGAGTGGCTCTGGGCCTGTCGCCTGTCATTCTCAAGACCAGTAATCTGACCTACACGATCGCTTCAGATGGTCTCAACTCTGCCTTTCTCGATCCTGCTAGCGGGAAGAACTACCTTGATGCGTCCAATGCTCCCCATTTCATGACAATCGAGAAAGACGGAAAGCGATTTGGCTCGACGGCGGTAGAACTCGAGAACGGCTCGTTGCTCGTAAAGTTCGGTGATTCCGGGGTCATCGCCAAAGTCCAAGTGCGCGCGCGGCCACAGTATCTCACCTTTGAGCTCACGTCCATCAACGACCAGAGCGTCTCTATCGTAGAACTGGCCGCCCTTCCGCTCAAGCTGGCCCAGAGTGTGAGCCGGAGCCTCGCGTCGTGTCGAAATGACGATTACGCCGTCGCCGTCGTGCCGTTGAATCTCGAAACACACTCCGATTCCAAGCAGGTCGGCGGCGTAACCCTTCTCCGCGGTGAAGCCGACCGGCGTGTACGCCTGGAAGGCGCCAAGATAGCAGTCGTTGGTTGCCCGACCAAAGACCTGTTGAACCGAATAGAACAGATCGAGATCGAGAACGGGTTGCCTCATCCGACGCTAGGTGGCGTTTGGGCCCGGAAGTCGCCGGAACAGAAGAAGTCCTATCTGTTTGTGGACGTCTCCGAGGCGACGGCCGATTCGATCATCGACTATGCGAAATCCGGCGGGTTCAGCTACGTCGTAGTCTACGACGGGGTCTGGAACGCATCGCACGGTACCTACCCTGTCAACCGCGCCAACTTCCCAAACGGCGATGCCGGATTGAAGGCGGTCAGCAAGAAAATCCACACGGCCGGCTTGAAGTTCGGCATGCACAACCTGGATATGGTGATCGCTAAAAACGATGCTCTCGTACGGCCAGTCCCAGCTCAGGGGTTCATGATGTATCCGGACCGGCGTCGAATTCTGGGCAATGCGATTGGCCCAAAAGACACCTTCATTCCCACAACAGACTCGCCGGCTGGTCTCCTGACCAAAGCTGATAAATCGCGGTTTCACGGGCGGGATCTGCGCATTGGAGATGAAATCATCACTTATGACGATCTGCAAACGACGCCTCCCTACGGTTTCACAGGCTGCGTTCGCGGAGCCCACGACACCGTGGCGACCGCCCACCCGGCAGGCTCCGCCATTGATAATTTCTCGGAGTTCGTTGGCTTCTATCGTCCCGATGTGAAGGGCCCTCTATATGACCAGGTAGCTCGGGCGGAGGCCCAAGCGCTCGACAGATTCGGATTCGACTACATCTACCCCGACGGAACCGGCGAGAACCTCGAATATTGGCCGGATGAGCCGCACTGGTACATTACCAACCTCCTGACCGCAAAGCTTTTTCGCTACACGCAACGCGAGGTGATGTTTGCGCACGAGCCCATCTCCGACTACTCCTGGCACGTCTTCAGTCGGGGTAACACGACCGACTTCGTAACATCTGGCATCATCGAGCACTTTGACCGCGTGACTCTTGCGGGTGCAGGTGGGTCCATGCGCGACCTGCAGCCGTTCGAGTTCGGTTGGTTCGGCTTTTTCACCCACTCCACGGACGTGGACGCGACACGCCCGCGTGAAATGGAATATGCCTGGTGCAAGGCGCTGGCTTACGGGGCGGCCATGTCCTTGGAGACGAGCAAAAACTCCCTGGACGGCAATGGCCGCACTCGTGAGATCTTCGCCCTCATCAAGAATTGGGAGGACCTGAAGCTCCGCGACTATTTCCCCCAGACAATTCGCGAGCAGTTGAAGGCGCCGGGCAGAGAATTCGCTGTGCAGCAGACCGCGAATCGGCAGTGGCAGGTTGTGCCGGTCATCTATTCGCCGACGAGGTACGTCGTCGGAAACGAGTCGTGGGGGTTCGATAATCCCTACCTCGAGCAACCGCTTCGTGTCACGGTTGAAGCCAGGCCGACGCTGGCCGCGTACGGAGACCAGGCAAATCGGGTGTTGCTAAAGCCTGGCACCCTCAACCTGTACACCTCGGGAAACGGCCCACTGGGAAGCCCCTCTCGCCAGACCGCAGGTCTGCAATTCAAGATAGAGCCGGTGTCAGACCATTTTGATGTCAGCGCCGTCAATGGCGGCCCGAATCCGCAAGGCTGGGGCTGCGCTGAGATTGTCCTGGATACAGTTATGGACCTCCGGCAGCACCGTGCATTGGGGACTTGGGTCGAGGGCGACGGTTCCGGAGCATTCCTGCATTTTGTCATCGAAGACTCCGGGCGGTGGTCCGTTCGGGACTATTACTTGGGGCTGAGCTTCAAGGACTGGAGGTACATCCAGATGCCTGAGTCGGCGAAAGGGGAAGTCTACGACTTCGCGTTCCCTTATAGCAATTATTGGTCGATCCGCGGGCTCAACTTCGCGGCCATTTCCCGGCTCTACGTTTTCCTCACGGGGGTGAAGAGTGGACTAGCGGTGAAAGCAAGTTTCCGCCGCTTAGAGGCGCTTCACGAGAACCCACTCCCGTTGCTCAACCCCACGCTCCGTGTAAACGATCAATCTGTAACGTTCCCCGTGCAGCTCGAGCCGGACTGGTATCTGGAATATGACGGCTCCGCCAAGGCTCGCGTCTTCGATCCCAACGGCTTTACGAAAGCTGAGGTTACGATATCGACAGTGCCGAGCCTGCGTCGAGGCCCGAATGTGATCGAGCTGTCGTGCGACCGCGTAGAGGGCCTTGGCGAGACCGCAAAAGTTACCCTTGCGACACGAGGCGAACCGCTCCGCTAGCAGATCTCTCAAAAACGCCTCCTCAGCAGAATCTGTGGGTAGATTCTGGTTCCGGGAGCCGTCCCAAGTTA
>OCTA010004741.1_pt1 | contig 11901 bp, 8 predicted proteins | sample 1538991 | NCBI WGS metagenome assembly OCTA01 (sample SAMEA3539302, study PRJEB22396) | soil metagenome | biome: tundra; feature: field; material: soil | place: USA | collected 2010-05 | depth 0.15 m | reverse complement strand
CGCGACATCGCCGACGCGATCCGCGCGTGCCTCGGCATCTGGGTCGAGGCGGTCGCGACCGAGCCCTCTGCCGCACCCGGCGCGAGCGTCAAAGTCGCCACGATGATCCTGAACCGCTCGTCCCGGCCGGTGACGCTCGAGTCGGTCTCGGTGACGTACGCCGGGGCGCCGGGAACGGGCGGCGCCCTCGCGCCGAACGAGCCGTTGCGCCGCGAGGTCTCTCTCACGCTCCCCGACGACATCGACACGACGCAGCCCTACTGGCTCAGGGAGCGGCCCGGAAAGGGCCTCTTCACGGTGACCGACCCGGCGCTCATCGGCCTGCCGGAGAATCCACCGCCGCTCGTCGCGCGCTTCACGGTGCGCGTGGACGGAGTCGCGATCCCGTTCGAGGCGCCCGTCGTCTTCCGCCGCACGGATCCCGTCAAGGGAGAGATCTACCAGCCCTTCGTCATCACGCCGCCGGTCATGGCCACGTTCGACGAGAAGGTTTACGCGTTCGGGACCGAGAAACCGAAGAAGGTGCGCGTCACGCTCACGAGCGGCGCCGCCGTCTCGGGTGTCCTGCGCCTGAAGACGGAGGCGGGCTTCTCGGCATCGCCCGCCGAGGTGCCGTTCGCCTTCACGGCACGCGGCGAGGAGAAGCCCGTCGTGTTCACCGTGACGCCGCCGGCCGGCACGTCCGCGGCCACCCTCGGGGCCGAAGCCGTCGTGGACGGGAAGGTCTTCTCGCGGGGCCTCGTGCGCGTCGACTACCCGCACATCCCGCTTCAGACGCTGTTTCCCCCCGCCGAGGCGAAGGTCCTGAGGTTCGACGTGAAGGCGCCCCAGGCGCCACTCGGCTATGTCATGGGCTCGGGCGACGAGGTCCCCGAAGCGCTCCGCCAGATGGGCTACACCGTGACGCTCCTCTCGGACGACGAGCTCGAGAACGGCGACCTCTCGCGTTATGCCGCGATCGTGACGGGGATTCGCGCCTACAACACGCGCCCCCGCCTGAAGGTGGCCGAGGCGCGGCTCGTCGACTACGTCGAGAAGGGCGGCACGCTCGTCGCGCAGTACAACACCATGGGAGATCTCGTCACGGAGCAACTCGGGCCGTACCCCTTCAAGCTCTCGCGCGACCGCGTCACCGTCGAGGAAGCACCCGTGAAATTCCTGAACCCCGCGAGCTCGCTCCTCGTCTTTCCGAACAAGCTGACGGCGGCCGACTTCGACGGGTGGGTGCAGGAGCGCGGCCTCTACTTCCCGGGAACGTGGGACCCCCGCTACGAGACGGTGATCGAGACGCACGATCCAGGCGAGAGCGACAAGCCCGGCGGCCTCCTCTACGCACGGCTTGGAAAGGGCGCGTTCGTCTATACCGGATATGCGTTCTTCCGGCAGCTTCCGGCCGGCGTCCCCGGCGCTTACCGCTTCTTCGTGAACCTCGTCTCTGCGGGCGCGGGCGCGCGGCTCAGGATGACCGCGCCTTCCCCTCCCGTCCGTTGAGCGATGCTCCCCTACTTCTTCCACTCCGCGATCTTTTTCTCCAGGGCCGCGACCGCCTCGGACGACGGCTTCTGCTCGGCGGCAGCGCCGGTCGCCAGGGCCTTCTCGGCCGTGGCAATGGCCTCCTTCGTCTTCCCCTCGGCGGCGAGGGCGTTCGCTTTCGTCGAAAGGTTGCCGAACGTGGCCTTCGTGGCGATGGATTTGTCGAGCCACCTCGCGGCGTCGTCGAGCGCGTACTTGTTGTCGTAAAGGTAGCGTGCCGCGGTGAGCGGCGTCTGCCAGTCGTCGGCTTTCGCCTTCGCGACGGCGTCCTTCGCGTTCGCGAGGAACTGCGCCTTCGTGTCGACCGTGAGGGACACCGGCACCATCAGCTTCTCCCATTCGAGGGCGAGGACGGCCGAGTCGCCGGTCACCGACGGGAAGTCGATCGTGAACTGGTCGTGCGGCGCGGAGGCCTCGGGCTTCACCTTCACGCGCAGGGCGTCCTTCTCGGCCGCGTACTCGAACGGCTCGCCGGTCGCCACCTTGTTGAAGATGACCGTCCACTCGGTCTTGCCGGGGATCGTGTAGAGGCCATAAGAGCCCGCCGCGAGCTTCTGGCCCTCGACCATTACGTCGCCGTCGAACGTGATCTTCGTGACCGCGTTCGCGCCTGTGCGCCAGACCTTGTCCCAGGGCACGAGCTCGCCCCAGATCACGCGCTCTTCCTTGCGCGTCGGGCCCTTCACGTGCGGGCGGCTGTAAACGACTTCGATCTTCGTCACGCCCACGACCTGCGAGACCGTGGCATTCGGGCTGGGACGGGGCGTCGCGAGCTCCGCGAGCGCGGGCGCAGCGGCGGCGGCAGCGGCGAGGACGGCGAGAGTGGCGGAACGGCGCATCGTTTTCATTTCTTCTCCTCCGAATCGACTCGATTCTACGCAGGGCGGATAAGATGCGCCCACCGAATTCGAAAAGGAGGACGTTCCATGAAAATCCGCCACCTCGTCCCGTGTTCCCTGGCCCTCGCTTTCCTCGCCGCCCCGGGCGCACGCGCGCAGGCGCCCGCCGCAGCCCCGGCGGCCCCCGCTTCCGGCTTCCGCGCCGAATTCCTCGGCCAGCAGGCCTACGGGGAGAAGCAGATCCTCGACCTGGCCGAGGCAACGCCCGCCGACAAGTTCGGCTGGCGCCCCGGCGAGGGCGTGCGCTCGATCAGCGAGGTCTACATGCACATTGCGGGCGGGAATTACCTGTTCCTGGGCTTCGCGGGGGTCAAGCCTCCCGCGGGCCTGGACAAGGAGATGGAGAAGAACGTCACGGAGAAGTCGAAGGTGATCGACGAGCTCAAGAAGTCTTTCGCGCATGTGCGCGCCGGGATCGCGGCGACATCCGACGCGGATCTCGACAAGCCCGTCAAGATGTTCGGACACGACACTACCGTTCGTGGCGTCCTTCTGTCCGTCGTGAGCCACGAGTTTGAGCACCTCGGCCAGTCCATCGCCTACGCGCGCATGAACGGCATCGTCCCGCCGTGGACGGCCGAGCAGCAGAAGAGGCTCAAGGAGTCGATGGAGAAGAAGCCGGCCGACGCGCCCGTCAAGAAGTGACCCTGCTGGCCCTCGCGTCACCGGTGCCGGGGGTGATGGGGGCCTGGCTCGACGCGCGCCTCACGTCGGGCCTCGTCCTCGCGCTCCCGCTCGGCCTTGCCGGCCTCGCCCTTCTCCGTTTCGACCTCCTCGCGCGGTTCGGAGGTTCCGTTCCCGAGCCGCATGAGCCTGCCGGGCGCGGGGCGGCCGCGGGGCTCGCGGCCGTCCTGGCCCTCCTGACCACGGCCCTGCTGCCGCCCGCTCTCTCGGGGGCGTTCCGGCCCGGGGCCGCCGGCTACGCGCCGTTCGCTCCCGCGCCCGGCCCTGCCTCGCTCGCGTCGGCTCCCTCCTCACTCGGCTTTTTCGCGCTGCAGAGCCTCGCCGAGGAGCTTCTGTTTCGCGCCTTCTTCCTCACGCTCCTCGCTGCCATGTTCCTTTTTTTCGCGCGCCTTTTCTTCGGCAAACTTCCGGAGATGAGCGAGTCGCTTCGAGGGCCCGCCGCCGCGCGGCGCTGGCTCGTCTGCGGGCTCCTCGCGAACGCGGGCCAGTCCCTGGCGTTCGCCTCGATGCACGCGGTCAACCCGAACGTGACGCCTCTCGCGCTCCTCAACATCGGCCTCGCGGGCGCGGTTCTGGGCTGGCTCTACTGGGGCGAGGGGGGCCTCTTCGGCTGCTGGACCTTCCACGCGCTCTGGAATTTCATGCTCGCCGCCCTCGCGCTCCCCGTGAGCGGGATGACGATGGGGAGGCCGATCCTCGCAACCGGCATCCGCGGCGCGGGCGTGCCGGCTCTGAGCGGAGGAGCCTTCGGCCCCGAAGGCTCGGTCCTTTCCACGGTCGCCCTGGCCGCCCTTCTCATCCTCCTGGTCCGCCGTAGCGCACGAAAGCTTCCGGGCGCGTATCCTTCCTCACCATGAAGGGCGGAAGGCAGCTGTTCACGTGTCCCGCGTGCGCGAAGCGCTTCTTCTACTGGGTCCCCGAGGCAACGTCCCAGCCGAAGGTGAAGTGCTATTTCTGCAGCGCGGAGACTTTCCCGAGCGGCGAGCCACCCGCGCCTCCGGCACCAGCGCCGCCAGCCCCCAAACCCGCAGTCGCGGCTGCGCCCGCCGAAGGAACTCCTTCACCTTCGACCTGAGGAGAAGCGCGAGCAACGCGCTCGCGAAATCGTTGCGCCACGCGGCGCCGTATCAGGGCGGCGAGGCTCGGTAGACGATCTCCCCGCCGACGACGGTCATGCGCACCTTCGCCTTCGGAATCTCGGCGGCCGGCGTCTTTTCCGAGACGATGTCGCGGTCGAGGACCGTGAAGTCCGCGTCGTAGGTGGGGGCGATCCGGCCGCGCCGCGTCTCGGCGAACTCGGCATAGGCGTTGTCGGCCGTGAAGAGCCGGAGCGCCTCGGCCCGCGTGAGAGCTTCCTCTCTCCGCCAGCCGCCAGGCGGATGTCCCGAGAGGTCCTGCCGCGTCACGGCGGCGTAGATGCCGAGGAGGGGGTTCTCGGACTCCACGGGGAAGTCGCTGCCGCCCGCGAGATGCGCGCCGGATTTCAGGAGCGTCCGCCAGGCGTAGGCGCCTTCAAGCCGCTCGGGGCCGACGCGTGCTTCGACCCACGGCATGTCCGAGGTCGCGTGCGTCGGCTGCACCGACGCGATCACGCCGAGCTTCACGAAGCGCCCCGCGTCGAGAGGTGCGAGGATCTGGGCGTGCTCGATGCGCGGGCGCGGATCGACTGGACGCACCGCGGCCAGCGCCTTCTCGTAGGCGTCGAGCGTCACCCGGTTCGCGCGGTCGCCGATCGCGTGTGTCCACACCTGAAAGCCCGCGCGAAGCGCCTTTTCGGCGAGACGCTCCGTCTCCTCGGGCAGCGTCACGTCGAGGCCGCGGTTGCCGGGCGCGTCGCTGTAGTCCGCGAGAAGGGCGGCGCCGCGCGAGCCCAGCGCGCCGTCCGCGAAGATCTTGAGGGCACGAATCGTGAGCCGCCCGGATTGAAGAGGGCCCTTCGCGATCGCCTCGTCGAGATTCCGCGGCCCCACGGTCGCGTAGACGCGGATCGGTATCTTCTTGTCACGCGCGAGGGACGACAGGACGCCGATCTCCTCCGGGTTCGAGCCCGAGGCGTCGCCGACGCCCGTCAGGCCGACGCGCGCGCAGGCCTCGAGGGCGGCGCGGTAATCACGCTCGAGCTCCTCGGGCGCCGACTCGGGAATCGCGTTCCACACGAGGGCGGTCGCGTTGTCCACGAGGACGCCCGCGGGACGCCCGTCGGGCAGGCGCTCGATGCGCCCGCCGTCGGGATCTTTCGTCTTCGCGATCACGTGCGCGGCGACGAGCGCGGCCTCGTTCACCCAGATCGCGTGCCCGTCCACCCGCCCGAGCACGACCGGGCGGTCCGGCGACACGGCGGACAGCTCGGCGGCGGTGGGAAACGTCTTTTCGGGCCACCGGTTCTGATCCCAGCCGCGCCCGCGAATCCACTCGCCCTCGGCGGCCGCCGCGGCGCGGCTCTTCACGCGCGCGAGAATCTCCTCCTTCGAGAGGCCACGCAGGTCGAGCGCCCGCCGGAGCGCTCCGAGCCCGCGCAGGTGGCCATGCGCGTCGGTGAGGCCGGGCACGACGACCGCCCCCGCCAGGTCGACGACACGTGCCTCGGGCGCGAGCGCCCGCGCTTCGCGTTCTCCGCCGAGGAAGCGCACGCCGCCCCCTTCGACGAGAATCGCCGCCACCGCGGGGCTGGCGTCCCATGCGCTGTACACGGTCGCTCCGGTGTAGAGCACGGACGCCGTGGACGGCTTCGGGCGCCGCCCGGGCGCGCCGCGCTTCTGCGCGAGCAGCCAGGGCACGAGATCGGGCTCGGCGAACGCCGGGTCCCACGCGTCGTGGCCGACCCCGGGGAACTCCGTGTACGCGGCATTCCCACCGGAAAGACGCAGGGCTTCGGCCATGCGCCGCGACTCCGTAACGGGGATCGTGTCGTCGGCATCGCCGTGGAACGCCCACACCGGCGTCTTCCCTAGCTCCCGGGCGATGACACGATAGGGATCGCCCGACTCGAGGACGCGGCGCATGTCGGGTGGCCGGAAGCTCTGAATCGGGAACCCGCGAGACGACACGATGTACCCGCAGATGGGCACGACCGCCGCGAAGACGCCCGGCCTTTGAAACGCGCCCCACCAGGTTCCCGCGCCCCCCATCGACATCCCGAGGAGGGACACGCGCTCGCGGTCGCCGTGGAACTCGACGAGCGCCTCTTCGAGGGCCAGGAACGCGGCCGTCTGAGGATCTCCGATCCACTGCGAATCTTTCGGACACTGCGGGAAGACGACGAGGAACGGCCAACGCGACGGGTCCTTCCTGAGCGCGCGCCCGAGACCGACGCGCGTGTGCTCGCCCTCCGAGCCGCGCTCGCCCGCGCCGTGGAGGGTGAGGAGGACGGGAGGCTTCGAGGCGGGACCGAAGCTCTCGGGCACGAACACCTGATAGGGATACGCGACGCCGTTCACCGTCACGGTGCGCCTCTCGAAACGCGGCTCGGCGGCCGAAGCGGCGAGAGGCAGGGCGAAGAATGCGAGGGCGAGGAATGCTCTCATCGCGAGACGACGACTTCTCCGCCTTTCATGACGAACGGGATCTTCTCGAGCAGCGTCACGTCCTTCAGCGGATCGCCGTCGACGGCGACGAGGTCGGCGTACTTTCCCGGCGCTATCGCACCGACCATCGTCCAGCCGAGGAGGTCGGCGGCGTTCACCGTCGCCGACTGGATCGCCTGCATCGGCGTCATCCCCCAGCGCACCATGTGGGCGAACTGCTTGCCGTTCATGCCGTGTGGATAGACGCCGGCGTCTGTGCCGTATGCCTGCTTCACGCCGGCCTTCACGGCCTTCTGGAAATTCTCGCGCTGAAGGCGACCGATCCTTCGCTCCTTCTCGAGGATCCTCTCCGGGTAGCCCATCTTCGCGAACTCCGCGAGGATCCAGTCGTCGTTGTAGACGTCGGCCACGAGATACGTGCCGCGCTCCTTCATCATGCGGATCCCCTCCTCGTCGATCAGGCTCCCGTGCTCGATCGACGCCACGCCGGCGGCGACCGCGCGCTTGATCGCCTCCGTGCCGTGCGCGTGCGCCGCGACTTTGCGGCCCCACATCGCGGCCTCGTCGCAGATCGCCTTCATCTCTTCGAAGGAATACTGCGGCGCTCCCACGGACTCCTCCTCGGAGAGGACACCGGCCGAGGCGATCATCTTGATGACGTCTGCGCCGAACTTCACGTTCTGGCGGACGAGCTTGCGCACGGCGTCGACGCCGTCGGCGACGTTGGTGAATCCCTCGAACCGAAGGTACGGGGAGAAGCCCGTGAGGTCGCCGTGGCCGCCCGTCGATCCGATGGCCAGACCCGCGACCTTCAGCCGCGGCCCGGGGATGGTGCCTTTGTCGATCGCGTTGCGGAGGGCCACATCGATGTACTCCTCGGCCCCAACGACGCGGAGCGTCGTGAATCCCGCGTCGAGCGTCCGCTTGGCATAGACGTGCGCGCTCACCGCCACGTCGATCGGCGACCGACGGAAGCGGTCCCCGTAGTAGTCCTCGGGCTGGGAGGTGATGTGCGTGTGCATGTCGATCAGGCCCGGGAGGACGGTCTTCGTGGAAAGGTCGACGATCCGCGTCCCGGCGGGGGCCGCGAGATTCGGCCCGACCTCCTTGATCACGCCGTTCTCGACGAGGATCTCCTGCCCTTTTTTCACGGTCCCGGACACGACGTCCACGAGGAAGCCGGCCTTCACGAGAACCGTCACGGGCGGTGCGGGCGGTGCGGCCTTCTCCGCGGCGGCGAGAAGGTGCGCCGGAGTCGGGACGAGGAAAGCTCCGAGCAGGAGGACGACGGGTTTCAGCTTCATGCGCGAAAGGCTAGCAGAGCGCGCCCCCTAGAATGGCGCGATGACGCTTCCGGCCGGCCTCGCTCTCCTCGAACGCATCCAGGCGCAGATGCGCGCGGTGGCGCGCCGGCAGTACGAGGCGGTGGCGGTGCCCCCGTTCACACTCTTCTTTCACGACACGGACCCGCTGCCCTACTTCAACTACGCGATCCCCGACGGCCCCGGCCCGGCGTCGGGCAGCCTCACCGCGCCGCTCAACCGCCTCGAGGCGGAGTTTCACGCCCGCCACCGCCTGCCGCGCTTCGAGTTCGTCGAGGCGTGCGCGCCTCGCCTCGCCGAAGCTCTCGAGGCGCACGGCTTCGCGCTCGAGAACCGGCCGCAGCTCATGGTCTGCCCGCGCGGAAAAGAGCGCGCCGCGCCGGCCGTGAACGGGCTCGACATCGCGACGCTCGACGCCGCGACGGCGCTCCGGGAATTCGTGGCCTTTCTCGACGTGCAGCGTCGCGCCTTCGGACTTCCGTCCGCGCGGCCGCCCTTGGACGAGGAGGCGCTCTCTTTGCGCGAAACGCTCGGCAACGGCTTCGCGTTCCTCGCCCGGATCGCGAGCGAGCCCGTCGCCACGGCGATGATCCAGCCGCCGCACGACGGCCTCACGGAGCTCGTGGGCGTGTCGACGCTCGAGGCGTTTCGGCGGCGCGGCATCGGCGGCTTCCTCTCGTTCGCGGCCGTTCGTACCGCGTTCGACCGCGGCGTCTCACTCGCGTTCCTCTCCGCGGCCGACGCGCGCGCCGGCCGTGTCTACGAGGCCGCGGGCTTCTCTCCCGCCGGGCACTCGCTTTTCTACCGGCGCCCCGAGGACCCCGAGCCGTCACTCGAGATCCGCGAAGCGACCGACGCGGCCTCGCTCGAGCTCGCGCGGACGCTCGTCCTCGGGCATGCCGCCGGCCTCGGCGACGTGCCCGGCGTCGAGCGGGTACGCGCGGACGCATCCGCCCTGCCGGGTCCCTATGCCCCGCCCGCGGGGGTGCTCCTCGTCGCGACGCTCGCGGGGAATCCCGCGGGCTGCGTCGCGTTCAAGCGGCTCGACGGCGAAACCTGCGAGGTGAAGCGCATGTTCGTGGACCCCGCGTTTCGCAAACGGGGGATCGCGCGGGCGCTCATGCTGAAGCTCCTCGAGCGGGCGAAAGAGCGCGGATACCGCCGGGTTCGGCTCGGAACGCTTCATACGATGACGGCAGCGCAGGCGCTCTACCGAGATCTCGGTTTCGTCGAGATCCCGCGCTACCGTCCGAACGAGCACACGGACACGATGTTCTTCGAGAAGAACCTGACCTGACCGCGTGGCCGAAGCGCTACTTCTTCTCTTCCTTCTTCTTCTCCTCCCACGGAATGATGTCGAATGCGGCATCCTGCGCGACCAGGAAGACGCAGTCCGCGCCGGCCTTGCAGCCGCTCCGGTGCTTGAGCTTGCCCGGGTCCAAGGTGTACGAGCCGGGTGCGAGCTCCTTGAGGCCCTGCGCCTCGGTCTCGAGCGTGAACGTGCCGCTCACGGTCACGACGCGCACGGGGTGGCTGTGCGTGTGCCAGCCGGCGGAAAAGCCGCCCACCCACTTGAAGAGCGCGCCGTAGGCGCCCTTCTTCATGTCCCCCCACAGGGGTGCGACCTGCGCGCCCTTCATGCCTTCGACGTCCGTGAACTTGATGTCGGCGGCGGGCCAGATCTTGAAAGCGCGCGCGGCGGGCTTCGCCGCCTTCTTGGCCGGCGCCTTCGCGTCTTCCGCCGCGACCGAACCGGCAAGGCACACGAACGCCGCGACGAGAGCACCCATCAGGACTCGCTTCATCGTTTTCTCCTCCCTTTTTTTGAGAATGCGACGCAGAGTCTAACCCGGTAAGACCGATCGGACGTGTGGGAGACGCTCCGGGCGCTTCTTGCGTAAAGTAGCGCCATGCCGAAAACTCGCCGAGACTTCCTGACCGCCGCTGCCGCCGGCATCGCGGGTATCGCCGCGGGATCGCACGGCGAGGCCCAGACACCTTCCGCCCCTCCCCCGCAGCCGACGCCCGCCGCCGGGACGCCCCCCGCCTTCGGCACCGCGCCCGCCGTAGGACCCGAGATCTCGCCCGCAACGGTCGCGGAAGCCGAGAAGCTCGTCCGCGTGACGCTGACGGAGAAGGACCGCGCGCAAGCCGCGGGCAACTGGCGGGAGGCCATGGCCGGCACGATGGAACGGCGCACGGGGCCGAAAAAAGTGGCCCTGGAGGCGTCGCTCGCGCCCGCGTCCCGCTGGGATCCCGTCCTGCCGGGCCTCACGGCAGGTCCGGCGCGCGACCGCTTCCTCCGCGGGAAGGCCGATCCCGAGCCCGTGCCGAAGCGCGACGACGACATCGCGTTCGCTCCCGTCGCGGCGCTGTCGCGCTGGATCGAGTCGAAGGCACTCTCGTCCGAGCGCCTCACGCGGATTTACCTCGAGCGCCTCCGGCGCTTCGACCCGAAGCTCAGGTGCGTCATCACGCTGACGCCCGACCTCGCGCTCGAGCAGGCCCGCCGGGCCGACGCGGAGATCGCGGCGGGAAAGTATCGCGGCCCGCTGCACGGCATCCCGTGGGGCGTCAAGGACCTCCTCGACACGAGAGGCATCCGCACGACCTGGGGCGCGGAGCCGTTTCGCAACCGCGTGCCGGACAGGGACGCCGCCGTCGTGGAGCGGCTCCACCGCGCGGGCGCCGTCCTTCTCGCCAAGCTGAGCCTCGGCGCGCTCGCGCTGAACGACGTCTGGTTTGGCGGTGAGACGAAGAACCCGTGGCTGCTCGAGGAAGGCTCGGGCGGCAGCAGCGCCGGGCCCGGCTCGGCGACCGCCGCCGGGTGCGTGGCGTTCGCGATCGGGAGCGAGACGGAAGGGAGCATCGTCGACCCGTCGATGCGCTGCGGCGTCACGGGCCTGAGGCCGACGTTCGGGCGCGTCGCGCGCACGGGCGCGATGACCCTCTGCTGGTCGATGGACAAGCTGGGCCCCATCGCGCGCGGCGTCGAGGACACGCTGCTCGTCCTTGCCACCATCACCGGCCCGGACGCCGGCGACCTTTCGAGCGTCCCGAGCCGGCTCGATTTCGAGGCGGACGGCGCCGTGGCCGGCTTGCGCGTGGGGTATTTCCCGCCGTGGATGGTGGAGAGCCCGGCGACCGAGGTCGACCGCGCCGCGCTCGAGACCGTTCGCCGCCTCGGGATGGCTCCGGTCGAGGTGAGTCTGCCGGACTGGCCTTACGGCTCGCTGAACACGATTCTCTTCGCCGAAGCGGCGGCCGCATTCGAGGAGCTGACGCTTTCCGGCGGTCTCGACCAGCTCAGGATGCAGGTGCCGGACGCCTGGCCGAACACGTTCCGGCAGTCGCGGTTTCTCTCGGCGGTCGACTACGTGCAGGCCGACCGGCTGCGGCGCAAGGTGGCGCAGGAGATGGCGCGGATCCTCTCGACGGTCGACCTCCTCCTCGTCCCGTCGCTCCGCGACGAGATCCTCACGATCACGAACTTCACCGGCCACCCCTCGCTCACGCTGCCCGCCGGCTTCGTCGAGATCGACCAGGCCCGCAGCGACTGGGCGCCGGACCCGGCCCGCCCGCTCCCGAAGTTCTCACCGAAACGGCGCGTCCCGCACGGCGTGACGCTGATCGGACGGCTCTTCGACGAGGGGATGATCGGACGCGCGGGGATCGCGCTCGAGAAGGCGTTCGGCGTGCGGGGGGAGCGGCCGAAGGGGTTCTGAGACGAGGCTCTTGACGCCCTCGATGGTGTCCCCCACGCAGCACGAGGGGCTCGCCGATTCGTCCAGGACGTGCTGCAACTCCCGCCCGAGGGACCGATGGAAGCTCTTCACCCGGGTCCACAGCCGGCCTGTGAGGTCAGCCACCGCGGTTCTGATCGAGGGGTTCCACGCCAACGGACGCCTCCAACGGACGGAGTCAGTGTACGACTGCCGA
>OCTA010004737.1_pt1 | contig 11903 bp, 7 predicted proteins | sample 1538991 | NCBI WGS metagenome assembly OCTA01 (sample SAMEA3539302, study PRJEB22396) | soil metagenome | biome: tundra; feature: field; material: soil | place: USA | collected 2010-05 | depth 0.15 m | reverse complement strand
TAAATATTTTTTCAGCCTGAAGCCAACCATGTTTTGAATCAGGGCAGACAATATCTACACCATACGAAAATTTATCTGATACAGGGTCTCTTCTCCAGGTCATGCCGCTATCATTGCTGAAATATAGATTATCCGAAGTAAGCAACCAAAGCTTAGAAGGATTACCCGGTACAAATTCAATTTTATAACACGTTTCACCTGCTGAGCCGGGTGCAGTCATTGACTGCCAGGTTAAACCGCCATCAGTAGTTCTATTTAAGCTATTGGGGTAATTTAAGGCTCCATGTATAAAACCATATTCGTCAGAATAAAAATTTAATGCAGTAACATTGATTGGGCTTGATAATGCTGACCATGTTTTACATGTATCTATAGTCTTATATAATTTTTGAGATTTAGAATCATAAAAATATCCAGTTGAAAGAGAAGTAAAACATAATCTTCTCCATATATCACCGCTATAAGCACCTAAAAGATAAAGATTGTTCATCGATCTCCAATTCGAACCACCATCAGTGGTAATAAGGAATAATGCAGGTTTTGTTGTATCAGGGGCATCCCCCATAGATACTCCCAAAGAGGCAGAAAACATGTGAACATAATTCATGAATATTGATTTTGTGGAATCGCCATTGTATGATATATTCCAGTTATTACCACCGTCTATTGATGAATAAATTCTGATGGGAGTTCCCATTGTGATAAATAATCTATTCGGATCAATCATAACTACGTCCTCAACACCATATGGTACATATTTTTTCGACCACGTAACACCACCATTGCTAGTTATATAAAGCCAATCAATTGCAACTGCGCAATTGACGCTATCCAAGGCGTCCATAGCAAAACCATATGAGGGAATAATTAGTAATCCATTTGTTACGTCAATCCATTGGCTAAAAGTTATGGAAGGAAGAAGGAAATAGAGCAAGACAATGAATGTTTTTTTCATATTTATTTTAATAGTATAAATTTCTTTGCGGCAATGTAATTTCCTGATTCGAGGCGGTAGAGGTAGATACCACTGGCGAGGTTAGCGGCGTTATACTTAACGGAGTAATTGCCTGGTTGTTTATATTCATTTACAATCGTCGCCACTTTACTTCCAATTGCATTGTATACAGTGAGCTTTACATTTCCTGCCTTTGGGATGGAATAGTTTATTGTAGTTGTCGGGTTAAAGGGATTGGGATAGTTTTGTGATAGCATATATTTGTTTATTTGAGGCGGATATTTATCAGTTATTCCGTCGACAAATGCAGTATCTCCATAAACGATGCCTTTTATTACTGCTCCTTTAAGTTCATTTGTAATTAATACTGCCTCAAATTCCTTGCTAAGGTAGGACATACCGAAGTTTTTGGCTAAATAATAATGTTCTCCACCATAGGGTGCAACAGTAGAATAAACCCTAGTTTCAGTTGGCAGACCAAATAATGTTATAGTCTTCAAACTATCAAACACTATTTCAGCACCAAAGTAACTTGATGGATGATATGAATCACCGGGGTTGTGGTTTAGATTATCCATAATATATCCGGTAGAATCAGTCCCCCATCCGTAGACATCACCTGTAAGAGAATCTATTCTTTCGTAGGAATAGGAAACATATCCGGATACAGAATCGATCAATTGCTGCTTTATCTGTCTAAAGGTCTTTTGGTTGGCTAATACTGTATCCTTAACAATCTCTTTTAATAAAACGCCTTTTGCCGACTGGCTGGTTTTATAGTACCATCTATTTCCTATATCGATGGGATCAAACTTGAAGATTTCGGGATCGGCAGGGATTTGTTTGATTATGTTTTTGGTTGATCCATCTAGTTCATATATGGAATTATATGTGGCTGCATATAGTTTGGAGGAACCAGGTTTTTTATAAATGCCGACTATATTTCTATCAAATGCCGGTATTAAGGAAAAGGCATTACCGAAATCAGTTGAGTGCCAGATATCTTTCCCGGTTGCAAGGTAGACTGAACCAGCAACGGCATTATCAACAGACAAGTATATTGGTAAAGTTGATGTGAGCTTTACCCGCCAGGAATTTGCATTACCAGAATTATTAGATACTAAAAAGTTATAAACATAATTATCCAGATTGTAATAATATTCAGTACAATAAATGTAATCTGTATCTTTATCATAATAGAATGAACCACTTCGATAAACATTTAGTGGAATTGAATCGACAACTATTTTAGTTAACCCGCCATCTATTGTTTTAATTATTTTATTGTATTCAGAAGTGAAAAGTACCTTATCATTAAAAGGGCTAAGAGAGACAGCATTAAAACCACTTACTGTATCCCATGTAAATCCTCCTGTAGTGCTGCGGTATAGTAAATCATTATCGAATGTAGCATATACAAGACTGTCATTCTGACGAGAAATAGCAATAAAACGAGAACCTCCGAAAACCTGAATTCCAATATCATGATAATCAAATCTTTCTATAAAGGGTGATCCGTCAACACTACCTGAAGAACCACATAATATAAATTTACGGGGATTCTTTTCCCAAAAATCAAATCCATTTACAACTCTATATCCTCCGCCAGTATATTCGTTAAAATAAGAACCATCATACTGGAATAATGTATCCAGTTTATTGACAATATTATTAAGATATATATTATTACTCATACTAGAATTATACATATCCTGTTCAGTCGAATAAATTCTGTAGAGGAGATTAGTGTTACCGTTAAAATCTTCCATACCATTTAATTCAGAGAAATGCTGATAAACATTTTGCCCATAGGAGGCAAAAGAGGTGAGAAAGAAGAGGCATATAATGTTCAAGCAATTTTTCATGAATAACCTTTTGATGTTATATACCATGATTAAATTCTATCAGTGCATAAACGATACAACTCTAATTTAATTAAAATATAAATAACTTTCCTAAATAATGATATTCAGACCAACAGATGGTATAGAGGCGGGCATTACAATTCATACCAAGTTGAGTGCGGTAAAGTGCACTAAAGTGCGCTAAAGTGCGCTAAAAGCCCATTATGAGTCGTATCTGAGTATAGTACGAGTAATATAGAACTATAGGCTGAAGGGGTAAGAAGGTGCTGCGGGTTCTATATAGATGCGTATTAAGTTAATAAATATCGGAAGGCAAGGTATTGGCTGATATAAACTGTTCTTTTCTTGACACAAGAAAAGAACCAAATAAGGAGATTCTACGCATATCGATTATTTTAATAAGATCATTTTAATTACGGAATTATATTTTCCTGCCTGGATACGGCAGAAGTATACTCCGTTGGCTAGATTGGATGCATTAAATGGAACGTACCAGACTCCAGCATCCTTTGCCTGATTTAACAGAATGGCTACTTCCCTGCCTATGATATCATAAACTTTTATTGTTACAGGCAATCTTTCGGGGAGTGAGAACTTTATAGTTGTAGATGGATTGAAGGGATTGGGATAGTTCTGGTATAATACAAAGGAAGAAGGAACAGGAATGTTGGTTATACCAGTTGAGTTGTTCCAGAAAACGCGAATGCTATTCCCCTGTCCGTTATCGTGAAGCCGTACATAGCATTTAACATTCAGGGTATCATAAGCCCATGCTGTAAGAGAATTATTTAATACAGTGGACAGTAAAGATCTTGACAGTAAGGTATTATTTAATCTGACTGAATCGGGGGTAGATTTCATGAAATTAAATTCAGCGAGATAGTCACGTGCAGGAGGAGAAAAGGAACCGTTCCGTGCTGCAATATTAAGATCAGTATAACTATTGTTCTGCAACTGTTCAAAACTTGTGGTTGCATAGGCACCATTTTCGTACTGGTAAGTTTCACCATCATCTTCATAAACTGAACCAGTACCATTTGCACCAGAGTAACAAGATAATGTTAACAGGTTTTGAATAAGAGAGTCATTGCTAAACCTTCCGACAGGAGCGGTAGGAATAACGGCACCCGATCTAACGAAAAGGGGTATAGTTGAATGACTGACAGGATAATTAATATTTGTTGGTCCGTTATAACTGTTTCCATTCCAATAGTCGATCCATTTTCCTTCGGGCAGATATACCGAAACTGAGGCAGCGCCTTCGGTAAGAACCGGCTTAACGAGCATATTATCACCAAACATCCATTGATCGCTGAGGTCGACTGTGTTTTGATCACCTGGGTAATCAAACAAGAGTGGTCGGGCTATGGATAGACCCGTCTGATGATTTTCCCACGCAGCGGTATAGATATACGGGAGAAGTTTATATCTTATTTTTATATACTGAGTGGCAATCTGTTCAGCTTCGGTACCGTAGAACCAAGGTTCTCTTTGCTGATTCTGAGTTCCATGAACTCTATATATAGGGACAAAAGCGCCGAACTGCATCCATCTGAAATAGTTTTCTGAATTAGGGGTTCCATTAAAGCCACCCACATCCATGCTCCACCAAGAAGAACCGAGGAGTATGCTGGAGTTCATAAAGACAGGCTGGGCTGCCATAGAACTAAATCCGGTGTTTATATCGCCAGACCAATGTCCATAGGCATATCTTTGGGCACCGAGGAAGTAATTTCTGTTAAGAGACCACACTCTTTTATTATTGATTTGTCGTTGTCCCTCATAGAACGAGCGCTGCATCTGCATGAAATTAAAGTTGTTGCCGTATTGATCCGCTTCATCATTCCAGTAGCCGATTATACCATTGTTATAAGCGTTGCCCTGAATATAGAAGCTGTTCCAGAACCACTGGCGGACATCGGGACGCTGGAAATTTAATCTACCGACAAGTTTACCACTGAAATAATCAATGAGAGAATCCACGAAGAAGCCCTGACTTTGGGCATACTGTCCCTGAGGAGTATAAATATGTACTCTTGGTTTGCGTATTCCCATTAGTTTAATGCCACTTTTCAGGAGGGAATCTTTTAGAACTCCACCAGGCGCGAGGGGGAACTTAGGACCGAAAGTAAACTCACCGTAATAATATTCTCCCCAGTTCATCCAATCAAAGTCGAGAATGTAGGCATCGAGAGGAATTCCTTTAGCGCGATAAGTGCTGACGTAGGATAGCAGAGAAGTCTGATCGATCCCCCACTGGCTATTTAGAAAGCCGAGTGTGAATTTAGGAAAGAGAGGAGGTTTGCCGGTAACATCGGTCATCGCGTTAATTATTTCTTTAGGGTTACCGAAGAGAAGATAAACTTCCATATCGACCTTCTGAGAAAGCGAATCTATCGAGCCGGTGGGGGTAAAATCAATATGGTAGTCGTTGCCGTTGTTATTATCCCAGGACCCATCATTATTGTGCACTACAAAAGCTACACTATTGACCTGCTGAGCGGGGTTATTAAAGGGACCCAGTTTGATTATATACGTACCTGAAGAATCGGTGAAGGAAGATTCGACAGCTATGTTATCTGAATAAAGGGAACTACCCGCAGGCCAATAAACGTTATTGGGCTGGATCCAATTATATCCAGAATAATTAACTCCCCAATGGAGTTTAGAAGCATTAGTGGAAGGAACATAGACAGTAATAATATCATTCTTTGTTGGAAAGGCGGGAGACCACCATGCAGTTTTACTTGCATTGCCTCCTCCCCTTCTGACCAAGCTTATAGATGTAGAAGAAAAATCAATTCTGCCGGAGTCGACATCGGCGAGCATACCCCATCCTTTTGTAGTCCAGATAAACGGAGCGCCCGCCTCACCCTGTGAGCCGGCGAATATATTTCCACCAGTTGTCTGCAGGCCGCCACTCTGATGATTGTGTACTCCATAGAAATTTCCGCCAGTAGTTGTTAATAATATACCTGTAGGGCTTATGCCCTGAGCGGATGGTTCATAACAAAGAAGATCACCGGCACTGCTATATGCATGGAAGCGCATCGGGGATCTATTAATTTCAATTTTATATTTTGAGGTTATAATTTTTATAGGGTCGGAGGATGTATCTATGGTGGCTTGTACTGTTGTCCAGTTCGTATTACCAATAACTAAAGTATCGGGGCTTTTGATTCCATATGGCTGGAGGTCTATCATTATTACATTTTCCGTACAGACCTGAAAGACGACAACGTCTGTGCCGCACTGAAGCGTAAGAGTATTACCAGAGACTGATAATCCAGTTACGTTTCCGACCTGGGGGAATATATTATGGGAGGTAAGTAACCATAATATTAAGGCGAGTATCTGTATTTGTAAATGTTTACGAGGCATATAAGCTATATTTTCAATTAAAATATTGTTTATACAAAGTTATAATATTAGGAGATGAATATGAAGAGAGGAGGTAAATCCAATCATTGTTCTTTTCTTAACATAAGAAAAGAACCAAAAGAACTTATTTTCCTACTTTTCTTAACGTAAGAAAAGTAGTAAAAGAAACATGGCTTAAAATATTTTGCTATAAATTCAGCTCCATTCCATTGCTCGGGAAAAACTCGCTATGCTCAAACAGTTTCCCTCGCTGCCATTCCATTACGCTGAATTTATTTAACGCAAAATATTTAAGGCCGTTTAATACGAACCAAATAAAGTCATATAAATACAATGACATATTGAAGGTAAAATATCTAAGGCTGGTAAATAAGGACCAAATAATGATAATCTATTAGGTTGAATTATTTGCCTGTTGCTTCTTCTATGTGGACTTTTTTCCCTCTGATCATACAGCCGGATACAGAATCTATAATTTTATCGGAGTAGTTACCGGGAACGTTAACAAAGGAATAGCTATCGTACATATCAATATCGCCAACAATATTGCCTGGTAAACCAGATTCACCAGCCAAAGCGCCGAGTATATCGCCAGGACGGACTTTATCTTTCTTCCCAACATTCAGGAACAATCTAACTTCTTTGGTGCTCACGATATTTGATTTGCCATTTCTATCTCTCTTGCCTTTGCGGAAATCATCTCTGCGACTATCTTTAAACTTTTCTCTTCCATTATCTTTAAAGCTTTCTTTTGGAGACTCTTTTACGGGTTCGGGCAGACTTATTTTAATTAATGCTGCTGCAATTTCGAGGGAGGTATAATCTTCATTTAATAATTTTTCGACAAGGTGAGTATATTTTTTTAATTCACCTTTCTTAATAACTTCCTTTATTTCACCGAGGAATTGATTTTCTTTCATTTCTTCAACATCGCCGTAGGATGGGAGCTGCTGCAGTTTGATTTTGGTTTTAATATACTTCTGAAAGATTCTTAGTTTAAATATTTCGTTACTTGTTGCGAAAGTGAAAGCCTTACCAGTTTTACCCATACGTCCAGTACGACCAATGCGGTGGACGTAATAATCTTCATTCTGAGGCATATCATAATTAAATACAGCTTCAATATTATCGATATCAAGACCTCTTGCAGCAACATCTGTCGCGACAAGCATATCTATATTTCCTTTACGAAACTTATCAGTGACCCGTTCCCTAGAATTCTGCTGCATATCTCCGTGTAGTCCTTCGGCGGAATAACCACGGGCCTGGAGATGGTCTACAAGTTCATCCACTCCTCTTTTAGTATTGCAGAAGATGAGGGAGAGTTTAAGATTATAGAGATCAATAATCCTAGATAAAGATTCAAGTTTTTCTCTTTCCCTAACCTCAAAATAAATTTGTTCAGTATTTGGAACGGTGAGGACTTCATGAACGACTTTAATATTAACGGGGTTGTGCTGATATCTTTTTGCCAGATCAACAATATTCTTATGCATAGTGGCGGAGAATAACACTGTCTGCCTATCAGTCGGAGTATTTTTAAGAATAAGTTCGATATCATCCCTGAAACCCATATCGAGCATTTCATCTGCTTCATCGAGAACAACGATTTTAACTCCACCTGTTTTAAGAGTTTTTCTATCTAGATGATCCAAGACTCTACCGGGGGTACCGATGATAACCTGGACGCCTTTTTTTAATCCTTTTATCTGACGATCGATAGACTGACCGCCATAGATAGGGATAATGGCGATATCTTTTTTATATTTTGCAAGTTTGCACATCTCTTCAGAGACCTGAATTGCAAGTTCCCTTGTGGGGCAGAGAATGATACACTGGATGGCTTTGTCAGCACTATTTATCAATTCCAGGATAGGGATACCGAAGGCAGCGGTTTTACCGGTACCTGTCTGCGCCTGACCGATAATATCTTTTCCTTCGAGGAAAACGGGGATAGCCTGTGATTGAATAGGAGTAGCTTCTTCATAGCCTAGATCATCAATAGCTTTTTGAATTTCCTTAGAAAAAGCAAATTCATTAAATATTAAATTTTTCATTCTATTATCCTATTCATTACAGAAAAATAAAGTAAATAAAAAAGCCTCCCATGCGAGAGGCTTACGAATAATTTTAAGAGACAATTACCAGCTTCTTCGTCCGCCGTTTCCGCCGCCGCCGCCACGATTATTACCGCTACCGCCGCCGCTACTACGACCGCCGCCGCTACCACCACGACCACCGCCGCCGCCACGTCTGCTATTTTCTGTCTTAGGTCTAGCTTCATTAACAACGATTTTTTTACCTTTAAGCTCTTTTGTGTTGCAGCTATCTATAGCTTTCTGAGCTTCAGCAACGCCGGGCATTTCAACGAATCCAAACCCTTTGGATTCACCAGAGAAGAGATCTCTAATAATCTTGACACTTTTAATATAGCCGTATTCAGCGAATAGATTTTGTAATTCTTCGTCGGTTACGTCTTTTGCAAGATTTCCTACGTAAATGTTCATAGAACTTTCCTTTTATTTTGTTTTTGTTTAATGATACAGAGTACTTACAGGCATAACCGAAGAAGTATTCTGAGATTTTTTAATATTTGTTTAATAATTGAAACCAATACCGTTACCGGATCCAAAGAAAGAGAAGTAAAGACTTAAGTTATCAAAATTGCGGGGGCAGATTTCTTTTAAGATAGTTTCCAGTTCTTTCTTAAGTACCTGGTTTTGCGACAAGGGGGAAATCCCACCAAGTCTTTCAACTAATATAAATATAAATAATCAAATAAACGTAGAATAGCAAAAATAAATACCCTTCTGTGATTTAGCTATTAATCATCCCTATGGACTGTTTCGGGAGAAAATGCGGGAAGGCAAACAGAGACGTATTCAGCCCCACCAGGTTCAGAGGAACTATATTGAACCCATTCACCACCTCTAAGCAAAACAGCCTGCCCTTCTTTCAAAGAGATATCACCTTCCTTTGTTTTGACGTTCAGTGTTCCCCTGACCACTAAAGTGAATTCCTCAAATTCCGGAGTCTGGCCCGGTTCAACCCATCCTTCAGGACTTTTCATGCGAGCAATGCTGATATCATCTGTTTGGGTATTCACTCTTCCGACATATTCTTCTATAATTTTAGGTTTATTTCCTGCTGCTTTTATGATTGAAGGAGTTTGTATAATTTTGGGCATTTAATACCTTTTAATTTTCTATTTGAACATTTATTAAATCGTTAGTCGATTTTCTATTAATGATTTGTATGTATATAAGGAATAAAACTATAAACAAGTTGATTGCGAAAATAGATCCTTTGATAATTGTTGCATGTTTGAACAATCCTATTAATTCTATAGGGATATAAATCCCACCTGACAGAATTGCAAACCATTCAGCCCAGGGTTTAATATGCCATAATCCATAAGCCTCGACAAATCTGATAACTGAATAGAGAAAAGCGAAACCAGCAAGGTATTTTATCTTTGAATCGCTAATACCTGCAATCGCTTCTAAAAATATATGAGGATTATGGCGGGCAGGATTCAAATGGAGATGGCTGACAATATGATCGGCAATAAGCTGAAGTTCCCCATGGACGAGTCGTAATAGTGCGAAGCCTGCTAGGAGAACGATTATTCCTTTAAATGCTTCGAATAGGGCAACTGTACGAATACCCTTTACTATATTTTTTTTGCCGGGTACAATCAATAAATTATTCAATGACTTATTAGTATAATTTACTCAAATTCGGGAGAAATAATAAGACAAAAATCAATCTACATACTTTTCAAACAGAGTAAATAATTATTTTCCTGAGGAGGTTTGCTTCAATATCGTAATATTTTAACTAAAGTGATGGGATGCATGAAGATAAAGTAAAAGTTGGAGATTTACTAATAATCACATATTTTTCATTAAAAGATAAGTGGTATTAATGCGAAATAAAAAGTTATTACTAATTGTTTTGGTATTCATATTTTCGGCTGCGGGCAAGATAAATGCCCAGCAGGAAGAACCGGTAAGATATTTTCAGATGGAACCTTTGGATGACAGTTTGTTTATTAAAATCCAGCAAGAAGTATTCATAGATCCACCTGACCCCAAGGCAGAAATTATAGCTGATTTGAGGGACCCAAATAACCAGACAGTTTCCATTAAAAGTATTATTTATCCATTCCTTGCATTCAAACCGGAGACAAGAGCGAGGATACAGACATTTCCTTTCAAATTGAATCTTGAAGATAATGTCAATTTCGGGAGTGTTTTTACCAGAGTTATTGAAAGATTGAAGGTTAGGAAAATATTTTCTCCGCCAACAGCTTACCAAATCTCATCAACTTTACAATATATTAATCCTTTTATGCAAGTATTTGGAGGCGAGAGATTCGGGATGTCAATCAAAAATGACATAGGAATTTCAATTGGGCTTGGGACACCATATTCAGGACCGCTGGAAACGAATTTTATAGAAGGCGATTTTCATATAGTCGGTTTCTCGGGAGGAGTTTTTAGTTTTGATAATATTTTTACAAGTGTAAAGAAAGTTAATAACAATAATAACCTATATGCCGCAGGAATTGGTTATCAATTGGCTTATGTAATACCATTTGGTAATTTTTTACAAGTCAGTTATACGGATATATTTTCCAACGTATCAGAGAATACAATTACTAAATTGAAAGGGGCGGATACAATTAACAGTCATATCAAAATAATAGACGGTCCTTCTGTTAATTGGGAGTTCAGATATCCAATAAGTGTTCTAGGTTCCACGAGGGGCAAGATATATTTCGGCAAATACCTTAATGAATGGCATATAGGGTATACAGGAAGAGAATTATCGTTAGCCGGAAGCACATTTGATTTCAGGTTTGATGCAATGCCAAAGAGTGATATCAGAAATCCTCAATATGTTATAGATTTTATGGTTCAAAAGATATTCGATGGCTGGGGATTCAGTGCACTTGCAGTTGGTCCTTCTGCAATAATAGGAAAGGACGTTAATAACAGAATAGCTTTTACGTCTTTGTTTATGAATTTCAGAATAAAAGTTGGTACCTCGCTTTAATGAGATTCTGAATGAGGGATAGGGGGAGTTGTTGTTATATATTGAGCTGTTTTATATCCTAATTTAGTGAAGGCGGCGAGGAGATCTTTATTTATTGTTTCAGGTATATCTGTAATTTGGTGCAAATGTTTGTAGCTGTTGGTAGATACAAACGAAATTAAACATGTATTGGACATTATGAATAGGAGAAGGCAGATGAGAGATGAAATATTTGGATCCATTGAGTCCCTGTTCCTCACCTGCAAAGAATACAAATGCGACAGAACATTTAGGTTTAACATTGGAATCAGCGAATGCCCTTGCTATTCCGAGGAGAGCAGCACATCCAGAAGCGTTGTCATTAGCACCGGGGAAATAGATCTTGCCTGCCTGGCTTCCAACGTGATCGAGATGAGCTCCAAGGACGAGAAATGAATCTTTCAGGACAGGATCACTTCCTTGAATGATACCGATGACATTGGCTACTTCCTTTTCCTTTTGATAATTAGTATGTACTTCAAGGGCGACTTTGTTAATAAGGGGAAGTGGGAACGGTTTTTTAGTTGAATCAATCAGGGTTTGCAATTCTTTAAGAGTATGGTTAGTTCCTTCAAAGAGATCGGAAGCGACATTTAGAGCGATATGAATCTCAGGGAAATTGA
>OCTA010004734.1_pt1 | contig 11906 bp, 11 predicted proteins | sample 1538991 | NCBI WGS metagenome assembly OCTA01 (sample SAMEA3539302, study PRJEB22396) | soil metagenome | biome: tundra; feature: field; material: soil | place: USA | collected 2010-05 | depth 0.15 m | reverse complement strand
GTACCCCGAGACATCGCGCCATTGTTCGGCCATACCGCACTGCTCCTTGACGGGGGCGACCAAAAAGGTATACCCCGTGGACTCAGTGTAGGTATCACCGGCTTGCAAGTACTAGATAACTAAAGTACTGGCGGAGAGGGAGGGATTCGAACCCTCGATAGAGTTGTTAGACCCTATAACGGTTTAGCAAACCGCCGCCTTCAGCCTCTCGGCCACCTCTCCGGCGTGTGCGTCTTATTTTACCACTCAGACGATCGATCTCCCCTCGCGGCTCCGACGATTTCTCGTGGTTCCTCCATGTGGATTGGCTCTTAGATATCATTCTCCTTTCCTCGGGCAACTTGTCCGCCATGCGTTATCCTGAAATTTTTCAATACTCGCACTGAGGACATTGGGTATCGCATGGTGAGCGCTCCCATCGGGCACGTTCAGGGTTCTTCCAATAAGAAGCTGATTCTTGCTGCGCAGCTTGCGTTTCTACCTACCGGGATACTGACAACACTGCTCGGCCCGATGCTTCCTCTTCTCATGGGTCGCTGGGCTTTGAATGACACGCAAGCGGGCAATCTCTTCCTGGTGCAGTTTCTGGCGGCCCTGGTGGGCGTGCAGTTATCGGGAGTTCTACTTTCCCGGTTAGGATTTCGCCCTGCATTTTTGTTGGGATTGCTGTTGATGGCCTGCGGCACCGCCACACTCTACGTGGGATCGGTGAGGCTGGGGATGGCTTCGGTGGCCGTTTACGGGCTTGGACTGGGTCTGATCGTTCCTACCGACAATCTGCTGATTGCGGAAATCAGCCCGAATTCGCGTACTAGTGCGGTCAGCCTGCTGAATTTTTTCTGGGGGGTCGGCGCGGTACTGTGCTCGCTGATGGTCGCGTGGACGGCCGCGCACGGGCTGCTGCCATTTTTTCTTGGCTCGGTTTCGCTCTTTCTGGTGTTGCTGGCGCTGGCGATGCGCGGCTTGCCTTTTCCGGCAGCGGCAGGCTCCTCGGAGAGCGCGCCCCGCTGGCGGGAGCTTGCGAGGACGCCGGCGATCTGGCTTTTCGCCGCGGTGTTTTTTCTTTACCCGGGAGCGGAGACAGCGGTGGGGGGATGGATCGCCTCCTACGTTTCGCGACTCGGCCCGCATGAAGCGGAAATCGCGCCGCTGATGCCGGCGTTTTTCTGGGCCTCCTTGACGCTGGGCCGCGCTCTGGGAACCCTGTTTTTGCATTATGTTCCTGAACGGCGCGTTTTGCGCGGTGGGTGTGCTACGGCATCCGCCGGGATTGTGTTGATGCTCTGGTCTTCAACACTGTCCGGAGTGATCGTGGGGGCCTTAATCACGGGCCTCAGTTTTGCGACGTTGTATCCGATCACGGTGGCGCGGCTTTCGCAGCGCTTCGGTGTGGCTGCTCGCAGCATCGGCGCATTCATGTTTTCCCTCGCATCGGTGGGTCCGGCGGTCATTCCGTGGCTGGTCGGCATAACCTCTCAGGCTACGGGCAGTCTGCGCGCGGGATTGCTGCTGCCGCTGGGAGCGACCGCGATTTTGTTTCTGATCCATTTACGGGAATGGTAGCGGGCGCTAGCGAAGTTAAGCCGGCGAAGTCACGATTGGGACGCTTTCGCGCGCCTGGTCTTTTCCAGTTTCAGCGCGGCAGTGTAAGCAAGTTCGACGCGGTTGCGTCCTTTTTGCTTGGCACGATACAGAGCCTGATCTGCAGCCTGAATCACCTGCTCGGGCTGGCGATAGCGAGTGCTGGGCTCGGCTACACCGATACTGACGGTCACCGACAACTGGTCTGAGGCCTGACTGAGGCTGGTGGCCACGGTTTTCTTTTTCGCGGGCCTTCTGCGGTCGGAGTCGCCTGTCCGAGATTCGGTTCGTCTCTCGCCGCCACGCATCCGAAACATGGATTTCGCAATGGTCTGACGCAACGAGTCCAGATGCTCAAATGCATCTTTGGTAGACATGCCGTGAAAGATGATGGCGAACTCCTCGCCACCGCAGCGGAACGCGCGGCCATCGCCGCTCACTTTGGAGATGCGCGCCGCGACCATGCACAGAACCTGGTCGCCAATATCGTGACCGTAGGTATCGTTAAATTTCTTGAAGTGGTCGATGTCGACGATGGCGATCGCGTATTGCTGATCCAGTGAGAGCAGCGCCTCGTTGAATGCCCGCCGCGCGCGAATGCCGGTCAGTTCGTCGTGATAGGCGAGTACGTAAGAGGTCTCGATCAGCGAAGCCGCGAGAATCAGGGCAGCGGTGGCGACGTAGGAGTCGGCCATTTTTCCGACGGGAGCGAATTCGAGCCACAAAAAAACCGCGACCATAGACCACGCGAAGCCGGGCTCGATCGGCTTGCGACTCTGCAAAAAACGGCGCACGAACAGCGCGACCGCAACCACAAAACTCAGCAGCATCCAGATGGGGATTTCGCCCATGCTGGGCCGGGTTGGGCTCACGGCAGTATTTTCCGGGCGGCAGAGTACGGCTACGATCACCGACTCCAGAAATAGCAAACCGACCCGGGGAGCGATTCCCGCGATGACGAGTCCTCGCTCGCGCAGCAACGCAAACACAATGAAGTTCAGCGGGATCAGCAGGGCTGCGAGCATTGCGGCAGTATGGCCAGGTCCAATTCCTGCGTGGCCAGCTGAGAAGAAATCGACCGCGCGATGGGCGAGTAGCAGCGTCAGCAGGCAAAATAAAATGCGGCTGGAATGGAATCGCCACGCCAGAAACAATCCGGCTGCGAAGACGGCAACATAATAGAAAGCAAGCGAGGGCGCTAACTGGGCAAAGATCGGAGTGTTGACAAGCCCCGCCGTGAACGCCAATAACAGCCCGCCCGGCAGCAGCCACGCCTTCCACGTTTTTCCGTTCACCTGGACCTCCCAGCAGGGAAACGAAGCCTTCGGAATAATGACTTCAGGAACACGTCTTCAGAATACGGCAGTGCGGCCATGGGGAGCGGTTACGTTTCGGGCACTGTGTGGTAGCGGGGCTTCGCCCCGCCCAGACGGGCCATAGGCCCGTCCCCACACGAACTGCGGAGCGTTCACCGGGTTTGCTGTGCCGAACGTGCCCACATGGTAGTCTTCCCTGTTTATGGGCAGGGCGCTCCATCCCGCACTCCGGATTGCCATCGATACGGGTGGAACCTTCACCGACTGTGTATGGGTGGAGGGCGGCCGCCTCAAGACTCTCAAAGTATTCTCGACGCCTGACGATCCGTCGCGCGCAATTGCCGAGGCTCTGAATAAAATCGGCGCCGAGGCCGGGGCTACCTTGCTGCACGGCACCACGGTCGGGACCAACGCTCTGCTGCAAAGAAAAGGTGCACGGGTCGCACTGATCACCACCTCCGGATTTGAAGATGTAATTGAGATTGGACGGCAAGCGCGTCCGCGGCTTTACGACTTCTTTTTTGACCGCATTCCGCCGCTCGTCGCTCGCGACATGCGCTTCGGCGTAAAAGAGAGAATCGATTCCGAGGGCCAAGAGTTGGAGCGCCCGGACGAAGAAGAATTGGCACGAGTGCGCGCGGCGGTATTGCACGCTCAGCCGGATGCAATTGCTATTTCCTTGCTGTTTTCGTTCGCAAATCCAAAGCACGAAGCGCGCGTGGCGGCAGCCGTCGCCGATCTTGGCAAGCCGCTGTCGGTATCGCACCAGATTCTTCCTGAATTCCGGGAATACGAGCGCACCAGCACGGTCGTCGTGAATGCGTACCTCCAACCGCTCATGCAAAGCTACATGGAACGACTGGCGGAGCGCGCGGAACAACTGAGGAACGAAGAATTGGGAAGTGGTGCGGGCTCTCGGAGAGAGCGACCTCAATCGCGGATTTTTGTCATGCAATCGAGCGGGGGGATCACCGCATTGGAGTCGGCGGCGCGGGAACCGGTGCGTACCGTGTTATCGGGCCCCGCCGGCGGACTGGTAGGGGCCGCGGCCATGGCCGCTCGCAGCGGATTTGTGAAGATTCTGTCGTTCGACATGGGAGGAACCTCGACCGATGTCGCAGCCGTCCAGGGCGAGGTTCACGCCGGCGGCCAGGCGGAAGTGGCCGGGCTTCCGGTAGGAGTGCCCATGCTCGAGATCCACACCGTCGGCGCGGGAGGTGGATCGCTGGCACGCTTCGATGCAGGCGGCCTGCTGCGCGTGGGACCGGAATCGGCAGGCGCTGATCCTGGGCCCATTTGCTATGGCCGCGGAACCCAGCCCACCGTGACCGACGCCAATTTGCTGATGGGACGGCTGCGGCCTGACCGCTTTCTCGGCGGCGAATTTACACTCGACGTCGAAAGAGCACGACGCACTACTTCGGAGTGGCTGACGAAACAGGGCTCGCGTTTGAGTCTGGAGCAATTCTCGGCAGGCGTGGTGCGAGTGGTGAACGCGAACATGGAGAGGGCGTTGCGCGTCGTCTCCATCGAGCGCGGATACGATCCGCGCGAGTTTGCACTGGTAGCATTCGGCGGCGCGGGAGGCCTGCATGCCTGCGAACTGGCCGAGGCGCTTGCGATTCCAACTGTCATCATTCCCGCGCGGCCCGGCGCGCTTTCCGCCTTCGGAATTCTGGTAAGCGATGTGGTTAAGGATTTTTCGCGCACCTTGCTCTGGCGTCTTGGCCGCTGCCTGCCGCGCGTCGAACTGCAGAAAGAATTTCGCAAGCTGGAAGCAGCCGCGAAGAAGGAATTCGTTGCGGAACGGTGGCGTGGCGCTCCGCACTATGAAAGGAGTCTCGACCTGCGGTATCGCGGACAAGGCTACGAACTCAATGTGCCCGCCGGCGGAGATGTCGCCGCCCGTTTCCACGAGGAGCATCAGCGCCGTTACGGATATCACCACGCCGGGCGAGAGCTCGAGCTCGTCACGTTGCGTCTGCGGGCGAGGTTGCGCACGCCACAGCCAAAACTCGGGGAGCAACAGACAAAGCGAAACCAGCGGACCGTCGTCGCTTCCCGCACTTCTCCGGTCGAACGCGCGCCCGTCTTTTTCCACGAAAAGCCAACCCTCACTCCCGTCTTTGAACGCGAAGCGCTTCTCCCGGACCACATAATAAGAGGACCAGCGATTGTCACCGAGTACAGCGCGACCACAGTGATTCCGCCAGGAAAGACCTTTCGAGTGGATCGAGCAGGGAGTCTGCTGATTGCAATCAAATAGATTGGCCCGAGCCCGAACGGTCCGCGCCAGAAACAACGACCGGGATATCTTTGATCAGTGCAGTGAATGTTCTTTACGTTCTTGCGGCGGGAATCCTACGCTTCGTCCAGGTTCTTCTTCTCCTCGATCTCCATATCCCGGAATTCGCTGGATTCGAATACAGCCCCGCATTCCTTGCATTCCACGTACTCGGTATCTTCGTCGCGGGATACGATCTGCACCTGCGGATGCTTGCATTGCTCGGGGCTGACTTTCTTGAGAGGTGGCTGCGAGGACGGGCTCGGCATCATAAAGCGTCGTGGGTTATTCCTGTCGAGAGGGGAAGTTCGTATCTCTAGGAATTGGCGTATTTTGGGGCGGATGGGTTCCGAATGTCAAGTGCCCAAAGTGACGAGTGGCTGTACCTTGATTAGTACAAGTCGGAGACAGCGGGCGAAGGGCGCATCTGGTAGTCGCTAAGCCTTTTACCATCTGAAACTTACCATTCGCTGTCGATTTTCTGCCATTTTCTGATCCGCCTTGCCATGAAGTGGGCAGGGCGGTTAGAATAAAAGGCGACCTAATCAGTCGTAGTTCTATCCGACTATATAGGTCGCCTTTCTATGCTGAAGCTGACCAAGAAGGCGGACTACGGGTTGATGGCCATGAAGCATCTGGCCGAGCACGTCGACCGTGGCTCCTGCAGCGCCAAGGATGTCGCCGAGGCTTACGGCATTCCGCAGGAGGCTTTGGCGAAGATTCTGCAAAGGCTGGCGAAAGTCGGCTTGGTGCAGTCCCAGCATGGCATGAACGGCGGGTATACGTTGGCGCGCGATCCGCGAACAATTTCCGCATTCGAGGTGATCAAGGCGATTGACGGTCCGCTCTTTATTACTTCGTGCGTAACGGTGCGCGGCGAATGCGGGCAGAGCGATCGCTGCACGATTCGGGAACCGTTGCGGAAGGTGAATGAAAGCATCGAGCAGGTTTTGAAGAACATCAAAATCTCGCAGATGAAAGAAGAGCCGGAAACGATCGAAATCAAAAAACCGAAGCCGGCCGACCTGGTGACGATTTCATAGAGCGGTAGGTACCAGGGCATCGAGCAGGTTAGTGTCAGGACGCAGGTGAGTATCAGGGCATCGCTTTAGCGATGCCGTAAGCGGTGAAAATAAATGCCCCTTTAGGGGCTGCGCAGGAGAAATGGAATCATGAGTGGCGATGTGAAGACGGCGACCCCCAGCAATCAGGAACACGGACAGCGCACGACTCCCGACGGAATCAAGCTGCCTATATATATGGATAATCACGCGACCACCCCGATGGATCCGCGTGTTCTGGAAGAGATGCTTCCTTATTTCATGGAGAAGTTCGGCAACGCGGCCAGCCGCAATCACCCGTTCGGATGGGCGGCGGAAGAAGCGGTCGAGCTTTCGCGCGAGCGGATCGCCAAGCTGATTGGCGCGACTGCGAAGGAGATTATTTTTACCTCGGGTGCAACCGAAAGCGACAACCTCGCAATCAAGGGCGTCGCCGAAATGTACCGCGAGAAGGGCAATCACATCATCACTGCTGTCACCGAGCACAAAGCCGTGCTCGACACCTGCAAGCACCTGGAGAAGTTCGGCTTCCGCGTGACCTATCTGCCCGTGCAGAAGAACGGGCTGGTCGACCTCGATGACCTGAAGCGCGCCATGGACGACAAGACCATTCTGGTGACGATCATGGCGGCCAATAATGAGATTGGCGTGTTGCAGCCCGTCGCCGAGATCGGCAAGCTGTGCCACGAGCGCGGCGTCATCTTCCACACCGACGCAGTGCAGGCGATCGGCAAGGTGCCAATCGACGTAAACAAAATGAATATCGACGTCGCTTCGATCACCGGGCACAAACTGTACGGTCCGAAGGGCGCGGGCGCGCTCTATGTGCGCCGCAAGAATCCACGCGTACAACTGGTGCCGCTCATCGATGGCGGCGGCCACGAGCGCGGCATGCGCTCGGGCACGTTGAATGTTCCGGGAATCGTGGGACTGGGCAAGGCGTGTGCGATTGCGCAGGAGGAAATGCCGCAGGAATCCGTCAAACTGGCAGGGCTGCGGGATCGTCTAAAGAACAGCATCATGAGCCGGCTGGACGAGACTTACATCAACGGTTCGATGGAGCACCGTCTGCCCGGCAACCTGAATATCAGTTTTGCGTACGTGGAAGGCGAGTCGTTGCTGATGGGCATCAACGACATCGCAGTTTCCAGCGGGTCGGCCTGCACCTCCGCGACGCTGGAGCCATCTTATGTATTGAAGGCTCTGGGCACGGGCGACGATCTGGCGCACAGCTCAATTCGGTTCGGCATTGGCCGGTTCAACACTCAGGCCGAAGTCGATTACGTGGCCGATCGCGTGGTCGAGACGGTAGCACGTCTGCGCGAGCTTTCGCCGCTCTACGAGATGGCAAAAGAAGGTGTGGATTTGAAGAGCGTGAAGTGGGCAGCAGAAGCGCATTAGAACGAGGTTTCAAAGTTTCAAGGATGTGTATTCACGATGTGGGGTGGTTCGTATCAGGGCATCGCTTTAGCGGTGCCATTAGCGGTCGAAGTGCGATGCCCCTTCAAGGGGGGCTGGGCAATAAAAGTTTTGAAGGAGACTGAGGATGGCATACAGCGATAAGGTAATCGATCACTACAACAATCCGCGCAACGTGGGCTCGATGGACAAGAAGGACAGCGATGTGGGGACTGGCCTGGTCGGAGCTCCTGAGTGCGGCGATGTAATGAAGCTGCAAATCAAGGTCAATCCGCAAACGAATGTGATTGAAGATGCGAAGTTCAAGACGTTCGGGTGCGGTTCGGCGATTGCGTCCTCTTCACTTGCTACGGAGTGGGTGAAGGGCAAGACAATCGACGAAGCCCTGGCCATCAAAAACACCGAGATCGTGAAAGAACTGGCATTGCCGCCGGTGAAGATTCACTGCTCGGTGCTGGCCGAGGACGCGATCCGCGCCGCCATTGGCGACTGGAAGAAGAAGCAGGAAGCGACCAAGCCGGCCGAAATGCAGGCGCAGTAAAATAGTTGTGGGCTACTAGCCTCTAGCTACTAGCAAGCCCGCGCCTCGGACTTTCTGGAATTGGTTGCTCGAAGCTAGTAGCTAGAAGCTCATTTTATGGAAGACACACTCAAAACCGTTACACCGCCCCCGGTTCCGTCGGCAGCTTCGCCCAAAGGCATCCAGATCACCGAGAAGGCAATTGCCCGGGTCCGCATTGCCATGGAGAAAGAAGGCATTTCTCCCGAGCAGGGCGGCCTGCGCCTCGGCGTCCAAGGTGGAGGATGCTCCGGCCTGAGCTATAACATCCGCTTTGACACGCAGCCGCGGGAACGAGATCGTGTGTTCGAGTTCGGCGGCGTGCGGGTGTTTGTGGACCCGAAGTCGTTCATCTACCTGCACGGGATGATTCTCGATTATCAGGAAACTCTGATGCAGCAGGGATTTGTGTTCGTGAATCCAAATTCGACCAAGTCCTGCGGCTGCGGGAGTTCCTTCTCAGCGTAAATGGAGCGCCGGGCGCCCTCGCCCGTCCCACTGTCGGATTTCCATGGGCGGGCGATACGTCCGCCCCGAGTTTTGTATGGCAAATGCTGATTCCAAATCGTCGTTAATCGTTCCTGGCGAGGCAACCTCGAGTTGCTGGTCGTGCGGCACCATGCGCGCCCAGCACTTTTGCAGCGCCTGCGGCAAAGTGCAGCCAGCCGTTCCGGTGGACTACTTCACGTTCTTCGGATTTCCGCGAAAGCTCGATCTAGACACCGCAGTGCTGGAGAAAGAATTTTACGCTCTGAGCCGGCGGTTGCATCCGGATGTCTTTGCGCGGGCGCAGCCGACCGAGCGTGCCTGGAGCCTGGAACAGAGTTCCATGCTCAACGACGCGTACCGCACTCTGAAGGATCCGATCAAGCGGACGGAATATCTGCTGCGCCTCGAAGGTGTGGAACTGGAAGAGCAGTCGAAGCAGGCGACTGAAAAAGCCCGCGCTACCGGGGAACTGAAGAAGCAGGTCGTCCCCCCCGATCTGCTCGAGGAAGTGTTTGAACTCAATATGCATCTGGAAGAACTTCGGATGCAGAAGAAGGCTGGGGAAGACGATCCGGCGCTGCTCGAGGAAATTGGAAAAGCCAAGCTCTCCCTGGAAGAAAAGTTCGACGCGCTATTCAATGAGCTCAAGAGTGAGTGGAAGAAGTGGGATGCGGCCGTGGATAGCGGAACGGAAGACGAACTCATCCAAATCCGGGACCGCATGCTGGATGTGTTGAATCGCAGAAACTACGTAAGGAATCTGGTGCGGGACGTGAATGAGGCGCTGGAGTAAGTCAAAAGTCAGAAGTCAAATTGCAGAAGTAAACCCCAGTTGATTTTGATTTTACTTCTGCAATTTTACTTCTGACTTCTGCAATTGGACATAATGGCAACTGATCACATTGTCGGCATCGATCTCGGCACCACGAACTCGCTCGTCGCGTTCATGCAGGGCGATGCGCCCGCCGTCATCCCCGGAGAAGATGGGCTGAACCTGGTGCCTTCCGTCGTGGCGCTCGATGAGAACAACCAGATCATCGTCGGCAACGCCGCCCGCAAGTATTTGATTGAGACCTCGGACCGTGCCGTCTACTCGGTGAAACGGTTGATGGGGCGCGGCCTCGAAGACATTCAGGAAGAGATGAAGCTGTTTCCGTTCCGACTGGCGGAGGACCTGCTGTCGGGAGAGGTTCTGCGCATCAGGATTGGCGAACGCACATACACGCCTCCGGAGATCTCGGCGCTTATCCTTCGCCAGCTCAAGCGGAATGCAGAGCGGTTTTTTGCGGGACCGGTCACGAAGGCGGTCATCACTGTGCCGGCGTACTTCAACGACGCACAGCGGCAGGCGACAAAAGATGCGGGCCGAATCGCGGGGCTGGACGTGCTGCGCTTGGTGAATGAACCGACTGCGGCTTCGCTGGCATACGGTCTCGACAAGCGAAAGAACGGCATCGTCGCGGTGTATGACTTGGGTGGCGGCACATTCGACGTTTCGATTCTCAAGCTGCACGACGGCATCTTCGAAGTCATCGCCACCAACGGCGACACGCATCTGGGCGGCGATGATATCGACAATCTGCTGATTACGATTGCGCTCAATGACATTCGCGGCGACCTCGGGCTCGACGTCCGGCGCAATGGCGAAGCGGTGCAGCGGATTCGGCAAGCTGTGATCGAGGCAAAGATTGCGCTTTCGTCACAGCCCACGGCAAAACTTGAGGTGGATTTGCCCGGCGGCAAGAAGTATCAGCGCGAAATTTCACGCGAAGCTTTTGAGCAGATGATCCAGCCCGTTATCGACCGCACCATCGGGCCGACGAAGCAGGCCCTCAAAGATGCCGGTCTGAAGCCCGCCCAGATCGATGAAGTGGTACTGGTCGGCGGATCAACGCGGATTCCCAAGGTGCGCCAACTTGTCCAGGATCTGTTCGGGCGCACCCCGCACACAGATCTGAATCCCGATGAAGTGGTCGCGCTGGGCGCGGCGGTGCAGGCAAACATTCTGGGCGGCGGGTCGGAAATCACAAAAGAGATGCTGCTGCTCGACGTGACGCCGCTTTCGCTGGGAATCGAAGTAGCGGGCGGCGTTACGGACAAGATCATTCTCCGCAATTCGACGATTCCGGCGTCGGCGACGCAGTACTACACCACGCAGGTGGACGGTCAGACCAATGTCGCAATCCATGTACTGCAAGGCGAACGCGAATTGGCGCGGGATTGCCGGTCCTTGGCCCGATTCGACCTGAAAGGCGTTCCGCCGATGACCGCGGGTATGCCGCGCATCGAGGTTAAGTTCCTGATCGACGCGAACGGCATTTTGCATGTTTCCGCGCGCGAGCAGCGAAGCGGGAAAGAAGCGGAGATCAAGGTGCAGCCCAGCTACGGTCTTACCGACGAACAGGTAGAGAACATGCTGCTGGAATCCTACGACTACGCCGAAGAGGATTTCCGCCAGCGGCAAGTGATTGAAGCGCGCCGCGAAGCGGATACGATCTTGGCGGCGCTGGCCAAGGGAAAAAAGAACGACGCCTGGCAGGATCTCGCGAGCGACGAACGCCGAAAAATCGAAACTTTGGAAAAAGCCCTGATTGCCGTGAAGGATGGCGACAACTACCAGGCCATTCGCGATGCGATCGATGCGCTGAATCAAGGTACGATGCACCTCGCTGAATTGATGATGGACACTGCGGTATCGACCGCATTGAAGGGCAAAACCATGGATGACACCGGGATTGAAGAAGGACAGCAGGCCGGTCATCCGGTGGCAAAGGCAGAATTCAAATAGGAGCAGGTTTCAAGGTTTCAGAGGTTCAAGGTTTCAATGTGAAACCTGAGCTCGCCGACCTTGAAATTCTGAAACCTTGAAACTTTGAAACATGGGGTTCAAACATGTCCGACGAAAAAACACAAGGAACCGGAGCCGCGACCGTGGATGCGCTAGGCGAGAACACAGTGGAAGTGACGTTTCTTCCTGAAGGCAAGACGGTCACTTTCGAACATGGCAAATTGCCTTACAAAGATCATGGCAAAGAAGAGTCCCTTCTCGATGTAGCTCTGAACTATGGCGTTCATCTGGACCACGCCTGCGGCGGCAACTGCGCCTGCACGACCTGCCACATCTGGGTCAAAGAAGGAGCCGACCTGATCTCGGAGATGGAAGACGACGAAGCCGACAAACTCGACATGGCCGCGGA
>OCTA010004733.1_pt1 | contig 11906 bp, 7 predicted proteins | sample 1538991 | NCBI WGS metagenome assembly OCTA01 (sample SAMEA3539302, study PRJEB22396) | soil metagenome | biome: tundra; feature: field; material: soil | place: USA | collected 2010-05 | depth 0.15 m | reverse complement strand
CCATGGCAACTAAGATTGATTGGGACCGGGTCCAGCGCCAGTCGCGCCTGGGCAAAGAGCGCTACATGGGTTTCGCGGTGAAGGCGCGATCCGGCATCAGCCCGGACGCTCCGCTCTGCACGCGCTGCGGCGCTTATATGCTGAAACGCACCGGCAGTTTCGGTCCGTTCTGGGGCTGTAGCCAGTTTCCACGCTGCCGGGCGACGCAGAAGAGAGCAGAATCGGGCTGCGCCGGAAGATAAGCGGGCGCGGCTTGCTGAATTCGTTTTCGAATCGCTCCCCTGTAGGCGGCATCCACGGTTGAATGCGGCGTGGAGCCTGTCCGGCGTCCTTGCCGGGTACTATGCCCTTCGCTTCGTCGCCACGGTGGCACCAACATCGGCGCTGCTAATTTATCGGGTATGTCATCATCGCCGCCACCCGACTGGTTTACAGCCCTCGACCGGGAAGAATCGCAGCCTCGGTCCGGATGGACCCCGCCGGGTGCTCCCATGTATTTCCGGCTGCGCACTTTCAGTCACTCCCCGGACGCTATGCATCTCGCCAACCGCATGAACCTCTACCCTCATTTGCCGGACCAGATAAAGTACGACTTCTTGCGGCACGCCGGTGCCCTCGCGAAGCGCCGGACCACAGGCTGGGTGCGGCGGCCACCGGAGAACGAGGCGGACCTGGCGCTGGTGATGGACGCCTACAACCTGAGTAAGCCTAAGGCCCGCCAGGCGCTCAGAATCTTGAAGCCGGATCAGTTAGAGGCGCTGCGGGACTGGATGAGCCGAGGCGGACTTTGAGGTCGCGGGCAAGCAAGCTGGCCCTCGCAGGCACCCCGGTACTACTACAGCGACCTAGCCATCCTCCTCGTCTTCGGCGTCTCGAAACACGAGCGTACCGGGCGATTTCACCGGGCCAGGCGGCACTGACCCTCGCCGCGATTTGCTGGCTGCGCGGGCTCGGCCTGACCCCTCCCATTTGACGCCCAGCGTCGCAGAACGGCTCATTTCGCACGTCCGGCAGACTATGTCGGTGTTTGCGACGGTGCATTCGCCGCCTCGTAAAAGAGGCACTCTGAAGCAGATTGTCCACCTGTCGCCGAATCGCGGGCCGAAATCCTTACCACAGGAGCAACGGCCCTCGGCGTCCGTGAGCTTATCGGCGAGGTCGGCGGCGGTAATCTGGCCCTGGGCGTTCAGTCCGGCGGCGCGCGGCAGTGTCGTCATCCTGTACGCCACCGGCGAAGGCCAACGAAATCCCGCCGGCGTGACGGGGGTGCCGGCGCCGGCGTATGCCAGTCCGGTGCTATCCCCGGTGACGCTGACGGTCGGGGGCGCGGCGGCAACCCTCGCTTACGCGGCTTCGGCCCCGGGATTCGTCGGGCTCATGCAAATCAATCTGACGGTTCCCGAGGGAACTGCAACAGGGGCAGCCATGCCGGTAACGCTGACTATTGGAACGGCGCAAAGCCCCTCGGGTGTCACGATTGCGGTCCAGTAGGCGAGGAGCCTTGGATTCAAAACACAGCGAAGATCTCCGGAGCCGGGCAACACTCCGGGACTGCGACCGGTGGCCGCCGATGATACCGGCAGTACCGCCAGCGCCACTACACCCAGCAGGCTGAAGAATAGAGCTATCCGGATGACCTTGTTCAAGGTGCACTTCCTTTCACATATGAAGCGACGCCGGGAAGGAAAATGACTCACCGCCAGGTATTGCGGCAGATTCGGGTCTTTTCTATCAGGATGAGGCATTTTCTCTCCCGGCGTCGCTTCAACAATGAGAGGTGACATGCGACGGCTCAACAATTTGTGGATGACGATCCCCGTGTTTGTGACTGCGCTTTGCGGGCAAACGCCGCAGCCGCACGCCGGCTGGAAGTTGGTCCCGGGCGGGGAGAATCTCATCAGCAACGGCTACTGGGATGTAGGCCAAGCGATAAGCGGGTCGGCCACGATCCAAGTGAGCAACGGCGTACTGACTGCCAGCGCCTCGAGTGGATACCTTGGAAACAACAATGTACTGGCGCCACGTCTCTACACAAAGGGCGATTTCGGCGTGGTGGCGACCATCGAGACCGCTCCCGGAATGAATGGGATGATCACCCTGACCGGCTCGCTGAATACCGGCGCCCAGTCTTGGCAGGGGATGACGGAAGTCGAGTTTGGTGTCGACAATTCCGGGAACTACGTCTTCGCCTACTGGGATGGGACGCAATCAAGCCCGGTGCTATTCAAGACTCTGAAGGGCTTCGGCACACCCCCAACCGGCACGTTGACCATGGAACTGCTCCACCAGCAGGGACAGTTCCTCCTCTACTTTAACGGCGTGCAGTACGGGCCGGTTGCGGATCCGGGTCTTTTCTCCCTCGGATATGTGATTCCCGGGATCATCCTCTATCCGGGTCAACAAATGAAACTCACGCAAATGGCGTTCGAAGTTCCATTCGCTGACACGAGTGCGCAGTTGACCACGCCCATCGGCCCGATTCCATACGTCCATCCTGGTGACTCGCTGGCCTCCCTGGCGGCCGTGACGGGGCGCGCTTTCGGTACGTCGGGAAGTGCCCAGATACTCACCCTCGGTCGTCTGGCCAGCGCTCCTGGCGCCACACCCGATCCTACATTTGCACCGAAAGTATTCGGCGAATTCAATTTGCTGGCCGCGTCAACCATGTACTACCAACTGACCGAAACCAGCCAGGGCTACTTCTCCACCGGCGACGGCGACGCTTCGATCGCCTACGCCAAAGCCAACGGGATGTCGACTCATTGCCACCATCTGATTGGCCCTAACATCTACCTCCCGAACTGGGTGGTGAACGGGAAGTTCACGGCGGATCAACTTACACAGATCATGAAGACCCACATACAGACCGTGATGGGCCACTTCAAGGGTCAGTGCGCATCCTGGGACGTGTTGAACGAGGCGCTGAATCCAGACGGCACTGTGGACACCTCCAGCGACAACGTGTGGGGGCACACGATCGGACCCAGTTACATCGATATCGCCTTTCAGACGGCCCGCCAGGCGGACCCCGGCGCGAAGTTATACTACAACTCAAACATCGGTGACAACCAGACACCAGGAGACTCCGGTCTCTACAGTCTGATTGCCGGCATGCAGCAGCGCGGCACGCCCATCGACGGAGTGGGTCTGCAATGCCACTTTACCCCCGGCACTAACAATCTGTTGTATTTTCCCAACCACGACAGCATGGTTGCCAACATGGCGCAGTTGGCCAAAATGGGACTCAGCGTACGAATTTCAGAATTGGATATGCGAATCCCGGTGCCGGTGACAACCACTGGACTGGCCGACCAGGCGAGCGCTTTCAGCACTGTCGTGCAGGCGTGCCTGGACAGCCCGAACTGCGTTTCGATCACGGTTTGGGGAGCGGACGATGCCGTCTCGTGGATACCCGGTTCAGGCTTCTGGCCCGGTTTCGGCGCCGCGACGTTGTTCGACGCCAATTTCCAGCCAAAGCCAGCCTATACCAGCGTCATGAACACACTGCGCACGGCGGCCCTGGCCGTTGCCGCCGCGCCGAAACTGACCGCCCCGGCAATTACCAACGCCGCCAGTTATGCGAACAAGGGCGTAGCTCCGGGCGAAATCGTCGTCATCTTTCCCACGAACGTAGGCCCGGCCGCGCTCGCGGGGAATGCGCTGGACGCTTCCGGAAAGGTCGTCACTACGATTGCGGGAACGCGCGTGTTATTCGACGGAGTTGCGGCGCCGATGATCTATGCGGTCAAGAATCAGGTGTCGGCCGTCGTGCCGTATGAAATCGCCGGGCAGTCCTCCACCCAGGTCCAGGTGGAGTACAACGGCATTCGCTCCGTGGCCGTGACCGTTCCGGTGCTGCCGGCGGTGCCGGGTATCCTTACCGCCAATGCCTCGGGAACGGGACAAGCGGTCGCCGTGAACCAGGACGGCAGTCTGAACTCGGCGTCCAATCCGGCGGCGCGCGGGAGTGTCGTGGTCCTTTACGCCACCGGGGAAGGCCAGCGGAATCCCGCGGGGGTGACGGGTGTGCCGGCCCCAGCGTATGCCAGTCCCGTGCTGTCCCCCGTGACCCTGACGGTCGGAGGCGCGGCGGCAACCCTCGGCTACGCGGCTTCGGCCCCGGGATTTGTCGGCCTGATGCAAATCAATCTTACGGTACCGGATGGGGCTCCAACAGGCGCGTCCGTGCCGGTAACGCTGACGATTGGAACGGCACAAAGCCCCTCGGGTGTCACGATTGCAGTAAAGTAAGCAAGGCAGCAGACCCTGTTGTCCCGAGAAAATCAAGGAGAGATTTTATGCGTCGCTGGTCATTGATTCTGCTGGTGTTGGCAGCAGCCTTCACTGGCTTAGGGCAAACGCCCGAGTATCCGTACGTCTTCAAGCAGATCGCCGGAGCGTTTCCACTGGGCGATGGCGGAGCCGCCACTCAGGCGCTGCTCTACAACCCGGTGGCCACTCAGTTGGATCCCGCCGGCAATGTCTACATCCTCGATCAGTCGAACTTCCGTATCCGCAAGGTGGCCACGAATGGCACCATTTCCACTTTCGCCGAACTCAAGCTGGACGGCGTCCCGCTGGCCGCCTACGATATGAAACGCGGCTCTGACGGCAGCTTCTACGTCTCCACTCCGGGACGCATTCTGAAGATCTCCTCTGCTGGCGCGATCGGCACGCTGGCTGGCACCGGCACCGCTGGAACCAGCCCCGACGGCACGTCCGCCACCCAGGCCAACTTGAGCCAACGGACTTCCGGCATCGCACTGGACTCCGCCGGTCTGGTCTATTTCGTGGAAGACAGCCGCGTCCGCAGGATCAAAGCCGACGGAACGCTTGAGACGGTTGCGGGCACCACCACAGCCGGTTATGGCGGCGACAACGGACCCGCGGTCTCGGCACTTCTCAACTTCCCGGTGGGCATTGTGCTCGACGCCTCCAACAACCTGTATATCGCCGACTTCCTGAACTACCGCATTCGCAAGGTGACCGGCGGCACCATCACTACCATCGCCGGAAACGGGACTCTCGGTGTCCCAACGGCAGGTTCCGCAACCGCATCTGCCTTGGGCACCCCCACCGGGCTCGCCCTGGATTCCGCCGGCAATCTTCTGGTGGTCGACTCGGCGTACTTCCTGGTCGGCAAGATCTCCGGCGGCAACCTCAGCCTGCTGGCCGGCAGCGGCACTTTCAGTTACGCCGACGGACCCGCGCTGGGGACCTATCTCTATGGACCGGTCGGCATCACGGCCGACAGTTCCGGCAACCTTTATATTGCCGAGAAAACCTCGCACCGTGTTCGTAAGATCGCGGGTTCCACTACCAGCACCTTTGCAGGCCGTTTGCACTTTGCGGGAGACGGCGGCCCTGCCACTTCGGCCATCCTCGACCTGCCCGTCGATGTCGCGCTCGACCCGCAAGGCATCCCCGCCATCATCGATAGCGAGAACTTTCGCGTGCGTCGCGTGGCGGCGAATGGCGTGATCAATACCATCTTGGGCAACGGACTCCCGGCGCTTCCAGTCAACGGAGCCCAGGCTGCCGGATCCAGCGTGCCCAAAATGTCCGCGGCCACCTATGATTCAAAGGGCAATCTCTATCTCGCCACGACCGATCCCAGCTTGTTCGGCAGCCGGATTCTGCGCATCGACACCGCCGGCGTGATTACGCGATTTGCCGGCAATGGGACCTACGCCAGCTCCGGCAATGGCGGATTGGCCACCGCCGCCAGCTTCCAGTACATTACCGGCCTGGCAGCCGACCTTGCCGGCAATCTCTACGTCGCCGATTCGCTGGCGCACGTGGTGCGCCGCATCACGCCCGCCGGTGTCGTCAATGCCTTCGCCGGCACCGGCGCCGCCGGCTTCTCTGGAGATACGGGACCGGCCACCGCCGCCGCCCTGAACCTCACCGGCGGAGCTCCGCTGGCAGTCGATCGCAATGGAGTTCTATTCATCGGCGATGGCGGCAACAATCGTGTCCGCCGTGTGGACCTGAACGGCAACATCGCTACTTATGCCGGAAACGGCGCCGCGGGAGTCTCCACCGATGGCGCCCAGGCCACCGCGTCACCCCTATTCCCCGCCGCAGGACTGGCAACTGACTTTTCCGGAAACAACCTTTATATTGCGCCCCGGTTTGGCGGCGTCTGGTGGCGCGTGAACGCTGCCGGCGCGATTCAAGCCATCGGCGGAGCCGGGTCGAATCCCGTCACCGACGGCGCGCTGGCGAACTCGACCTTTGGATTCGCGGCGGTGGGCATCGATGCCGATCCCAACGGCGATCTCTACGTCACCGATCAGACCGGCAATGCCGTGTGGAAGCTGGTGCTGAATTCTCCTTCCGGATTGACCATCCTCTCCGGCAATAACCAGACTGGCGCCAGCGGCGCCGATCTTCCCCAGCCTTTGAAGGTCCAGGTGAACGGGCGAGCGGGGATCCCCATAGCGGGCGGTACCGTCACCTACGCGATTACCTCCGGTGGCGCGACTCTCAGCGCCGGTTCAGCCCAGACCGATGAAACCGGAGCCGCCGCGGTCACCGTCAAGCTCGGCGCCGCGGGGCCCGTCGTCATCACCGCCACCGTCGCCGGCACCGCTCTGCCCGGTGTGCAATTCAACCTGACTTCTACCGGCGGTGGCAGCGGAACCTGCACACTGAGCGCTCCGGTTGTCACTTCCATCGGCAGCCTCACCGACTTCGGCAGTCTGGGAATCTTCAATTCCGGATCCTGGCTCGAGATCAAAGGGACCAATCTCGCTACCGGAGCGCGTTTGTGGGAGGGCGGCGATTTCCAGGGCTCGAACGCTCCCACCAAGCTCGATGGTACCAGCGTCACCATCAACGGCAAGCCTGCCTTTGTTTATTACATCAGCGGCGCTCAGGTGAACGTGCAGGCTCCGGCGGACGCCGCCATTGGATCCGTCCCGGTTACCGTCACCAACTGCGCGGGCACCAGCGCGCCCGTCGCGGCGCAGAAAGCAGCCTTGGCGGCGGGCATCCTGGCTCCGGCCTCGTTTAATAGCGGCGGCAAGCAATACGCAGTGGCGCAGTTTGGCGACCTCACTTTTGTGGGCAACCCCAACCTGATTGCGGGCGCCCCATTCCGCCCGGCTAAACCCGGCGATTCCATCAATATTTACGGCATCGGATTCGGCGAAGTCACGCCCCCCTTGGCGCCGGGCATCATCGTCGCGGGACAGAACAGCATCGATGGCCTCACCATTGGCTTCGGCGGTACACCAGCGACTTTCACTTACGGCGGCCTATCGCCGGGATCCATCGGGCTATTTCAATTCAACATCGTGGTGCCGGATGTCCCCGACGGCAATTACCAAATTCACTTCAACGTGCGCGGTACGGATATCTCGCAGATTGTGTACCTTACCGTAAAACGCTGAGAATGGGAGATCTGACGCAAATGAAACCTTTAAATACTGTTCTGAGTTTCCTGATCGCCGCCAGTGCGCTGCAGGCCCAGAGCTACACGCCACGCGTCAATTTCGGAGCCCGCCTCGAGCCGCAAGGAGCCCTGATGCACGGGGCCGGCCAGGATCCCGCTGCGTTCGCCAACTACTGGGGCATTATGTTCGCGGGCCGCCAGCCTACGGTGTACATGCACTATATCGGCCTGCAAGGTCTCCAGGCCAACTGGGCGGACGACCTCAAGACGCAACTATCCGCCTACCCGGGCATCTTCATTATTCCGCAGGTCGGTTTGAACATGGGCGACGTGTCGAATCACTATGAGGCGCAGGTGGCCGCCGGGGCCTATGACGCACAAATCGCCAACCTGGTGACCGGGCTCCAACGGCTGGCGACGCCGGTCTATCTCCGTATCGGCTATGAGTTCAACGGACTTACATGGAACGGCTATCAGCCGGTACCCTATCAACAGGCTTTCATTCGCATCACCAACGCCCTGCGCGCCGCGAATCTGGAAGTCGCTACCGTGTGGGACCTGGAGATCCCCGATGGCGTCGCGACCTATTTCGACTACTACCCCGGCGACCAGTACGTCGACTGGATCGGCATCAACATCTTTCAGGCGAAAGCGTTCCAGGACGCCACCTTGAGCGGCTTATTCGCGCAGGCCCGCGCGCGAAAAAAGCCGGTCATGATGGGAGAGGAGACCGGCTTTAGCGTGGGCGCGCAAAACGGCGGCACCAGTTGGAACGGCTGGTACGCGCAGTTCTTCAGTTTCCTGCAGGCCAACCCAGAGGTGAAGCAGTTCAACTACATCGACTGGAACTGGGCCAACTATCCCCAATGGTCCACCTGGGGCGACGCGCGTCTGGAACTGGACACCGCCACTTACGTCCGCAACCTGTATCTGGCGCAGCTTACCGACCCGGTCTTCTTCCACGCCGCCCCCGAAACGGCATTCCGCCGAAGGCTCGGCTATAACGATACCACCGCTCCGCCCTCAGTGACCGATCTCACCGCGACCGCGGCGCCGGGGGGTATCGCGCTCAACTGGACAGCGGCGCAGGATCCATCCGGGATCGCGCGGTATTACCTATATCGCAACGGCGCCTTCCTGACTTACTCTCTGGGCCCCGGTTTTGTCGATACCACCGTGATGCCCGGCACGGCATTCTACACGGTGGCCTCCATGGATCGCGCCGGCAATCTTAGCGCGCCATCCAATCTGGCCGTGGTCACCGTTAATGTTGTCGAAAAGCTCTCTAACGGCGGCTTCGAAGTCGGCCTGGAGGGCTGGGAGTTCGACGATTTCGATCCTGGGGCCGTGGGCAACGCCGCAGTGGACTCGACCAACCCGATTGCCGGGTCTGCCTCGGTGCGCCTTACGGTCTCGAAATCGACCGGTACCGCCTGGCACCTGCAGCTTCGCCAGTATTTCAACATGAGACAAGGGCTCACCTACACGGTCCGCTTCACCGCGCGAGCCAGCGCGCCGCTAAGCCTGCCGAATGCCATCCAGCAGACGGCCAGCCCGTATATCACCTACACGAGCGGCGCGGCGAACGTGGGAACCACCGCGGCCGCCGTCAAATTCTCGTACGTTGCGTCAGTCTCGATGCCAGTGGAATTCGAGTTCAATTTCGGCAATATCAACCCGAATACGGTCTGGCTGGATGACATCTCGATAGAGGAATCGGACCCCGGGCACGTCGGCCCGAGCACCATCGCCATGGTGAATACTTCGTGGGGAGGGACGGACATCGCGCAGAACACCTTCATCGAAGTGAAGGGCACGAACCTCGTCCCAGCCACCACCCCGGCGGCGGGGGTCATTTGGAGCAGCGCCCCCGATTTCGCGTCCGGCAAGATGCCGACGAATCTTAATGGCGTGAGCGTGACCGTCAACGGAAGGCCCGCCTTTGTCTACTTCTATTGCAGCGCCGTAACCAGTGCGGTATGCGCCACCGACCAGATCGACGTGCTCACTCCGCTCGATAGCACCACGGGACCTGTCCAGGTCGTGGTAACCAGCGGAACCACGGTGAGCACCTCGTTCAGGGCCAATATGACAGCCTTCGTCCCGACCTTCCTCTTATTCAACGCGTCCGGTCCGGTGGTGGCCACGCACGCCGATTACAGCCTGCTGGGCGCGGCCACGCTCTATCCGGGAGCGACCACTCCCGCCAAACCCGGCGAGTCGATCGTCATCTATGCGATTGGCTTCGGCCTGCCGGTCAATCCCCTCACCAACGGCTCTTCCAGCCAATCCGGATCGCTCTTCTCGGCCCCGGTGTGCCAGGTGGGCGGGTCGCCCGCGAGCGCGATTGCGACGCTGATTTCTCCTGGATTGTACCAGTTGAATCTCACGATCCCGTCAAACGCGCAGAGTGGAGACAATCCGATTAGCTGCACCTACAATGGCGTAACCACGCCATCCGGCGATTTCATCACCGTCCAACTGTGAGTCTTCGTGGGATATCATATGGACTGTACCAACCGATTCAAATGGACCAGGACATCGATCCTGTGCCCGCCGTCAATGGCGACATTACCCAATTGTTGCGGCAGTGGGGCGACGGGCGTGAGGAATCTTTCCGCGAATTGCTGTCCGTTGCTTACGACCGGCTACGGCTGATGGCCAGCGGCTGTATGCGTCGTGAGCGGCCCGATCACACGCTCCAGCCGACAGCACTAGTCGGGGAACTATATCTGCGCCTTGCCGGAGCGAAGCTGGCGGACTGGAAGGACCGGGAACATTTTTATAGTTTCTGCGCCAGAGCGATGCGCTGGATCCTGACAGACCACGCCAGAGCGCGGTCTCGAGAGAAGCGCCGGATTGGACTGGTGCTGCCCCTTACGATGGACATCCGATGGCTCGGGGAGCGGGAAGAAGATGCCTTCGATTTAGACCGCGCGTTGTCGCGGCTCGAAGAATTCGATTCCCGAAAGGCAAAGATTATCGAGTTACGCGTCTACCTGAGCTGCACGGCCGAAGAAACCGCGGGCATCCTCAACCTGTCCAAGGCGACTGTCGACCGCGATATGAGATTGGCTTGCGCCTGGCTTTGCCGCGAGCTCCGGCCCGAAGAGTAATGTTTCCGGGGCGGGCGACGAACCCCGGCCAGTTGGAGGGCACGTACATGGATCCACTCTGGCAGCGCGTGGAGGAGCTATTTCATTCCGCGCTGCAACAACCCGAATCCGAGCGTGAAACGTGGCTCGCTTCGCAGACCGGATTCGATCCTGCGGTTTACGACGAGGTGCGCTCCCTTCTGGCCGCGGACCGGAGGCATGGCGAACTCAGCGCGCCAACCCCAGCCACGGGCCAGGACGCCCGAGCCGGAGACGACTCCGGGGATGAGTTGCCGGGGGCCGGGCAGCGCTTCGGTCCCTATCGGATAGACCGGTTGCTCGGTAGCGGCGGCATGGGCGCGGTATATCTGGCGCGACGCGCCGACGGGCAGTTCGACCAGGTCGATGGGCCATCGCGGGTGGCGGTCCTTGACGATCGCCTCGATCCACGCGCGCTCTCTTAGGACCTGCCCCGGTTTGAGCCCGAACACCTCGATTTCCGGAGCGTCGGCGGCGGAGTATTCGGGCTTCGGCGGAATCGGGGACCCGGTCAGCCGAGCCACCTGCTCGAAGAACTGCCACTTCACGGGCGTGTTGATTTTCCAATTCACCGGCGGCGCCTGAAAGCCGTCCCGGTAATTGGTCAGGCTGTTATCGTAGTAGCCCCAACCCACATGTTCTTGAACGGCGGCGTGCAGGTTGAGCGTGCTGACACCATCTTCGTTGATGATTAAGGGCCGGTCATAACCCAACCACCGCCGCATGCCCTGAATACTCTGGTGGACCTCTTCGGGCGTCTGCCCGTTGGTGTGGAACATGACGTAGTCCACGGCCCGCATGGCGGCCTCCCCGCGACTGCCACGCGGCATGATGCCACCGGACCAGCTCATCGAAACCGGGATCTGGCGCTCCACTGTTTGCTGCGCCAGCAGTACGGCGTCCAGCGCGCCGTTGGGCTGTAGGATGCGGTGCTTGTAGCTGCTCGCATTGGTCTCGTTGTTGATCTCGATAAGAATGTTGCGATGCGGCAGGCCCTTGAGGAAGCGGCATCCTTGCACGATCGCCTCCCTTACGTACCGATCGTCGGGAGCGATCTGGATGCGCTCGTTGGATCCGAAATAGAAGAACCCGACGATGACGGCCATGCCGAGGCGGTCGGCCTCGGTGATTTCAAGCAGCCTGTGGTCCGCGAGATTCGAGCCAGGACCGTAGATCCGCAACGGCGATTCGGTGTTGTCCTTGGCCACGATCACGGTCGCACCGCACGCTATTCCGGCTGCGATGAGCGCTGTCTGCGACGCCCACGTGCGGGCGTACCCGCTCTTCGGATCGTTGCCCTGCTGCCGGCATGCGCCCCACAGGTAGATGGCGCCGCTCGTTTAGTTGTCGCCGTTCCCGGCGAACTGGCGCAC
>OCTA010004730.1_pt1 | contig 11910 bp, 9 predicted proteins | sample 1538991 | NCBI WGS metagenome assembly OCTA01 (sample SAMEA3539302, study PRJEB22396) | soil metagenome | biome: tundra; feature: field; material: soil | place: USA | collected 2010-05 | depth 0.15 m | reverse complement strand
CTCGTGCACGCTGATGTTCAATCTCCAGCATGCCTAACCCTTCAGGCTCATCTTGTATTGGAATCAATTGACCCCTTCAGGCTCATCTTGCATTGGAAGAGAGTCCCAACTTGCTCCCTCACCATGACCGGGCCTAGGATGCTGGCTGGAGGCAGCGATTTCTATGGGCACGGCCACACTTCCATTTCGCAAACTGGGCGCAAGCGGCCCTGAAGTCTTTCCCATCGGCCTGGGGTGCATGGGCATGAGCGGGATGTACGGCGCAAGCGACGATGCTGAAAGCGTGGCGACTATCCACGCCGCCATCGATGCAGGCGTCAACTTGATCGACACCGGCGACTTTTACGGCATGGGGCACAATGAGCTGCTCATCGGCCGTGCCTTGCGCCTGCAAAGGGACCAGGTGCTGCTGTCGGTCAAGTTTGGTGCACAGCGCGGACCCGACGGATCCTGGATCGGCTATGACACTCGCCCGGTTGCGGTGAAGACCGCCTTGGCCTACAGCCTGAAGCGACTCGACGTCGATTACATCGATATTTATCGTCCGGCGCGCCTCGATCCCAAGGTGCCGATTGAAGACACGGTAGGGGCGATTGCGGACATGATCAAGGCCGGTTACGTGCGCTATGTAGGCCTGTCAGAAGTCGGTCCTGAGACCATTCGCAAAGCCTCCGCGGTCCACCCGATCGTTGACCTGCAAATCGAGTATTCGCTCGTTACCCGCGGAGCCGAAGCCAAGATATTTCCCGTGCTTGAAGAATTAGGCATCGCCGCTACGGCATACGGAGTGCTATCGCGGGGATTGCTCTCGAGTTCCCAGATAACCGGCAAGGGCGACTTCCGCTCTTACCTGCCGCGCTTCAGAGGCGACAACCTGACCAGCAATCAGCGCATGGTCGAGAAACTCAAACAGATCGCAGGCGACAAGGGCATTACCCCGGTTCAATTGGCGATTGCATGGGTACTAGCCAAGAACAAGTCCGTCGTACCGGTGATGGGAGCCCGCAAACGCGCCCAGTTGACCGAGAGCCTGGGAGCGCTGCACGTCAAGCTGACGGCAGACGAAATCGCCACCATCGAAGCGGCGGTTCCGGCTGAAGCCATCGCGGGCACCCGCTACGACAGCCACCAGATGCGCATGTTAGATAGTGAGAAATAGCGACGGAAGAAGCCGGGACAAACAAGCTGCATCTGCCCCTGCCGAAGACCTAGAAGTTCAGAGTGATCTTTGCCGTCATGGCTCGCGGTGTTACATAGTGCGTTCCGCTGAACGTCGACAAAAAGTTATACAGTGCATACTTGTCCGTCACATTGATGGCCGTCAGGTCGAGGTTGACCTTGTACCGATCGGCGTGGAACAGATTGTCTTTGCCGAGCGACATATCAAACAGGTTGCGGGGCTGGATGCGCGCTGGGCTGTGATCGTTGTCGGCAGTGCCCGGAGCGGGAATATTCACCAGGCTTGAAGTGAATTGCGAAACGAGGCATGCTGCCGGGAGTGGGTTACCCGGAGAGGCCTTCTGGCCATTGCAAATCAGCCCTGCCTGGAATTCCTCGTCTGCGGTCAACTTGCTCAAATCGACAGCCGGCTGGCCGTTGAGTGTGGTCGTCGTATCGGCGCAGGCACTGTTGGGATCGTTCGACAGCGGGTTATAGCAAGGCGCAGAACCAGCGACTTGCCCCGAGTCATAACGCCAGTTGAACCCGCCCCAGAGACCGCTGATGTACTTGCCATGCGACAGCGTGTATTGCAGGTGAGAGGTCTGGTTGAACTTCTCATCATGATCGATACGGAAGGGCAAGCCGGTCTGGCCCACCGTGGCGCCCGCACCCGCCACCTGCGGCGGGAAGAATCGTGCCGCCACCGACGACATCACGGTGTAGGCGCTGATGCCGTGCAGTTGAGGCACTTCGACATGCAGTGCATACCCTGGGATCTTCGAATTATGCCAATCGATCGGGAAAGTGATCGGAGTGTTTCCCAGCACGCTGAAGTCAAAGGCATTGTGGGTGTACTTCCAGATGTACTCACCGCTGACCACAACCTTTTTGCCGATTGCCTGCTGCAGTCCGGCATGGAACTCGTTGCGGAAACCCGGCGCCTCAACAGTCGATACTCCTGAGCTGCAAGCCAGCAGAGGAGAAAGCACAGGATTCGCGCATCCCTCGCTCGACAACACGAGATTCTCGTTGAAGGGTGTCTCAAGCGTGCGCGCGCATGAAACGCTCAGCACCGTCCCCGAAGGCTTGACGTTGTACGCGACACCTACGCGAGGCTCAGCCTGCCGAGTGACGGACAGCCCGTTATACAAATCGCCGCGCATGCCCAGGTTGAAGTTCCAGTTCCTTACCTTGATCTGGTCCTCAGCGTAAAGCGCCATCTCCTTCACATCCGTGCGGCCGGCATAATCGTAATAGCCGCCGCCGCGCGTGAAGTCGTAGGGAGCCAGCACCGGTAGATAGCTGGGATTTTGACCTGCGGTACCGCCCGGGCACTGCGAAGGATCGGAATAACCCGCCAACGGATTCCCGCTCGCGTCAATGCACGGGGCGCTGAATGCGTAGGTCGGATCCACGATGCCGAGGCGGTCGTTCTCCCGCAGAAAGGTCTGCCCGTATTGCGCGCCAACCTTGATGGTGTGAATTCCCTTGGAATATGAAAGATCGGAGTGAATTCCCGCATTCATCAGAGTGCGGTTCTGGTAAATAGATGACGTCTGCAGGTTGGCCGGTCCCAAGTCCGCCAGGGGATTGTCGCTGGGGTAGTAGTGATATAGATCTTTGCGGACGAAGGCCCCAATGTTCAGAACCGAATTGGCGTCGATTACCCGCGTGTAGGTTGGGGAAATATTGAATGTTCCGATCTGCGAGCGCTGATCGGCGTTTCCTACCATGCCAAAGGTTGGGGTCTCACTGGTTCCGCCCCCCACGACGTTCTGGACGTTTACGCTGTCATAAGAATTTGGCGTCTGAAACCATGAACGGCTGTAGCTCAGATCAAGATGCATCGAATCGACACCCGTGAATGCGTAATCAACGCGGTCGAAAGCATTTTCCTCGTTGCCCTTGTCATGAAAAACTCGAAACTCCGGCGGATCCAGAAATCTCCCGGAGTTCAGTCCATCAATTTCAACGAAGTTCCCCCACTTCTGTCCGCCGTATGCCAGGTCAAAGCCAGCCGACGCTGATCCGAAGGCTCCATACGAACTGTTGATGCTGCCGGTGGGTTTGGTCACGCCTTGGCCCGAGCGCGTAGTCGCAACGATCACCAGGCTGGTCTTCCCGCCATATTCAGCCGGAGGCGCACCGGAAATTACTTCGATGGATTGAATCGAGTTGGAAGGAATCTGGTTCGAAAAAACCTTGCTTTGCTGGTCAGTAATGGACTGGCCATCGACCGAGAACGAGTTGGACGCATGATCCCCCAGTCCGTGAAACAGCCCATTCGAGTCCGCGGATACGCCCGGCGTCGTGGCGGTTACCAGGGAACTCAGCGAGGACGACTGGCTCTCCATCGGAACCTTGATAAAGAGGTCGCGATCGACATCGGTATGAAAGGTGGGATCATCTTCGACCAGATCGCCGGCGCTCGATTCCACGGTCACCGTCGAACTGGCACTTTGGATAGGAAGGATAAGGTTTAATGTCGTCCCGACCAGCGACCGCACATTGACACTCTGGTGTGCGCCTGCAAAGCCGGTGGCGGAGGCGGACAGTTGATAGGTATTGAATGGAATGTTCTGAAAGGTGAATTGCCCCGAACCGTCTGTGGTGGCGGTGCGATCCAGACCGCTTACCGCATTAGTAAGGCGAACAGTGGCACCAGGGATGACTGCGCCGGTAGGGTCCGTGACCGTACCGTGCACTGCGCTGGCGCTACCGCCCTGTGCATGGCTAACAAGAGCCGGAAGACCTAAGCCCGACAAGACTAAACCAAAGATAAGAAGGATGCGCGACCGCGCTCCATAATGCGATGACATGAACGAACTCCGAAGGTGGCTGAGGGTGCGGGGACTCGGCCGCATGAATCATGCGAGCCGCCTCGAGCGATGAGAGCGCCATTCGAATCCGGTTCAGCCAAAGGGTTGCGGTCTGGGACTTGTCTCGATTTCTCGAAGTCTGTGCCCAGGATCGCCGTCCATTGGAAAACAAAAACTAAGGGGCGCTCCATTAAGCGCAGGAAGGCGGGGGCCTGGTAAAGAGGGTCGGATGCCACGTTCGAATTACGGATCGAGAATCGAGAACAGGAACCGGTGTTCCGACCTGCACCAGGATGACAACCGCTGCCGTCACCTCTACCGCAGCCACGGCGTGCATCACGACGCACAGCGGACAGTGGTCGGCATCATTGTCGAGCGGGTGCACGTGCGCTACCTGGACCACGGCCAGCAGCGCCAGCAGAGCCATGCACACGATGGTCGCGACCGCGATGCCTCGCGGATGTGAGCGACGACTCTTTCCTCGATATGCGCGGAACTCAGCCAACAATAAACTCCGTACCTTAAGAATACACAGGTTTCGATGCTCCGGCTCGCCAAGCCAAACTCTGACTGTGACGTGCGATGATGCATTTCGGCAGCGGGATGGCCAACGGGTCAGAAGCTGGCTCGTCTAAACTGGGAGGCCTATGACCGGTCGTATCCATCTTCGCGGGTTGCTATTCCTGGGTTTGACGACACTGGCCTGTCTGCCCGTAGGGCCTCGTGCGGCAGTCGCGCAAACGCAAAAACCGCTACCCTTAAAACCTGGAATTCCCGGTGTCGGCACTAACCATCGCCTCATCCTCAAGGACGGCAGCTACCAGGTCGTCCGCAAATATGAAATCGTCGGCGACCGCGTCCGTTACATCTCACTCGAACGTGGGGGCGATTGGGAGGAACTGCCCGAGGCCCTGGTGGACTGGAACGCCACCCGCAAGTGGGAGCGCGACCATGCCGACGTTGCACCCGACGATCCTTCGCCTGCCATGAAGGAAGCGTCCGACATTGATAAGGAAGAGGCAGCCGAGCGTGCGGAACAAACCGCTCGCATGCCCGAGGTGGCCAAAGGTCTTGAGCTGCCCAACGAAGATAGTGTCTTCGCCCTGGACACCTTTCAAGGCACGCCCGAATTGGTAGAACTACTGCCCAACGAGCTGGGCGTCAATGCCAAAACCCATCATGGACTGAGCACGCTCAATCCCTTAGCCGGCTCGCGCGCCAGTATTGAAATTCCCGGCACCCACGCCAAGGTTCATCTTCATGTGAACGACCCGTCCATTTACCTTTCCCTTGATGCAACCGACGATGCAGAAAAAGTGATTTCCCACGCCGTCACCGTCAACACCAGTGGTGCCAAGGAGATCGCGAACGGCAAGCATGGCGCGCACTCACCGCAGTCCGGTTTTGCCATTGTCCGGGTCGATGAGCGCAAGGCAGTGCGCATTGTGGGAGCTATTCACATCAGTCCCACGGGCACGGTCAGTCAGAATGAAGACGTCATCCCCACCAAGGTCGAGGTTTTGCCCGGCAAGCACTGGCTCAAACTGACGCCTGCTCAGCCGCTGATCATCGGGGAATACGCCCTGGTCGAGATTTTGTCACCCTCCGACATCAGTCAGGCAGTATGGGATTTTCGCGTCGATCCGCAAATGGGAGACAACGTCGGCTCCCTCGGCCCGATTCAGAAGTAGCGGGGCGAATTTAGTCTATTTTTCGGGAGGGGATCGGCGAGCAATTCTCAGGCGTCGCTTCTCCCACTCCTCGCTGGAGAAAATGCGCGGGCCCACTTCGATCAGCCGCGGCATCATGTTGAACACGGCGATCCGGCTCCAAGGCTTGCCCTCGCGTGTGCGGTAACCCTTCTCGTTCAAGTCGCTCACGATGCTGGAGTAGGAGAAGTCTTGCGCCAACAAATCCATCAGCAGCAGGAGAACCTGGTTTTCGCCGGGGTGGACCTCTAGCCGGGAACAGTCGTCCGAGATGCGCAGCCCATACGGAATCGCCTCGCTAAAGGCTCCATCCGGCGGGGCTTCCGTATCCGGCAGTTCCCGCTGCCACTCGATCGACACCATCTTCCATCCCGCAGCTGTACGCTGCTCAATCACCGGACCACTAAACGGCCCGGAAACCACATCGCGAACCCGCTCGAAATACGCCATGGCAAGCCTCCGCACACATGTGACAATTAGACCATCAGCAATTCCTCTGCCACCCGTGAACACCTTCCACTCAACCCGAAGCTGCACAGCGACAACATCATAGACGCGAAGCCTATGTTGCTGGCGATCGCTACTGATGTCCGCTAACGCAATCTTCTGTCCGCTATCGCACAGGTTAACCCGGCACCGCCAAGACCTTGCGTCGAAGGTCCGGTTCATTGTGGATGAACAGCACCTGCAGCGTGCATTGGATCGGACCGTGGGCCATCTCCGACCCAGGACTGAACAAAATCGACTCGGTTTTAGGATTGAGTTTCACTTCCGCAGCCAATAGCGCCTCTGCGAGCAACGGTAAATGCTCGATGGGGATTTCAAACTCGATACAGATCGACAGGTTCGAGAATTCGTGGAAGTTATTAATCCAGCCATGGCTGTCGATAATCGAATCGCGCAGGCGGCCTACGCTCTTCAGTCGCTCCACCCGCGTAAATCCATTCAATTGCAGAAGATTCGGCCTGTTGAGAATAACGGGCATCGTAATCTCTCTCCACTTTCAGCAAAATCACCGGCCCTGTTCTTGAACGCTCACCTGCGCCTTCAATCATCTATGCCCGGTACGAAAGGAAATAGCTCGAGAGCCGGATCCAAACCCATCATTCAGGAAGCTATTCGCGCACGCTGATTCCCAGCGCCTTCATCTTGCGATAAAGATGGCTGCGTTCCAATCCCAGCAACTCCGCAGCACGGCTGACGTTATTCCGCGCATCTTCGATCTTTTTGAGGATGTACTCGCGCTCGTAGGCATCGCGCGCCTGCTGCAGAGTCGAGAATTCCTCCCTGGCCCGCGTCTCCGGCTTGTGGGTCAATGGCGGCAGGTGCTTGCGTTCGATCCGCAGCGCTCGCGGATTGAGGATCAGCACTCGCTCGATCACGTTCTTCAACTCACGCACGTTCCCGGGCCAGTGGTAGTGGCTGAGCGCGTCGAGCGCCTCATCGCTGATTTCCATGCGTGGCCGCCCGTACTGGCGCCCAAAGTCGGCCAGAAACTCCCGTGCTAGTGGGGGAATATCCTGCTTGCGTTCGCGCAACGGCGGCACGGAAAACGGTACGACATTCAGCCGGTAAAACAGGTCCTCGCGGAAGTTGCCCTTGGCGATTTCTTCTTCAAGATCCTTGTTCGTGGCGGCGATCAGGCGGACGTCCACGCGCAGCGGCTGTGTGCCCCCTACCGGCGTAAAAAGTTGATCGTCGAGCGCACTCAAAACCTTGGCCTGCGTTTTGAGACTCATGTCGCCCACTTCATCTAGAAAGAGCGTTCCACCGTCGGCACGCTCCAGTGTTCCACGCTGCTCCGGCGGCCCCCCCGGCTGCGCTCCGTGCCGATAGCCAAAGAGTTCCGCCTCGATATGAGCCTCGGGAATCGCTGCGCAGTTCAACTCCACAAACACCCGGTCGCGGCGCAGGCTTTCCGCGTGAATAGAGCGGGCGATGAGCTCTTTGCCTGTACCGGATTCCCCAAAAATCAGCACTCGTCCGTTCGTCGGCGCCATGAGCCGGATCTGCTGCCGTAACGCCTTGAGAGGAACGCTATCGCCAGTCAACACCGATGACACGCTGAACTGCTTTTTGAACTCCAGATTTTCAGTGCGCAGGCGCCGCGCCTCGACCGCGTTCTTGAGGACGATCAGCGTGCGATCAAGAGACAGCGGCTTCTCGAGAAAATCATAGGCACCCAGCTTGGTCGCCTTCACCGCGGTTTCGATGGTGCCGTGGCCGCTGATGATCACCACTTCAGGACGCCGTTCGCGCGCCAGCCCGTGAATCTCATTCAGCACGTCGAGACCATCGCGGTCCGGCAGCCAGATATCGAGCAGCACAACGTCGTAAGGCGCGTCTTCAATCAACACCAGCGCCTCAGCCGCCGTCGCTGCGGTCGCCACGCCGTAACCCTCTTCGCGCAAAATCTCTTCGAGCGAACTGCGAATTTCCGCTTCGTCGTCCACCACCAGGATGTGGTTCATGAATGCAGTTCCCTCACCGCTTCGGGGGATTCAATCTCCGGGGCCAGAGATTGCGTATCTTGATCGGGCGGCGTCATCAGCGGCACGCGAACTCTGAACCGCGCTCCCTTAGGGCTGTTGCTTTCAGCCTGGATCGAACCGCCATGTTCCTGCACAATTTTCGCGGCGATCGACAGTCCCAGTCCTGTTCCGCGATGTTTGGTGGAATAGAACGGGAGAAACAGGCGCTCGCGTATCTCATCCGTTAGTCCATGCCCGGTATCGGAAACCGTCATTTCTACCGCTGAGCCGTCTTCACTCAACGAACTGCCAACGGCCAGCACGCGCAACAAGCTGCCCTGCATGGCTTCCGCAGCGTTGTCGATCAGATTGGCAAGCGCCCGGCGAATCGCTTCAGGATCAGCCAAGACCGGAGGCAGCCCTTGCTCCAGTTTGCGTTGCACGGTAATGCCGTTGAGCCGCCCTGCGAATAGCGCCAGCGCCTCTTCGGCAACCTGGTTGATGTCGCAAGCGCGGGGCTGCGATGCGGGAAATTGGGCCAGCGCTGAGAACTGATCCACGAGCGTGCGCAATGTGCCAACACAACCAAGTATGACTTCGCTGCATTTGCGAATCACGTTGGGCGAATCCGCCTGACTCCGATCCAGATGCTTGCCAATCCGTTCCGCTGAAAGAGCAATCGGGGTCAGCGGATTCTTAATCTCGTGCGCCACCCGTTGCGCAACTTCCTTCCACGCGAGCTGTCGCTGTGCACGCAGCAATTCAGTAGTGTCTTCGATCACCAGCACCGTTCCCTGCTTGCCATGGGCCAGGTCAAGACGTGCGCTGGTCACGGCCAGATGCATGGTGCGGCTGCGGGCGTGCAATTCGATTTCCGTGGATGCCGCTCCCATTCTCTGGCCACGACGAATTACGGTCGCGAGTTCATCTCCGCATTCGGCCGGGAGCACCGCCTCAATCCGCTCACCGCGCATATCCGCATCTTCGCGCTGCCCCATCAGCACGGCAAAGGCTCGATTTGCCTGCAGAACAACACCGCCGCCATCGAGCGTCACGACACCGCTTGGAATGGTCTCGACGATCGTTTCCAATTCGCGCCGCCGCTCTTCAATTGCCTGATTGGCTGCGGTTAATTGCGCCGAGGACGATTCTGCCAGTTGTCGGCTGGCTTCAAGATCGGCCGCCATGTGATTGAACGAGCGCACCAGCTCGCCCATCTCGCCGGTTGCGATGAGTTCCACCCGCTGCTCATACTTGCCGTCCGCAATTTCGTCCATCGCGTCAGCCAGAGCCGCCACCGGCCGCGTGATCTGTTTGGATAAGAACATCGCCAGCCACACGCTGGAGAAAAACACAAAAACCGTTACCAGCAAAAGCAGCAGGAAGAACGTGGAACGGATGCGATTGCGCGATCGGAAAAGTTCCCAGTAAGCGGCAGCCCCCTCGCGAATTCTCATGGCCGTCTGGCTTAAACCTTGCGGCATGGGCAGCGCCACCACCACTACTTTGCCCGATCCCGCTACTGACATCCCTAGCGCATATTCCTGTCCATTCACTTCAATCACCGGTTCGTCGCTCCGTTGTGCCGAAGTCAATAAACCGTTCGAGAATAGTCCAGGCAAAGGAATGGCTTTTCCTCGCTCTCCCTCTTCGAGCCACGGCAGGAGGCTGGCTTGGCTCGACTCCTGTGGCGCCTGGAAACTGGCCATCTTGCGAAGATCCTTGCCATACACCATGGCGAAACCGCCGGCCAGCGTGATGCGGTGCGACCCCAGCGCATCCTCCAACGCGGGCAGATCAAGATCCGGCGCTCCAGACGCTGCAATCGACCCCGCTTCCACCCGCGCATTGTTGGTAACGTACCGCGCCAATTCCTGCACCACGCGCGTCGAGTCTTCGCGCAGCATCGAAGTATTCGGAGAAAACCAACGGTCGATCGACCGATTCATGAGCTGAAAGCTGAAAAGGAACATCAGCACCGCCGGGGTCAGCGCAATCAGTGCTGCACCCAGCACCATCCGGGTCCGGAGGCGTGCACCCAGGGCGCTGCTTCCCTGATCGGCATAGAGTTTCAGAATGTTCCGCAGCAGCAGCATCAACAGCACAATCAGCAGCAGGAACAGCACAACTGTTAGGCCGGTAAATACCAGGGTTTCCCCCGACGTTTCAGGATTCAAGAAACTCACTTTGGACGTATTGAAAGCCTGAAGGCCACCCAGCAATGCAAAAAACAGCAGAACACCTGCCCCGAGCAGAACCACCGCACGCAGCCGAGGATTGCCCTTGAAGAACATGCGGCGATTATAGTGTGGGCCGCAATGATTGGTCAGTTTGAAGCCGGATGGGCAACGCTAGACGAGCCTAAACATAGTTAATGATGACGTATCCCGGCTTGTTGACGGTCACTTGTGCAATATCTCCCGGCTGGCGATTGGGAAATTGAGTTCGAAAGTGCCGCTTGCGCCGGTCTTGGTTGAGTTTGCACCTAGAGCGCTCACCGATATTCCAGAAATAGGTGTTCCGCCTAATTGATCAGCGATTATCACACCCTTTAGAGAAGCGGCATCAGCTCTCAGCCCGCTAGCAGCAGTATTGAGACTGCAAGTTGAGTGCTGACTTTCACGACTGTTGATTCTGTCGGCACATAAGAATTAGTGGGCGTTAACAAGCGCCGCCAGCAATGAGCCGGAACAGCTCGGGCTCAAGGAGATGCGTTCGGCGAGATATTCGGCTTCGCCCCGCGTCAGGCTCAATGAACATTCCTTGGGGAAATCATCCGGCGGCAGAATCAGCCCGGCGTGCCAGTTCGCTGAAATGAGATCGTCATGCTCAACGTCACGCTCGGGCGCCCGTCCGCCGTGCCGCGCGAGCTGCGCATAGTATCGATCAAGGCTGCGGTTGTATTGGACCTGCGCACCGCTGAAAGAACGAATTCCCCATACATTCAGCCCCTGCCAGTAAACGCTGCTGGGGAGACGTTTCAGGGTATTTTTTGCCACTTTGCCAATATTGCCGTCATTGTCATCGGAGCGCTCTATGGGTTCAACAAGGTTGAGCTCCGCCAGCCGGGCGCGCGCCGCCAAGTCTGCGGATTTGACCCGCAGCCGCTCCAGTCTCTGATATGTCCAGGGGACAAGGAGAAAGTACCGCGCGCGGGTCATGATCGTGCTTGTGCCCGGGAACAGCATGTCCGCGAATGCGTCGCGCACGGACCCGATACCAAGTTCATCCCGCGTGTCATGCTCTCTGAAAAGATCGACGATATCGATCATCTTTCGCCGCTCTTGCTCCGAGTAATCCAGCCAGACAAACGTTGACATCATCGCTCCGGAGGTAAAAATCGCTTATTGCACTTTTTCGCAGCGCTGCTTTATCAGGGCGGCGACCTTTTCCGCGGTCGGGTGCGTGATCTCAATTTTCGCGAGGGCATCCTTGACCGTTGCCGCAAGTTCAGGCACGCGCCGCCTGACGAGGGCCTTGCCGAGCCCGGCCTCCGCCGCCAGCTGCTCGAAATCTTCCGGCATGATCTTTTCCGATGAATATTCGCGGCCGATCTTCATCGCCATCTCGCGGCTCAGCTCGGGATAGTACACCGTGCTGACGATGTCGTAGAGCGGTGACAGCCTGATCTCCGGATTGCCGTTTTCATTGTTTTTGTAGAGCAGGGAAAAGTTCTTGCCGTGCGCGTCGTTGTTGCCGACGAGATAGATCGGAAGAGCACACGTCTGAACTCCAGTCACTGACCAATCT
>OCTA010004729.1_pt1 | contig 11910 bp, 12 predicted proteins | sample 1538991 | NCBI WGS metagenome assembly OCTA01 (sample SAMEA3539302, study PRJEB22396) | soil metagenome | biome: tundra; feature: field; material: soil | place: USA | collected 2010-05 | depth 0.15 m | reverse complement strand
CTCACTGACGAACTTGGTTTTCGGACGATTGAAGTGCGCGGCACGCAGATTCTGCTGAACGGCGCTCCGATCTTCCTGCGCGGCGTCTGCGTTCACGCCGAAGCCCCGTATCGCACGGGACGCGCCTCTTCCGACGAGGACGCGGCCACGCTGCTCGGCTGGGTGCGCGAATTGGGCGCGAACTACGTCCGCCTGGCGCACTACCCGCATGATGAACGCATGACGCGTCTCGCCGACAAGCTGGGGATCATGGTCTGGTCCGAAATCCCGACGTATTGGGCCGTTGAGTTCGAAAATCCGGCCGTGCTCGTCAAAGCCCAACAGCAGCTCCACGAGATGATCGTACGGGATCGCAATAAGGCATCCGTCATATTATGGTCGGTTGCGAATGAGACGCCGAACACGCCCGAGCGCACCCGGTTCTTGACCACGCTTGTCGGGAACGCGCATGCCGAAGATCCCACACGCCCCGTGGCCGCCGCCCTCCTGGTGCGGACGCAGGGCATGACGAAGATCATCGACGATCCGCTGGGCGAAACTCTCGACGTCATCGGCGCGAACGAGTATATCGGCTGGTACGAGCATAATCCCGCGGACGCCGATAACACCACCTGGCAGGTCGCTTATCAAAAGCCGGTCATCATGAGCGAGTTTGGAGCGGAGGCGAAATTCGGTTTGCACGGCGATGCCGACACGCGTTGGACGGAAGAGTACCAGGCCGATCTTTACCGGCACCATCTGGTAATGCTCAACCACATTCCCCAACTACGCGGCATGACCCCCTGGATTCTGATGGACTTCCGTTCTCCGCGCCGGCTGTTGCCAGGGATTCAAGACTACTTCAATCGCAAAGGTTTGATTTCGGATCAGGGCGAGAAAAAACAAGCCTTCTATGTCTTGCAGAAAGCGTACAAAGAAGGAACGGTGGGCAAGGCGCAGTAGTCGCCGGCACTAGAGTTGTTCGTGGGTGGAGCGCGCCGCCAGATCGCCAAGTATCGGCACCCGGACCTGTTCCTCTCGCGCGGCCTTCACCAGCAGGTAAATCCAGCAGAAGAACAGAGCGACTTTCAGCAGTTCGAACGCCGCGCGGGTCAAATCAGCCCCTGGCATTCCCGCCAGCAGCAGCGTTGGGGCCGCCGAGTTCACCACTAGCCAGGTCACAAACAAGTACACTGCTTGAAAGGCGTCGAAACGCACCCGGTAATTGGTCCGGAATCTCTGTGAGGCCAGGAACAGGATGGCCGCGATCACCCCGAACATCGGAATGTAGCAAAGTATGCAAGCGGTGCGGTCGCTGATGCCGTTCAGCATGTCCGTGGACGGGACGGCGACCGGACGCTGGCGGGTTCCGCATTTATAGCAGAATGCCGCAGTGGCCTCCACCTGAGTTCCGCAATTAGTGCAAAAGGGCATGGCGCTGAATGGTGCTTACTTCTTCATTGTGAAGGACGAAAAAAGCGCCTCCATTGTTCCCGGAGCTTTGTCCAGGCGCAGGCTAAGCCCTTTGATAGGATCGTGGCAATGCGAACTGCTCTATTCGGACTTGCCTCTCTGCTGTGCATGTCCGTCTGCCTGAGCGCCAAGCCGCTCGAGATCTTCTTCGTGGACGTGGAGGGCGGCCAGTCCACGCTATTCGTAACGCCCGCCGGAGAGTCTCTGTTGATCGATACGGGATGGCCGGGGAACGCCTTCCGCGACGCCAACCGCATCGTGGCCGCTTGCAAACTGGCCCATGTCAAGAAACTGGATTACGTCTTGATCACGCACTACCACATGGATCACGTGGGCGGAGTGCCGCAACTGGTGGCCAAGATGCCGGTTGGAACTTTTATCGATCACGGCGTAGACCGGGAAGCGAGCAAGAGTTCCCAGGTGCCTTACGATGACTACGTTAAGGCCATCGGTGGATCGAATCACATCGTCGCGAAGCCGGGAGACCGCTTGCCGATTAAAGGCATGGACGCGGTGGTGGTAACAGCCGACGGAGTCTCGATCAAGCAGCCGCTGGCTGGGGCGGGCCAACCCAATGAGAATTGCTCGGGCGTGGCCAAAAAAGAGGTCGATGCCACCGAGAATGCGCGTTCCATCGGTCTCGTCATGACCTTCGGTTCGCTCAAGATAGTTGATTTGGGGGATCTCACCTGGAACAAAGAACTGGCGCTGGTTTGCCCCGACAACAAGATTGGTAAGGCCGACATCTTCATCGTTTCCCATCACGGGCTCGATTGGAGCAACAGTCCGGCGCTGGTGCATGCGATTGAACCCCGGGTGGCCATCATGGACAACGGTTCGAAGAAGGGCGGCTCTCCCGCCGCCTGGGACGTCGTGAAGTCGTCGCCCGGCTTAGCCGACTTGTGGCAGCTGCACTTTGCCGATGCGGGCGGAAAAGAGCACAATGCGGGCGATCCGTTTATCGCGAATGTGACGGAAGGGGACACTGGGTTCTATCTGAAACTGACCGCAGAACGGGACGGCGGTTTCGAAGTGTTCAATCCGCGCAACAAGTTTTCAAAGCAGTATCCGGCGAAGTAGCCGGGACCGAATCAGCGCCGCTTAGCCGAAGAAATCTTTCACCTTTTCGAAGACGCTCTTTTCGTGCGGGGCGTTGTCGGTGGGCAGAACCTGCCGCAATTCTTCGAAGAGCTTGCGCTGCTCGCGGGTGAGCTTCTTGGGCACCTGCACGTCAACGTGAACGTACAGATCGCCGCGCGCCCGGCTGTTCACGTGCGGAACGCCCAGGCTGCGGAGCTTGAACTGCGCGCCCGCTTGCGTGCCCTCGGGAATGCGCACCATTTGCGGCCCGTCAAAGGTCTCGATTTCGACGTCCGCTCCCAGCACCGCCTGCGCGACATTGATGGGCAGGGAACAATGCAGATCGTTCTCCCGCCGTTCGAAGACTGCGTGCTCAAGCACGTTGATGACAACGTAGAGGTCTCCCGGCTGGCTTCCCGGAGGGCCTGGGTTGCCTTCATTTTGCAGCCGCATGCGCGTGCCATTATCGACGCCCGCGGGAATGTTGATTTTGAGCTTCTTCTCGACCCGGTGGAACCCTTCTCCCCGGCACTGTAAACAGGCTTGGCGTATCACTTTGCCGCGGCCGGCGCAAGTAGGGCAAACCTTGCGGATAGACAGAAAGCTCTGCTGGTAAACTACTTCGCCGCGTCCGTTGCAGACCGAGCAGGTAATCAATCCTCCGTTTGGCTCGGCACCCGATCCATGGCACTTGGTGCAAGCTTCCATGCGCGGTATCTGCAAGTCCGCCGACATGCCGCGCATCACATCTTCGAAGCCGATTTCGAGGTCGTAGCGAATGTCTTCGCCGCGCTGAACCCGCGTCCGGCGTCCGCCGCGTCCACTGCCGAAAATATCGCCAAACAGATCGCCGAAAATGTCGCTGAAATCGGTGGCGTTCCCGTCGAACGGACTTCCGCCCGGGGAGCCGTTGTTGACACCCTGATGACCGAACCGGTCGTAGGCAGCGCGCTTTTGCGAGTCGCTTAGAACCGCATATGCCTCGGCGGCTTCCTTGAACTTCTCTTCGGCTTCGTGATTGCCCGGATTGCGGTCGGGATGATGCTGCAGCGCAAGCTTGCGGTATGCGCTCTTCAAAGCCTGATCGTCGCAGCCGCGCGAGACGCTCAGAACCTCGTAGTAATCTCGTTTGACGGAGCTCATCTTCTCTTCTCGAAAACCGGTCTAAAATTCATTAAGTTTAAGATTACTGATTGACCGCGACCTTTACCATGGCCGGGCGAAGCAGGCGACCCTTGAAATTGTACCCGCGCTGATATTCTTCTAAAATAGTCTGATCGGGATGCTCTTTGCTGTCCACCATTTCGACCGCATGATGGATGTGCGGATTGAAGATGAGCGCGTCTCCCGCGACGGGTTCCAGACCCACCTTCTTGAGAGATTCGTATAGGCGGTTGTAAATCAATTCCATGCCGCGGACATACTCTTTATCGGCGCTTTCCAGCTTCAGCGCGCGCTCGAAATCGTCCAAAACCGGCAGCAGCGATTTCACCGTGTCCATGCTGGCGTATTCGAACACCTCGCTCCGTTCGCGTTCGGAGCGGCGGCGGAAATTGTCGAATTCGGCCTGCCTGCGCTGAAGAAGATCCTGCAGCTCAGCCTTCTCCTTGATTGCGCGGTCACGCTCGGCGGCTAGTTCGGCATAAGACGCAGCGGAGAGCGTCTGCTCCGGGGCGTCAGATACCCGCTCCCCCTGGGGCTGAGTTTCTTCGATGACACTTCCGTTTGTAGTTTCTTGGGATTCCATAGCGACAGCTTGGGCGACTTTCGTGACCCTTGAAATTCCAGCGTAACAGAGGAAAGGGCCTCAGGTGAAGCGGCGGGGCAAAATGGCTGACGCCGCTGAAGGCTTGCGGTTTCGAAGCGGATGGCGATATCTTTCTCGACGGACAGGATTTCGTGTGTTTCTAAGATCGCATTTGCGTGAAGAAGAGGAATGGGGAGGCGGCAGCGGCGGGGCCTACTATTCGGCTTCCGAACCGCAGACTGTGGACCAATGGCGGAAAGACATTGAGACAGCTTCGCCCAAGTTCCCGATGTACGCCATTTTCCGGGCGACGGCCGCGGATTCGGAGACGGTTTCGTTTGTCGAGGCCAATGGATCAACTCCCGTGCCTGGTATTCTTCAGGCGCTTCACCGCCGGTGAGTTCTGGCGGGCAGACTTGCACGACGTCCTTGCCGGCGAGTTGATGCGCAGGATGCGTCGGATCTTTTCGGTAGTCGATCCGGAGACGGAAGATCCGTTTCGAGCGATCAAACGGTATGATTGGGTGGTTTTTTGGGATAGGACTAAGGACGTATTGAAAGACGGGGCGAAGGAGATAGCTCATAAGTCCCCAGATCTGCTTATCGACCTCGTGAAAGGGCTTGCATAACGTCCAATTCGAGCGAAATACCGGCCCGAGACCCGTGATACACTCGGATGTGCGGACGCGGATTCTCGGTGTAATTCCCGCCCGGTTTGCCTCCTCTAGATTCCCTGGAAAAGCTCTTGCTACACTCGCCGGAAAGCCGATGGTGCAGCACGTCTACGAGCGCGCGAAGATGGCGCGATACCTGGATGACGTGGTGGTCGCGACGGATGACCCGCGGATCGAATCGGCGGTGCGGCAATTCGGAGGCCGTGTGCGCATGACCCGCGCGGACCATCCCTCCGGTACGGACCGGTTGGCCGAGGTTGCCTCTTCCGAATCGGCTACTCTCTACGTCAATATCCAGGGCGACGAGCCGCTAATCGATCCTGAAGCCATCGACGCGGCCATACTTACAGTTCTCGAAGAAGACTCGATTCCGATGGGCACGCTGAAGAAGCGTATCCACGACAAAAGTGACATTTCGAGCCCAAACGTGGTCAAGGTAGTTACCAATCTTCTGAACGACGCTATCTACTTTTCGCGTTGCCCGATTCCGTTCGAGCGTGATGGCGCGGGCGATGTTCCTCCGCACTACAAACATATTGGGCTGTACGTGTACCGGCGCGACTTCCTGCTCGGCTATCCCGATTTGCCGGTTGGGCCGCTTGAGAAAGCCGAACGGCTGGAGCAGTTGCGGGCGCTTGAGAACGGCTTCCGCATCCGTGTAATGGATACGGATTACGAATCTCTCGGCGTCGATACGCCGGAGGATTTGGAGCGCGTGAATCGATTGTTTTCAGTGGTGGCCGATTCGTTTAAGTCCGGATGATTTTTTAAGGAGACAGCTTACGCGGGAGATGCATGCCTAAATACATATTCATAACTGGTGGAGTGGTTTCGTCATTAGGAAAGGGCATCGCCGCCGCTTCCATTGGCTGTCTCCTGGAGAGCCGCAGGCTGCGCGTTACGCTGCAGAAGTTCGACCCTTACCTGAACATCGATCCCGGCACGATGAGCCCCTTCCAGCATGGCGAGGTTTTCGTCACCGACGACGGCGCCGAAACGGATCTGGATCTTGGCCACTACGAGCGCTTCACCCACGCGCCGCTAACCCAAAGCAACAACCTAACCTCTGGGCGCATTTACGAGAGCATCATCCAGAAAGAACGGCGGGGCGATTACCTGGGCAAGACCGTTCAAGTAATCCCGCACGTGACAAACGAAATCAAGGCGGCGTGCCGCAAGGTGGCAGTCGATGTAGATGTCGCGATTGTCGAGATCGGGGGGACGGTCGGCGATATCGAATCGCTTCCGTTCATTGAGGCGATCCGGCAAATGAGGCATGAGGAAGGCCGCGAGAACACGCTCTTCGTGCATCTCACGCTGGTGCCCTGGATTGCCGCCGCGCAGGAGTTGAAAACCAAGCCGACGCAGCATAGCGTCAAGGAACTGCGGGCCAACGGTATTCAGCCCGACATTTTGCTCTGCCGCACGGAACGGGCATTGCCGGCCGACGTCAAAGACAAGATCGCCCTGTTCTGTGACGTCGATGTCAAGGCCGTGATCACCGCGAAAGACGTCGCGTCCGTGTATGAGATTCCCATGGTCTTCGCGGAACAAGGCGTCGATGAAACCATTTTGCGCCTCTTGAACATAAAAGCCGGACCGCCCGATTTGTCGCGCTGGATTGAGATGGTCAACCGCATGCAGAATCCGGAGCGGGAAGTTAGCATCGGGCTGGTGGGCAAATATGTAGAATACGAGGATTCGTACAAGAGTCTGAAGGAGGCTTTGCTGCACGCCGGAGTCGCGCGCCGGACGCACGTAAATATTGAGTGGATCGAGTCGGAACAAATGGAGTGGCCGGAATGCCGCGATTACCTGCGGCGGTTTGACGGCATCCTGGTTCCGGGCGGCTTTGGAAAGCGCGGCGTGTCCGGTATGTTGAATGCCATTCGCGCGGCGCGTGAAGATAAGATTCCTTACTTTGGCATCTGCCTCGGGATGCAGACCATGGTGATTGAGTTTGCCCGCAATGTTTGCGGCCTGCCGGATGCGGATTCGACTGAGTGCAATCCCGCGACTCCGCATCGGGTTATTTACAAGCTGCGCGAACTGAAAGGCGTGGACGAACTGGGAGGCACCATGCGGCTGGGCGCTTACCCGTGCCTTCTCGCCAAAGGCAGCTTCGCCCAGCAGGCTTATGGCAAGACGGAGATCAGCGAACGCCACCGTCACCGCTACGAATTCAATCGCGAGTTCGAGGGTGTGCTGGAAGCGCACGGCCTGCGGCTTACCGGACAAACGCCTGACGGCGTGTATGTCGAGATCTGTGAAGTGCCTGACCATCCCTGGTACCTGGGCTGCCAGTTCCATCCGGAGTTCAAGTCGAAGCCGCTTGAGCCGCACCCGCTGTTTCAGGCTTTTGTGGGCGCGGCGCTCGCGCACAAGGAGCGGAAAGCCCAACGGGAGAACGCGCCGCGGGAAATTGCGGGTGTGTGCGAATTCTCGCACGCCGAATGAGCCTGGCGGTTTCGGTAGGCGAGGGGCCGGGCCGGGTCTCGTTCGCTAACACTTCGCCGCTCGCTTTCATCGCCGGCCCTTGCGTCATCGAAAGCGAAGAGCACGTATTGCGAATGGCGCAGGCGATCCGCGATGTGCTGGGAGTGTTCGTTTTCAAAGCTTCCTTCGACAAGGCGAACCGGAGCAGCGTGCATTCCTATCGCGGTCCTGGATTGCGGGAAGGGTTGCGCATTCTGGAGTGCGTGCGGCGGCTGGGCATCCCGGTTCTCACCGATATTCATGAACCGGCCCAGGTGGCGGTGGCCGCGGAGAGCGTGGACATTCTTCAGATCCCGGCGTTTCTTTGCCGCCAAACCGACCTCCTTGTCGAAGCCGGGAGGACGGGCCGAGTCGTCAACATCAAGAAGGGCCAATTCGTTTCGCCCGCCGATTTCGCGAACGCGGCGGAGAAGGTGGCGAGCACCGGCAATCACCAGATCCTTCTTACGGAACGCGGTTCATGTTTCGGCTACAACAACTTGGTTGTCGATATGCGGGGTTTGGCCGTGATGGCCTCGACCGGCTACCCCGTGGTTTTCGATGCGACGCATAGTGTGCAGCTTCCGGGCGCTGCCGGCAGTTCCTCCGGAGGACAGCCCCAATTCATCGAGCCGCTGGCGCGGGCGGCAATCGCGACCGGCATCGCTGGCGTTTTCGTCGAGGTTCACGACAAGCCGGAGATGGCGCTCTCGGATGGCGCGAACGCGTTGCGGCTCGACCTGCTGGCGGCATTCAGCGGCCGCCTTCGCGCCATCGATGCTCTCGTGAAATCGTTCTAAAACACAGCAGCCGGGAGGGAGTGGTTTTCAGACAACGCTTCCCGGGTCTCGCGCGTCGTATTATGGTGAAGTTCAATGTCGAATAGGCTGTCTTCCCGTCTCCGCCAGCGCCGCTCTGGGCAACGAGGCTTTTCCCTGATCGAGTTGTTGATCGTCATTGCGATCATTCTGATCATCTTGTCTTTCGGCGTTCCGCAATACAACAAAGTGCGCATGAACGCGCAGGAAACCGGCGCCATCCAGGCCATCAGCACCATTAACAAAGTAGAAGTCCAATACTATTCGCAGTTCAACGGGTACGGAACTCTCGCGCAACTGGGGCCAGCGAGCGCCGGGGCGGCGGAGGGTCCAGCGTCGGCCGGATTGATCGCGGGAAGCCTGGCAAGCGGAACCAACGGCGGTTACAACTTCACGGTGACACTGACACCAGCCGGGTATGCAGTGTCGGCTGTTCCCAAGGCCTTCAACAGTACCGGCCGCCGCACGTTCTACTCCGATCAGAGCGGAATTGTTCGCCAGAACTGGAGCGCGGATCCCGCCACCGAAAGAAGCGAGGAGATTCGCTAGCACGTCCCGTCCACTCCAGCGCGCGTTTTACCTTGGCGTAACGGCGCTGGTGGTTTGCGGCTTGGGGTCGGATCGGCCGAGCGCCGCGGACTTGGCGGAGGCTCTCCACCGCATCACGCCCGACCCGCGGGAAACTTACCGCGTTCGGGATGTCCGTATACGCCGCGGCGACGTTAGCATTTACTTCAATGAAGGCGTGCTCTCCTTTGCCACGGCGGTGCAAGACCGGACGGTCGCGGCGGTTTTCACGACGCAAGGGGTGGAAGCGGGCGACGCCGAAATTCTAGTCATGCCGCCGCAGCCTGCCGAGCGGGCCTCGCTTGCCTCGTTCACCAAGCTGCCCAATTTGGACGAGCACTTCACCACGGCCGTGCTCTTCTTTTCAGACGACGCAAGGGAGGAGATTCTGAAGCAGCTCTCCGACGGAGGGCCCGAACGAGTGCCCGAGATGGCGGCGGAGCTGGCGCCCAAGGTGAATGGCGTTTTGCAGCTCGCCGGTTCGGAGATTGGCACGCGGACCATCGAATCGCTGCTGGACAATCACAAAGCCGCCAGTGGATTTTTCTTTTCGCTCATTCTGAGCAAAGACCTGGGTCTCTTCGATTTCCTCTACGAACCGGAGTCGTTCGAGCCGGTCACGGTTGGCAACGCCGGCGAGGACAAGAGCCGCGCCGGGGTCTTTCGCGTTTGGACCGCCTATCGGCCCAGGTTAAGTCCGCGTTACATTGAGCCGCCCGTGACGATTGGCAATTACCGGATCGCGGCGACCATTAAGGACGATCTGAGTCTCGATTCCACGGCCGCATTCGATTATGTGGCGGGTCCGGACTGCGGACGTGTGATCCCGCTTCGTATGACCCGCCGATTGAAGGTGGAATCCGCGGAGGTGGATGGTCAGCCGGTTGAGGTTTATCAAAACTACTTGCCGGATCTCCCGACCGTCGAAACGGACAGCGAGTTTCTTCTGATAGCCGGAGCGGCGCTTACTCCAGGGCGCAGCTACCAATTGGAGGTGAAGTACAGCGGGTCGGTGATCAAGCGCATTTCGGAGTCTTCTTATTTCGTGAGCGAACGGAATGTCTGGTACCCGCATACCTCGCCGATGCTCACAACCTTCGATTTGACGTTTCGCTGTCCGGAGCGGTTCGACCTGGTTGCAACGGGCGAGCCTGTCAGCGATTCCGTGGAAGGCGGGATTCGCACCGTGCGGCGCAAGACGCAAGTGCCGGAGCAACTGGCGGGCTTCAACCTGGGCGAGTACAAGTCTCTGGCGGTAGAGCGGGGGCCGTACCGGATCGAGTGCTACGCCGACAAGGGCGCGGCAAAAGACATGAACGGGATTCCGCAGGCCTGCGAAGGCATTCTCGATCACTACAGCCGGCGCTGGGGCAACCTGCCGATCCGCACCGTCGCCGTTACGCCGATTGCCGGGTATTTCGGGCAGGGCTTCCCGGGGCTCATTTATCTTTCGAGCACGGCCTATCTGGCGGAGAAAGACCGGCCCAGCGAGCTTCGAAACGAGCGCGTCGATACATTCTTCTCGCAGGTGCTTCTGCCGCACGAGATCGCTCATCAGTGGTGGGGCAACGTGGTCAGTGCCGCGAACTATCGGAGCGACTGGCTAATGGAATCGATGGCCAACTATTCAGCCCTCCAGTTACTGGAAGAGAAAGAAGGGCCGCTGGCAATTAGACCGCTGCTGGAACAGTTTCGAAAGGATCTGCTGTCAAACGTGGGCGGAAAAGCGGTCGAGTCCTTCGGCCCAGTAGACTTCGGATTTCGCCTGCTGGAGGCGCAAGGCGAGAACGTCTGGCACGCCATCGTCTATGAAAAAGGAACCTGGATCCTGCACATGCTGCGCGAGCGGATGGGTGAGGAGGGGTTTCAAAGGATGCAGGTTGAACTGCTCCGTCAATACGCCGGGAAGCCGATCACGAACGAGAACTTCCGCAAAGCGGCCAGCGCGTTCATTCCCGCGGGTCAACCGGACAGGGATCTGCAAACGTTTTTCGAAGCTTGGGTCTACGGCACCGGGCTGCCCGCCATTCGACTGAACCGATCCGGATCGAGCCTGGAGGTGAGCAATGTGGACGATGCTTTCACCGCCGACTTGCCGCTCCAATGCAAGTCGAAGCAGGGGGCGGTCGTGAAGTGGATGCGCGTAGTGTCGGGAAGCAATCCGATGCCGGAGGGCGCCTCGATCGGCAACTGCCGTCTGCCGTCCATGTCCGATTACTTGTATGTCGAGTGATGGTCGCGCGATCACAAAGTACGATTCAGCGCCTCATGCAGAAGCATTTTGATGTAAGTCTGGTACTTCAAGCCCTTCGAAGCCGCTTGCTGTTTCGCTGTCTCGATCTCGACGCTGCTGAGGCGAATCGTGATGGACCTCGTCGGGGCCGGCGCGGCCTCACTCGTTTTCCGAGGCTGCTTTCCCAGCAGCTCCGTGACTCCGGAGCGGCTATGGCGGGCGATTGCTTTGCGCGCAGCTTCGCCAAGGCGCTCTCGCTCATTGAAGATCTTCTCCGCAAAGGCAGCTTCGGCTTTGATCTGCTTGGCGGTCATTGGTGGTGGCTTCTTAGTCTTCATTGCTCGTTTACTCCAAATCTGTTTATGAGGTACGCGCTCCGAATTTCCTTTGACGCGTCGAACGCGGTCACGGGCCGAATCAGTTTGCCTCGCAAGGTCCATGCCACAAAAAGAACTCGTATCTTGTCGGTGTGGCCTAGCTCCAGAAAACGCTTCTCGCCGCTTTCCGAAATCTGCTCACCAACAAAATCGGGATCGTTCTTTAACACTTGCTCGACTTCGGCCTTGGTCACCTTGTGTCTGGCGACGTGCCCAACGTTGTGCCGATCCCAATCGAATCCGCCCGGGCCGTCACGCGCCATCAGTAAACAGTGTACATACTTAGCAAGCGCATATCGATGCGAGACGCCTGTTCGTGAATCGACGCGCGGAGCAATCGTTAGCCGGTCCCAACTGCCTCAGACCGAGGCTAAGGCATCATGGATCTAGGATGACATCTAGTACCTAATTGCGTAAATAAGCGTATTAATATATGATTTGGATATGCGCCAGCGGACGACGGTTTCTCTGACCTCGGATGAGGAGC
>OCTA010004727.1_pt1 | contig 11917 bp, 12 predicted proteins | sample 1538991 | NCBI WGS metagenome assembly OCTA01 (sample SAMEA3539302, study PRJEB22396) | soil metagenome | biome: tundra; feature: field; material: soil | place: USA | collected 2010-05 | depth 0.15 m | reverse complement strand
ACGGCGTTGAGCCGATACGCTACGGCCGTTGCGGCCCCGACCGTGGTCGGCAAGAACTTGACGCCGGCACTTCCTGTGGCGTCTGCAATTCAGAACGGCTTCGGCGACCACCTGCGACTCGTCATGGTTGCTGGTACGAGCACGTCAGTCGGCGCGCCTGTCCTGGTCCGCCTGACCGGCTTCGAAACCGCTCGCCGCGGTTAGCACTTCATCATCACGAGAGGGGTCTCAGTGAAAATAAGCGCGTGCATCATCGTCCGTGACGAGCCGTTGCTCGCGCAAGCCGTGGCCAGCATCCGTCCATTCGTGGACGAAGTGGTCATCGTCGATACGGGAAGCGCAGACACCTCCTCAGTCTGGCCGCTCGCCGACAAGTTCATCCAGTTCCGAGAGTGCAACGACGAGTCGGGCAACATGGCCGACTTCTCGATGGCTCGTCAGAAGTCGTTCGACCACGCGACACATCCGTGCGTTCTATGGATCGACGCGGATGACGTTCTCGTGGGCGGCGAGTTCATCCAGGACGCCATTCGGATCGCCGTAGAGAAGGCGAACGGATCGGACTGGCGGATCGTCGCGCCGTACGAGTACGCGCACAACGTCCACGGGGAGTGCACCTCCTTTCAGGGCCGCGAGCGGATCGTTTCGGACAAGTCGAAGTTCCGATGGGACGAGCCGGTCCACGAGGCGCTCGTTCCCGCGTTCGGCCAAGAGTCGGTCAACGTCGATGAGCCTAGAATCCGCTGGATTCACAAGCGAACGAAGCCGGTCGCGGGAGACCGGAACCTCCGGATCCTTCGGGCTCACGCAAAGAAGGTCGAGGCATCCGGCGCACGCCTGAGCGTGAAGACGCGCTTCTACCTCGGGACCGAGTTGGCCCGGTGCGGCGACCACGTCAAAGCGATCGGTAATCTCATCTCGTACATCGAGGAGAGCGGGTGGGACGAAGAGCGCGTCCTCGCCTGCATGCACCTCGTGGGCATCTTCGCCTTCTACCCGGGTCGCGAAGACGATGCCCTTCTGTGGGCGCAGCGCGCGATCGACATCCGTCCCGAGTGGTGCGAGGGGTACTTCGCTGTCGCCAAGTTGGCGTACCAGCGAGCCTCGTCTCCGTCGTCTCACGTCAAGAAGCACCTCGCTCGCGCGGTCTACTACGCGAAGTTGGGTCTGTCCTGTAAGCAGACCCACACCCCCATCAGCACCAACCCGCTGGAGCGCGCGGTAGAAATCCCGCTCATGCTTCAGGACTGCTACGAGCGGCTCGGGATGTACCAAGAGCGCCTAGACATGCTCAACGTGTGCGTGGAAGCGCGGCCAGACAACCGAGCGCTTCGCCTGCTTCAGCGTGAGGCCAGTGGGTATCACGTCTCGCGAGAGTCTCTGGACATCGTCTTCGCCTGCGCGGTGACGGACGAAGAGTGGAACCCGGACACGGCGCGGGAGCGCGGCATCGGTGGAAGCGAGACCGCGGTCATCGAGATGGCTCGACGGCTTGCCGGCCTTGGCCACCGCGTTCGCGTGTTTTGCAGCACCCCGTCTGACGGACTCTTCGACGGCGTTGAGTACCGTTCGATGGCGCGTATCACCGACGTGCGCGGCTGCGACATCCTCATCGCCTGGCGCGACGCAGGGTCCCTCGACTACGTACCGGCGAAGTCGAAGTGGCTGTGGGTCCACGACACCAGCATCGGCGCCGCGAACTCGTGGAACCTTCACCTCGCGGATCGCGTCCTCGCGCTCAGTGACTGGCACGCCAAGCACTTGATCGAAAAGGCGGGCGTGGACTGGGAGAAGGTGTCGACCACCCGGAACGGGATTGACACGTCCAGGTTCTCCGCGAGCCCTCCTCGCACCCCGCACCGCGTCCTCTACACGTCGTCTCCGGACCGCGGCCTCGAGCAACTTCTGGACGCGTGGCCGCAAGTGCGGTCCGGCGTTCCGGACGCCGAACTCCACGTGTTCTACGGCTGGGACATGCTCGAGAGGATGGCGATCCGCGAGCCTACGAGTTCGCAGGGCGTCTTCTTCGCTGCGCTGAAAACGAAACTCGCGGCGCTCGATGGTCACGGCGTGTTCATTCACGGCCGCGTCGACCAGAACGTCCTCGCCGACGAGATGCTCCGGTCTGGCGTTTGGGTGCATCCGAGCACCCAGCCCGACGGCACCGAGTTCACGGAGACCTCGTGTATCTCTGCGATGGAATCCCAGGCCGCCGGGATGAACGTGGTCTATCGACCCGTCGGAGCGCTTCCGGAAACGGTTCGCATCGGGATGCCGATCCTGGACCTCGCGGACCTCGCCACCTACGTCACGGCTGCCATGGAGTCTCCTGCCCAGGAGAAGTCCACCGCGTTCGGCTGGGACGGCGTCGTCGACCAGTGGACGCACTGGATGGCGTCTGACATCGCGAAGGCTCCGCACCGAGTCTCGTCGGACTCGAAGATGCCGCTCCTCCACATGGTGCTCGCGCCTCGAGCTTCGGGTGGCATCCTGATCGATGCAGCCAACCCGGATGCCGTTGCCCACGGTGGCGGATGCCGGACCGGATTCCTCGGTCTCGCCAAGGCGATGGCCGCAAAGGGGTACCGGGTCCGAGCGTTCTCCACGTTCCTGGACCGCCACGTCGAGCGGGACGGCGTCGAGTACATCCGTCTCGACCAGATGCGCAGTTACGGAAAGCCTGACGCGCTGCTCGCGTACTACGATACGAGCCCGCTGGTCGGCGAGACCGGCATGCTCCGGATTGCGAGCCACCACACCTACACTCCGTACGCGCACTTCGAGTGGGCGGACGTGAACACCGCTCCGAGCCAGCCGGCCGTCGACCACCTACGGGCTCGATACGAACCGCACGGAACCTGGTACGTGCTCCCGAACGGAGTCGAACTGTCCGTGGAGCGTAAACCCGTTCCAGGCCGAGTCATCTACCACACGTCGCCGGATCGAGGGCTACACCTACTCCTGGCAGCCTGGCCCGAGATTCGGCGACGACTCCCTCACGCGACGCTTCACGTCATCGGGCCCGTCGAAGATGCCGCGTGTCTCGCGGACATAGAAGGCGTCAACCCGAAGATCCGCCATCGGGCCTCCCTTCTACGTGACGGTCTGCTGACCGCTCAGGAAGCCGGCGGAGTTGAACTTCTCGGGCGCGTTTCCAGGCCCGTCCTGGACAACGAACTCGCGGAAGCCTCCCTCTTCGCGTTCCCAGGCAGCGTGTCCGCTCCGTGCGAGACGTTCAGCGTGTCGATCATGGAGTGCCTCGCCATCGGCCTTCCCGTGGTGATGTCGCCGGTCGACGCTCTCGAGCATGTCTACGGAGGCGCGGTGACGATGGTCGCGTCGCCGGCCGAAGACCACATGCCGGAGTTCATTGACTCGGTGGTCAGCGTCCTCCGCGACGGAGTTGATACCGACGCAGGCAAGCGCCTCGCGGCCCGCTACTCATTCGAAGAGCAGTCTTCCCACCTCGACAAGATCCTCGTGTCCCACGACCCGGACATGTTCGTGTCGAAAAGTCACCCGAAGACCAACGGCTCTACGCAGCCCGAAGTCTTCTTTCAGTAGTTCTCACCCCTCACAAACCACGGCGGTTAGCCGACTCGCCCCTGACGACGTGACGTTCAGGGATCGCGAAAACGTTCACGCATGCTCGATCCAGCAGATCGGATCAGAAGGTTCCAATGCCGCTCACCGCAGAAGAGACCGCAGAACTCACCAAGACCATCGGTGAGTCGCTCACCGCATCCATCAACGAGTCGGTCGCCAGTTCAACGGCCAAGCTGATCAACGACGCGATCACCGGTCGCCTGAAGAGCTTCGAGTCCAAGATGGGCACGACCCTCCAGGAAACGATCGCCAAGTCCCTCGAAGGGTTCAAGCCGGCGGTCGACCCGGACACGAAGAACCAACCTTCGAAGGACCCGAAGGACGTCGCTTTCCGCACGATGGAGTCGAAGCTCGCCGAGATCACAGCGCGAGCCGATGCCGCCGATGCGCGGGCGAAGGGCGAGCGCGCGAAGAACCGCGAGTCGTCCAAGCGCAACACGATCGCCGACCACCTCTCGAAGCTCGGCTTCACGGATCCGGTCGGCCTGAAGTTGGCGGTCACAAACCAACTCGCCGAAGGTCGCATCCAGTGGGAGGACGACGATAACGACGACGCCCGCCTCCTCTACAGGGAGGACGGCGAGAACATGATCGACCTCGCGCAGGGCCTGAAGAAGTGGACCTCGACTCCCGAGGCCAAGCACTTCATGCCGGCCAGCGGGACGCGAGGTTCCGGCTCCAACCCGAGCGGCGGAACGTCCGCTCCTGTCGCGGGCTCCAAAGAAGAAAAAGAGAGTCGCCTGTGGGGACTTCTCGGACAAGCAATCACTCAGCAGGGCAACCAGTAAACGTAGGTTCGTGCCGGCATGCCGATACGGATCGTTTTCACAGAAAGATAAAGGACGAATCCCATGGCCGGCGAAAATCTCTCTTCAATCTGGACCGCACTGTCGCAGATCATGGCGCCCGAACTCGAGCGCCAGTGGAACCGAACCACGATGTTCCTCGGCGCGATCTCCGCGTCGAAGGGTGTCACGTCGGGCGACGGCAAGAACGTCGCCTTCGACACGGAGTTCACCGGCGCCACGGCGCAGACGGTGGCCGAAGGTTCGGACGTTCCGGCCACGGAGTACGCGTCGGACACGAACGTGCCGGCCTACTTCCCGTGGTGCACGTACCGCTCCTCGTTCGCGGTGACCGAGATGGAGCTTGACGCGGCCAGTGGCAGCGTCGGGACCCCGCAGGCCCTCCGAGACCTCTTCGGCGCACGCATCCTCGACGCAGGCGCTGTCCTCGCGAAGACGATCGAGAACGACGCCCTCAACGGCACCGGCGTCGACGCTTCCGGCAACCCGGCACTCGTCGGGATCTACGGTGGCGCTCTCTCGGCCTCCGGCGCGTACGGCGGGATCAACCCGGCGACGTTCTCGGAGTGGGCCAGCAACGTCGTGTCGAACGGCGGAACCCTCCGCGCGCTCACGCCGGACCTCCTCGAGCAGGTCGACTCCAACATCTTCACGGCGAGCGGTATCCCGTGGAACCTCCTGATGACGGACGCCGGTGTGCTCCGCAAGTACAGCGACATCTTCACGACGTCCGCGCAGGGCGGCCCCGTGATCCGCATGAACGACAACGCGCAGGCTCCGAAGATGGGCCTCGGCTGGGCGCTCGACGCACAGTCGCAGCCGATCGACGCGTGGTTCAAGGGCAAGCCGGTCATCCGGAACTTCCTGAACCCGGCCAACAAGATGGCGTTCCTCAACACGGACAAGATCAAGATCAAGTATCTGCCGCGTCGCCTCACGTCGGCCGACATCGACTTCATGCGGATGTTCGGTCTCGAGGGCTCGTCCGGCGGCAGCGCGCCGATCCAGGCCACCGGAATCCCGGCCCGCCTCGCGGTGCTCGCGAAGACCGGTGACAGCTACAAGATGTCGCTCAAGGTCGTCATCGCGATGGCCGTCGTTCGCCGGAACTCCTGTGGGGTTCTGAGTGACGTGTCCGAGAGCTAGGATACAACTTCTGTATCCGTCGTCTATCTAACCGGATAGGCGAAATCAGTAACCCAAACGGGGAGTACCACCATGCCGGAAATGTTCGAAAGCGTACCCAGGGCAGAACGACTCGACGCAAACCCGTTCATCGCGGGCGGAGGAAGTCGAGAGACCGTGTGGGAGAACCCCACCGACACGGACATCGTTCTTCCTCTCCACTGCGGCTCCACCGTAACGGCTCCTGTTCGGAAGCCGACCTACATGGAGCGGTACGGGATCGAGCGGGTCGTCATTCCGGCCCGCAAGATGGTGACGCTCCCGTCGTCCTACGACATGGCGATCCAGGACACGCACTGCAAGGAACCCGAGTGCGTGGCCAACCGCCGAGGCTGCCGAGACCCGAAGCACCACAAGACCATCGTGGGAGGCCTCGGTCCGCACCTCATCAACCGAGGCATGACGGTCCGCCCGGAGATTCACCCGACGCTCGATGCCCACCGTGCCGAATACGAGCGGTCGGTGTCGACGCTGAAGGACACGGAGGCCGCCGCAATGAAGGCGGACTCGGACCGTCGTTTGGCTCTCGCCGAACTCGACAAGATCAACAAGCAGATCGAAGACGCTCGCGCCCGCCAGCTCGAGTTCGCTGCCGCATCGTCGGCGGCATCGTTCGTACCACCACCCAAGAAGTCTCCGTAACACCAACCAACGAAAGATAAAGGACGACCACCATGGCCGCGACCCGTTACTACATCCAGGAAGATACCGGCGTCACCACCTCGGGTGGATCGGGTCAGCCCCTTTCCCCCCAGTTCACGGCGAACTCCCCCGCCGACGCCGCCACGGTCTGCGCCCAGTTCGCGCTGCTCTTCCAGCGAGCGTGCCGGCTCGTCGCCGTCGGTGGAACCCCGCCGTACACCCCGCTCTTCACGCCGAGCACCACGTGCTTGTCGATGCTGAGTTCGGTGCCGAGCGGAATCAGCTACTGAGAGAAGCCTACTGGGGTCCTCCGCCGTAGAGGCGGAGGATTCTGGTTGGCGTAGGTCGATCTGGCCAGCCGGAAGGAGCGATAGCGATCATGTCGTTTAGTGAGAGTGATCGCTGTAAGATCAGGGACGCGCTTGGATTCAGCGCGATCTGGCTCCAGGCGGATCCGCGCTTAGAGAACGCGATCCAGGCCTTGATGGCTATCTCGGATGGAGGTACACGTCCAGATAACAGCAGTGAGTTGGCGGCCAAAGCCATCGTCGCCGACATCGAGACGCTCTACTGCGACATGAAGGCCCTGTGGAAGGCTGTGAGCGTGGGTCAGGCCAACAAGGTCAAGATCGACGCGGTGCGCGGCCTGATGATGCTCCGCAGCGAAGGGCGCCGTCAGGTGACGCGCTTGTCTGCGCTGCTCTCTACCAATCCTCGCCGGGACATCTTCTCGGCCAGCGAACCGAACCTGAACGGGGACGCGTTCTACACGTCGCCGGGTTCACAGAACTACCAGGGGTAACGACATGCCGTCAGCGAATCACGCAATCAAAGGCAGCAGCGGAGACTACTGCTGCCGGTGCTCGTCAGCCATCGGGGACGCCGTCAAGGTGCAACCGGTCAATTGCGATGGGGAAAAATTCTGCCCAAGGTGCTTTTGTTGGTGGAGGATGCACCAACCCGAAGAGCAGGGCACTCACGGACAGCCACGTTTCAACGCGGCCCAGTGCTGTGTTGCGAAGTGCCACTATCGCGAATGCGGATGGACGGCCCTGTGCTTCGGCGCTCCTCCTGGCGGTCATCCGATCTGCGGCAACTGCGGCCGGCCGGGCGCTGTCCCGATCATGCTGAAGGACGACATGTTCACGAAGGAAGAGAAGGAAGCGATTGCTGACGCGGTTCAGGAAGGCCTGAAGGCTGCTAGCCACGCGTGACCAGGGTGTGGTTGTCGCTCTTCTGCTGCGAGATGTACGTCGTGGAAGAGGGAAGCGCGCAGGAGGCGGAGGCGATCCGCAAGGGGCTTATCATCGTGCCTCCGGAAGACGTCGAGACCGTCAACAATATGACGCTTCATGGGCGGCGGAGATGGGGAGTAGCCCGAGTCTCGGAGGTACCGGTTCATGAGCACCTTCCGTGAAGCCATCCTCCCTGCGCTGTCGTCTATCAATGGGATGATCAATGCCCTTGACCTCGCCCCAACGGACCTGAAGATTGTCACCCGAAAGTGGTCGAGCGGCACGCGTCACGAAGGTACGTTTGGCGACGAATATCTCCAGATCCCAGCCGGGACGATGGTCGAGGAGATCGGCAACCGGGAGATCGCTGGTAGCGGCGGCGACTACGTCATGGGCGACCTCCGGTGCGGCCCGATCTATCCGTACTTCAAGGGTCAGTGCTGCGACGGGGAACCTGGCGGCTTCACCGTCGAGCAACTCCAGCCGCGCGTCGAAGACGAAAGTACGGAGACCATCTACCGGTGCGCTCAAAAGCACGGGCTCGGGACCGGTTGGTCCGGGGACTACTCGCTGGTCGCTCTCGAGAGGGAGGATCCGTTGGAGTTCTTCCTTGTGATTCGGCGGCTCGTCGAGGCGCAGGATCCGATTCCGCCGATAGGGCTCTAGTGGGTACGCAGCAGTTCACGAGCCTCGCGGCGGCGGCTCGAAAGATTCATCAGGATGCCGTTGCCAGGCAGGCCAGGGTTGAGCGCGCCGTTCTGAAGGCGGCGAACAAGACGGCGCCCATCGTTCGAAACGAACTGGTTCCGAAGGCGTTCGGGGAACTTGCTGACTCCATCCACGTATCCTCCGGAAAGCGTGGGTCCGCAGAAATCATCGCCGACGCCCCCCACGCTGAGGCCGTCGAGGTGGGAAGTCGCCCTCACATGCCGCCGCTGGCGCCGATCGTGAAGTGGGTCAGGCTGCGAGGGATCCAGGGGATCACCAAACGTGGCGGGGTCAAGCCGCTCGGGCCGCTCAACAATCGACAGCAGAGTGGAACGGCCATCGCTCGAATGGAGGTCGCCCGCTCTATCAAGAAGGCCGTTGGCGGGAAGGCCTCCGCAATGGCCAAGTGGCGAGCGAACGCGGAACTCGGCGCCGTGGACCCCGCAACGATCGCGGTGGCCCAGGCCATCCGGATGAAGATCGCGAAGAACGGCACGAAGCCGTTCCGGTTCATGCAGGCAGCCATCACGCCGGCCATGGTCTTCCTGGACACGTTCGTGAAGGCAGCGCTGGAAGATCCGTAATTAGGTACTGGTTAGGTAACCTTACCAGTGCCCGTAATTCAGAAACACGAGGAGGGACCACCCATGACCCAGTCCGTAGGCTTCATCCTGTCGAAGGCACCCAAGGAACTCGAATCCTGGTGCGACAAGTGGAACAAGGCGTCGTTCAAGGGCGGCGTCCGAAAGACCAAGTTGGTCGCGAAGTCGATCGGTCGTCCGTCGGGAGGGCTTGGTGCGCTCCAACTCGCGCTCCTTCGTATCGGCGAGGCTCCGATCGTCTACCCGTTCCGAGGGATGCAGATCGAGGAGATCACGGAAGAGTACCTCAAGACCGTGACGCTCTCGATGATGGAGACCGCGGGGATCAAGCCGACCTTCGCCTTCTAGATGCAGACCTCCGTCAGCCGAGCCGCCGCGCAAGCCCTCGGCAAGTGGCTGACGCAGTCTCTGACTGGCGAGATCAAAGTCCACGACAAGTGGCCAGCCGTAGGTGTCCAGCTCAAGGGCCGCGTTGTCACGATCGTCCCCGTCGGCAACCGTGAACGCGGCGATTCGTACGGGACCGTAGAGATCGTCTCTCGCACGAACATTTCGGCGACGCAGTGCCAGATCGTCTTTCAGCAAGGCGAACTTAGCCAGCCGTTGCAACTCGACGTGTGGGCGGACAGCGATGTGGGCCGCGATGACGTTCTCGCGCAACTCGATCAGGTTCTCCACGCTGGACGGGCTCAGACGCTCAACATCCAGAACTCGGTACAGTCGGTATACAGCGATCCGTTCAGTGATGAACTCGTACTAGCGTTCGATCCGACCGGACCCTTCAACGGGGCCTACTGCTCGTTCCTGTTCGACGATGTCGCCATCGACGATACGCCGGACAGCATCCAGCGGGCTGAGTACCGCGCCACGCTGCTCGGCTCCTCGAAGATGCCGTACATGTATATCCGAACGGTTCCGCGGCTCATCAGCGCGACGTTCGAACAGCAGGTCACAGAAGCGACCGTGTTCCCGCCCACGACTGTCCTCCCGTACGACACCGTCACGCTGACGGCTAACGGCACCACAACTCCTACCGTGACGCACGGGAAGAGCACTACCTAACCCGCACGCCAAAAGGATCCGCCGATGCCCCAGTTGTTCCAGTCGTACATCAGCCCGAGCCTTCCGCGTGGCGTCTACGCTGTCTCTACGCCTCCCCCGGCGTCGATCACGCCGACCGGGACCGGCAACTCCATCGCCGTCGCTCAGTTCCCATGGGGACCCGCGAAAACGCTGACCTACCCCGGCAGCATGCCGGCCTTCTGGGCGACCTTCGCCCCGGCCGGGATGACGCGTACGGGCGGAGCACACCTGTCGACCATCCGGAAAGGGTGGCCGTCGCTCGGCGGCGTTCGTGTCATCGGCCCAACGGCAGCGGCGGCAACGTGCGTCCTGCAAACGTCCGGAGCTGCGACGGTCCTCACCCTGACGGCGCTCTATCCGGGCACGCAGGGGAACAGCATCATCGCTACGATCGCGGCTGCAAGCGACGGAGTATCTGGTCACTACAAGTTGACCGTCCAGGTCTCCTCGGCGAGCGGGACGACCACCGAAATCTACGACAACAACAACCAAACCGGCACGGGTACGGCAGCGCTTCCAAACTTCACGGGCTCGCTCCTCATCGCGTCCGGCGTCGCAGGCACGAACGGTACGATCGCGAACGGCGCTACGACGATGTCGAGCGGCACAAACGGAACGGTCGCAGCTCTCCAGTACATCGGCACGCCTGGCGCGAACGACTACGGCTTCGCTCTGCTCGAGGCCGACAACACGATCGACGGAATCTTCACGGACGACAACTCTGGGCTGAGCGGTGTCAACGCCGGCCTCGTCGCCCACCTCGCCATCACGCAGGATCGCATCGGATACCTGTCCGGCGTCGCGGGGCAGACCGCGGCCCAGGCCCAGACGGACGTCGCGAACTACAGGTCCGTGAACGCCGTCTACGTCGACCCGTGGGTCATGGTCGCGGACGACACCACCGGCGCGGTCTCGAATCAGCCAGGGGCGTGCTGGGCTGCCTCCGTCGCCGCCCAGATCCCCCCGTCGCTCTCCATCTCCGCACGGATGGCCACGGTCGGGAACCTTCTCCGCGGCATCTCCTCGCTCGAGGCCAACCGGTCGTTCAACAAGGCTGCGAATACCGCTGCCGGTATCGCGACGCTCATCCCGGGGAACCAGGGCGGCTACACCTTCGAGGCTGGCGTCAACACATCGCTCGTTTCGGGGCAGACGAACCTCACGCGGACCAGGATGGGAATCTACATTGCCCGCTCGGCAGTCAATGCTTGGTATCCGTATGTGGACGCTCCGAGCGTTCCGTTTTTCCAGCAGGATCTGATCAATAGCGCCTTCAGTTTTTTGTCGACGCTGCGGCAGAACTCGAAAACGAATCCCGCTGTTCTTCCGTACATCGTCAACTTTGACATGCCGGTAAGCGGACTCAATACGGCTGCGTACATCGCTGCCGGAGGATACGATGTGGCAGCCAACATCCAGATTGGAGCGAACATGTCCCGCATCAGTTTGTCCCTAACTTACGGCGAGACTGTGACGATCGCTGCTACGTAGTCACTCCGTATGTTTGCAGGTATCTGACAGCCGATTCAAGAATACAACAACTGTCATTAGCCAGGCCGATCATAAAGTTGCATTTGCCGCACAGAATGCCACGTACCGCATGCCTGTTTCGGTGACCCTTCGAGTGGTCATGGTCGACGCACGGAACGTTGTCTTTGGTGGAGCCGAATGCGCGCGCGCAGATCGCGCATGCGTTTCCCTGTGCATACATCATTCTGGCTAGATCTTCGTCGGTTAGACGGTACTGCGTCCAGAGGTTGATACTGCTCGCGATGGCCCTTCGGTTCGGGTCGCTACGCTGCTTCAGGTTTCCTTTTTCGTTCAGACGCTTGATATTTGCCTCATATGCTGCTCGCTGGTCTGGCGTCATACTTGAGACGCGATCCTTCAGGTAGCATGGCTGACACATGCCACGAGAGAATATACGCCTATCTGTACCGCCGCAGGCCGAGCAAGGCGCGTTTCTGTCGATGGGCGGTTTTGGCGTAGGTAGGATTCCGCCGTTGCGCCATGCCATCTGGTAACATGACGCGCACATCCCGTGACAGTG
>OCTA010004726.1_pt1 | contig 11918 bp, 7 predicted proteins | sample 1538991 | NCBI WGS metagenome assembly OCTA01 (sample SAMEA3539302, study PRJEB22396) | soil metagenome | biome: tundra; feature: field; material: soil | place: USA | collected 2010-05 | depth 0.15 m | reverse complement strand
ACAGATAACTCAGCCCTATGGCGAACCAGATTCCACCTGCAATCTTGGCGATTATGTTGAGATTCAACCAAATCAATCCACAGAACGCAAAGCCCAACAGGGGCAGAACTGCGTCAATGAATATCCTTGGCCGTCTCTCCTTGCGGTTCAGGATTGTAAAGTGCCAAAAGACCGAAAGATTCACACCCATGAAGGCGAGGAATGCACCGAAGTTAAGAAGTTCGCCGGCGTGTTCATAGGCACTGCCAATGTAGTTGAGACCGATCGCCCCAAAGTAAGCTACGGCGCCTATCAAAAGAATGTTGTAAGTGGGTGTGTTCGACTTAGGGCTCAGATGTGCGAAGAAACTGCGCGGGAGTACACCATCGCGCCCCATTCCAAATAACAGCCGTGCTGCTCCGAGGCCTCCGGTGATACCACTCCCCAGCGCCGCGAGAATAAGAATCCCTCCCATCGCCTGAAATAAAACAGGACCGCCCGCCCGATTGCACACGTCCATGAATGCTGTTTCAAGGTTGGAAAAGGTGTGCCAGTCTGGCCATATCCGCTGTCCCAGGTATACTTCGACTCCGCTCAAAATCCCCGTAACTACGCAGACGAGAACAGTTGCAAGCAGAATATTGCGGCGTGGATTCTTAACATCTTCTGAAAGAGTGGTGATACCGTCGAACCCGATATAAGTAAGTGCCGCGAATGAGGTGGCGCCCCAAATCAGGTGGGGATCGAACGTCTTGGGATTATAAAAGGGCTCGGTCGAAAAGATGCCGGCCCAACGGTCCATGTGGAACAGGTAGCGAATTGCAAAGTAGAAGAAACCGGCAATGACTAAACACATGGCGAACATGAGAAGTTTATTGGTTCGCGCCGACGTCTTAATTCCGTTCAGGTTAAGTGCAGTCATAAAGACGATAACGAACAGCGCCGTAACGAAATAGGGGACTGAATGAAGATAACGGCTTTGCAGGGCCGCGGAGATCCAAACTACATTGAGTAATGGCTGCAATACGTAATCGAGCAGCATTGCCCAACCGACCAGGAAGCCGAGGTGAGGGTTGATTGCCTTGCCAACATATGTATAGGCCGATCCGGCCGAAGGATATACTCCCGCCATTCTTCCGTAGTTGATGGCAGTGACGATCATGGCCAGCATAGCGACGAGGATTACTGTTACTGTGTGGCCGTTGGAGAGTTTCTGCGCCACTCCGAAAAGTGGGATGGGGGCTGTCGGCTGAATTAGCACCAGCCCGTAGAAAATAAGGTCCCATAGAGTCAGCACTCTTTTCAGACGGACCGGGCGCATTTCAGACGTTGTTCCTATCTCGGACATTGCTCCCCTCAATGTTTGGTCTGCCGGAAATCACCTGTCGGAATGCGGTCGAATGTCATCCCGGCTGTCTAACACCTTGTTGAACGCGTCAATGATGTCTTGTTCATCTCGTGGGGTCAAGCATGAGGGAATGGAGATAAGGATACTCCTCTCAAACAGGCTGTCTGCATAAGGACAAACGCCCTTCTGATAGTCATGGTGCGATTGCGCATTTTCGGCGAGCGACCAAGGCGAGTTTCTCTTATCTGTGCCTGTCTTATTCATCAAACTCAAGATGTTGTAGTAGATGTGGAGGCCCCATTGGGTCATCACAACGTTGCTCAGTCCCTGAGGAAAGGTCACAATCCCTTCCGCTCTCAGCGCTTCGTTTACCTCCAGCGCGACCTCTGGCGATGGAAATGTGGTGATAAGGAAACATCCCGTGTCTCCCTTCGGATCAGCGATTTTACGGAACCGCAGTTCTCGGCGTTTTTCCAGTGCTTTGAGGATGCGGTATTTACTGTTATGCATGCAGCCGATAATTGTCGGCAATTTCTTTAACTGAACACGCAATATGGCGGCACGCAACTCGTCGATCCTGTAACCCCGCCCCCATAGACAAAGATCCAGGTCATCGAGAATCGCCCGTCCCGAGGAATCGCGTGCGTAGCCGGTGTCGTGGCACGCGACGGCGCGGTTATAGAGACGCTTGTCGTTGGTGACGATGGCGCCTCCCTCACCGCTGGTCATGTTCTTGTTCATCTGGAAGCTATATATCGCCATATCGCCGAAGGTCCCTACCTTCTTGCCGTCCACACTGCCGCCCGCGCACTGAGCACAGTCTTCGATAAGGAACAGCCCATGCTTGCGAGCCACTTTCTGGATCTCCTTGATATTGGCTGGCGCCCCGCTCATATGGACTGCAATGATGGCCGCTGTTCGTGGCGTGATTTGTGCTTCCACTGCCGCGGGATCGATACCAAATGTGTCGTCGATATCCGCCAGTACCGGGATCGCACCAAGATTTACGACGGCGGCCACCACAGACACCCACATGTAAGCCGGTAGAATGACTTCCTGCCCCGGCCCGACGCCCAGCGCGGCCAGTGCAAGATGCAGTGCCCCAGTGCCGCTATTCAGCGCCAGGCAGTGAGCCACGTTCAGAAAGCTTGCAAATTCTTCCTCGAATGCCTGCACTTCTCCTTGCAGGTCGATTCCATAATAACGGAACGGTGAACGGCTTTTGAGGACTCGAACCGCGGCATCGATCTCTTCCTGACCCATGTGATGAATGCCGGGAAATTCCAGCGGCAACGGTTCGCGGCGAACCGGCGGCCCACCGTTGATGGCAAGAGTGCTTTTGGAGAGAGCACGCTTGGTTTCGGATTCGACTGTCATATCTGACTTCCTTTCAAATCTATCTTATAGTTGACCCATTTGCAGTTGAAAATCAACGAAGGGAACCGGGATTGAAGTTGTGCCGCGACAACCAGAGGCGATATCTCAAGGTCAGACCTCACACTTCATCCGGGCGATCGACCCCAGCGTCGGACGAAGGGAAAGGATGGCCAGCCAACTTGTGCAGCATACGCTGGCCGCGTCTTCTTAGAATCGAAACTTGGCTGCCACCTGTCCAATTCGAGGGTCATTCGCACTGGTTACCGTACCAAAGCTTCCGCTGCTGATCAACCCGCTCGGTGTGATGAACTGTGCGTGGTTGAAGACATTGAAAAACTCGAACCGTAGCTCAAGCACACGGGCTTCTGAAAAATGAACCTCTTTGTCCAGTGCCATATTCGAGTTGTTTAGTCCTGGCCCGCTGAAGAAGCGGCGTTTGGCATTCCCAAACTGCCCCAAAGTTTCAGAGGTGAAAAGAGTCGTGTTGAAATAAGTGCCTCCTTTGCGAGGATTGGTTTGAAGAAGGAGTTTACCAGGCGCACAATTCGGCTCATCCGCGGAACCGGTCGGGCCTACCGACGTGTTACCAATTAGCGAGGCGTCGTCGTTCTCAGTTATAGTGACCGGAAAGCCGCTTGAAAGTCGAGTGCTGCCTGATAGAACCCAGCCCTTCGTCAACTGATTTTTCCAATTAGAGATTCTTGCAAAAGGCAATTCATACGAGTAACTGAATACGAAGTTCTGTTTGATGTTAAAAGCAGAGAGTGCCCACTCCAGGCCGGGACTGAATGGATAAACCTGTTCCGTGGCTGAAGAGGAATCGTCCATGGCCTTGCTAAAGGTGTACCCCGCGAGTACTGAGGTTTCACCCTTTGTGTAATGCAGTGTGGCTTCCAGGGCGTGATAAGCGGATGATCCCATGGTGCGAAACCATCCGGTGCTCCCAAATTCAGTGCCTCCGTTGGGTCCGAGTTGCTGCCGGGCCTCGATCACCTGGCCCGAAGCCTGGGTGAAGGTGCCGGTTTCGGCAAAGGGTCCACAAACATTGCTTCCCGGCGCCACCTCGCTTGCCTGACTTACGCTCAGGCACACTGAAGGAGTACTCGGGTTAGCCTCATCGATGACCATCAGATGACGCCCCTGGTTCCCCACGTAGCTCACAGAAAGAACCGTATCGCTGGAAAGCTGCCGTTGCACAGACAGCATCCAGCTTTCAGCATACGGAGCCACGTTTTTGTAGTAGTAAGTTGGCGAACTGCTGATTGGTTCAAATTGCGCCCAGTTGATATTTGTATCGGGATTGGATGGCGAGGCACTGATTACGCCTGAGGGAATGGGAAAGCGCTGCCCTTCCGAATTTCCCGTGTAGACATCCAAATAAGGTGTGGCAAATGTCGCGGGCGAGGGGTTTGCCCAGTAGAGACCAAATGGAGCGTCCCCGTTGCCATTTGCATTTGTGAAATCTTCAAGGTCGCTGTAAAAGATGCCAAAGGAAGCTCGAATGCTTGATTTGCCTTGACTGCCGATCAACTTTTCCATGATTCCGCCACGTGGGTCGGGAGAGTACGCCACTCCGATGCGTGGAGCGACATTGCCATGTTGGGTGGGAGCAACCGTATTCGCCGCACCCGGGTCTCCGGGAACAAGCCACCCGAGTGGAGCAGTGGGAAATTCAACGGATTGGTGACCGGGTACGAGCGCTTCCATGCGGTTGTACTTCTCCCACCAGGGAGTCGTTACATCCCAGCGCGCCCCATAGTTCAACGTCAAACCCGGCCGCAAGCGCCAGTTATCCTGCGCGAACAGGCCAAAGTAACGAGACCGGGTATAGAGCGGCAATTGAACGCCCTGGTTCCAGGTAGATGCGGTTCCAAGGAGAAAATCAGCGAAGTCGAGCCCCGTCTCACTGCTGCCATTGAACCCATAGAGACCATTATTCGCGAAATAGGTTTGCATGTTGACCTGGCTGACTGAAAAGATGCCGCCAAGCTTGAGGTTGTGAGTTCCCAAGCTTCGGGAGTAGTTGTCCTGCGCCTGATAGGTGTTTTCTTTCAAGCTCTCTGAGCCCGCGGGGCCTCCGATAGCGAAACTATTAAAACTGATTTGGGGTAGTGTCTTGTACTGACTACTTTGCGGACATATCCCCGCCGTGCTGCATCCGACAGTGAATCCGAGTGTTGCAAGATCGACCGCGGGGCCCGTCGGGGTATTGCCAAACGAGGCGTTGCGCGTATAGCTGAGCAGAAATTCGTTGACACTGTACGAGCCAAATGTCTTGGTGTCGCTGATCGTAAGTAGTTGAGCAGTTCCCTGAGTGGCCCCGCCGAAATTGCCGAAATTGCTTCCGGCGAAAGGGTTGACCAATGAGTATTTGTCTACGAAGTAATAGTTGGATAACATGCCCCAGCGAGTGGTTGAATCTATATGGACGCCTGCCTTATCGTCCTGGAGCGGAGCGCTGATTCCAGCGCTCGAGTAGGCTCCGGTGGGAAAGCTGGCCGAGGCGGCAATGTTGGGCGGCGGAATGAACTGAAGCAGATTGGCGGCCGGAGCTGACCAAACCGACGTGGGGATGGTTGCGTTTGGAAAGACACAAGTTGCGCTGGTGCATCCGGCCGCATAAAACGGTTCTCCTACACTGACGGGATATCCCAGTCCTTGCGAAAGCGAGGAGGCGACGGCCGGGCCTGCGACTTTTCCTGATAACAGGCTCGTTCCATCCGCGCCCGTCTCCTCCAACAGAATTCCTTGTCTGTCGTTCAGCGATGGGACGGGTATCAGACCGGTGGAAGCACCGATTGTCTGGCGCGTTCCCTGGTAGTCCGCGAAGAAGAATAGTTTGTCGCGACGAATTGGCCCCCAACGGTGCCGCCGAATTGATTTTGGCGGTAGACGCCGCGCGTGGGAGAGAAATAATTGCGCGCATCCGCATCGGTATTCCGCAGGAAATCGAAAGCATTGCCGTGAAATTTATTGGTGCCGGATTTTGTCAGTACGTTGACCACGCCACCACTGAAGTGACCGTATTCCGCGTCAAAGTTGTTGGTAATGATCCGGAACTCCGCAATGGAGTCGACATTGGGTATGATGGCTGTGCCGTTAGCCATCTGCTCTTGAACATTGCCGCCATTCACCAGGAAGCCGTTGGCGTTTCCTCGCGCGCCGCTGATAGACAGCGTTCCGTCGTTTAGTCCCGCCCGATGGCCCCGAGGGAGTATAGGAGTTGACCGTTTCCACCGAGGAAGGAACAACACCGGGTTGCAGTGCGAGCAGATCGGTGTAGGAACGGCCGTTGAGAGGCAGGCTGGTCATTGATTTTCCGGCGATCACTTCGCCTAGCTGTGTCGTTTCGGTATCAACCTGCACGGCGTTTGCAGAGACTTCGATAAGCTGCGATACTTCACCCACCTTGAGCTTCACGTCAATGCGAAGCGCCGAATTCACATCGATGACGACGCCGGTCTCCTGGTAATTGGAGTATCCTGCTGCTTGTATTTTAATGTTGTAATGACCCACCGCAAGGTTCGGGAATGAATAAACGCCATCTGCGTTGGTCTTGGTTGAGTTCTCGACCTGCGTGTCAACGTTCTGAGCGGTAACCGCAGCTCCAGGTATGACACCGCCTGTGGTATCGGTCACCGTCCCTACGACGCTGCCTGTTACGCCACAAAATGCGCCTGTGGCCGACAGGAGGAACCCGCACAACAGGAGCACTAATCGCTTCATTACATAACCTCCTACCGGATATCGGCCTACGGCGGCGCTGTTTGAAGGGCCCAACAGACTTGCCGGCGTTCTCTGCATTCCCAATGTGGAGGTGCAGTATCCCTGTAAGCACTCCTCAACGTAGCAAACAATGAATCTTCGCCGCAATGGGATGCAGAATGGCATAGCTCTTTTGATTTGTCTGTGTAGTTTTGCACATTACTACGGATCCTTTGGCAGTCTGGTTTATATTCGGAATATTCGCTTTGAGGTAGGAGAGCCACCCGTCAGCACTTCTTGCGTTCCTGTCGATCTTGCTTGAAGACAGATGAGGACAGGCATGTTACGCGAGAGTTCCGGAATAAATCCCGAAAGAACAAGCGCCTTTCGTCTTCCGTTCTTCGGGAATTGAAGGGACATCCAATTGACCCATCAGAGCGGCATCGGCACACTCATATTCGATTACGATGGCGTAATTGCGGATACGGAACGACTCCACTGGAGAGCATGGGCAGAGATATTGGAGCCGCGGGGCATTCCGTTTACCTGGGATCGGTACTGCGAAATTGGCCGTGGCATCCAAGAGGCGCAAATGATCGCCACACTGGGCCAGCTTGTCGAAGACCCTCTTCTGCTTTTGGGAGTGGAAAAACAGGTCGCACTTCGCAACGAAATCATGCGAGATATGTGCATCAGCGTACCTCCCATCCATGAAGCAACAATTGAGCTGTTGCATTCTCTCAAGGGCTACCGGCTCGGGCTCGTGACTAGCTCCGCAAGGTTCGATGTGGAACCGGTTCTTCGCGCTGCCGGAGTTTTCAAGTGCTTCGAGGCTGTGGTGTTCGGAGATGATGTGGAGCGCCATAAACCAGCGCCTGACCCATATCTCCTGCTCGGCAGTCGGCTCGATGTCAAGACGGGCCTCGTCTTCGAAGACTCGGATGCCGGTATCGCGAGTGCGCGACAAGCCGGGTTTGTCGTTATTCCAATCGTCGATCCCGCGGACCTTCCTCGAATTGTATATCGTGAAATCCGTGGCGATCGGAACAAATCCAATTCGAGGAATGGCGATAGAAAGGACAATACTCAACCGAGCGGAGGGGAACGGTAGATGCATCTTTTTGGCCCGAAACTGCAATCGTTGCAACTGGAGAAAAGGAGAATGCCCATTCGATTGCTCATTGACGGGCGGGAAGATTTCCACGAACAGCCCGTGAGGGAATTCATGCAAAAGAGAATCCCGCTTGTATTGCTTGTGTGCTTTCAGTTGGGGTTGGAGTTGCCTTCGCGGGCGGGTTTCGTGCTTCCGCTGTCAAAGCGGATATTACCTCTAGTGTGGCCTGGAGCGGCGCTCTGTTCAAGATATTCGATATCGGCGCCAAGTGGACTGCCACCGCGATTCTGCTCAACGTCCTCGCCAATGTGCCCCTTGCCTATGGCGTGTTGCTCACCGGCAGCGTTTCTCTCATTTATGCTGTCGCCGGCGGCCTATGGGCAAATGCACTAACAGACTTCAGCCAATTCGTAATTCAGGTCACCGCCGGCTTCATCATGCTCTTCGCGGTGCTCTCGCATCTTGGCGGCATCTCGGCCCTATGGATAATTTGGCGCCGTCTCCCGCCATCGCACTCGCATCTCTTTGTAGCGCCCTACACGCCATTATTTGCCGCGGTTTTCCTGGTCCTTAACACACTCTCTTACAACGGTGGTTCATGGGGTCTCGCGCAACGCTTCATCGCCGCGCCCAACGGAAACGATGCGAAGAAAGCCGCTCTGCTCTCGGCCTCACTCTATCTCGTATGGCCGCTGGTGCTGTTTTTTCCGGTGTGGGCTGCGCCGCTGCTTTTGCCGAATCTTGTCGACCCATCCAAAAGCTATGCGCTGATGGTCCAGATGATGCTGCCGCGCGGCGTGCTCGGCCTAGTGCTGGGCGGGCTCTTCGCTTCCACCATGGCCATGACTTCCTCCGATGCAAACGCCATCTCCGCAGTGGTTGTGCGTGACATTCTCCCCGCGCTGCGCCGCGACCGCCTCCGCATGAGCGGCATCGCACAACTGCTCGCCGGTCGCATTTGCACGTTTGTGCTCCTTGTTCTCAGCATGATCATCGCCTACTATGCCGATCGCTTCGCCGGCGTACTCGGCCTGATCATTCTCTGGTTTGCGGCGCTTTCCGGGCCTACCGCAATTCCGATGCTGCTCGGTATGCTGCTTCCGTTTCGCCGCTGCGGTCCTGCTGCCGAGCTCACCGTATGGGGCGGTGGCGTACTTACCTTTATTGCTATCAAATTCGTCTTCCCTGGGCAGATAATTGACTTTGCCGGCGACATGGCCACTGCCGTCGGTGTCGGTGGCCCCGTCGTCACTACATTTGTTCTCTACGTTGTGGTCGGGCTCTTCACGCGCAGAACCAGGCCAACCGCCAACGCTTTGTTGCATAGCATCAATCTGGATTCCACCCCGGACGAAAATCTCGCCCACAGCATTCAGAATCGCAATGAAACTTCACAGGAACCTACCTAATTAAGGATCGACATGTCGAATCTGGGAAAACCTTCGCTCAACGATCTTACTGTTAGTGTGGCTGAATCCCGCATGCTCAACGTCGCTGAAAGCGTCTACCTCGCCGGCGCAACAGCCACGCTCAACGTCTGCATCGCATTCGTCGCTGCCAAAACCGGCATCAGCATTGGCGATGCCATTCTGATGGCAACCGCCAACCCCAGCCGCTTCGTCGGCGCCCGCGGTGTACTCCGCGTTGGCGCACCAACTGACCTCGTGCGCTTTAACTGGGAGAAGGGCTCCTCCACACTCACGATTACAGACGTCGTCGTTCAGGGGAAGAACGGTCTATATGCCGCTTCCTGTCTTACCTCTTAGAAGATCAACTTCAACCCGAATTGCAGTTCGCGCGGAGCACCTGCGCTGAAGATCTCGCCGGTCGTCCCGTCGTTGATGGTGGTGTCTGGGCTCCCCAGGTTGACAAAATTCGGCATGTTGAACGCCTCAAAACGGAACTGCAGGTAAGTCCCCTCGCGGAAGCGAAAGTTTTTGAGCAGCGCGGTGTCCAGGTTGTAGTTAGCCGGCCCCTCGAAAATACCCATCCCCGAACTGCCATATGTATAGGGGAGAGGCGCAGCCAAGGCACCAGGATTGAACCAAAGAGTCGCGTTCGGATGTGGCACCTGCAGGCTTACGCCACTTATGAGGTTGGGCCGTGTGTCATACCCGTTGCCTAGCGTAGCGCCAGGTACATCGAAGGATAGCGGTGTGCCTGATGCGAATGAGAAAATTCCGCTGATTTCCCAACCCCCGAGGATCAGGTCGGCAGCCTGGTTTATTGTTGAAAGGTATTTTCTGCCTCGTCCAGTCGGAAGCTCGTAGACGCTGTTCACAGTGAGGAGATTTCTCACGTCACTGGGCGAGCGTCCGCGGGTATATCCTGCAGGAGTTAACGGCTGAACGCTGTTGTACGGACCGCCCGCTGCCATGTTATTCAGCATGAGTTTGCTGAACGCATAGGAGCCGGTGAACGTCAACCCATCGGTCATCCGCCGCTCCCACTTAGCCTGGAGTCCGTTGTACCAGGATTGTCCCAAATTCTGAAACAGAGTGATATTGGTAAGGTCGGGATACGGCAGCGCTGCTTGCAGATTCGGATAGTTCCCAGCCGGAACAGCATCGTAGTCCTGGTCCCCGGAGATTCCATCGAAGAGACGGTTGCCAACATAGGAAAGCGTCAACGCAGAGTGGAAGGGAAGCGATTGTTGAACGGACATATTCCACTCGTGCAGCTTCTGCGATCTTACATCCCACGCGGGCGATGCCACGCTGGAAGGACCGAAATCGTTTAGGCCGGCAGGGAACGCTGTTTCCCATTTTTGCATGGTTCCATATGAGAAGTTCGGCGTCTCGTAGCTCCAGTACGGGGGGCCGACGATGGAAGAGGCAGAGATGTTGCCTTGGAAGCTACTCGTGAAAATGCCGTACGCGCCCCGAATGACGGTGTCCTTGAAAGGATTCCATGAAATGCCGACTCGTGGAGAAAAATATCCATTCGCCTTGAACAGGCCCGCTGGAACACCGACCTGGTTGGCGGGAATCCATTCACCGGCTGTCGCTGCCGCAAAGTACGGCGCAGCCGCCTGAGCAACCAGATTGACATCTCCGCTTGCGTCAACACCCGCCACAACTTTGCCGATCTGCGGGTCAAACGTAGCCCCGTTTCCATACAGGAGCTGCTTCTCGTACCAATAGTCGTACCGCAGGCCCAAATTCAACGTTAGATGCCGAGTTACCTTGTAGGTATCCTCCACGAACGCGGCACCATAAGGTGCGCGCTGTACGCCAAAGGGCGCGAGAGGAAAGTTGCGGGACGCGGACGAGACCAGACCGAGCAGATAGTCGGCAAAGCCGTCTCCTGTACCCGCCCCCAGTGCCGTGTATTGGCCATTGAAGCCGAAATTACCTCTAGAGGCGAATGAAGCGTGGTTTCCATAAACAGCACGAACGTCGCCCTGCAGACCAAAGTCAATGAGATGCTTTCCCCGCACTAGATTCAGGCTGGTCGTGCCATTCCAACTGTGAGACCAGAGCCGTCCATTCACACCCCAGGGCAGGCCGAAACCGGTCAACCCGGTAGCCGACACGCCGGGAATTCCTGCGAAGGCTTGCTGGGCTGGATTCGTGAATCCTGCGATGCCGGCCGCAGTGTCAAGATTGGTTACTCCAACCCCAGGACTGACGAATGAATTGTGCGATTCCTGAAAGCCGCCATTGATGCTGAAAAGTATTGTCGGACTGATTGTGTAGGCGTAGTTCAGGGTATAGCTCTGCTGGATCGTGTTGTTGAGTTCAGATTCAGCGGGTGTATCGTTATAGAACGTGGTGGGACTGCCGTAGCGAACCCAGCGTCCGTAGAGGTGCTGGTTGGTTCTGAGTTCGTCATCGATGCGCGCGGTGCCTGAGCTGGTGTCGTCGATGACTGGCGCAATAGCCTGATAGCGTCCGGTGGAGGAGGCTAACCAATAAGGAAAGAAAAACTTCGCGGCGGAGTCAATGCGATCGGGAGGAATCACGTTGGACTGCCCGTTGTAACTGAACTGCTGGCTCGTCGTGGGGTCGTAGATTGCATTTCTACCTGAAAAGTCTCCCGTAAGCATCGCGGGCGTGGGAACTCGGTTGTCGAAGAACTGTTCCTGCCGAACACGAAGAAGCTCCCAGCTACCGAAGAAGAAGGTCTTGTCGCGAATGATTCGGCCACCCCCAGCTACGCCGAATTGATTTTGGATAAGCCTTGGGTTACTTGAGTTAGGTGGGGTAAAGTAGTTTTTCGCCGAGAAAGCACTATTTCGCGCGAATTCCCAAGCGGAGCCGTGGTACTGATTGGCGCCTGCTTTGGTGGCAACGAGAACCTGCAGCGGAAAGCGTCCATTTTCAGCGCTGAAGTTTGAGGTTTGAACATTAAACTCCGCAATGGTGTCCACACTCGGAATCGCGATCGCGCCCT
>OCTA010004724.1_pt1 | contig 11921 bp, 14 predicted proteins | sample 1538991 | NCBI WGS metagenome assembly OCTA01 (sample SAMEA3539302, study PRJEB22396) | soil metagenome | biome: tundra; feature: field; material: soil | place: USA | collected 2010-05 | depth 0.15 m | reverse complement strand
AAATCGCTGTGGAAAGTCCCCACGTTGGCGCAGTCGGAAGCGCGCAAGGCGAGAAGTGGCAGGGTGGGCATGAGCGGCGAATGCGCGTGCAGGACATCGAAGCGCTCGGCCCGCAGGATGTCGGTCACCCGCTGCGACAGCCCCTTCCCGACCGAGGCGCGGGCCATGGATCCCGCGGACAACAGCGGGACGGAATCACCGACGCGAATCACGCCATTTTCCTCGTCGGCCCTTCGCTCATCTAATGGGCGCAACTGGCGATTCGTGGAAGCCAGTCGGTCGTGCACGGCTGGCGCGAGGATGCGCACGTCGTGTCCCACCCCGCGCGCGAAGCGGGCGAAATGGTGAACGTGCTCCTGAATTCCACCTAGGGTTGGATAGTAGTACTCAGTGACGATGCCGATCTTCATGACGGGCTCGTCTTGCAAGACGACTGCCAGGTTGATCGGGCGACCACGTTGCCCCCACGGGCTCTACGCAGCTACCTCGTCCAATACTCTTGGCCGAGGTGAACCACCCTGCTCGGAGCCGCGGTTTTCTCCTTGTTTCTTGACCAGGAGCTGGACAAGACTCTGGCGCATCTTGCGGAATTGTGGCGACACAACCAATTGCCAGAACCGATCCCAACTGGAAGGACCTGGTGCGCGCCATCACACACGGGCTTGAGGGAGGCACCTCCAGGCTGGTGGGCCGGCTCGCCGAGCTTTCGAACGCAACGCTAGTTTCGTTCGTTGCGCTGGCGTTGTTCGTGCTGGCGGCATGGCCGCTGCTGCTCGTTGACCTGCCACCGCTTCTGGATCTGCCTAATCACATCGCATCGGCGCACATCGCTTCGCACCTCTACCTCTATCCCCAATATGTCTTCAACGGCTATTTCAAGTCCAATTCTCTGCTTACGCTCTGGCTGCATATCGCAGGCGATCACGGATTGCTTGGCGCTGCTCGCGCGTTCACCGCCGTCGTTCTCGCAGTCAACGCACTCGCGTTGCCGATCTTCGTACTTCATTTCGCCGGGCGACGGTGCATGTTGGTCGCGACACTGTTTGTCTGGCCGCTGGTGCACGGCTTCTTCCTGTCCATGGGAATGTTGAACTTCGCCATTGCGTTTCCGCTATCTCTTATCCTGCTCACGGTGATCGACCGACAGCGACAGGAGCCAAGGTTTATGCGGGGTCTTGGCATCGCCGTGCTTTCTGGCGTGCTCTGGTATGCGCATCCATTCCCGCTCGCGGTCGTGGTTGGCCTCGTCATTCTGGACATTGTCACTCGCCCGACTTGGCGCGCGCGAATGGGGACCAGCATCACCCTCTTGTCGCCGCTTGCGCCGGTTGGAATGCTTCTGCTAGTGACTACCCTCCAGCACCTCGTCAAAGCCGGGGGCTCCCCTGCGTCGGCCTCGACCACGTTCGCCTATCTCCCGCCGTGGGAACTCGTTCTGCACTACTGGCTTGATGCCTCCGGCGCTCTCACGCGATGGGGAAGCATGACGATCGTTCCCGCGCTTCTGCTCCCCTATTTCGCCTGGAAGCGGCGGCAGATCGCACGGCCATTGTTCTCGAACCTGGCCATGGTGATCCTCGCCGGCGCCTACCTCTGTTTGCCCACCATGCTGAGCAACTGGTGGTACCTCAATTGCCGCCTAGTCCCCTTCCTTTGGGTGGGGACTGCTTTGCGCGTACCGGCCACAGTGCCCAAGCCAATCGCCGTTGCACTCGCGGCCTGCGCGCTGCTTTTTTCAGTCGTCACTGGTTTCGACTACGTCCGGCTCGACCACGACAGAGCCGCGTTCACGGCGGGACTTGACGCCGTACCGGAGCGGGCCACACTGCTTCCGCTGCTGTTCAAGCACCGAAGAACCAGCGATTTCACGGCGAGCCTGACGCACGCGTGGGGCTACTACGTCATCGCGAAGAACACTTCAGCGCCACTGGTATTCGCCGTGGAGCGTTCCTACCCTATCACCTACCGCATCTTTCCCCCGGCGGCGCTCATCCCGCCCGCCTTGGATCGGTTCGCCGAGCTGCGCGGAACCCCATCCCAATTGTGCAAGAGCTTTGCCAACGCCCACCACGAAGGCGACGCCGACTGCACGCTGGCTTGGCACAAACAATGGAGCGACTTTTGGCGCGAAGCCGAGCCGCGCTTCAGCCATCTGCTTACCTGGGCCATTCCCTCCGAGGCGCGGCCACTCATTCCCAGGACTTATCGTCGCACCTTCGCCGCCGACGACCTTGAGATCTACGCCCGCCAGCCCGCACTGCGGACCGGCGGCACGGCCGATTCCGATCCTGGTGCTAAAGTTGAATCGTCCAAGAGGAGAGCGCATCCAACTTTCGATCAATTCGGCAGGCCTTCCTTGTAGGAAGACGTGAAGATGCAAGCATCCAAACTCTCACCGCTGTCGCATCCATGGATCACCCGTGGGATACTCGTCATCACGTCCGCAGCAATACCACTGTCCCTGGCCGCCTGCAGTCACAACACGAGCGCCCCGTTTCCACTCGTGCTCGGATTCCAACCACTTGAAGCCTGTACCGCGCCGCTCCCCGCGGCGATCACCGGCGACTCGTATCCGGAGGTGCAGACCTCGATCACCGGAAATCGAGACGGTCATGACTGGGCGCACTCCCGAGCCTACGTCCATGCTGCCCTGATGGAGGTCTGGGCGGCCATTCAGGTCCCCGCGGTTTGCAGAATTCACGGTACAAACTCGTGGACCGTGAAAGGTGTTGGTGCCGAGTCGTTCCCTCTGAGCTTCGTCATTCACTACAATGCCGGGCCCTCGTACTTCCCGGTCGAATGGGAAAACACCTATCGCGGTGGTGTGCTTGCCGGTCCCGCAGACGATCCCGCCGCGTACGGCATGCGCGGCCAGAAGACCTGGGGCACTAGCTTCATCTCAATGCAGTCGATCTCGGTGGGCGCCAAGCCCGTCCAGGGGGAGACCAGCGTCGTCGCGCTCGAGATGGTCGGCTGGCTTCACGCCACGGACTCGGGTCAATCCGATGCCGCAGGAATGCTGTCGGATTTCTACCAGGGCCTTCTTGCCCAAATAGGCGGCGGAGTCGCTGGCGTGGATAGCGTTGGTTTCAGTGTCGAGGCAGGCAGCGTGGATGCCAGTGCCGATGTGTCACAGGTTGGCGACAGCCTTTAGCAAGAACGGTCTCTAGAACTTCGTGCAGTCGATGACGAAGCGGTACTTCACGTCGCCCTTCAGCGTGCGCTCGTAGGCATCGTTGACCATGTCCGGCGTGGTGAGTTCGATGTCGCTGGTAATGCCGTGTCTTCCGCAGTGATCAAGCATTTCCTGGGTCTCGGGGATCTCGCCCACCAGCGAGCCCATTATCTTGCGGCGCCCAAAGATGAGCTGGAACGGGCCTAGATCGAGCGTCTGGGGGGATGCGCAGACCAGGATGAGCCGTGTCAATTTAGCAGTAGCCAGCTTACGTTGCCACTGCGGTCATGGTCCTACCAGCGCCTCGAAGCCGGAGATGACGTCGAACAGCTCTTCGTCGATGCCACTTTGGCGCAAGCGATGGAAAGAACCGTTGAGACTCTCCAGCAATTCGTCGATGTTCTTGTCGGCACGCTCCATCGCGGCCAAGCGGCTCGCATTCTCGCTGGCGAGGGATTCGGCGCACGCCCGGAAAAGTGAGATGAAGAGATAGCCGCGAATGAGCGAGCGCAAGGTGGTGCTGCCGCTGCCCATGACCTCGGGCAAGCTTTCTGTCGGCCAGCCGACCTTGGCCAAGCCTTCTTGCCACTGCACATCGAGCGGCAACAACCGTTGACTGACTGGCTCGTAGACCGCCCCAGACAGCGGACGGTTGTGGAAGACATAGACTCGCCCGTAGTCGCCTTGGGCGCGATGGGCTTCGCTCTCGATTTGAATCTGCCCTACCAGCGGGGTGATGGCCTGAACAGAATTGGGCACGGGAAACAGGCCCATGAGCGACAGGCCCGCGTCCGCCAGACGCGCGTGAACGCGTTCACCGACGGCCCAGACTTGGGGTTTGCCGGGCAGAGACGCGAGGGTCTTGACCGCAAAGTCGGCCACCACATCATTGAACTGGCCCACCAGTCCCTGGTCGGAGCCAAACACGACTGCGCCAAGCGCTCCCGACTCGGCTTGGTCATCTTTTTCTGCGAACCGAGATGCCGCAGCACTTTCTCGAAAGCACGCGCCCAAACCCAATTCCACGGTACGATAGTAGTCGGCCAATGCGCGCACCGATCTCTCGTATTGTCCGATGCTGGAGGCCGCCAAGGTCTTCATCGTGCGAACGACGGATTGGAGATCGTCAGCGCTCTTGAGTTTTCTGCGCAGGCTCGCGGTGGTGTCGCTCAAGATTTCTCCTTGAGCTCCGGCTTGGGTTGGAACGGTGCCAGGGCCTGGCGGGCGATTTCAACAATCGCCTTGTGGTCCTCGTCGCTCAACTTCGTGGCGGTCTCGAATCGTGCGCGCACTTCGGGCGCAATGCCCGACGCCGCCGTCTGCACGGCGCGCTCGGCTTCGATCATCCTGTCAAGCGGAACCGGGTCGAAGAGCTCTGCCGTCAAAGCCAGCAGAACGGCGATCTGCGCGGGTACCGACGCAGGGGAAAATTCCGGCTGTTTGAGGCATGCGCGGATACGCCGTCCGTGCTCGATAATCTTGCGGGTGTTGTCATCCAGGCGAGCGCCGAAGCGGGCAAAGGTCTCTAGCTCCTCGAACTGCGCGTACGCAAGCTTGAGGTCACCCGCCACTGCGCGGTAGACCGCCCGTTGCGCCTTGCCGCCGACACGCGAAACGGATTTGCCAACATCGACGGCAGGCAGAACGCCCAGTTCGAAAAGGGAGGGCGACAGGTAGATCTGTCCGTCGGTGATGGAAATCAGGTTGGTTGGAATGTAGGCAGAAATGTTCTGCGCTTCGGTTTCGATGATGGGCAAGGCGGTGAGCGAGCCACCGCCGAGCTCTGGGCGCAGGCGAGTGGCGCGTTCGAGCAAGCGCGAGTGGATGTAGAAGATGTCGCCGGGGAAGGCTTCGCGGCCGGGTGGCCGGCGGAGAAGGAGGGAAAGCTCGCGATAGGAGCGGGCGTGTTGCGTGAGGTCGTCGTACACGATGAGGACGTCGCGCCCCGCGCGCATGAAATGCTCAGCGATGCTGGTCGCGGCGTAGGGAGCGATGTAGGCGAGTCCAGGTGGGTCGTTGCCCTCGCTGACCACGACCACGGTGTAGTCGAGCGCGCTCTTCTCACGCAAGACAGCCACGACCTTGGCCACGGTGGAAGCACGCTGGCCAATGGCGCAATAGACGCAAACGACATTCTGGTCGCGTTGGTTGAGTATGGTGTCGATCGCGATCGCCGTCTTGCCGGTCTGCCGGTCGCCTAGTATCAATTCGCGCTGACCGCGTCCGATGGGAATGAGTGAATCGACGACCTTTAGGCCGGTCTGCAGCGGCACCGTGACGGGTGCGCGGTCCATGATGGGAGCCGCGGGGCGCTCGATGGGCAGGCGTTCGTTGGAGGCGACGGGCCCGCCGCCGTCGAGTGCTCGACCGAGCGGGTCGATGACACGCCCGAGCAATCCATCGCCTACGGCTACGTCCATGACCCGTCCGGTACGCTCGACTTCATTGCCGGCCTGGAGATGCCAGTAGTCGCCAAGCAACACGACGCCGATTTCGTCTTGGTCCACGTTGAACGCAATGCCATAGACGTCACCGGGAAATTTAAGCAGTTCTTCGAAGCCCACACCGGGGAGGCCGGACACCTTGGCGATGCCAGTGGTGACGCTGGTGATCGTGCCAACCTCGTGTGGCCGCAATTGCGGCGTGAATGCTTCTCGCGCCTTGTCTATTCTGGCGAACACGCCATCGAAGACGCTTTGCAGGCCCTCAGGATCCATGTTCATGCGCTTTTCGCCATGGGCTTGGGTTCTTCAGGCTTGGTTTTCTCATTCAGAAGTTCGCCGACATCTCTTTCGAGCGACGCGAGATAGTCTGCAATGCTCCAAGCGACCTTTTGCCCATTCGCGGTGAGCTCTATTCCGCTGACCAAATCTGGAGCGGTCTCGAACCGAACGTGGATTTCGGCTGAAAAGGTTTCGTTGAGCGCGTTTTGGATCGTCGCTCGTTGCTCTGGAGGTAGGTCAAAGGCGCTGCGTACGAGGGCGGCGCCCGACGCTGTCCTCAAAGCATTGGCAAGGTCTGATTTCGTCTTGCCGTCCAGAGCTCGCAAGCGGCGCGTGAACACTTCGCCAAAACGTTCTTCCAAGCTGGTGGTGGCCAGGTCGGTCAGGGCCTCTCGCGCGATGGCGAACACTTCCCCCTGGGTCCGGCGAATAATGGCTTGATTTAGGTTCTGGGCATCGCTTCTCAGCGCGTCCTGTCGCTTGGCCGTGAGCGCGTCGGCCGCCTTCCGTGCTTCGTCGAGCAATCGCTGACGCTCGGCTTTGGCCTCATCCGTGGCCTTACTCAAGAGTGCGGCGTGCTGCTTGTCAAACTCGTCATTCTTGTGCTGAAACTCGTCGTGTTCCCTTTGAGAGTCGGCTTTCTTCGCGTCCGCGTCCGCGATCTCCTTGGCGATTCGCTTTTCGCGGACGTCGATGGCGGCAAGGACGGGTTTGTAGAGAAATCGCTTCATCAACCATACGAGGATGACGAAGTTGAGTGCCTGCGCACCGACCGTGAACCAATCGATCAACACGGGGTCACTTTCCGGTGGCCTGGGCGATCACGTGGTTCCAGAACGGGTTGGCGAAAATGAGAATCATCGAGACCACGAAGCAGTAGATGGCCGTGGACTCAATCATCGCCAGGCCGACGAACAAGGTGCGAGTGATGGTGGAGGAGGCGTCGGGTTGTTGGGCCAGCGAAGTCAGCGCTGTCGCGACCGCCCTTCCTTCCGCAAGCGCGGGCCCCATGGTGCCGAATCCGGTGGTGATGCCGGCGATGACGATGGATGCCACCGCGATAATGGTCATGCTGTTCATAGGGGCTCCTTTAGTTGGTTTGCTGTTGCTTCAAGTCTTGACCGCCGGCTGGGGCTTACGCGTGCGGGTCGCAGCGGCGATGTAGACCGCAGCCAGGATGCTGAAGATGTATGCCTGGACCATCCCGGTCAGCAGACCGAGCAGGGTCATGACGATCGGAAAAACGAAGGGCGTGATGGTGAGCAGAATCGCGATGATCATCGCCCCGCTCATCATGTTGCCGAACAGACGGACGGCCAGGGCCAACGTGCGCGAAAGCTCGCTGATGATGTTGAATGGCAACATGATCACAGTCGGCTCGACGTAGGACTTGAGATAGCCCCGCACGCCTTGGTCCGCGATACCGAAGAGGGGTACTGCGACGAACACGCACAGCGCGAGTGCTACAGTGGTCGACAGCGAGCCCGTCGGCGGGTCGTAACCGGGAAGGATCGTACACACGCTGGCGGTGGCGAGAAAGAGAAAGAGCGTGCCCAGGAAGCCGAGATACTTTTCCGGATGGGGGAGGCCGACTTCCTCGATCTGTTTCTCGATCCCTGTGACGATGATTTCCAAAAAATTCTGCCATCGGGAACGGTTCTGATCGGTGGAGAGCTTGCGCGTGATGAGCTTTGAGCCGACGGCGAGGACGAGCATCAGTCCCCAGGTGAACGCGATCGTGCCGTTGAGCTTCAGAACCCCGCGCTGCCAGAAGATCATCTGGTCGGGACTAAGGCGCATGGGTTGCCTCCTGCGCCGGGCGGGTTTGGTTTTGTCCCGATGGTCGCGTCAGCCGGATGACCCCGAATCGTGCAGCGATGAACCCGAGGAGAGAGAGCAACAGTCGCCCCCAGTGGCTGCCCGAGAAGAGGTAGAAACCGGCCGCGACAATAGTGAGCCGTAGTATCAGGCTGCCGAAAATCCAAAGCGCCGGGCGTTTGGAGTAGAGACTCTTGCGAACCGTCCACCAAAGGCCGCCGAAGAAGACCACGCCCAGCACCGCCCCGAAGACCCAGGCCAGAGCCATCATCAGCGTTTCATTCATCGCGATGCTCCTGTTCATCCCGCATGGCCTTGTCTTCCTTGGCGACCCAATGCCACGCGTTCAGACAGCCGAGCGCGAGTCCGGCCACGAGCAGCGCCAGCGTCCAGGCATGCTTGCCTGAATGGTATTTGTCCAACCAGAGACCAAGGGCTGCTCCCAGCAGCGTAGGGACGACCACCGACCAGCCGATAATTCCCATCATGCCAAGGCCGAACCAGACGCCTTGACCGGAATTGCGACGCGCCTTGAGCTTGCGCGCAGCCTTCGCGCCGATCTGCTCGGCGAGGGTCGGCCCGCTGCCCGAAATCTTCTTGTTCGCGTCGTCACTCATGTTGAAAGGCCGCCAATCGACTCAGAAACCCGCTTTCCAACTTCGTCATGACCGAGCGCACGCTCTTCTCGCGCTCGTCCAGGGTCAGAAACTCCTTCTCGACCAAAGCGTGCAATTGGCCGAGATCTGTTCCCCCAGACGCCCGACGTACGGACACCAGCACGTCTGTTCCGGCCTTGACCAGAATCCCTTCATCCACGGCGAGGTATGCCTCACCCTCGGCCTCGGTTTGGTAAACCAGAATTCCTGGCGTGAGGGCCGCCACGCAATCGAGTCGGTGCGGCAGGAGTCCGAAGGATCCCTCGCAGGTCTCCGCGACAATGCGCGAGACGCCTGTCTTTTCAGCAAAGACCTGGAATGGCAGGAGAACCTTGAGATTCATGAGCGCCTCAGGCATGGGCTACCTCCGCTTGCGGTTTCGCCTCGGGCTTCGCCTCGGGTTTCGCCTCGGGTTTCGACTTCCCCTTCGCTTCGTCAATCGTCCCGATCATGTAGAGCGCGCTTTCCGGGGAGTCTTTGAGCTCATCGCGCAGGATTCGCTCGCAGCCGTCGAGCGCGTCCTTGAGGCTGACGAGCTTTCCCTTGAGTCCGCTGAACTGTTCGGTCGTGAAGAAGGGCTGCGTGAGGAATCGCTCCAACCTGCGCGCGCGGGCGACCACCTTGCGGTCCTCAGGCGAAAGCTGTTCGAGTCCGAGCATGGCAATGATGTCCTTGAGATCCGCGTATTGGGCGAGCGTCCGACGGATCTCTTGCGCCAAGCTGTAGTGACGTTCGCCGACTATGCCCGGTGTGGCCATCTTGGAGCTCGATTGCAGCGGGTCGATGGCCGGGAATAGCCCTTCGCTGGCCCGCTTGCGCGAAAGCACAATAGAGGCGGAAAGATGCGAGAATGTGTGCACCGCTGCTGGATCGGTAAAGTCGTCCGCGGGCACATACACCGCTTGGATGGACGTGATGGCCCCCGTGTCGGTATTGGCTATGCGCTCTTCCAATCCCGAGAGCTCGGTGCCCATGGTGGGTTGATAGCCCAGGCGAGAGGGCATCTGGCCCATCAGACCGGACACCTCCATGCCGGCCTGGATGAAACGAAAGATGTTATCGATAAGCAGCAGCACATCCCGGTGCTGGTCGTCGCGGAAATACTCGGCCATGGTCAGCGCCGCGTGCCCCACACGGAACCGGCTGCCTGGCGGCTCGTTCATTTGGCCGAACAGCATGACCATGTTCGGCAGGACGCCAGCCTCCTTCATCTCGCGGTACAGCTCCTCGCCCTCGCGGCAACGCTCGCCGATTCCACAAAAGATGCTCACGCCTTCGTGATGCCCAATCATGTTGTGGATCATCTCGGTAAGTAGGACCGTCTTGCCCACGCCAGCCCCGCCGAATAGCCCTGCCTTTCCGCCGCGCTCGAGGGGAACCAGCACGTCGATGACTTTGATGCCGGTTTCAAATACTTCAGACTTCGTGGAACGTCGTGAAAGCGGTGGCGGTGCCCGATGCACGGAGCGCCACTCGACGTCGGTCAGCGCCGCTCCGCGGTCGATGGTGTTGCCAAACACGTCGAACATGCGCGAAAGAATTGCTTTGCCCACCGGCGCCTTGAGCGGCCCGCCAGTGTCCTCGACCTGCATTCCGCGAGCTAGACCCTGCGTAGGGGTCAGCGCAATTCCGCGCACGTGATGCGCATCCTGCTGGGCCAACACCTCGATGACAATTCGGCTCTCGTTCCCAGCGCGAAGTAGCGAGTAGATGGGAGGCAAACGATGCTCGAACCGTATATCGACCACGCTACCTCGTATCGAGGCGACTGAGCCAAGATTCGAGGTGCTTGGTCTATCGCCCATGCATCTCCTTGGAATGAATACCTGTCGTCATCCTCATCCACACAATCCACCATGAGCTCAGCATTGCTATCTCGCCTTCATTCTTGGTCGTCGAATCGGGCCGCGGGCTTCGCGGCAATTTCAGATACGTTACGGTCCTGCTTGTACGCATCGTCTGTGCCAGTCTGTGCATCTTGCTCGCTAAGCGTCGCAGTCGATTGATCTCGGCCAACGTCTTGGCTTTGCGAGAAACGCCGCGCACGTAAGAACGGCGAGTTCAACCGATCTGATGTGGTTCCCCGTTCAATTTGAAGGAACGCCGCCGCCGCTACGCATCGACGAGTCAGGACATCAGTAGTGCTAGGGCCGGGGTTGCAGACGCGGAGACGACGCCGATCACGGCAACCACCAGGGTCTCCATGCGACCTTGGCCGGCGCCGCCGCCACAGGTGTCGTCATGGCCGCGGCATTCTGCGGGATGTGCCTGCCACGGAATCCGGCAACCACCACCCCAACCAGACCTGCGACCGCGAGCACGACAGCCACCATGATGGCAACCCGCTTTCCACGCCCAATCTTGGCTCTCCTGACCATCAGACTCATCGCCGGGTCTTTGTCCATAAATCAATGCGACTGCATCGATTGTGCCGATGCGGTCCTCGCCCTAAGGGCACTTCGAGCTCTGGTTGTTCAAGCCCTCTCGATCGCGGGTGAACGAAGCCGAGAGTCGACCGTCGACGCGGGTCAGCTTGACGACGTAAATGTTGTCGAAGTCGTCATGTTCCCACGCGGGCACTTTCGATGGATCGCCGCCGCCTTGAGCGACGAGATCCTTGACGAGGCTGGCCAGCAACGTGTGCTCCCAGGCTACGAAGACCAGGGCACCTTGGTACTTCGCTCGGGTAAGCTCCTGTCGCAACTTTACGACGTCTCGGAAGCCGTACTGCGTGTTCACCGGGAGACCTAGCTGGATCGCGGTCGGTTCGATCGTTGCCAAGGGTCGGATGTAGTCGTAGAGGCGGCCCTTGTCGTTGGTTTGTTGCTGCGGGTTGGGTGCGAAGATGAATGCCGGCTTCCCGAATTTCGCTATTAGGACGCTGGGCAGGGCCAGGGACCGGTTCAGTCCTTGGCAGCTCAACTGGCCGAGTCCATCCATCGGCTTTTCACCGTGACGGATCAGCACCAGGGTTTCTTCCGAGCGTTCGGTGGCCGCGACTTCGGGTGTGTCGGCCATCGAGCCGGCGGCGACCAGCAGGACCGCCATCCATACGACCCGTTTGCCTTCTCGTCTCATGGAGCTACGTTGGCGCACGCCCAAGAGGTTCGCAAGGCGGGAGATCTTGGAAATCAGTCTTGTTCCGTCATCGGGTGTCGAGCGCGGCCGGATCCTGGCGGTAAAACTGCTGCAGTTGGGAATAGAGCTCTGGGTGCTTTGCGCGAAGTTGGCGTGGCTTCTCGAAGAACGTCTCGGTCGCGACGGCGAAGAACTTGGCCGGATTGGTCGCGCCATATTGATCGATCGGCGTGCGGTGGTGGTGCGGCGGGGGAAGTGCGGCGGGGGAAGTGCGGCGGGGGAAGTGCGCGGGGGAAGTGCCAGAGGTTTCTCCTGCAGCGCTGCTCCCGGGGGAAGTGCGCGCGCGCGGGGGAAGTGCCGCGCGCGGGGGAAGTGCCAGAGGTTTCTCCTGCAGCGCCGACCGCGGTCCGGATTTCGCCGGGGGAAGTGCCAGAGGTTTCTCCTGCAGCGCCGACCGCGGTCCGGATTTCG
>OCTA010004722.1_pt1 | contig 11923 bp, 8 predicted proteins | sample 1538991 | NCBI WGS metagenome assembly OCTA01 (sample SAMEA3539302, study PRJEB22396) | soil metagenome | biome: tundra; feature: field; material: soil | place: USA | collected 2010-05 | depth 0.15 m | reverse complement strand
GTCTGTGGAAACAGCACTTCGCCGCCGCTCCGCTACGATCAGCCTTGCACACCGCGCCATCAACGTAAACTACGTCGCGTACGCACCGCTTACCGTAGACGGACACAGCGATCCAGATTTGTGACTTCACGGCGTTCTCGGAAGTACCGAAGAATGACTTTATGCGTAAGTGCATTTTTATCCAACGAAAAAACAGCTCGACCTGCCACCTGGCTTTGTAGAGGTCGCAGATCTTCAGTGCGGGCAGTGCCGTGTTGTTGGTGATGAATAATAGGCGTTTGGTGGTTTCCGGGTCCTTGTAACGGATACCGCGGAAACTCTCCGGATAATCCTTGGCGGACTGATAACCATGCAGCACGAGCGTCTGGTCGAACATCACCCCCGTGGCTCGGTCTACGGGATGCGAATAGCGCCGCTGTGCGTCCATGTTCCTCTTTGCCCGGGTGACAAAGAAGCTGCCGGCCTGATGCAGCCGATACAAGCGCTGGAAGTCGATGTAGCCGCGATCCATGACGTAGAAGGCGCCGGCTTCCGGAATCAATTGGTCGAGGATGTTGACGTCGTGCAGCTTGCCGTCGCTGATATGGATAAAACTGGGGATATTGCCGCGCAGGTCGAGCAGCGTATGCATCTTGACCGCGGCCTTGGTCGTTCGAAACGGTGCCCATGGAAACAGCGACAAGGACAAGTCGATCGTCGTGGAGTCCAGGGCGTAAGCGGTGTTGTTCAGGTCGACACCAAACGGTTCGTTGATGTACAGCTTGCGGGCAATGCCGATCAAACGCTGGGCGAAGTCGGCATAGATGCGCCAGTCGCGCGTAGCGTTCGCATTGGCCAGCGTATTGCGCGAGACCTGCCCACGAATCCCCATGTGGTAGAGCTTCTCGGCCTGCGAACGCAGGCATGCTTCGATGTCGCGCAGGCTTTCGCGAAACGTCAGCTGTGCAAAGGCCATGCACAGAAATTGATCCATGCAGGTGAAGCTCTGGACTTTGTGGTTTCCCCCGTACCGACCTACACAGCGCTCGAACACCATCGGCGGGATGTGTTCCATAACCTGAGCAAAGAGCAGCTTCCCCGTATGCATCGTCTGAGCCCCCGGCGTTTACTTCGGAGGCGACAATGACATCGTCTGGACTCGAAATCGTTAACATAGCTAAAGTGGCGTTTTCGATAATCACATCAGATGGTTACGCGTGAGCGGCGGATCAACGTTGGGACAGGCCTGGGTCGGCGCCAATAACGAATGCTGTCCTCGGCACCGAAACGAAGAGCTTAATCGCCTCCAAGGTTTCGATGAGGCGCTCGGGTAGACAGCGGTCTAGATCATCGATAAGAACGACGAGGACGGAGATATCGGTTTTCTCCAGCATCGTTGCAAATTCTTCCCGGAATTTCCGCACACCCATCAGGTCCGGCTTTTCCGGACTGGCTTCCACGAGACCGGCCCAGTCGGTTTCCCCTGCCTCATCTTTGCCGCTCTCCGTTTTCCCTAAAGTACCGCTCGCGACCGCACTGACAATGGCCGCCGCCGCTATGGGAACCGCCGCCACCCCGCCAGTCATCGCCGCAGCGACTACAGGGATTCCAACATGTTTAACTGCCAGCTTTCCCAATTCCATCCATTTGAGCCGCTTAAGCAGCTTCACAACCCAGTCTTTAGCCTTGACGCCAAATTTCTTGTGCTCTCCTAGTTGAATCAGAATTGAGCTAAGCAGCGCGGACTTCGCGTCCTCGTACCCTTCAAAAGTCCAGCCATTGAAGTAAAGGCAAACCACATCAGGATAGGCGTCTTCTCTTGAGAGTTCCTTTTGCAGCATCTTCATGATGCTTGACTTGCCTCCACCCCAGTCACCGAACACGCCGACTGTTACGGGCAGAACTGAGGTATCCGTAATGACGGAACGGATGAGATCGGCATGCACATCGAACCCAAGAAGGTCGATCTCGGTTTCGTTATCCTGCCAAACATGAATTGGCGGCCGTTCGCTCTTCATCCACCACTCCCTGAGGAGAACAGTTACCTGGAACGCGGTATTAGCTAGGCCCGTTCAATACCTGACATGAAACGTCGACTATCGTCAGGACGCGCGGGATGACGGTCGTAGAGGCGCGTAGTGGAGACATTAGCGTGACCCAGCCACTCGTGCACTTTTGCGATGGTGGCTTCATGGGACAACGCGTTTGTCGCCGCGGTAGCTCGCATAGAATGCACACAGGTTCCGAAGGCTTCCGCACTACCCCTGACTCGCTACCGGAGGGCCGCGTACTTTCCATGTCAAAACTGGCGTCCTGAATGACGCGGCGCGTCAACGGGCGCTGTAAGTCATTGATTCCAAAATAAAAGCAATCGTCGAAGGTTTGTGATCTCCGACGCGAATTTATTCCACTCCAACTCATTGACTCCTCGATCAGTAATTCTTCAGAACGCCAGTTTTGGTAGAAAAGGTGCGTCACCCTCGAATTGAAATTCTATTGCGGTGATCGAGGTGTATTGGCCTTCTGCTGAATGAGTCGGCATCGCTCCAGCAGGGCCTCGAAAGGCTCGGCATCATCAAGGAATAAGCGGTCGTCAATCATGTGTTGATAGTCGGCAGCCAGTGTGGCCAATGCCCCAGCTTCAGGGACGAGCCGAAGCGCCCCGGAGACCGCAGCGTGATAGTCGATGATTTCGCCATCCGTGTTCTTCTCCGCAAAGAATATGCTCTTGTGATCTGCCACGGCTCGGGCGAGCGCTTGGTCCGCGATGGCCGCCGCGGCAAAGCCCGCGGTATCCAGACGCGTGACATCGTGCCAGTGACGCGCGAAGCGATCACCGCCGCGGAAGGTTCCTTGGGCGCAATAGACGTGAATGGCCGTGGCCTTCTCCCAGAAGGTACGCTCAGCGCGCATGACTTGCGGGGTTGCGGTGGGAAACTCTACGCCTTGCATGTGCACAGCCGCATCGCAGTGGATGGCGCGTGGCTCGCTGGGCTCGCCGGTGGATCGAGCGCCGAACTCCAGCATGACGGATGGTGCGATATAGCCGGTGCCGGAGGCCAGCGGCGCATAGTCGATAAACACCTTGTCACCCTCAGCCCGCGCGGTGGCCGCCGGGCCGTGCTGTTCGAGATCCTGTTTGAAACGCGGTACGATTTCCGTTTCCACCCAGGCCGCCAATCTCGCACGGATCTCTTTGGTCCACCTCCTCTCCTGACTCTTAGTCGCCGGCAACGGCGAATCCGCTGTGCCGACCAAATCCCCGGCTATGGCGCGGATGTCGTAGGTCAGATCAACATCCTCGGAGAAGCGGCGAATGACGCCATAGGCCTTCGACAAGGACGTCCCGCCTTTGAATACAAGGTGATCTGCATAGGGACCGGCAAAGAGATGCCGAAGCGACCAGACTACCCAGATGTCCTTTTCGAGCAGGTGAGGCTGACGACCGGACGCACTGGCTGCAACGTTGAGCGCCTCCAGGCGCTCTTCGACGGAAAGCTGAAAGAACTCAGTCAAGTGGGTGCGGCCTCAAGAGGCACCAAGGCACTGACTTCTTGTGCCATCCACGTCGGCAGACGCGATCGCACCGATGCGACTTCCCGCAGCTCGGCCACCGGCAGCTTGGCGCGCAGCATCCGAATCGCTTCACCAGCTTTTTCAGGTCCCAGCCAAGCCAGTGCCCGCACTACATCGCCCGCAGGACGGCCGGGGAAGATCAGTTGCCAAATGGGCGCATGACGGAACTCCACCGTCTGTGCGCCCAGTTTCAAGTGGCGACTGCGACCGGACGTGAGATACACCGCTCGCATCGGCACCTGGGTGGTCAAGCCAAGCACATTCGCGGCGACAGCGCCGTGCGACACGATGGTTTCCCCGAGTTGAGTTGCCAGGCCCTGCACCATTTTGACGGTCGACGGCGCACGGATGCCAAAACGACTCTCCACGGGTAGGACATAGATGCCGCGGCCTGCACGCAGCAGGGTCCCACGTTGCACAAGGCGAGACAGCACTTGATCAACAGCGGCTCTGCTACCCAAGTGCAGTAACTCCTTAGCAACCAGTGGCACTCCCTCCGGCAACCCGGCAGCGTGGTCTAGAACTTGTTGGGCGAGGGTCCGCATGGCGTCAACTCCAGTGTCAGAAGTATGAATAGATTTCTGACACCCTTCAACGTATGATTTCTACGGCGGCAGCCTTCGGTACCACTCTAATGGGTTGAATGTTTAGTCATACTCATTTAGTGTGTACCGTTATGGCTTCGCACAACGCAAAATACGCTTCATTCGGTACTCTTCTGACGGAGGCAAGGGCTACCGCTGGAATCGATAATCAATCTGATCTCGCCCTGATCCTTGATTGCTCGCAGCAGACTGTGAGTCGTTGGGAATCAGGCCAGTCGAGACCGAGAGCAGGTGAGATCCCCAAACTCGCCGCAGCGCTCAAGCTGAAGCCATCGTTCTTGCTGGAGCAAGCGGGATATGTAACCGCCACGGTGTCGAGCTACGCGCAACCATTTCCCGTCGACCGCCTTGACGCGGAAACCTTTGAACGGTTTGTCGAGTTCCTTTTGCAATGCCTCTACCGCGGCAAGGCAGAAATCCGACGCGCCGGGGAATCCGGTCACAAGCAAGATGGGATCGATCTGACGGTCACATTTCCTGACGGGATCCGATTCAGTTATCAGTGTAAACGGGTGGAGCAATTCGGCCCTGCGGACGTCGCACGAGCGGTCGCCGCGCACACAGCCTTGGCGGACAGGAAATATTTGGTGCTAAGTCGAGTGCCAAGTCCGCAGACACAGGACGCGACTCGCAAATTCCCCGACTGGGAACTTTGGGGCAAGGAGGATCTGTCGCGCCTCATTCGCACAGAATTGACTAACGACGACCAGAACCGCCTGGTGGACATCTTCTTTCGCGGCCAGCGCCTGAGCTTGCTGGGCAGATCCGAACCCGGGCCATGGCTCACCATAGATGAATTCTTCGCACCTTTCGTCGGGCGCGGCACTATCTTCAATCACGATTTGATTTTGAAAGGGCGTGACGCTGACATCGCACTCTTATTCGATGCGTTGCAAACGAAGGAAGCGCCACTGGTTCTTCTCACAGGACCCGGCGGGATAGGAAAATCCCGACTATTGAAAGATGCCCTGGAGGCCTTCGCCAAGGCTCACCCGCTGGTGAATATCCGATTTCTCACCAGTTCCGGTGAAGCTACTCGAGAGAATATCGAAGCCCTTGGTGACGCCCCCAAACTTTTGGTTATAGACGACGCACATGACCGCGATGGGCTGGGCGGAATTTTAGAGTACGCCGCTGTCCCGGAGAATCAAACGCGCCTATTGCTTGCAACCCGCCTCTACGCGGAATCCCGCATCAAACGGGAAGCTGCGCGCACAGCGATTGAAAATCCGCCTACCATCGAATTAAAGCGCCTAACCCTTGCGCAAACTGCCGAACTCGCGAAGGCGGCACTGGATGAGGCCGGTGCACCTGCCGAGTGGGCCGACGATTTGGCGAGGCTTACGAGTGATAGTCCACTCGTAACCGTAATGGCGGCCAAAGTAATCGCTAAAGAGCGCATTAGCTTTGAAGCGGCAAAGAATGAGAGCGCCCTTCGCAACCTCATCCTCGCAAAGTTTGAAGACATTATTGTTGGAGAACTCGGCTCACCAGGTGATAAGAAGACCATCAAGGACCTGCTGGACGTCGTTGCGCTTGTTCAACCTTTTCATATCGAGGATCCGGCGCTCATCGCGCTACTTCAATCTCTTAAGAATGTTGATGCAACCGACGCCTCCCGGTTGTTTCGGTTTCTCATTGATGGCGGGGTCATCTATCGGCGCGGTCACCACTATCGGCTCATGCCCGATCTTCTCGGGGACTATCTAATCGAAAAGAGCTGCATCGGTCCTGGCGAGAAGCTATCCCCGTTTGCTCTGCGCGCCTTCGATCTGGTTGAGCCGCGTCAGCTCGAGAACCTCCTCGTCAATCTCGGTCGATTGGATTGGCGTTTGAAAGGCGGCCCGCCTAGCGACAGCACCCTTCTTGATGGGGTCTGGCAAAGGCTTCGCGACAATCACGATCCCTACGATCAGCGGATCAATGCCATTCGCGCCGTGGCTATCTATCAGCCGCGCCAGGCCCTCGATTTTGTCACTGATCGTATGCGAAACGGCGTGGTTGCCAACGACTTCTCTAGCATCCTTCGCAGGATCGCCTATAACCTGGACTACCTACCTGAAGCTTGCGAGGTGCTGTGGCAACTCGGCCGCAATGACCGCAGAGAGCTAGGTGCCAATCCAGATCACCCTATCCGTACCTTAGCTGAACTATGTGGATTTGAAGAGCGAAGACCACTTATCTTCAGCAAGAAAGTCTTTGATTTCGGGGTTGTCCTCGCTCGGAAAGACAGTACGTGGGACAGTCACTACTCCCCGCTCGATATCTTGCGCCCCGTCTTTAGTTCCGAAGGCGTAACGACCCATTCCACCAGCCGCCAACTCACGATGAAGCCATTCCTGGTCAATCCCGATGTTGTTCGCCCATTGCGACAAGAACTCATCGAACTCACCGTAGAGCTTCTGCAACATCCCAGAACGAAGGTGGCGACGAAGGCCGCGCTCCTTCTTCGTAGCGCCCTTACGTATCCTATGGGCGCCATGGGTATGTCCGTACCCCGCGAACTTCGCGATACATATGATCTCGAATTTGAACGCACTCTCCATACCGTCAGGGACTTAATGGTCGGTGGCGGCATTCATCCCGTTGTGTGCATCACACTTGCAGGGTCCGTCTCCTGGCATGCGCAACACGGTACGGGCAAGGCTCACGCTGCGGCCGAAGCGGTGCTGGCAGCCCTACCGACTAGTCTGGAGTTCCGTCTTCTCGCGGCGCTTGCGAGCGTTCGCTTTGACCTTGAGCGCACTGGCTTCACTGCTGATTGGCAGCAAAGACATGAGGCGTGGCTCATTGCCCTGACGGCCGCACTCAAGGCCTCTTACGCACCGACCGACCTCCACCGCAAGATCGAGATGACCCTTGCCGAACTAGAGAATTCCGGCGAGAAGGCAAACGGCGCGAACATTTTGATAGGTCAACTTTTGCGCGACGACGTGAATCTGTCGCGTATTTTAATTGACGACTCGCGCACGAACCCGGAATCACATACGCGCCCCTTTCTGGCTCATGCCCTCTGCGAACTATCAAATGCAGATCCCAAAGAAGGTCAATCGTTGACGCAGCGGTTCCTCGAGTCGGCGGACGGTCACTTAGCTCACGCCGCCGCCGCTTCCTTCTCCGGGCTCCGGCGTACCTACGACGAACGTGATTTGTTACTTATCGGCGTGGCGCTCGCATCGCATGACGAGTCCGTGGTGCTCGCCGCGATCCGCTGCCTTTGGCGATTTAGTTCCGATAACGCCCGTCAACTGATCGATCTTTGCAAAAAGGTTCGCTTCGACGTTTCACCTGGCTTGGCGGATGAGCTTTTCCCAGTCTTCCGTGAATCCGAAGGGGGGCCGTTGAGTCAGCTGACAGACGAGGACGTCGATCATTTCCTAAAGCGTTTGATAAACATTCCGCGGTTGGAGGGCTTCTGGGTCGAGCAGTTTCTGTCCTCGATTTCGCTCAGGTTCCCCCGACAACTTGCCGACTTTCTCTTTGCCCGCGTCGACATCGCGGCTCAAGCCGAATCCTTCAACTTCCACCCTGCCAACTACGGCCCCTACATTCAAGTCCCGCTTCGCTTTCCGGAGTCCGTGGACGCACCTGAAATCTTCGCGCGCACTTGGTCGTGGTTGTGTGACAACGCCGCCCGCGAGGATGCTTACTTTCAGGAACATGCGGCCAATGTGTTCGACGCGATGTTCGGAGGAAAGAGGGCCGACCTAGTATCTTTTTTTGAAGGACAACTCGAGACGGCTTCTACTGATGAACTCATGCTCATGTCCCGCTTGTTACGCAAAGCCGACCATGCCTTCGTCTTCGTGCACTGCGCCTTCGTCGTTCGCCTGTTGGAACGCTGTCTGGCAGTTGACCCCGATCTTGTGAAGAGTGTGAGCAATGATCTTTTTGGCTCCGCCATCTCCGGGGTTCACTCAGGCTTACCCGGTGAGCCCACCCCGCATGACATCGACCAGCGCGACAAGGCGGTCGCCGCACTGTCGAAAATCTCACGGCTGTCCCCAGCCTATGATCTCTACGACCATATCCGTAAATTAGCCGGAGCGAACATTGCGCGGAGCCGCTGGGAGGGCGAGGCAATGGACGAAGCATGACTCGCAAAGTGACGCCATCGGCGTCTAAGCTCAGAGTGAAACTTCCATTCGCGTTCGAAGCGGAAGGGGAAGGGTTGGCATCCATCCTTTGCATTGCGGGCCTGTGTGCCCTGTTGCTGATATTGGGATTCTTCGCATTTCGTTAGCCGAAACGTTCGGGGTCCTACGCGTATAGTCATCGAACTTCCGTAAGCGTACGGTGAAGGCATCTTGTCTTTTGGCTCGCCGCAGACCAGTGCCCTCGTGGCACGTAGATCCCCCACTCACGCCAAGTGTGACGCTTAGTCGGCAGAGGTTGTATCAGAAATCCGATACAGTATCGAAGTCACGATACTTTGCCGATATCACGAGCGGTGCTTTGCCGAGGTAAGCGGACGGAGCCGGCGGGTCTGCAAGAGGAACCGAAGCGCCGCCGCAGGCTGAATGCGATCGGTAAGAGGAGACGGCGCCTAGCGGCCGAGGGTGTGTAAAAACCCGAAATGCGATTCGCGTACGTTCGATTCTTTTCGTTTTTCAAAAGAAAACGTCTCAGAACTGCACGTGGGTACACCAAAAACGCATCGTCGAAGCACTCAAAAGCAGCCAACGGGGGTTTTTACACACCCTCGGCCAGTACCGGAAGTTCGCCACGCTGGAATGCTCTCCAGTTTGCAGTCATTAAGAATCCGAGTTTTTAGCCGCGGTTTAGTGCTGGCGCTTAGGATTACAATGCGTCCAATCTGAGGTGGGCGCAGCCATGGGGCGGAACTCGAGAATTTCGGCGGTGGTATCCCCGCTTTACGCTGGGGTGGCCGGCAGGACCCACCACCGCAAATCAGCAAACGCGTTGCATAGTGTTGAATCATCAACGAGATGTTTACGGCACCTTAGTCCGAGCGATTGTCCTAGGCGTCAGGAGACAGACAGGAGGCGTATGCCAATAGCAGAACTCGATAACCCAGCAATGGTCACTGACGCCACGTTCACCAAGGCACACGAAGTACTTGAATGGGCTAGCGGACTTCCGGTACGTCGCAAAGAGTTCGACGGTTACTTTCCGAAGCTATGGTTTCGCGGGCACCCCGTCTTCTCGTGGAAGCTAACACCTGGAGTGTATCGGGATAAGTTCACTGAGCGCGCCGAGGGGTTCTGGTGTGAGCAGAAGTATTATGAGTTAGCTGACAGTCGCAAATTAGAGTTGGGTGGAGACCTGGAACGCAGACGCCTGAATCTCGAGCGAACCATCATTCACGACTTCTTGCAGGTCGGTGGGCACCTGCTTGAACCACAAAGCGCGATTGAGGCGTATTTCCTGGCACAGCACTTCGGTATGCCGACGCGATTGCTTGACTGGTCAACCAATCCGCTTGTGGCGCTCTTTATGGCAGTGGCCGACGACAAGCATTCAAAACAGAATGGAGCTGTGATTGCGATTGATCCGACAGCTCATCTTCCTGAGCATGAGCAGCCATTCCGCGCGGTCTTGGCGCCCGACCATCCCTTTGCGAAAGACGCAATCGAGGTAGTCATGGCTTGGAAGAAAGAGCCCGAAAATGCAGCGCACATCCTTCCGATACGGCCCAACATACGATCGGGGCGCATTGAACGACAGGCTTCCTGCTTTACGTTGCACTCCTATGGTTCAAAGCTAACGAAGAATGAAACGTTGCGACGTTGTCTGATCGATGCCAATGCAAAAAAGGAGATCCGGGCCGCACTGAGCGGATTAAGCATCAATCAATTTACGGTTTACAACACCCTCGATCGCTTGTCGTGTGAGTTTCGCAGTAGCTGGGGACTGGAATCGGACCCTAAATAAAGCCTCCAACATGTCGCCGATGGTTGTTTTTAACAATCAACCGACCCTGGGCCGAAGTGCGACAACGGGCGCCGGAGGGCGAGTGGCCCGTTACGGTGCCGCAAAGCTGATGTTGACCACGGGCGGGTTCGGATTAACAGCCGGCTTACGGATTGCTTTTCGGCGGCGTTGGGCCTCCCGTCTCAAAATGTCATTTTCGCGAGGCGGACACCGGGGTGATCGCATTTCTGCCCCCTGGACGAGCTAGAGAACGGGATGTGTCTGGTCGATGAGACGCTCGCAGGTACTTGAATCTGGATCCAGGAGCGCGAAGATGGGCGCTATGGATGACGATTTGAAGAAAGTGTCGCGAATCGAACTTCTGTACGAGGCGGAGCAACGCCGGATGCGTGAATGCGCGACACAGGCGGCCGCGGAGTTTATCGACTCGGTGTTAGCGATTTACCGCAGTAGTGAAGCCAGTGAGCGACTTCCGGAACAAATCGGTAGTTGCATTCTCCTCGACATAGATGGAACGCCGGTTGTGGCGACAGCCGCGCACATCGTCGATAACATCACAAAGGGTGCGACTTTGTTCGTGGCAAGGCCTGCCAGGCCGCAACTGGTGCCGATCGTGGGCGGCGATGTAAAAGCAACCCCAAAGCCTCCCAAGGGTAGAGACTATGATCCCTCCGACAGTGCGTATTGGCAGATGCCTGATGACGTGGTCGCGATTCTCGGGCCAGCAAACTTCATAGGGGCATCGCGACTAGCACACAACCGCGCGCCTAAGGAGCGTCGGTACTTTACAGCTCTCGGATATGTCGTAGAGCGCAATGCTGACGGAGTCGACCACGAGCATCGCACGATCGCCTTTGTCCCGTCGATGCATACCAGTAGCGCTGTCTCAGAGCCAAAGCTGACGCGAAGGTTAGACTCGAGGCCGGATCAGCACATCTTTGTGCGGTTCGAGAAACATGCTCAGGATGCAGACGGCGTGGAAATGGAAACTTTTTACCCAGAAGGTTTGAGCGGCGGCGCCCTTTTGGACTTGGGTGACTTCACGTCCTACGATATTTATGCGGGTGATACAAAGCAGAGGGCCCGACTTGCAGGGGTGATCATTGAGTACCACAAGGACCGTCGAGCCCTAGTGGCCGTGAACATCGGCCCTATCGTGACGAGCATCAGAAATGCGCTGTCACGTTCATCCTGAGAGCCTGGGCCTCTTTGCTTGCAAGACGACGTCCACAGGGATTGGCGGGCGTCGAGGCGTCCCGCTTAAAGCGATTAGTTACCGTTCCGTTGCCTCAAAGCGGACATTGGTGACGGACCGCTGTGGGTCAGCTCCAGGCATTGGGACTTTCGGTGGACCGTACGGACCGCTTAAAAGGAAACAGACGTGGAAGAAGCCAGGAAATCGAAGCCGTCGCTTCGGGCAAGAGCAGACAAGGTCAGGGCGTTCCGCTGCAAGAATCTTATCGCTGTTATCGAAGCGCCGGATGACGTAAGAAACTTGGGAACAATAATCAGGAACGTGAACGCGCTGGGTGTCGAGAAGGCATATGTGGTAACAGCGCAGAAGTGGTTACCCAATGACTGGGAAGAGATGAGAACCCGTTCCAAGTTACACGCGGTGTCTGCTTCGGCCATCAAATGGAGCTTTGTGAAGAAGTTCGACAGCACGGACAGCTGCTTGGAGCATCTGAAAACAAACGGATTTCAATCAATCGTTACGTCTCCTCATACGAAGGGCCGGAAGAATGTCATCCTTCATGAGGCGGATTACACTGGTTTTAAGAAGCTGGCCGTTTGGTTCGGGAACGAAGGGATCGGCATCAGCAACCTAGCACTGGAGCACAGCGTGCTATGCGTGAACATCCCAATGT
>OCTA010004721.1_pt1 | contig 11924 bp, 10 predicted proteins | sample 1538991 | NCBI WGS metagenome assembly OCTA01 (sample SAMEA3539302, study PRJEB22396) | soil metagenome | biome: tundra; feature: field; material: soil | place: USA | collected 2010-05 | depth 0.15 m | reverse complement strand
GCAGAGTATTCACGGCGCTCTCGCGGTCCCGCAGGACGCCGCGCAGTTCCCGCCGTCGCCGATTCCGGGCGCGGAGGATCTCGCGAAGCGGCACAGTCTCACCGGCGAGTTCAGCGCATACGGCACGGCACAAGAACTTGTCCTCGTGGAAGACCCGGATCTCCGCCATGTCCCTTGGATCAAATCGCAGTGTGACCGTTTCTCCAACGTAAGCCGCCAACGTTGTGGAGATGTAGCGGAGGCTCTGGAAGTGAATCCCGTCGGCTCTCACTTGGCGCGCCTTTGCCACTTGAATTAGCAGCAGGTCCAGTTGTTCGAGCGAGTCCGGCATTCGCGGTAGAAAGCCGTTGGCCTCCCAGCGCTCGACGGGCGGTGTTTTGGTTTCTGCATTCTCCCGGCGGTGGTACACGTCGAGAAGGAAGGCCCGGAACAACGTATCGAACTCTGCCAGCGTCAGCGTTGGCTTTCCACGCACCGCGCCAGTAGCCGGAGTGTAGCCGTTCAACTCACACAAGAACATTTCGTTCACGGTCGAGAAGAACCGTTCGATACGGCCCCGGCCCCTCGGTTTACCGGGAATGGAAAAGACCAGGCGGATCTTCAGATCCGCGCCCACTTGTTCCAAATGATTGGATGTGAAGTCGCTTCCGTTGTCCGTGTAGAGAACATCGGGGATGCCACACACGACCCAACGGGCGTCCTCTTTGCGCCAAATGGCCTGACGCAATGCGAGCGAGGTGTGCAAAGCGGACGGGTCCTGGAACGACAGAAAGTACCCAGCCACAGCCCGGGGCGGGAAATTGATCGAGTGTTTTCTTGATGTTATCTGAAGGAGAACCCTCCATTGATACCTCCATTAAACCTGTTTGGTGTTGTGCCAGAGGTCCAAAATGGGGCGGGGGGTAAAACTCGCACGAAAACACGGCGGAAGACAACCCAGTCTTCACGGTTTGTGCGTCGGCCCATTGGTTTCAGGCAACTTCTTGCTCTTGGTTGTCCGTTCATTTGTTTTTGGAACCAACGTGTTTCAATTTAACCAACGCTCACCCGATATACGCAGGTGGGGGACATTTTGCGCCAATACAATGGTAACTCTTTGCTGCGCAGAGAGTTGGCACTATCCGGCGTATATAGGGTGAGAGCGGAGCCCGGCAAAAAAAGGGGCTTCTAAAAGGAGGTGTGTCATGTTCGTTCGTCTTCCGAAGAACCCACAATCGGTGCATCTTTTTGTTCTGGAGCTGACTCTGATCGTCGTTTTGGTGATAGAGTCCGCCCGGTTTGTTTGGTTTGTTCTTTTTGGCTGAGAAGTGCCCCTTGTTGGGAATGTGCCGCGACACCGGAGATGGTGGGGAAAAGTTCGCCAGGGCCAGCCATCACTGATCGAGAATCGCGGCGGCCGGTAGTATTGGAAGGAGCGCGTCCACGGACAGTTTCGAAAGCGGCATGAAGTGGTACCAGCGCTGCGCCTGCGCCGGGATCACGTCCTTCATGGCCGCGGCGAGGCTCTGCGCGCGCTGCGGCGTCTGCGTCACGGTGAGGACCTGGAAGAGTTTCACGCCGGCGTGCTTCCGGGCGTGGAGCCCCTGCTGGAAATATTGCACGTAGGCCTTGAGTTTGGATTCCATCCGGTCGTGGCTCATGGTCGAACGATCCGCCTCCAGGAAAAAGTACAGCGTGTTCTTCCCTTCCGGGCGGCTCGCGTCGCGGAGCGTGAAGAATGCGTCGGGACGAACGGGCAGGGTCGCTTGCTTGCCCTGATCGCGAAACGTGACGCGGTCCCAGAGCGTTTGGCCTTCCTTCCATTTGATGAGGCGCACGCTGCCGGTCCGCGTTCCCCGGATGAGCGCCGTGTGAACGTCCACGACAAGCAAAAAATGGCGGAGCCATAGCTCCTTCAGTTCGGAGTGGCGCGGGCGATGGTCGATGAGTTCCTGCGGCGCGAAGCCCGCTTCGACGAGCGCCGCCAGGCCTTCGGCACCGACGACGTACAAATGTTTTTGCGGGCGGCGCGTGATGCAGGAGAGATAGCCGTGCTGCAGGAGCTTGAGCAAGCGCCGCGACAACGCTTTTTCCGAACGGCCGGTAAGGGTGGCCAGGTGACCGATGTGGGCGAGCCGCAGTTCATGCACGCGGTTGATGATCTCGATGTCGCCGTCAATGAATTGGAAGCCGTCGTCTTTTGCCGGCATGGATTAAAGAAGATGGAAGATTTAGCTCCAGGGTTCGGTATCGGTGGATTCTACCATTGGTTTCGGAGGATGAGAAGGCTCACGCGCCGGGGTTGGTGGAAGATAGAACGGCTGCGAGAATACCCGTTCCAATTTGTTCTTTCTTCGCCGGATTGTGGCCTTGACATCAGGCACGTGCGGCGCACGCAGGAAAAGGGCGGGGCGCTTCGGAAGTTTGAGCAGAAAACATCCCCGCGGCTGGGCTTTTGCCTTTTGTAAGCACTGAGTCAGATATTCCGCCTCCGATTCGAAGGTCCGGGATGTGACCACACGGCGCTTCTCGTATTCATAGAACGGGACCCGTGTGGCACCGATCGTGACCGAGTGCGTCGTCGCTGTATTTTCTCCTTCGCCTTCGGTTTCGGAAATGCCATGGCTTTCGCCATCGCTCGTGGACTCCGTTTCGGTCTCAGATTCGCTGGTGCTCGCGAAATCGCCGGAGCTGGTGCCGGAACTTTCGTGGGTCGCCATGATGATGTCGCCGGAGGGCATCATGGATTCTCCGAGTCCGGTACCCGTAAAGGAACCGCTCGAATGGCCGGACGCCATGGCGAACGCGTGGCCGATGGTGGAGCCGGTGGCGCGGGAGACGGTGTGTGACTTCCCGCGGGTCTTTGAACTCGCGCGGCCGGAGGTGAACCCGCCGGTCCACGCAAAGCTCGATACCGTGCGCGTGGTTTCGATGGGATCGAGTTCGAGCGCATCGCGTTGGTCTTTGACCTTCATGTTGTCGTAGCCGTCGATCATCATGTCCCGGATCATGATGTCGAGGTCCTCGGTGTGGCAATCGCCGAAGACGCATTTAACGCGGGCGCACTTCATCACGGCGCCGTAGATCTTGCCGGTCTCGTCTTCCTGGCGGAGTTGGTCGAGATCCTGGTGGCTTAGGATGACGTGCAGGCCGAGCTCGCGCCCCATCGCGAGCGCCCGGCAGAGGTCGTGCGTCAAGTATTCGTGTGCTTCGTCGATGATGAGGTAGATTGGAGAGCGGCTTTTATCCGGCCGACTGAAGGCGTGGCTCACGATGTCGTTGATGACAAGCCGGCCGAAGAGCCGGACATCGTCCTCGGTCAACGGGCGGTTTATCTCAAAATTACACAGGAGAATCTTGTGATCCCTGATCACGTTGGCGAAATCCATGCAGCGTGGCTCGGTGAGCATAGCCGCGATCAATGGATCGGCTGTGAACACCTCCAGTCTGGCGAGTGAACTGGCGGTGATTTCGTCCTGCCAGCGTTCAGGCCGCGAATCGAACCATTCGAGGAATTCGTAAAGAAAAGAATGGTCGGGGTTCTGGGCCAGCACGGGCAGGACTTTCCGGCGGAGCGCCTTGCCGCGGGCACCGGAACGCAGCACTTGAACTGCGTCCAGGATTGTAAGTTCGAGAGCGCGAGCCACACCCAGGCCGACGAATAAGAAGCGGGCGAGCTGGGCGGTTGCGTCGAAGGATGCCTGCCCCCAGGCAGCGCGGATGCCCTCACGGACGGTCTTTGTCTGCGCCGTGACGGATGCGCCGTTCGGCAGGAGCGGGTTGTAGCCCACAAGCCGGTCGCGCGGGTCCCACCAGATGAGCCGTTTCGTGTGGCCGTTCATCATCGCCCAGTCGCAGGCCATCCTGGCAAGCGACCCTTTTGGGTTTACCAAAATCACGGTTGCGTTGCGCATCGAACAAAGGCTCTGGAACAGCCAGAGGAGCAGGCGCGACTTCCCTTCCCCCGGCGGGCCGAGGATATGCATGTTGCGCTCGTCGAGCCACCGCAAGCCGAGGAATATCTTTTCGTCGGTGGTGGTGTCCGCGCCCATGAAAATCGAGTTGTTTTTTGTGATGCGGGGAGTCATCGGCCGCCTCCGTGGTGCGCGTAGGCCGCGCTCATGCTGCGGTTAAAGCGTTTTTCCATTGCCATCGTCATCTCCTTCCTCGATTTCGCGCAGGAGTTCCTGCTCTACCGCGTCCCGTTCGTCATCGTCCTCAAAAGGCATTTGAGCCAACCGGTCGCGGATCTGCAGCCTGGTTTCCACCTTGTCGAGCTTGAGCGCCACCCGGTCGCCGATTACCACCTGCTGCCGGCGGACCTTGATCGCGCGGACTTCGTCGGGGGTAAACTTTTTCCTGGGTGCCAAGGCCTGCGGGATCGGCGGCTTCTCGGCGCCAAGGCGCTTGTCGAGCGCGATCCGTTCCGCCAGGAACAATGCCTCCAGTCGTCCGATAAACCGCTCCACGACGGCTGGATTATGGCGGCGCAGGTAGCGCACCAGGTCGTGCTGTTCCAACAATTCGCGGGCTTCCTTACGGATCTCGGCCTGGTTCTGGATAAGGTCGTCATAGTGGGCGTGAGCGAAGCGATCACGGTACATGGGGTCTTCCCAATTGCGGAACAACTCAGCACGGATCACGAGCGCTTGGATCTGCGTGGCGAACTTCTGAGCGACGCGGGCGGATTCGTGCTCCGCTTCGCTGCGCAGCTTCCGCTGCAGCCCGCTCTCCGCAACCCCCGGCGTGCCCTCTGGCAGCACCGTGACTTCGACCGAGAGTGAACCTGACCAGTAGCCGCAGGGTGGTACCAGAGCAATGGTGGGACGCCCAGGCTGAGCATCAAACCGGATCGTATACCGGTGCAGGTAGCGGTCGGACTCCACCACTTGGAACCGGTGCCCGCCATTCACACACAGCCAATTCCAGCTATGCGTGAAGTTGCCAACACCGTTCGTGGTATAGAAGGCGTCTCCAAGCCTGCCGTCCGGGACGCGAAGAATGCCAGTGATAGTCGCTTGGCAAACGGCGCCGGCGTGGGGCGGTGGCGGAAAGAAAACCTCGCGGCCGGTGGGCGCTATCTCGGCCCTGCTCCGCAAGGGGTCAAGGACGGTAGCGTGGAAGTCAACCGCCGGCGCGGGAGCGGTGGCGGCTGTGGTTTCGGCCGGGGCGAATATCCCCACGAGCACGAAAAGCAGAATAAAGGCTAGGACGGCCAAGATGATGAGAATCACTGCCGCCTCCATACGCTTGCCAGTGGGCCAGCAAGGTCATTATGGCGTCTTTCCTGTTTCGACGCGGAGATCAGCGCGAGAGATGCTTGCGCATGCTGAAGATCAGCCGAAAGGCGCTCCAGTTGTTCAGGCGTTGCGGCCAATCCGGCCCGCTTAATGCAAGCGAAAATGCATGAGCAGATGCCAAGGTTTTCATCCTGGGCACCGACTTGACAGCCCGGTTCTTGGGGTTTAAGGTTCAAAAGCCCTAGTGGGCTTTTTTTGTTGGACGGTTTGCGGCCGGCGCCTACACGTGCGCTGGTCGCGGGGACGCGAAAGATGCTGATGGAGTTTTTCATCGACTGACATCCTCTGTCGGCATCCCGCGCGTCCTATTGGACGCGTGCAGGCCGGGTTACTGTGTTGGGAGACACAAGCCCGGCTTCTTCTTTTTCTACGGGGGATGCCAGAAAACAAAAGCGGGATCTCACGACCCCGCACGGTTTCGATTAAGATGTCTGTCGATTCGAATGGAAGGTTTGAAAAACGCTTCCTCAAATCATTACCCGAGTATCCTGCGAACTGATTGCTGCACACATGCCGCAGCTTTTCTGCGAATGCGACCGACATCAATTCCTGCTTTCGCCCAGTAAAGCGTTTGGGAGATGGGCTGAACGTATAATACCACTTCTGCAAGACTGGTGCAAAGGGGTGGCCACGTGGAAGCGGAGAGCCGCTAGTCTCCCAACCGGCGGCTCCCCAAGCAGGAATTGATGTCCTAGTTGGGAAACTTCCTAGCACACGTTTTAGCGATAAGCATCGAAAGGCTCCTTATAGGGTTTCAATTCTCCGACCAGAGGTACCTCCTTTTTTGCAAGGACCTCCTCGCTTTCAAGTGTAGCGCGCTCACAGTGTACTTGTGTAAATAACCAGGCTTCAGGCAGCCTGATCCGTCAAGGACCGCTTTTCCTGGCTCCCTTGTTATCGGTAATTCTCACCCTTCGGGATCTCCTTTTTAGGGTGCCCGCCGATAGCTTTGCGTTACTGCACGGTTGTGCAGTAACGCAGTTTTCATCGCATCCCCCTGCGCGGTTGTTATAACCGCCGCTCCACTTCCCCGCTTCGCTACCGCTTACCGGTAGTCTTACGCCACCCCGCCCGGAGCGCGTCAGCGCGGAGCCGAAGCCTGGCCGGTAGGCCATGGCTGAGGGGCGATAGCGCCGGCTGCCCCCTGGTTGCACGTCCGGCCCGATAGGGACGGCGAGCCGAAGCGGTAGCGAAGTCGCAATAGCGAAAACAGGGGGCAGCCGGCGGTAAGCCGGCGGGGTGGCGCGCTCGTTACCTGCTTGATAAAGCAGTAGGTTACGGCCAGTTGGCCGCACCGGTAGGTGTAGAAACGAGTTCTACACAGTTTCCTACACCAATTTCTACGGGCGGTAGCCGCGCCGTTTTAGGCGAAAAGGGCAGGGGTCTCCCCTGCCCCGCCCTGCGTGGCGCTGAATTCCTCGAATGACAGCAGGGGAATTTTTTCGGCGATAGCCGAACGTGCATCGCGCTCGGCTATCTCCCGGATGGTTTGAAGTGGGAGGTTTTTGGACCACGCCTCATTCCGCCGCTGGCTCACCCGCCCCGCGATCAGCTCCTCCAGGTCGGCGGGTTTGACGTGGGCGGCGATGTGCCGCTCGATCTCGGCCGCCCGATAGGTGCGATACGCCTCTTCCAGTTGAACGCGCCGATGGCGCGCCTCGGTGTCGGCGTCGCGGGCGGCATCGCGTTCCTTCCGGCGCCGGCTGGTCTCGAATGTTTCCGGCGGCTGGATCTTTTCGATGATGAGGTGGATATAAAAACCGGGCGGGTTCTTGATCTGGCCCGGCTGGGACTGGATGAGGTGGTCGCCCCATTCGAGCTGGTCAAGGACGAATTCGGGATTGGCACCGGCGAGAAGGGTGATCGCCCGCCGGGCGCTGATGCCGCGCCGGATCATTTGGGCAAGCACGGGATCTCCTCCGGGTTCCGCTGTTGGTGTTTCGGCCGGCGCCGCGAAACGCAAATGCTGTTGCCGCGGGCTAGGACTCCGGCGCGCTGGAATCGGCGGGGGGGTCTCCCCTTCTTCCCCGGCCAGATCCGGGGAGGTTTCAATCACGCGTCCGGACCGTGTGAACGCCTGGTATTCCGCTTTTGCTTTCGGACCCGGCGTGTAGTACATGATCCAGTCGGGCTTATTCTCCGCGTCCGTGGTCGGCTGGTACTGCACGCCCGTAATGTAGCCGAACTTTTTGTGTTCGCGGTGGATCGCGCTCATCTGGTTCTGGACGGGATGCCGCTCGAAATAACGGCACTGGGCCGAGTAGGTGCAGTACTCGGAGTAGCGGAGGCTGGCCGTGGGGTGTTTGAACTTCAGCGCGGCGAATATTTTCCGGCTGAGGATCTCGTAGAACCGTTGGGCGGCCGGCGGCAATTGCCGCAGGTAATCGTAGTCGAGCGGGCGGATCGGGGCGTTGTTCAAAACCTCATGGTACGGCTTGTTGAGGATGAGATAAACGGCGTCGGCTTTGTTGCCGTCCGGCATCCGCTCGCCGGTGAAAGCGACGGAATATCGCGTGAACCCGGTTTCGAGCCGGCGCTCCCGCTTGTCGTTCCCTTTGTACGTAAGCTTCGCCGTGATAAAGGCGCTCGCATTTTGAAGGAGCGCTTTCCGCACGGTTGCGGTGTCGCTGCCGAGCCCGAGCTCCTGGGCCAATTCGCGGAGGCTGCCGAGCCGTATGATGCCGGGGAGCGGCCGGCCGGCCTCGTCAAGGCGTCGGTTGATGACGATGGTATCCAGTTTGTAGGCAAGCGCGCGCGGTTCGCCATAATCTCTGCTCGGGGAAACTTTCCAGAGCAGCTCAACCTTCCCCTGCTGGTTTTTTTGGATGATGTGGATATTGATCGTTCCCTTCTTCGCCAGGTTGTGGATGGGAAGTTTGGAAAGGACCGTTTCCGTGCGGATGATATTTAACGGCGCCAGTTCTTGGAACTGTTCTTCGATCTGCGCCGGTGTGGCTTGCGTGCTTTCTTCCATGTGAATGGGTCGCAACAACAACACTCGTTATTGTTGTTGTCTGATACTCTAATAGTCTATACAAAGTCTATGCGCTTGGAAAGCCCTATTTATCAACATTTTCCGGCTTTTTCGTACGGTCAAATCGTGCGCCGAGTACGTCCAAACCGTGCAGTCCGTACCGTCAAGTCGTGCGCTCCGTACGGTCAAATCGTGCGCCGAGTACGTCCAAACCGTGCACCTATAGCTGCGGGGTGAAGGCCAAAACCGCCCAGTTTTAGAATCAACAACATAGAAAATACGGGACTTGCCGGTTTCCTGGGTTCCGTATCGTCAAACCGTGCGGGGTAGGCTCAAATCGTGCGCCGGATGGGTGAATTCACCGCCCCACCCCCTTAGCGGTACGTCTCTTCCCGCCGCAACCCGCAGTAGAAGAGCCATACCTCCTGGCCGAAAACGTCGTATCGGAAGCGCCAGCGTCCCATGGTGAGCCGGAACTGGCCTTCCCCGGCCGCTACGCCTTCGAGCTTCTTGATGTGATGCTCACGGCTCACGTTGTACGGGTCGGCGGCAAGGATCTCGCTTACGCTGGCTTGGAGCGACGGAAGGTCGCGGTGGGCGCGGAGCAGTTTCTTGAGCAGCCGCTCGTAGTGCGGTGTGCCGATGACGGAGAACGAAGGCTTCATGCCGTGCGGCGGATTTTTTTATGGGCCGTTATCTCGGAGAGAAATTCAGCGATCGGGCGGCCTTTCCCGGCCAGGCGCTCGGCGTTGCTCTTCCGGATGTGCTCGCGGACCTTCGGGTCGCGGACTTCGAGATAATCCTCCAGCTCCTCGGCGCCCATAATGCCGATGATCGGGATGCCGTCTTTTTCCAAAATGAAATACTCCTTGTTGAGGCGGACGCGCTTGGCAACCTGGCCGAGGTTCACGCGCGCTTTGGTGATGGGGAGGTGATGGATCACGGGTGTGGTGTTATTTTTCAAGGGCGACCTTTCTCCTTGACCTGCTTTGATTAGCATTAATCAAAGTATAGCGGTTCCTTGAAGGCCGTCAAGGGGGGATTTTGCGGCACCAGGAGCGCGGCGGAGGTAAATTTCTGTGTATGTAGTATGCACACACTAAGTACTATACACACACTACACAGTGTCATTTGCTTCCTCGCATCGCCCGGATATCGCCGGGGAGCATGGATTTGCAAAAACACTGAAGGCCAAAAAACGCCCATTTCCGGCCGGCTGTTATTCAAGTGGTACGTTCCCCTATCTCGGGGCATGATCGCCTTTCTCCGTCCGTTTTTTAAAGAATGCGGCGGGGTCCCGGTTCCCTCCCCTACTCTACTCATCGATTTCGACGACCGGAAGGGGTTCTTCGACCTCGCGGAGGGCTTCTTCAAGCTCGGCGAGATTGCTTCTCAGGGTCGCGGCAAGCCTCCGGAGCTCGCCGACGACGGTGTCGGCTCCAATCAGGGTGTGTGTAGTGTATGTATAATCCGTAGTATCCATAGTCTAGGAAGCATCTAAATTACGTTTGTCGCGGGTGCGGCCATCGACTTTCACGGCGGCGTCGTAGGCGGCGAGCAGTTCCGGACCGGTTTTTGCGGCGCGGAGCACCGTTTTCATGACCAGGCTGTCGTTGATCCTCTTCCGTTGCGATGCGAGCCAGGCACTCAGCTCGTGGATGAGCTTTTGGTCCTGCTCGTGGAGGTAGAACTGGATCGCTTTGCCGCGGATGGGCGCGGGTACCGCGGTGCGCGGGTGCTCGATCCTCGGTTTGGCCTTCTGCCGCGGCTGCGCGGCGCGATGTGACGGAGCCCGCTCCGCGCGATGAACTGCGGGCGGCGCAGTGGGCCGCAGCGGCGCCGGCGCTTTCTGCCTTAACACCTTCAACAGGTCGGCGGTTTTGTTTGGTTTGGCCATTGTCTCAGTAGTCTATGGAGTGTCCATAGTATATGTACACTATACATCAATCAGAAAGCGACATCAAGGAAACCGCGAGTTGCAGAACTTCTTCACGGGCGGTCGCGTCGAGCGCCGCCCATCCCTGGCCGATCGCGTGTTGATAGCACTCCCGGTAGCTTAGGTGGATCGGGATAACCGCGGCGCCGATCTGTTTCGCGCTCTCGTCCACCAGGCGGCCGAGGATCGTGTTCTTCTTGACCTTATTGAAGAGCACGCGGACGGCGGCCTGCGGTCCCTTGGACTGCACGAACCGGACGGCCTCTTCGGCTTCCCAGACATCTGCCGGGGCAGGGGAGGTGACGACGAGCGCAATGTCCGCCGACCGAACCGCCGCGGCGGTCGCCGGATGCTCCAAGTTCGGTGGGGTATCGAAGAGGAGAATGTCGTACGCCGTGTCCGGCTCCGCGCGTTTGCCGTCGATGAAACCGAGCGCCTTATTGCTTGTGCCCTGGGCATCCCAGTCCTGGATCGCGACGGATTTTCCGGCCTTCTTGAACGCCTCATGGAGAAGCAAGCACACAGTGCTTTTCCCGACGCCCCCTTTCTTGGCGAGTAGCGTGATCGTCATCTTTGATGCTTTACGCATAAGTATAGAGAATATCAATAGAATGTCCAGAGTACATAGCATGTGGAGTCTATGGAGTCTACATATACAACACGGTGGGAGCCGTAACCCGTTCCGTTTGACAGGGATAGCGGTTGCCGTAGGATGACGGGAGCAGTTTTAAGAGTCATCATTGGAGGAACGGAAATGGAATGGGTTGATTTCAACGACGTAAAACGGACGGTCTCGCTGCAGATGGTGCTCGACCGGTACGGATTCACATTGCGGCGAGTCGGTGTCGGCTCGCTGCGCGGCAAATGTCCGCTCCCGACGCACAGCTCGAAGGAAAAGCAAAGAGAGCTTCACCGCGACGTTTAACAAGGGGACGGGCGGTGCCTGGGCGTGCCAGTCGCAATCGTGCGTTGCGGCGCGGGGCGGGCGCCGCGGCGGGAACGCGCTCGATTTCGTCGCGGTGATGGAGGGCTGCTCGGTGCGCGAGGCCGCGCTCAAGCTGCAGCAGTGGTTTTCCGTGCCGGCGTCCAATCCTAAACCGTCGCCGGCAGGGCAGGAACCTCCGGCAGCGGCCGTGCAGGAACCCAAAAAGCAACTGGTTTCAAAAGAAAGCAGGGAAGGGGAGAGCGATGGTCCAAACAAACCCTTGGGCTTCACGCTCAAAGGCATCGACCCTGGCCACCCGTACCTTACAACTCGCGGCATTTCGCGCGAGACGGCGGAGGCCTTCGGCGTCGGGTTCTTTCCGGGCAAGGGTTCGATGGCTGGCCGGTGCGTGATCCCAATCGCGGACCGGGGCGGGGAACTGGTGGCCTACGCCGGCCGTTCGATCGACAACGCGGAGCCGCGTTACAAATTTCCGGCGGGCTTCCGGAAGTCGCGCGAGCTCTTTAACCTGCACCGCGTGAAAGGGGAACTGCGCGTGGTCGTCGTCGAGGGGTTCTTCGACTGCATGAAGGTGAGCCAGGCCGGGTATCCGTGCGTGGCGCTCATGGGATCCGCCCTGTCGGGGATCCAAGAGGATTTGATCGCGGAGCATTTCGCGGAAGTGGTGCTGATGCTCGACGGCGACGAAGCCGGGCGCCGTGCGACGGATGACATCAGTGATCGGCTTCAGAGCGTCGTCTTTCGGGTCGCAACCGTAGAACTCGGCGGCGGCGTACAACCCGACCAGCT
>OCTA010004719.1_pt1 | contig 11927 bp, 9 predicted proteins | sample 1538991 | NCBI WGS metagenome assembly OCTA01 (sample SAMEA3539302, study PRJEB22396) | soil metagenome | biome: tundra; feature: field; material: soil | place: USA | collected 2010-05 | depth 0.15 m | reverse complement strand
CCAGGCCGGGTGCGTCCGTCGGGACCACGAACAGGCTCAGCCGCCCGTGCCCGGTCGCTCCGCTGTCTTTCGCTCCCTCCCCGGTCGCCGCGTCCACCCCGGTCCGGGCCACGACCAGAATCGCCTCAGCCTCGTTGACGCCGGAAATGTAGTACTTCGTGCCGCGCAGCACCCAGCCGTTGCCGTCACGGGCGTTGCCGTCACGGGTGGCCGTGGTGGACAGCTTGTGGGTGTTGGAGCCCGCGTCCGGCTCGGTGATCGCAAAGACCATCTTGCTGGTTCCCGCCGCGATCCCGGGCAGCCAGCGCTGCTTGCACTCCGGGCTGCCATAGCGCGCGAGGACCTCGGCCGACACCCCGCTGGACACCAGCAGCAGGGTGAGCGGGCAGCCCTGCGCGGCGGTTTCCTCGCAGACGATGGCCAGTTCAGCCAGGCCACCGCCGCCGCCGCCGTATTCCTCGGGCAGGTTGACCCCGATGAAGCCGGCCTCGCCGAGGGCCTGCCACAGTTCCGTGCACGGCTCCCGCGCCTGCGCCCGGGCCGCGTAGTAGGCGCCACCGAAGCGCCCGGCAATCTCCGCGACGGTCTTCCGCAAAGCCTGATCCTCAACGGTCTCCGCGAAGTCCATGTCATCTCCACATGACTGAGCGCTCCACAGCAACTAACCACATTAGTGATCGGAAATTCACTAGCGACAACTCTAGGAGTTCGGATCCTCTGATCAAAACACAGCATCAGCCTGTGCCGGAAGGGGAAGACGGAAACCTTGACTAGGTCCCAGGCTGTGGTTCATCATTCACAAACGCGAGGAGCTTGCACTGCCGCGAGCGAGGGAGAGCCCGCCGTGCCGATCGATGTCACGAGCCTCTACGACCGACGTTCGGACAGCCGCTGGGACCGGGTCTGTGTCGGGGACATCCTGGAGCGGGTGACCTGGAGCCGCCCGGATCAGGTCGCGATCGTCGGCTGGGCTGGGGCGTTCGCCGAACCAGAGTGTGAGCGCCTGACCTACCGGCAGGCCAACGACGTCGTCAACCGCTTCGCCAACGGCCTGCTGGCGCGGGGCCTGAAGCGCGGCGACCGGGTCCTGCTGGTCTGTGAGAACTCCGTCGAGGCGTACCTGGCCAAGCTGGCCACGGCCAAGGCTGGCCTGGTAGCCGTCCCGGTCAACCCCTCCCTCGCCCCGGACGTGCTCGGGCACCTGGTCGCGCTGGCCGAGCCCAGCTTGGTCGTGGTTGACGCCGAGTTGTGGCCACAGGCTGGGGACGCACTCACCGCGGCGGGCCTGCGGGCTGATGTGAGCATCCCGATCGGCGGCGACGTGATCAGCGGCGGTGTGTCGTTCGGAGAGTTCATCGCCGGCCAGCCGGCGACGGAACCGGACACGGTGGTGCATGGGGATGACATCTGGGAGATCCTCTTCACCTCGGGCACCACGGCGTTGCCCAAGGGAGTGATGCTGTCCCACTCCTACGCGCACATGGGCGCCTATGCCTTCGCGCTGTCGCTCACCCGCGGCCTCCGCGTCGAGGCCGACCTGCGGCTGTGCTCGTTTCTGCCGGTCATCTACCACGTCGCGGATCAGGTGCTGTCCCTGCCTGCCTTCCTGGCCGGCGGCTCGCTGGTGATCGGCCGCAAGCCAGTGCCGCAGGAAATGGCCGCCGCGGTCACCAGGGAGAAGGTCACGGCCCTGTGGGGCGGCTCCCCGCAACTGGTCAAGGCGTTCGCCGGAGCGGTGGCCGCCGATCCTGGGCGGGCTCCGAATTCCGGGGTGGCTCCGAATTCCGGGGTAGACGCCAGTTCGCTGGGGGTTCTCGTGTACGGGTGGGGCGCGGTCGAGCCAGCTGTGCTGGCCAGCCTCAAGCAGCGCTGCGCCGAGGACTTCCTGCTGGTCGGCATCTTCGGCCAGACCGAGGCCATCTCCTGCCACCGGTTCTGGCCGGACGTGTGGCCGGACAAGTACCTGGCCACCGCCCCGAAAGTGAACTATGTGGGCATCCCGAATCCGCTGCTCGCCTCCACCGTGATGGACACCGAGGGCCAGGACCTGCTGCACGAGCCTGGTGTCCCGGGCGAGGCTGTCTACCGGTCGCCCGCGGTCGCGTCCGGATACTACAAGGACCAGGCGGCGACCGAGCAGGCCTTCAGGCACGGCTGGTTCCACTCCGGCGACAGCTGCGTGGTTGACGACGACGGCCTTCGGATCATGGTCGACCGCTATAAGGACATCATCAAGTCCGGCGGGGAGAACGTGTCCAGCCTGCGCGTCGAGGCGGTGCTGCACCAGCACCCGGATGTGGCCAAGTCCGCGGTGGTCGGGCTGCCGCATGACCGGTGGGGCGAGGCGGTCACCGCGATCGTGGTCTGCGAGCCGGGGCGCCAGCCCGACGCGGCCGAGCTGATCACGTTCTGCCGGGAACGGCTCGCGGGATTCGAGTCGCCGAAGGCGATCCTGTTCGCCGACGCGCTGCCGGAGACCGTCGGCGGCAAAGTGCTCAAGTACAAGCTGCGCCAGCAGCTAGCCGGCCACTACGCCGACGTCTAGCCGGTCACCGTCACCCCCGGGCCGGAGATCTTCAGGTTCGAGTTGATGGCGGTGATGTTCGCGTACTGCGACACCGTCGCGGTCGTATCGAAGTGGACATCGCGAAGGGTCAGCCCGAGCGGGAAGTCCGCGCTGTAGCCCTTGAGCACGGACTGCGCGCCCGCCACCGAGTGGGTCGCCGTCGCCCCGTCGATCTCGATGCCCGCGAAGTTCGGCGCGCTCGTCCCGGTGGGCGGGTCGTAGAACGGGTCGATGTCGATGGGGTACCGCAGGAAACGCATGGTGGTGTCCAGGTACTTCACGTCGGTGACCGTGCCGCCTGCTCCTTCGTAGCTCTTGACCCGGATGCCGGCCGCGATGCTGCTCTCCGTGCCGCTGCTGTCCTTACCGTTGATGGTGTTGTGGTCGACCAGGATCGACTCGAGGCCGTAGGTCGTCTCGCTGCCGATCGAGATGCCGTGCGTGCCGTAGCACTGGTTGCCGCTGACCGTGATGTGCGCGTCGGTGGCGTTGTTGGTCTGCATGGCCACGCAGTCGTCGCCGTCCTGGATAACGGAGTCGTGGATGGTGCCGTAGGCCGACGAGTCGAAGTCGATGCCGTCGGTGTTGAGCGTGTTGTCCGGGGTCTTGACGGTCAGGCCCCAGACGACCAGGCCGCCGCCGTTCTTGTAGTACAGGTGCTCTTTCGGCGAGTTGACCAGTGTCAGGTCGTAGATCGTCAGGTTGTTCGCGCCGCTGGCCTGGATGAGCCGCGGGTTGACCTGCTTGAGCCCCCCGGCCGTGGCGGTGGCCGCCACCTGCCACCAGGTGGTCGAGGTGCCCAGGATGGGCAGGCCGCCGCGGCCGTCGATGGTGCCCTGGCTGCCCCGGCCGGGTCCGCCGCGTCTGCCTCCCTCACCCGCGATGCCCGAGTTCACACCGGTGACCGTGATCAAGGCATTGCAGCCGCTGCTGGAGGTCGAGATGGAGCCGCAGGCCGGGTCGCCGGCGATCTGGTAGTCGGACGCCTGGCGGGACGCGTACAGGGTTACCCCGGCGCCGATGACGAGGTACTCCTCGCTGCCGATGGTGAGGGGGGCGGACAGGAAGCCGGTGTCCGCGCCGTCCGCGGCCAGCAGAACGGCCTGGCCGGTCCCGGCGCAGGTGTTGAGCGCCGCCTGGATCCGGGCGGTGTCCGGCGCGTCGGCTTCCAGCGCGGCGCTGAACAGCTGGTTGGCCGGGCTGGGCCGGGCCGAGGTCACGGTCGCGCAGGTGCCGGGCACCGACGGCTGGGTGACCGGCCGTGTGTCGCCGATCGCTGACGACTGGCGCTGGGCCTCGGCCGCCACGGTGCTGCCGGCGCCCGTGCTTCCAGTCGCCGGCGCGACCGGATTCCAGCCGTCGGTCCCGGCCAGATAGGTCCCGGCCGTGTAGGACGGCGCCTGCGTGTCAGTGAGCTGCGGGCGGCTGGCGTTGCCGGGATTCGCGCCGTAGCCGGTGTTGTCGTACTCGCCATAGCGGCCGGGAGCAAACGTCGCCCCGGAGATGCCGAGGTACGGGTCCGTGGCGTTTATCTGCGCCGGGAGGTTCGTGTCGCGGATCACCAGCTGCGGGACCGCGCCCGTGAAGGGGACCCAGGCCCGGCCGAGGTAGATGTCGTTGGGGGCAAGCGTGCTGGTCACCGTCGAGCCGGTGATCAGGATGCCGTACTGCGAGGTGCCGTACGTCGCTGGCGCCGTCAGGTAGGCCTTCTGGTAAATGCCGTCGTTGAGCGCGACGATGTGGGACCGGTCGACGACCAGGGTGCCGTCGCCGAAGGTGTAGTCGACGTCGCCTTCGATGGTCGAGTCGTAGACGTACTGGCGCAGCGTCGTGGTCGCGGACGAATCCCAGGTCAGGAGCGTGTCCTGATGGCTGTAGAAGATGTCGTGGGAGTAGACCTGCCGGTCCCCTTCCATGGCGATGGCCACCGCCTGCGTGCCGGTCACGGTGGGGAAGTTCCTCTTGTCGAACGAGTTGCTGAAGGTGATGTACTCAGCGGTGAAGTTGCTGGCCTTCACGTGGACGGTGGCCGAGCCCTCGGTGCCGTAGGTGCCCCCAGCGGGGGTCGCCTCGCCGTTGTAGCGCGCCGAGTCGATCACCACGTTCGCGGGGTTGCCTGTGGCGCCCAGCAGGGTCAGGTGGAGCTTGGTCGCCGGGATGGTCACGGCCTCCTCGTAGGTTCCCGGCCCGATCTGGATCGTGTAGGCCGTCGAGGAGTTGCTGGGGACCGCGTTGACCGCGGCCTGAACGCTGGTGTACTCCCCGCCGCTCTTGGCGACCGTCAGCGTGACGGTGGCGGCCGAGGCGTGCCCGGCGGCCAGGGAGAGCGCCGGGACGATGAGTGCGAGCACGCCGAGGAGCGCGGCGACGTGGCCGGGACGCGTTGGCGGCGGTAGCGAGGAGGGCAAGGGTGCGAATCTCATGTCGACCATCCGTAGTGACGGTTACCGACAACCGGACGGCGTGCCCGTCACCCTCTGCCGCGCACGCATCGCTGACCCACGCTCGCCAGGCGAACCCGGGCCACCCACAGATGATCGCCGATCCGGCGGAGCCGGGCAATGCCGCCGGCCCGCAATGCCGCGCCCGCTCGGCCCGGCCTACCGGACTTTCAGCCGTGCTCGGCGCGGGACCTGGCCAAACTTTCCCGAATGGAAGTCGTTGAAGGCCTGTGAAATCTCCGCGCGAGTATTCATGACGAACGGGCCGCCGACGGAGACCGGGTCGCCGATCGGCTGGCCGGCGAACAGGATGAGGGTGGCGACCTCGTCTCCGGCCGGGGCACGCGACTCCAGCGCGCTCGGTCCCGTGGCTCTTTGCTAGCGTGTCGCAGGAAGCATGCTGGACGTGATGGCGCGGCCGGGAAACCTGATGGGTGAGTGTCCGCAGATGACCACAGAGGTGGTGCCGGAACCGGGGCTGCCGGCTCAGGCTCAGGCGGTGGCCCAGCCTCAGGAGGTAGCGGCCCCATTGACGAGCGCCGCGATCTTCCTGGTGATGGTCATCCAGCCGGGAGCGGACAACTGCGCCGCGGTGCGCGATCTCTTCAGCGACCTGGCCGGGCTGCTGCGCGCGGTGGGGTTCCGCGATCTCGACGCGAAGTTGTCCTGCGTGGTGGGGATCGGATCGCAGGCGTGGGACCGGCTCGCCGGGCCGGCTCGCCCGGCCGGGCTGCACATGCTTCCAGAGATTGAGGCGGGGTCCCGGCACGCGGTGTCCACGCCCGGGGACATCCTGTTCCACATCCGCGCCGCGCGTTTCGATCTCTGTTTCGAACTGGCCACCCACATCATGACCCGCCTGAGCCGTGCCGTGTCGCCGGTGGATGAAGTGCATGGCTTCCGGTACTTCGATGACCGTGACCTCATCGGGTTCGTGGACGGGACAGAGAATCCCACCGGCCGCCGCGCCGTCGAGGCGACCATCATCGGCCCGGAGGACCCCGAGTTCGCCGGCGGCAGCTACGTGATCGTGCAGAAGTACCTGCACGACATAAGCGGCTGGAACGCGCTGCCGACCGAGGAGCAGGAACGCATCGTCGGCCGGACGAAGCTCTCCGACATCGAACTGGACGACGCGGTCAAGCCCACGTCGGCGCACAACGCGCTGACGACGATCACCGAGAACGGCGAGGAAGTCCAGATCTTTCGCGACAACATGCCCTTCGGCACGGTTAGCCGAGGTGATTTCGGCACGTACTTCATCGGCTACGCACGTTCGCCCGGCCCGATCGAGCAAATGCTGACGAACATGTTCGTCGGCCGCCCACCGGGAAATTACGACCGGCTGCTGGATTTCAGCACGGCCATGACAGGCACACTGTTCTTCGTGCCGTCAATGCCGTTGCTGGAGAGCCTGGCCGAGCCTGCGGAGGAAGATCCGGCCGCGGGCGAGGCCGGAGCCGACAGCCCCGGGGCCGGCCAAGCCGCACCGGTGGCCACACCGTCCGACGGATCACTTGGTATCGGCAGTCTCAGAGGAGTCACCCAGCATGAATAACCTCCACCGTGAGCTTGCCCCGGTCTCCAGCGCTGCCTGGTCGCAGATCGAACAGGAGGCGGTGCGCACCATCAAGCGCCACCTGGCCGGGCGGCGGGTGGTAGATGTGCATGGCCCCGCGGGTGAGGTGCTGTCCGCTGTGGGCACCGGCCACATAGCCGACATCGATGCGCCGCAGGACGGGGTGCTGGCCCGGCAGCGGCAGGTCAGGGCGCTCGTGGAGTTGCGGGTGCCGTTTACGGTGGACCGTGGCGCGATCGACGACGTCGAGCGGGGCGCCGAGGACTCCGACTGGCAGCCCGTGAAGGACGCCTCGCGGCAGATCGCCTTCGCCGAGGACCGGGCCATCTTCGAGGGGTACCCGGCAGCGGGCATCGTCGGCGTCCGGCACGAGTCGTCCAACTCGTCCATGACCCTCCCGGCCGATGTGCGCGACTATCCCACGGCGGTCGCCGAGGCGCTGGGGCACCTGCGGAGGGCGGGCGTTGATGGGCCGTATTCGGTGGTGCTGAGCGCCGACGCGTACACGGCCGTCAGCGAGACCAGCGACCACGGCTACCCCGTGGCCAGCCACATCGAACGCCTGATCAGCGGTGAGATCGTCTGGGCACCGGCCATTGACGGAGCCTTCGTGCTGACCACCCGGGGCGGTGACTTCGCTCTGCACCTCGGCCAGGACACGTCGATCGGATATCTCGCGCATGACGCCGATACGGTCCAGTTGTACCTGCAGGAGACGCTGACCTTCCTGATGCCCACCAGCGAGGCCGCCGTCGCGTTGACGCCTGCCCCGGCGTGACCGGCGCGGGCTGGTCAGCTACGGCGGTGCCGCTACCTGGGCTCGCCGTCCCGGCCCGGGTGCCCGGCAACGGCAACGGCAACCTTGAGTTGGTCGCCGCGCACCTGCTCGCGGAGGACCCCGAGGGCCGCAGGTTCGCCGCCGCGCTGCGGCGCACCATCGACATGCTGCTCGACGGGCAGCACACCGGGCGGTACCGCTGACATCATGGTGACGCTCCCGGGATCCGCCTGGACGGCGAGGATTGGGTACTCGCGGCACCCTCCGATCCTTCGGAGATGGCACCTCTTTTGCCCGCTATCTGACATTGCCACCACCGAAATAGCAGGTCAGGAACGCCGAGCCGCCCGGACCCGGCGAAAGGAAACGGGCGGCCCGGCAGAACCAGTAGATCATGACGCACAAGCGACGCCAGTGCGACGGTCCCTCCAGGGGGCTAGGCCCGATGACTGCCCATTCGGCAGGACGAATTGGTCTATCCCGGTCATCGCGATGTTCTAGAGTGGCGAGCGGCAAGCCGCGTACGCCGCCCCGCCGTTCTCCGCGCCCACGCCGCTGGGGAGCACCGCCGGTCAAGGCCCTTCGGGCCCGCGTCGTTCACCCCGGCCACGGCTAGCGACCCGGCGGAGCGTGGGATACCGCCAGGAGACGAGCATCCCGTGACCAAGGACGGCAGCAACGCCCGTAAGCAAGCGGCCCGCGAACTGGCCGAGGCCGAACAGATCCCCTACACCGAAGCCCTGCGGCGGATCGATCGGCTCGCCGCACCGACCGGCGATGAGATCATCGTCACGGCCGGCGCAGGCAAGGTGACCCGGGCCCGGATTACCTTGCCGGTCGCGACCCTCACCACGGACGTCGTTCTCATCGGCCATACCGCTCCCGTCGACTCCGTGACGTTCCATCCGGACGGACGCACCCTCGTCAGTGGCGGAGACGTCACGGCCCGCCTGTGGGACCTGGCTACCAGGCAAACCACCGCCGTCCTGGCCGACGAAACCCCCGTGATGTCGATGGCCCTCAGCCCGGACGGACACACCCTGGCCACGGCCGACTCGAACGGAACCGTGTCGCTGTGGACCATCGCCACCGGGCGGATCACCGCCCTCACCGGATCCGCCGGCCGTGTCCAGTCGGTGGCGTTCAGCCCGGACGGCCGCACGCTGGCCAGCAGTGAGGCGCAGCCGCAGCCGCGGCAACCCGGCCAGGTTCGCCCAAAATGGCGGACCACCACCACCATTCGGCTGTGGGATCTGGGCACCAGGCAGCCCACCACGCTGTCGTCCCAGCCTGACAGCTACGGCCATGCGGTGGCGTTCCATCCCGGCGGCCACATCCTCGCCAGCACCGGGGGTCTGGACGGCACGGCGCAGCTGCTGGACCTGGTCACCGGCCAGGTCACCACGCTCACCGGCCACACCTCCGGCATCGAGGCGGTGGCGTTCAGCCCGGACGGCCGTACCCTGGCCACTGGCAGCACGGACGCCACCGTGCGGCTGTGGGACCTCGCCACCGGGCAGACCACCACCACCCTGACCCCCCACGGCGGCTACGTAGTCTCGGTGGCGTTCAGCCCCGATGGCCGCGTCCTGGCCAGCGCCAGCCTCGACGCCACCGTGCGGCTGTGGGACCCGGCGACCGGGCAGGCCACCGCGACGCTCTTCGGCCATGCCGATTTCGTCACCTCCATGGCGTTCAGCCCCGACAGCCGCACCCTGGCCAGCGGCAGCCGGGACAAGACAGTGCGACTGTGGACCCTGGACTAAATCTTGCCCTGATTCGCTCGCGTTTCCGGCCGTGCGGGCCGGGTTCAAGGTAGCGCGCATCGCGGGCGACGATGGATTGCTACCGCCTGTCGGCGATGCGTCCACAGACCGGCCACCGGCGCTATCCGCGACTGGATGAACGCCCGGTGTGCTGTGTTTTCAGGCCCGGTGTCCCCGCACCTCGCCGCGGCCTGCCCGCCGACCTGGTCTGGGGCGAGGGCGACGGGCAGATCCTGATGCATCCCGACGAGGCCATCACCGCGATCTTCGACCGGTTCGCCGTCTGCGGCTCGGTGCGCGGCACCTGGCTGTGGCTGCGTGACTTGTGGGGAGCTGTGCAAGGACACGGTGGCCGTCTTCTTGACCGTGCGCCGCTCGGACCGCAAGAACGCCTCGTGCAGCTGCGCCGGGGAGGGCAGCGGCGCGGCACCGGGATGCCGGCGGCCCAGCGGGCCAGCCGCGCCTGGCCGGTCTCCGAGTGCACGGCGCGGTGGTAGCCGACGGCGACCCAGGCGCTGAACAGCCGGTCAGCTCCGTCAGGTCCGCGCGGCCGGTCAGGCGGTCATGAGCCCGAGGTATCGATGAATCCGGTCTGCAGCACGGCCGTCACGGTGAACGTTGTGCCGGCGAGCGGCCAGGGGGGCGGCTGGGGGAAGTCATTGAGCGGAAGCCGGAGCTTGACCTTGATCGGCGTGGGCCGGCTGTGGGGCGGGTTCAGTGAGAGCGACGGGCAGTGGCCGCTGCGGGGGGTCCATTTCGTCACGTCCCGTTCGCCCAGGTAACGGTAGGTCGCCGGGTCCAGGATGAATCCGGCGAATCCCACCCCGTAGTCACATGCCGAGGGGCTCTGCTGGGCCGAGTCGTCATGCGCCATGGCGATCTCCGTGCCGCGGCGCCCTGCGGCGTCCGTGACGTTCCTGATCAGCTCGACTCCTGGCAGCCGGGCTGTCACCTGGTAGAGCGCGGCCCGCAGCTGGCTGGAGATCGGGGCCTGCAGGAGCCTGTCGATGAGTTCGAAGACGACGTCCGGCGTCGAAACGGCTCCTTCCGCCATAGCCGGCCCGAACGTCACGCCCCAGTACTGCCAGCCGCGGGCGGCCGCCTGGTCGAGCGTGCCGAGCAGCGCGGCCGGCTGCGCCGGAAGCGTGGCGGGCGGCGGATATCCGTTGTGATCAAAGGAGGGATAGCCGCCATCTGCGAACCATGGGTCCGGATAGCCGGCCGGCGGGGCGGGCACACCGCTCGCGCAGAACTGCGGCGCTGGCCGGGCCGGGATCGTGGTGCTGTCTCCGCCCGCGGTGCCACCGACGCTGGGCGGGGGATCCCAGTCAACCTGGCATGACTGGGTGGCCCCAGCGGCGTTGGTCACGTCTTGCAGATACTTGACGTAGAAGATCTGCCCGGGACGGCCGTCCGCTGTGTCCTGGGCGCGGGCCACGGCGGCGGCGCGGCTGAGGAAGGCATCCAGGGATATCCGGCCGGCCGGGGGACCGGCGGGCCCGCTGCTGCTGATCCCGGCGGCGGCCAGCCCGGCGGCGAGGGCAGCGCTCAACGTCACCGCAGTAGCGGCGGCCACCGTGCGCGCCCGCAGCCGAGGCAGGCGCAGGCCCGCCATGGAAGGGCGCGGCACGCGCGGGCGCGGCGCGAAAGAACCGGCCGGGGCGGCCTGCTCGGCCACCACGACCATGAGCTCGGCCAGCAGGCGCTCCTCGAACGCGCCGAGGTGGCGATCCTCGGGCCGGCCGGCGGGACCGTCGCCGGATGCCCCGGCGGGCTGGTAGGCGTTCCTCATGTCTTGTTCTCCATTGGTAGAGGCGGATTGCCCGTGACAGAGGCGGGCTGGCCGAGAGCCTCCTGGGCGGAGCGGCGCGCGCGGTGCAGCCGTACCCGCGCCGTGCCCGGCCGTATTCCAAGAGCGGCGGCGGCCTCCTTAACGGGGAGCCCGTCGATAGCGACCAGTTCGAGGACCGCGCGTTCTTCCTCAGGCAGCCGCGTTAGTGCGAGGCAGGCAGCGCGGCCGGCGCTCTCCGCGTCGATCCGTTCCTCGAGCCTGACGATGTCATCGCCGTCGAGCAGCCGGTGGCCGGCGATCCGGCTCGCCGTCCGCAGCTCATGGGCCGCGCGACGGCGCTCCCCGGCGACGACGTTCCGCGCGATCCCGTGCAGCCAGGCCAGCTCGGTGCCCCGGCTTGGGCGGTAGGTGTGCGCGGAACCGATGACGGCGAGGAACACCTCCGCGGTGAGGTCGGCCACGGTGTTCGGGTCGGCCACCCGGCGGGCGACGAAGCGGGTCACCGTCACCACGTGGCACCGGTAGAAAGCCTCGAACGCGGCCGGATCGCGTGCGATGCGACTGAGGTCCCCACGCGCGAGCCGCTGCGCATCCAAGGCATTGCTCCTTCCGCTGTCCGCTCACTATTGCTTGGACGAAGCGGCGGCCCGCGTTACCGCCGCAGGCCGGCGGGGGTGGCCCGGGTATCCGCCTGCCGGAAGGCGCCGCGGCGCAGCATGTGGGCGACCAGCCGGCAGGCGGCAGGCGGCCGGGATGGGCGGCCAGGTACCAGTCACGGTGCAATCGCGTGCCGCGTCCCGCACTGTGCTCCGTAAATCGACATTTCCGTCTCATTCCGCCTTGACACGACACCTTTCCCGAGTGAGCGTGAGTTTCGGCTATCCGGCAAAGCGGCCGGACTGGGAGGCTGATCATGGGACGGTTGACTGCCAAACTTTTACCGGCGGCGCTGCCCGCCCTGCTCGCCGCGGCTTTCCTGGCGGCTGCCACGCCGCCCCCCGCGGC
>OCTA010004718.1_pt1 | contig 11928 bp, 10 predicted proteins | sample 1538991 | NCBI WGS metagenome assembly OCTA01 (sample SAMEA3539302, study PRJEB22396) | soil metagenome | biome: tundra; feature: field; material: soil | place: USA | collected 2010-05 | depth 0.15 m | reverse complement strand
TGGTTTATGCCGGGGCGGGGCAGTGGCCGAAGGCGGAAGAGGAGTTCAGATCCGAAACTACATTGCAGCCCGGAAATGCGGAAGCGAGTTATCGATTAGGATCGGCTTTGTTGCAGGAAGGCAAAGCGCATGAAGCGCATCTAGAGCTGGAGCGCGCAAACGGTTTGAAATCCGATATGCCGGAGACTTTGTACGCCCTTGGCAAAGCGGCTTCCGTGGACGGCGATCCTGCGGGCGCGGAAAAGGCCTGGCTCCATTTACTAGAAGTGGAGAAAGACACTCCGCTGGCGGCGCAGGCGCACTTTGGTCTTGCCGGTATTTACAGAAAGCAAGGCAAAGCCGAACGGGCGTCGGAGGAAATGACCGAATTCCGAAAGTTGCAAAAGAGTCAGTAGCTTTAGAAGGGCAGGCGAGAAAGGGCAGGTGACGGTTGAAGATCGTTCGGCTCAAAACCGCGGTCGTCGAAGGCAATTTCGATTGGACCTTCGTTCGAATCGAGACCGATGAGGGAATCCAAGGCTTGGGCGAGTGCTTCTTCGCTCCGGGTCTTACGGCCATCCTGCGCTCCCTGGAGCCGCTTCTTCTGGGCGAAGATCCGCGCGATGTGCACCGGCTGTTTCGCAAGCTGCAGTTGGCGACTTCGGGGGCGGGCTCGATAGCGGGGATCGTCTACAACGGCATCAGTGGGATTGAAGCCGCGCTCTGGGACGTCCTGGGACAGTGGCTGGATGTGCCGATTTACCGACTCCTTGGCGGAAAGTTCCGCGACCGGATTCGCGTCTACGCCGACTGCCACGGCGGTGAAGCGCTGGAGAGTCTGGACGAAGTGTTGCGTTCGCGCCAGCCCTCGTGGGTGCGGGAGACGATAAGGCACACTCCAAAGGACTATCACGGACAAACAGAAGATGCCGCGCCTGCTTCTCCGGAGGAGTATCGCAAGCGAGCGATTGCGGTGAAGGCGCAAGGGTATACGGCATTGAAGTTCGACCTCGACGTCCCGGGCACACAGGGCTCCGATCCCTACAACCGTTGTCTTACCAATTCCGCGATCGACCACATGGTGGCTCTGATAGGAGCGGTTCGCGAAGGCCTGGGTAACGAGGTGGATATTGCCGTCGATTGCCACTGGCGCTATAGCGCGAGCGACGCAGTGAAGGTGGGACGCGCGTTGGAACCGTTTCGGCTGCTCTGGCTTGAAGATCCGGTTCCGCCAGAAAGCGTGGAGGCCTTGCGCACTGTTAGTTCGCGGATCGATATCCCGATTGCCACTGGCGAAAACCTATATCTGTTCGAAGGATTCCGCGAGATCTTGCAGTCGCACGCCGTCGGGATCGCGACCCCGGATCTGCAGAAGGTAGGGGGCTTGGCGGTGGCCGGCCAAATCGCCTCGTTTGCCGATGCGCAGACTATCCCCTTAGCTCCGCACAACATCAGCAGCCCGGTCGGGACTTTGGCGAGCGCCCATTTCTGCGCGTCGATTCCAAATTTTCTGGCGCTCGAATTCCACGCTTCTGACGTTCCTTTCTGGGATGATTTGGTGGACGGCATTCCGAAGCCGATGATTCGCGGCGGTTCGATTGAATTGCCGGAGAAGCCCGGCCTTGGAATTAAATTGAACGAGGAAGTTGCCCGCAAGTTTGCCCGCAAGAACGAGCCGTTTTTCGAATGACTATGAAACTCTGGAACAGCGATGAAGAACTGTTCTCTACCATCCGGCGGGAATTGTTTACGTGCGTGGTGGGGGATGTGATGGACAAGATGGGGCTCCAGCATCAATTCCTGCCGCCGCAAATTCGTCCTTTGCGACCGGACATGGTAGTGATCGGCCGCGCCATGCCGGTGCTGGCGGTCGATGTCTTCGAGGAAAGGGTTGCGGGCACCAATAACAAGCTCATGGCGAGACCTTTCGGCTTGATGTTGGAGGCACTGGACGATCTGAAGGCGAACGAAGTCTACGTGAATACGGGTTCCTCTCCGCGCAACGCTTTGTGGGGCGAACTGATGAGCATTCGCGCCCGCAAGCTGGGAGCGGCCGGGGCCGTGTTGAACGGCTACCTGCGCGATACAAAGGCTGTTCTGAATTTGGATTTTCCCGCCTTTAGTTGGGGCTCCTACGCGCAGGACTCCGCGCCGCGCTACAAGGTGGTGGACTTTCGCATCACGGTCGAGATTGGAGCGGTTCGTGTCCGGCCGGGCGATTATCTTTATGGAGACATCGATGGGGTTTGTGTGGTGCCGGCTGAAGCCGCGCACGAAGTATTCACCGGGGCGCTTGAAAAGGCGCGCGGAGAGAAGCTAGTGAGGAAGGCGCTGGAGGAGGGCAGCAGCGCGGTGGCTGCCTTTGAAAAGCATGGAATCATGTAAGCTCAGGGGAACCGGCTAGGAAGCCAAGGCCAGTAAGCTGATATCCATATCGATGCAATCATCGATCCAATCGCATTCTCGCGGGCCGCTGGTGGTTGCAGCCAGCGTCTCCACGTTGGGCGGGCTGCTGTTCGGCTATGACAACGTCGTGATCAGCGGCGCCATTGGCTATCTAAGCCGGTTGTATCAGCTGGACGCCGCGGGAACGGGATGGGCCGCCGGATGCGCCCTGATCGGCTGCATCGCTGGCTGCGCGATGGCCGGAACAGTGGCGGATCGTCTGGGCAAGAAGAAGGGTCTCGCGCTCTGCGCCGTGTGCTTCGCGTTGTCTTCCGTCGGCATGCTCTTCGCCGCCAGTCTGCATCAGTTTGTGGTTTGGCGCTTGATTGGCGGCTTGGGGATCGGCGCGGCTTCCGTGACAGCTCCCAACTACATTGCCGAGATCGCCCCGACGCGCGTGCGGGGCCGCTGCGTGACTCTCTACCAATTGGGCATCGTCGTAGGAATTCTCGCCGCGGTCTTCGTCAACATGCTCATTCAGCGAATGGGCGACGAAGCCTGGAACACATCGATCGGTTGGCGATGGATGTTTTTCGCCGGAATCCTACCCGCGCTGCTGTTCGGCGGCATGATTCTGCCCGCCGTGGAAAGCCCGCGCTGGCTGATGAAGATGGGGTATCGCCAGCAAGCCGTCCGCGTCCTTACCGAGATTAACGGCCCTGACATGGCGGTCTACCAAGCCGCTGAAATCGAAAGCTCGCTGGCAGCCGAAGAAGGCCACATCGCGGAGCTATTCACTACGTTTCGCCGCCCCCTGCTTTTAGGAATCATGCTTGCGGGATTACAGCAGATCAGCGGAATCACGCCGCTGTTCTCGTTCTTGCCAGAGATCTTCCGCTCCGCTGGAACCGCGTCGAGCGACGCATTTTTTCAATCGGTATTGGTCAGCCTGATCAATTTGTCGTTCACTCTGGCCGCTCTCTGGCTGGTGGACCGGGCGGGCAGAAAAACACTCATTCTCGCCGGAACCACTGTCCAGTTTATTTCGCTGGCCATGGTTGGCTACTTTTATCACGTCCATGGGAGCGGCTTGGCGGTGCTGATCTTTGTGATGAGCTTCGTTGCCGGCCATGCTTTCGGCAACGGCGTAGCGTGCTGGGTTATCATCTCGGAGATTTATCCCAATAAGGTGCGCGGGCGCGGCATGTCTATCGCTACCACCGCGCTTTGGCTGGTGGGTTATTTGGGCAACCAACTGTTTCCAACTATGCAGAGAAACTTGGGATTGGACGGCACATTTTGGTGCTTCAGCGCCGGTGCGCTGCTGACTATTCTGCTGGTCGGCGGGCTGGTTCCAGAAACGAAGGGACGTTCACTCGAAGAGATCACTAAGTTCTGGACCGCGCAGCGCAAGTAGCAACTGCGCGGTGTGAGGCAGAGTGGGAATCAAGTTTGACTTTAGTAGAGGGCCTCGGCCTATGGTTCTACTCTTGTGCCAATGCTTGTGATGGTACGGACCACGCCCGGGCCGTTTTCAGTAACGGCGCCGTCGTAAGGAGAAACCACTAGCATGTAAAAAGTTCTGCCGCCGTTCGCCAGCACAAGCCCGACGTAAACAAAGTTCTGCGTTACGCCGTTGTGCGAACTACTGATATAGGCCGTACCAGTACAGTCATGGTTGAGTTTGTAGTTTCCAGTAACTGGGACGAAGGTTGGGGCGTTATTTGCATCCTCCGTGATAACATAACCGCCTGCAACAAGCTGTTCCAATCCCGAGATGTTACCTTTCCCATCAAACTCAAGCATCTGGATCCCCAGGAATGGTGTGCTGGGCCCGGAAGTCTGGGTTCCCGGAGCAGTGCCTTGGCCGTACGCTCCCTGAATCAGGGTTGCGTAATGACCCTTTAACATGGCGCTGGAGCAGAATGGGGCTTCTGCAGCCGCGTTCGAGGCGAACAATCCAGTTGAAACTGCGAGTGCCGCAGCGATGCTTAACGTTCTAGTGAGAGAGTTGATTTGCATGTGATTTTACTTAGTCTGCGGACCACTCTAGCAGGGTTTTATCTGAGGCTACTAGCATTTCCGGTTCCGGTACTAACAACTAAAGGCACTTTTCGCAGGGGCACGGTTCAGGCTTGCAAGTATGATGCAGGTTTGGGTTTGGACAATTAAGTTATGACCAGCAGAGAGCGCGTGATCTTGGCATTGGCGCACAAGGAGCCGGATCGCTTGCCCGTGGATTTCGGAAGCACGGCGGTTTCCGGTATGCACGTCAGCAGCATCGCCGCGCTGCGCGACTATTTCGGCCTTGAGAAAAGGCTTGTAAAGTGTCACGAGCCATTCCAGATGCTGGGGATTCTAGATGAGGACTTGAAGCAGGTATTAGGGCTGGATGTGGAGGGCGTTTTTCCGTCCACCACTATGTTTGGATTTCGCAATGCGGGCTGGAAACCCTGGCGCATGCCGGACGGCCTGGAAGTACTGGTCTCGACCGAGTTCAACGTGACCACGGACGCTGGGGGCGATGTTTTGATTTATCCGGAGGGAGACGTGACCGCGCCTCCAAGCGGCCGGATGCCAGCGGGCGGCTACTTCTTCGACGCGATTGTGCGCCAGGAGCCGATTGAGGAAGAGAAGCTGAACGTGGCGGATAATCTGGAAGAGTTCAAACTAATGAGCGACCGGGATTTGCAGGAACTGGCCGCGCAGATCGATGTCGCCTGTAGCACCGGCCGTGCAGTGATGGGAAGTATTGGGGGCACCGCGTTCGGCGACATCGCATTGGTGCCCGCGCCGTTTCTGAAGCATCCGAAGGGCATTCGGGACATCAGCGAATGGTACATGTCCACCACCAGCCGGCGCGATTACATTCACCAGATCTTCGAGAAGCAATGCGAGATCGCGATTCAGAATCTAGCGCGCCTGCATGAAATCGCGGGTGACCGCTTAGATGCGATTTTTCTTTGCGGCACGGATTTTGGCACGCAGACTTCGTCCTTTTGTTCCGTCAAGACCTTTCGAGATTTGTACTTCCCTTATTACAAGCGGTTGAACGAATGGATTCATCTTCACACTAGCTGGAAGACCTTCAAGCACTCCTGCGGATCTGTCGATCGCTTTATTCCTTCGATGATTGAAGCGGGTTTCGACATCTTGAATCCGGTGCAGTGTTCGGCCGTCGGTATGGAGGCAAGGCATTTGAAGGAGGCTTATGGCGACCGGCTCACCTTCTGGGGCGGCGGTGTGGATACGCAGAAGACTCTGCCTTTTGGAACGCCGGAACAGGTTCGGGCGGAAGTGTTGGAGCGGTGCCGGATTTTCTCCAGAGGCGGGGGCTTTGTGTTCGATACGATTCACAACGTGCAGGCGCGAACCCCGGTTGAGAATCTGGTAGCCATGTTTCAGGCGGTAGGCGAATTCAACGGCGCGCCCATGCAGGTGGCATGATGAGGGTGGCATGAATTGGCTCGCCTGGTTCCCGCGGTGGCCGGTAGTCACCGACGGCGCGTGGGGTACGGAATTGCAGGACAAGGGACTCAGCCCCGGAGAGTGTCCGGATGCTTGGAATCTCTCGCATCCGGAGCGCGTTGCCGAAGTGGCGCGGATCTATCGAACGGCGGGAAGCGCGGTGATCCTGACGAACACGTTTCGTTCCAACCGGGTCAGTTTAGCCGGATTCGGACTGGCGGACCGCGTGAAGGAAATCAACGTTGCCGGTGCGCAGCTTTCAAAGCGCGCGGAGGGAGCCCGGGTCTTTGGTTCGATGGGCCCAACGGGAAAGCTGCTGGTGGCGGGGGACATTACGTCCGAAGAGGTTTTCGAGGCGTTTCAGGAGCAGGCGCAGGCGTTGGCGGAAGGAGGAGTGGATGCGCTGCTGGTTGAAACCATGAGTGACCGGGAGGAAGCGGCGGTTGCAGTTCGCGCTGCCAAGACAACAGGCTTGCCGGTGGTTGTCTCGTTCGCGTTCGACAGCGGAAAAAACAAAGACCGGACGATGACGGGTGTGTCGCCGGAGCAGGCCGTGAAGACGGCGATGGAAGCTGGCGCCGATGCGGTGGGCGCAAACTGCGGCGTCGGTATCGAGCAATTTGCGATCGTCTGCCGGCGAATGCGAGCGGTGACTGAATTACCGCTGTGGATGAAAGCCAACGCCGGCCTTCCGGAGATGGAGGGAGAGCGAATCGTTTACCGGACGAGTCCGGGAGCGTTCGCGGGGATGGTTCCGCAATTGATCGAGGCCGGCGCGAATTTTGTGGGCGGATGCTGTGGCACAGGACCGGCATTGATCCGGGCTATTTGCTCGCGGATTCGATATGCGGCTTAAGCTGATTAGCTGCGAAGTGCTGTACCGCGAGATGTGCGCTTCAATTGCGACATCTCCGCATCAAGTAGACGTCACGTTTTTGGAAAAGGGTCTGCACGATTTAGGGGGCCGGTCCATGCGCGGCCGGCTGCAGGCTGAAGTGGATGCCACTGCGGCTGCGAATTACGAAGCCGTTCTGATGGGATATGCGCTGTGCGGGAATGGAGTGGCGGGGCTGGAGGCGAGAGCGATTCCGCTGGTGATCCCGCGCGCTCACGATTGCATCGCGCTGCTGATGGGAAGCAGGCATCGGTATGAAGAGTATTTTGGGGAGAACCCTGGAGTGTTCTTTCGCTCTACCGGGTGGCTGGAGCGGGGCAGAGATATTCAACAGGCTTATCACGACCGGGCCGGCGGCGGTTACGGACTGGACGAGCTTATCGACCGCTATGGCGAAGAGAACGGGCGCTATCTGTATGCCGAGTTCACGCGCTACCAGAGCGCTTACAAAAAGCTGACGTACATCCAAACGGGGCTGGAGCCGGATGGTTCGCATGAAGCCGCGGCGCGCGCGGAGGCTGCCGCGAGGGGATGGGAGTTTTCTAAAATCGAGGGCAGTCTCACGCTGTTCCGTAGACTCTTGGCGGGAGATTGGGGCAAGGAAGACTTTCTGGTGGTGAGGCCGGGATGGCGCGTGTGCGTTCGTTATGACGATCAGGTAATTGCCGCCGAGGAAGTCCGATGAACGGCCGGGAGCGAATCCTGGCGACGATTGACGGGACCGCGGACCATTTGGCTTTTATGCCCATCACGATGATGTTCGCGGCGGACCAGGCAGGCGTCAAATACCTGGATTATGCGACAGACTACCGGGTGCTCGCTGCCGCGCAGGTGCGGGTGGCGGAGACGTTCGGCTTCGATCACGTGTCCGCTATTTCCGATCCAGCGCGTGAAGCGGCCGATCTGGGAGCGGTGCTGCAATGGTTCGAGGATCAACCGCCGGCGATTGTCGAGAGCCGGGCGCTGCTGGCGGACAAGTCTCGGCTGGCGCATATGCCCATTCCGAATCCACACGCGGGAACACGCATGTTCGATCGTATTCGCGCGGTTGAGCGTCTGGCGTCGGCGGTGGGTGAGGAAAAGATTGTGGAGGGTTGGGTTGAGGGACCGTGCGCGATGGCCGCTGACTTGCGCGGGCTGAATACGCTGATGCTCGACTTCTACGATGATCCGCCGTTTGTGACGGACCTGTTCGAATTCGTCACCGCCATGGAGCTGCGGTTTGCGGACGCCCAACGCAAAGCCGGAGCCGTTCTGATGGGGGTCGGCGACGCTGCCGCTTCCCTGGTAGGGCCGAAAATCTATCGAGATTTTGTGCTGCCGTTCGAGCGCAAGCTGATAGACGGCTTGCGCCAGATGGGGCTCCGCGTACGGCTTCACATTTGCGGCAACACGCGCAAGATACTGGCGGGGATGGGTTCTCTGGAGGCGGACATTGTCGATCTGGACTTCCTCGCGCCGCTGGCCGAAGCCCGCGGGGAGATGGGGGCGAAGCAGGTGCTGCTGGGAAATCTCGATCCCGTGAGATGTCTGCGCGATGGCGCGCCCGCATCCATTGAAGCGGAGCTCGCCAGATGCCACTGTCAAGCTGGCGCGAAGTACATTGTGGGAGCAGGTTGCGAAGTGCCGCGCGGCACTCCCGACGAAAACGTTCGGGCAATGGGCGACTACGCCTTGCTGCATTCGCAAGCTGCAATCTGACGCCATGCCGGAGCTGTGCGTTCTCGATGTGCCCGACGGAGCGCGCTTAGAGGACCTGCTGTTTGAGCGCGGCGTCGAGTTTCCTTGCGGGGGTTATTCGCAGTGCGGCGGCTGCCGCGTTCACGTAATCGAGGGGAACGTTCCGGTGACCTCGGACATGCGGGAAGCGCTCACTCCGGAAGAGCTTGCTAACGGATGGCGTCTGGCTTGTCAGGCACGCGTGACGGGACGCGTGGTTCTGCGCATCGGACAGTGGGACGCTCCGATTCTAAGCGACGACGCGGCGGTGCATTTCGAGGCGCGGGAAGGATTCGGGATTGCGGTGGACCTGGGCACCACGACGCTGGTGGCGCAGTTGCTGGATTTACGCAGCGGACGAATCGTCGATGTTCGCACGGCGCTGAATCCGCAGAGCGCGCACGGCGCCGACTTGATGAGCCGCGTGCAATTCGACATGACTCAGCCGGGCGTCTTGACGCGCTCCGTACGGGAAGCGTTGCGCGTGATGGTGCGCGATCTGACGGGCAACCTGGACTTGCGCGAGGTTCTGATTTGCGGAAACACAGTGATGCATCATCTGTTCTGCGGCTTGAGTGTGGAACCGCTCGCGCACGTACCCTTTGAGAGTGCGGCCTTGGGAGAGCAGCGGTTCACATCCGCGGAGCTTGAGTGGGACGTGACGCCCGATTGCCGGGTCTCATTTCTGCCTTGTATGGGCGGTTTCGTAGGCAGTGACATCCTGGCTGGATTAGTGGCAGTGCCGCTATTTGATAGCACGGCGTTGGTGTCGCTGATCGATCTAGGCACGAATGGCGAAATCGTGGTGGGCGATCGGAATGGCGCGATTTGTGTCTCGACGGCGGCGGGTCCGGCTTTCGAGGCAGGCCGTATTCGCATGGGGATGCGTGCGGCGCGGGGCGCCATCTCACGCGTGTCGCTGTCCGATGGTGGATTCCAGTGCCATGTGATTGGCGGAGGCCCGGCGCGCGGAATCTGCGGGAGCGGACTGGTGGATGGTGTCGCCGCCGCCTTAAGCGCGGGGCGTATTCTTCCATCGGGCCGGCTTGCGAACGGCGCGCGGGAGATGCCGCTGGTGTCGGCGATAGGGCTAACGCAATCCGACATCAGAGAACTGCAATTAGCGAAAGGGGCCATCGCGGCCGGGCTGAAAATTCTGTTGCACCATTTTCAGGCGGACGTGACCGATCTGAAACGGCTGTATCTGGGCGGCGCTTTTGGCAACTACGTCAGCATTGAAAGCGCGCATCGAATTGGGCTGTTGGCGATACAACCGGAGCGGGTGGAGGCGTCCGGAAACACGGCACTGCGGGGCGTCAAGATGCTGCTTGGGATGCCGTCACGGCGGGAAAAGGCGATAGATCTCATCCGTTCTCGCACGCGCCACATCTCGCTCGCGTCGGATGCGGAATTTGAGGATACCTTCGTTGCCTCGCTCGCGTTTCCATGACGGTCAGTTCGCCGTTAGGTTCGCGGGCGCATGCATGCCATAGCTGGATGGATCATATAGGTTAGCGTACTGGGGCTCGAGCTGTGCGAGGAGTGCGTCGGCGGTGGCAGGGAGTTCCGCGAATTCGCGATCCAGACGATCCAGCCACTGCTGTTCCTTTTTCGACACGGTCAGTTTTCCGCCCGCCAGCGCTTCGTGCAGAATGGCCAGGGCTGCTTTTCCGGCGTCTACTGTGCGCGTGTACGGATCGGCGGCGGCTACGATTGCGTTGGCGATGCGCAGCGTGGCCGATGGAGTCAGGATGGCAGCTTGCGGGCTGAGATCGGAATCGGACCGGCACAGCCAATCGCGCAGTTGGATAGCGCCGCCTTCCTGTATAGCGACGTTCATCAAGCGGCAATCGTAGACCAGCGCCTCCGTGAACGCTTCCGGTGCGCTGCCGGACAGGAGCCGAACGTTCTGAACGGATTCGTTGCTCCACAGGTCGCACATGGCGGATGCGATATTTCCAAGCGGACTGAAGTGGGCGCAGACGGCCGACTTGCCTTCCATGGAGATAGGGCATCCGGTAATAGCTTTGAGCACCGGTCCTTCGTAAGCGCAATCCTTGGATGGTCCGACAGCGCCTTGTTCGAAGGCCGCCAGACTGCGCACGGCGCTCATGGCGCGAATGACCGCCGCAAGCACTTCGGGAAGCATGCGTTGATGCGCCAGTTGCATGGCGGTGTTGGCGAATCCGCAGGCGGTGTCGCCGCCCGCTATCGATTTACGGGTATCGCAAATGGCCCGGATGCGGCTCCAGAGCCAGGAAACATCGCGCGGGGCCAGCACGCCAAGGGCGAACACAATGGCCTTCACGTCGCCATACATCAACGCCTGATCGTGCACCTCCTTGCCGCCGACGGATTCGATGGAAAGGATGTCAGCGCCAGCATCGGCGCAAAGCTCGAACGAGCGGAGCAGTGTTGCTACCGCCTCGCCATTCCGCAGGGCGGGCGGTTTGTTTTTCTCTCGAATGTCGGTCGGAGTAACCCGCAGGGCCGAGGGCAAACCATGCTTGGAGTGCGCGTCGGCTAGCTTGCGATGAAGCAACTCGGTAATGGCCGCGCCCCACTCGGGCTTCTCTGTCATAGCCGGCAGGAGTTCAAATTCAAGCACGATTCCGGGCACCCGCAAGGCCACGCCCCGGCGCAGGATGGCCGTTGCTATTTCGTCGTACTGAGTTAGGATTTCGTCCCAGTTGACCGCTGAGACCTCAATGGCCGGCAGGGTAAAGTTCACTTCCGGAAACACTTTGCCGGAGCCGATTTCCAAATCGAAGCCACAGCGCACGGGGTTGGGAGCGGTCCCGAATATAAGATCTTCCGCAGTGGACGCGGCCAACGAAGAGAACTGCCGCGCGGTGGGAGTCGCTGACATAAGTAAGGCTTTCTATGCCGCTGAAATCATCTGGCGGGCAAGGGCAACCGCGCCGGTCGCGTTCTCGCTGTATCCATCCGCGCCGATCTGGTCGGCATACTGGCGGGTAACGGGGGCGCCGCCGACCAGTATGCGGACCTGATCGCGGATGCCGGCATCCTTCAATGCCTGAATGGTTGTGCGCATCGCCGGCATGGTCACCGTTAGCAAGGCGGAGAGGCAAACGATGTTGGCGTTCGAACTCTTGATGGCTTCGATAAACCGATCGGGAGCGACATCGGCGCCCAAATCCACGACCTCGAAACCGCCGCCCTCCAACATGGAGGCGACCAGGTTCTTGCCAATATCGTGTAAGTCGCCCTTTACGGTTCCGATCACGACCCGTCCGGCGGCGCGATGCCCGGCTGCGGCGAGCAATGGACGGATCAACTCGAGCGAGCCCTTCATCGCTCTTCCGGCCAGGAGCAATTCTGGGACAAAGAATTCCTCGCACTCAAACAAGCGGCCCACTTCATCCATGGCCGGAATCATGTAATTCAAAACCAGGGTCATCGGCTCGACCCCTTCCTGCAACGCTTCCCGCGTTGCTGCCGCCGCGGCTTTGGCATCGCCG
>OCTA010004715.1_pt1 | contig 11929 bp, 9 predicted proteins | sample 1538991 | NCBI WGS metagenome assembly OCTA01 (sample SAMEA3539302, study PRJEB22396) | soil metagenome | biome: tundra; feature: field; material: soil | place: USA | collected 2010-05 | depth 0.15 m | reverse complement strand
AGAGCCTTGATCGCTTGGTAACTTGTGCTAAAATCGAAACGTCCAGCTAGACAATCACCCTTGGGGGAGACATGATTGCAACACGACAACCACCTAAATCAAAGGAATAATATGAACAAACTGAAATCCATCCTCACCATCGCCGCCATCGCCGTCAGCACTTTGCCGTTGATGGCACAACAGAAACGCGTCAGCCCGCACGAAACCGTCAGTGCGGTGATTGACGGCAACCGCATCACGGTCGTTTATGGACGGCCTTACACCAAAGATCCCAAGTCCGGCGAGGCCCGCAAAATCTGGGGCGGACTCGTGCCCCACGGCAAAGTCTGGCGCACGGGCGCGGACGAAGCCACGACACTCACCACGCAGAAGCCGATCGTGTTCGGCGATACAACCATTCCGGCGGGCGCTTACACGCTTTACACGTTGCCGCAGGAAGACGGCTCGGCCAAGCTGATCGTCAACAAACAGCTCGGCCAGTGGGGCACTCAATATGACGAGAAGCAGGATCTCGCGCGAATTGATTTGAAGAAGGACGCGCTGGAAAAACCGCTGGATCAGCTTGCCATCGCCGTTGCCAAAAATCCGTCCGGCGGCGGCGTCTTGAAAATCATGTGGGAGGACACGCAGTATTCGGCGGCGTTCACCGTTCAGAAATAATTTCAGCCCACTGGATTTATGAATTCCAAACTGCTCCGCTACGTTGCGGCCATCATTGGAGGATTGATTTTCGCGGCCAGCGCGCCGGGCCAGACGCCGAAGCTCGAATTTCCCGCGCCCAGTCCCGCCTGCACCATCAAACAACGCGTCGGGTTGACGGACATTGAAATCGCCTACTCGCGCCCCAGCATGAAAGACCGCGTGATCTTTGGCAACGTGGTTCCGTTCGGCACCGTCTGGCGCACGGGGGCGAACAACGCCACCAAGATCACCTTCAGCACGTCGGTAAAATTGAACGACACGGAAGTCGCCGCCGGCGCTTACGCGCTCTACACCCTTCCCGGCGAAAACGAATGGACCATCATCCTCAACAAGGGCGTCGGAAAATCCGGCACCCAATACGACGAGAAAGAAGATGTCGTCCGCTTCAAAGCGACGCCCGTCAGCCTGCGGGACACATCCATCGAGACGCTCACCATCGAGTTCAATCATCTCCGCGACGAGTCGGCGGTCATCAATCTCGTTTGGGAAAAAACCGTCGTTCCGATCAAAGTGGAACTCGATGTGACCAGCAAGCTCTTGCCGCAGATTGAAGCGGTGATGGCGGCGGAAGGTGGCAACAAGCCCTACTATCAGGCGGCGATGTTTTATTACGATCACGGCCAGGATTTGGCGAAGGCGAAGGACTGGGTCGAGGCCGCCATCAAACAGCGTGAGGCGTATTACATCGTTCATCTAAAGGCGAAAATCCTCGCCAAGCTGGGTGACAAGGAAGGTGCCATCGCCGCCGCGAACCGTTCCACCGAACTTGCGAAAACCGCCAAGGACAGCGCCTACGTCAAGTTGAACGACGACCTGATCTCCAGCCTCAAGTGATCACGTCGCTTGCTGAAATCTGGACTGCGGTGGCGGAGCGCTGCGGCGACACCGCTGGCGCGCGCCGTGTGGCGGGAAAATTTTCAAAGATTTTCACCGCGCGAAGGCGGTGTGGCGCTGCGCTTCCCGCCGCAATCCAAATCGCCATTGTTTCATTGTTCATCGCGAATTTTGCAATGGCCGAAACGAATTCTCCGGCGGAAATCCTCCAGGACTTCCGCAGCTTCCGTGAATTCGGCACCGTGCTTTATATCGCGGCGCATCCGGACGATGAGAACACCTCGCTCATCACCTACCTCGCGCGCGGACGCCATTACCGCGCCGCCTATCTTTCGCTCACGCGCGGCGATGGCGGACAAAACGTGCTTGGCCCGGAGTTCGGCGAACAGTTGGGCGTCATTCGCACGCAGGAACTGCTGGCCGCGCGGCGGCTCGACGGCGGACGGCAGTTCTTCACCCGCGCGATGGACTTTGGATTTTCCAAGGACTACCTCGAGACGCTGAAAATTTGGGACAAGCAGCAGGTCGTGTCCGACATCGTTCGCGTCATCCGCACGTTCCGGCCCGATGTGGTCGTGGCTGGATTTTCCACGCAACCCGGCAACACGCACGGTCATCACACGGCTTCGGCCGTGCTGGCGCTCGAAGCCTTCAAACTCGCCGGCGATCCGAAAAATTTCCCCGAACAACAACTCGCTCCGTGGCAGCCGAAACGCATTTTCACCAACCGCCGTTTCGGTAGCGGTGGCGGCACGAATGTTCTGCAAATCGAAGCCGGCGGAAACGATCCGGTGCTGAACGAATCTTTTGGCGCAATCGCCGGGCGCAGCCGCGCGATGCACAAGTCACAGGGCTTCGGAAACTTTGGCGGCGGCGGTGGCGGCGCGCGGACGGAATCATTTGTCCTGCTTGATGGCGAACCCGCGACCAAGGACATCCTCGACGGCGTGGACGCGACTTGGAACCGTGTGCCGGGCGGCGCGGAAATCGGCCGGCTTGCCGATGAAATTATTTCCCAGTTCAATCCGCAAGACCCGGCGGCGAGTATTCCGGCGTTGTTGAAACTGAAAAGCAATTTGGCCGCGCTCAACTCCCAAGACTCCATCGTCGTTGAGAAGTCGGCGCAACTGGATCGCATCCTGCAAAATTGTCTCGGCCTTTCCGTCGTGACCACCATCGCCAACGCCGAAGTGGTGCCCGGTGAACCATTGAAATTGCACAGCACCGCCAGCGTGCGCTCGGCCATGCCCGTCCGCTGGATTGGAACGCGCCATCTGGCCATCAAGGAAGAATTCACCTCCACCGCCGCGATGAATCTGGTTTCCAATCAACCAGCGAGCCGCGACGAAACCGTGACACTGCCGGCCAGCACGCCGTTGAGCCAGCCTTACTGGCTGCGCCAAGACAGCACGGTGGGAATGTTCCGCGTGGACGACGCGAGCCTGATTGGCCAGCCGGAAAATTCACCCGCGTTTCCCCTTGAGCAAATCTTTGAAGTCAGCGGACAACAATTGGTCGTCGCCAACGAACCGCTGCAAGCCGACACGGCCACGGCGAAATTTGAAGCCCGCCGCCGCCTTGACGTGATTCCGCCGGTGAGTCTGAATTTTATTTCCGAGGTAAATCTTTTCGCACCCGGTTCCACGCGCAAGGTGGAAGTCGAACTCACCGCCTACCGCGCCAATTCCACCGGCACGCTCAAGCTGAACGCCCCCGCCGATTGGAAGATTTCTCCCGCCACGCAAGCTTTCCAATTGGCAAAGATCGGCGAGAAAAAACTTTTTTCCTTCAGCGTCACTGCGCCTGCGAAAGCCAGCGAGACCACCATCACCGCCAGCGCGAAAATTGGCGGCACAACTTTCGGCAACCAGCGCATTGAGATTGCCTACAAACACATTCCCTTCCAACTGCTCCAACCGCCCGCGCGCACCAAGTCCGTCAGCCTTGATCTCGCGATTCGCGGCAAGAAAGTTGGCTACCTTCCCGGCGCGGGCGACAGCGTGGCCGACGCGATGACGCAAATGGGTTACGAAGTCGCCACACTGACCGGCGCTGATCTCACGACCAATCGCCTAAAAGATTTTGACGCGGTGGTCATCGGCATTCGCGCGTTCAACGTCCGCACCGATCTGGTTTCTCATCTGCCGGAATTGTTTGCGTTCGTCGAAGCGGGCGGCAATGTCATCGCGCAATACAACCGGCCTGGCGGCGATTTAAAAACCGAAAAGCTTGCGCCTTACAGCCTGCGTTTGTCAGGCGATCGCGTGACCGATGAAACGGCGGCGATGACATTTCTCGCGCCGGATCATCCGGTGCTGAACACTCCGAACAAAATCACCAGCGCGGATTTTGACGGCTGGATTCAGGAGCGCGGCATTTATTTTCCGAACCAGTGGGACGAGCACTTCACACCGATTCTCGCGTGCAACGACCCCGGCGAGTCGCCGCTCAAAGGCGGACTGCTCGTCGCGCAATACGGCAAAGGCTATTTCGTCTATACCGGCCTCGTGTTTTTCCGGGAACTGCCCGCCGGCGTGCCAGGCGCTTACCGTCTCTTTGCAAATTTAATTTCGCTCGGCAAATGAAGTCGCCGTCGCCTGATCCCGCCACCGACGACAAATCTCCCGGCGTGCCGGGCTTCCGCACCTGGCGCGGCGTTTACGTTTTTGTGTTCGCCTTTTTCGTGCTGGTCGTGGTGCTGCTCGCAGTTTTCTCGCGCCTGTTCGCATGAACACCTTCGACTGGATTGTTCTGCTCGTGACCATGGTTGGCATCGCCGCCTACGGGGCGTGGCACACCCGCCACACCGATCACCTCGACACCTATCTCAAAGGCAGCCAGACCACGCGCTGGGGCACCATCGGCATTTCGGTGATGGCCACGCAGGCCAGTGCGATTACGTTTCTTTCCATTCCCGGCCAAGGATTTGAAAGCGGGATTGGTTTCGTGCAAAATTATTTCGGCCTGCCGCTCGCGCTCATCATCGTGTGCGCCGTCTTTCTGCCGATTTACCGCAAGCTCGGCGTTTACACCGCCTATGAATTTCTCGGCCAGCGTTTTGACGCCAAAACCCGTTTGCTCGGCGCGGGGCTTTTTTTGCTGCAACGCGGCCTTGCGGCAGGCGTCACCATTTACGCGCCGGCAATCATTCTTGCGACCGTGCTCGGCTGGCGGCTCGATCTGACAATCATCGCCACGGGACTGCTGGTGATCATTTACACCGTCACCGGCGGCAGCGAGGCGGTGAGCCTCACGCAAAAATGGCAGATGGGAATTATTTTCGGCGGCATGGTCACGGCGTTTTTTATTCTGGTCGCGCGGCTCCCCGATGGCCTTGGGTTCGGCGGCGCGGCTCACATCGCCGGAGCGATGGGCAAACTTCAAGCGGTGGATTTTTCGCTTAATCCCGACAAACGCTACACGCTCTGGACCGGCTTGTTTGGCGGGCTTTTTTTGTCGCTCTCCTACTTCGGCACCGACCAGTCCCAAGTGCAGCGCTACATTGGCGGCGCCGCGCTGCGCGAAGGCCGGCTCGGCCTGATGTTCAATGCGCTGCTGAAAATTCCCATGCAGTTTTCCATTTTGCTGCTCGGCGCGCTGCTGTTTGTGTTTTATCAATTTCAACCTGCGCCCGTTTTTTACAATCGCGTCGAGTGGCAGCAGCACGCGACGGGTTCAAACGCCGTGATCTTTCGCGCGTTGGAGGAAAAAAACGCCACACTTCATGCCGCGAAGCAGGAGAAAATCCGCGCCTGGCTCGCCGCCCGCGACCACGGCGACAATGTCGCCGAACCCGCTGCCCGCACCGCCATGCTGGAGGCGCAGGCTGCGGCCGATGCCGTTCACAACGAGGCCAAAGCCGCGTTGACTGCCGCTGATCCGCTCGCCAAGACCAAGGACTCCGACTACGTTTTCATCGGCTTCATTCTTGATCAATTGCCGCACGGCGTCATCGGCCTGCTCATCGCGGTGATGATCGCCGCCGCGCTGGGATCGAAGTCCGGCGAACTCAACGCGCTCGGCACCACGACGACCATTGACCTCTGGCGGCATTTTCGCCCGCTCGCCGCGCACGACGAGGCGCGCAATGTCCGCGCCGCGAAATGGTTCACCGCGTTCTGGGGATTTGTCGCCATCGCCTTCGCGCTGTTCGCGGGCTTTGCGGAAAATCTCATCGAAGCCATCAACATCATCGGCTCGATTTTCTACGGCGTGGTGCTGGGAATTTTTTTGGTGGCGTTTTTCCTGAAGCGCGTCGGTGGCACGGCGGTGTTTTGGGCGGCGGTTTGCGCACAAACACTCATCTTCGCTCTTTACCTGCTGCGTCACCGTTTCCCGGCGCTCGATATTTCCTATCTCTGGTATAACCTCATCGGCTGCGCCGCCTGCGTCGGGTTGAGTTTTGTGCTGCAAACAATCTTGCCTGACAAGCCAACCCGCGCCTCCATCACATGAGCCATGCGCCCATCATCTGTTTCGGCCAGCAGCCCTGCGGGTTTTTCCCGAAGCGTTTTCTCGTCGCAAAAATTCAAACCGCACGCCGGCTGCAAAAGGAAATCGGTGGAGAAATCGTTTTCTTCCTGCATGACAGCGATCACGATCCCCGCGAAACGAAGACCATTCTTCGCCACCGCAAAACCAACGAGCCGGCGCATCTGAACTTCACGTTTGAAAACAAAATCCAGCGCAAGTTCTCACCGCTCCATCTCAAAAAAATTCCCGCCGGCTGGCAGAACACAACTGCACTGCAATTGCCCAACTACGTCGGCCATCCGCTGATTGATGTTTTCAAAACCGTTTCAGCCGCCAATGTCGCGGACTTCTGCCTGGAGATATATCGCCGCATGGGTTTGCTGGACGGCATCCGCGTGGCGCGTTCGAGCGACCCGGATTTTCGCCGCGCGGCCTGCGAGGTTTCAGAATTTTTTGTGGACGTGCCGCACGAAGGTGAGATTGTCCGAGCCAGATTTGTTGACGGTGCTTTGAAGCTGCACGAAGGCGGCGATTCGTTTGTAACATTGCCGCTGACCGCGTTCACCAAGGAGCAAATCAGTCCGACGCGCGACACGCGGCTGCGCTGGATGCAATCCGTATTGCATTGCACGCATTACATTGCCGGCGCGGGCGAGAAAGATTATCTTCGCCCCGAAGACGCGCCTGAAATCACCATTGTCAACCGCGACGCCATTGACCGATCCGATGAAGCCTACACCGAACTCCCCTGAACTCGCGCCGCTGCTGGCCTTTGGCGCGCATCCCGACGACATCGAATTTGGCTGTGGCGGTGTCATCGCGCGGGAAACGCTGGCCGGACGCAAGGCCCATTTTGTTGTGTGTTCACGCGGCGAAGCGGGCACTTATGGCACGCCGAAACAGCGCGCCGCCGAAGCAAAAAAGGCCGCCGTGCTGCTCGGGGCAACGATTGAATTTCTCGAACTAGACGGTGATGCACGTCTGGAAGTTCGCGCCGTTCACACAATCAAGCTGGCGGAAATGATCCGGCGCGTTCGTCCCAGCGTCGTGCTCGCGCCGAGTCTCGTTGAAAACCAGCATCCCGATCACGCGCGACTGGGGAAGCTGGTGCGCGATGCGTCCCGCCTTGCGCGTTACGGTGGCGTGAAAGAATTGCGCCGTCAAAAGCCGCACCCGATTGAGCAATTATTTTTTTACGCGGTGACACCCGAAGCCGAGCCGCGCGACATCACGCCGGTGCTGATTGACGTTTCCGCGCCAGAAATTATTTCTGCGTGGACGGCGGCGATGCAGGCGCACGCCTCGCAAACATCCGCCCGGAACTACGTCGAGTTGCAGCTCACCCGCGCCCGGCTGCTCGGCGCGCGGGCGGGAATTGCTTTTGCCATCGCGCTTTTTCCAAACGAGCCGCTGGTGTTTGAATCGCTCGCGCAGGCCGGCAAAGGAGCGCGACAATTTTAATATGGATTCAGGTCGCCCCTTGAAAATTGGCATCACCTGTTATCCGTCCGTGGGCGGGAGCGGCATTCTCGCCTCGGCGTTGGGCGAGGATCTGGCGCGGCGCGGGCATGAAGTGCATTTCATCAGCTACGAACGCCCGTTTCGAATGCCGGCGGATGCACCGCGGCTTTTTTTTCATCCGGTGGTGATCAATGATTACGGACTGTTCAAGTATCCCGATTACACCTTGCCGCTCTCGGTGAAAATGGCGGAGGTGAGTCGCGACCATCAGCTCGACGTGCTCCATGTGCATTACGCCGTGCCTCATGCCACGGCGGCGATTCTCGCGCGCTCGATGTTGCCGCCGGAACAGCAGCCGCGCGTCGTCACCACGCTGCATGGCACGGACACCACGCTGCTGGGCGCTGATCCGGGTTATGGGCCGGCGATTCGTCACGCCTTGACCCATTCTGATGCCGTCACGACGGTTTCCAATTTTTTGAAACAGGAGACGCAGCGCGTGCTTGGCTTTGACGGGCCGATGGAAGTGATCCACAATTTTTTTGAACCGCGTCCCGCGCGGCGTTCGCGCCAGGAAATGCGCCGCGAACTGGGCTTGCGCGACGAGGTGATGATTCTCCATTCCTCCAATCTGCGTCCCGTGAAACGGATTGATCTGCTGCTCGAAACGGTGGCGCGCATCCGCCCGCGTGAATCGTTCAAGCTCGTCATTCTGGCGGGCGGAAATTTTGCGCCGTTCACCGCCGACGTGCGCCGGCTCGGACTGGCAGACCGCGTTATCGTCCGGGAAAATGTCACCGACATCGAAGATTACCTGCAGGCGGCTGATTTCGGATTGTTCACTTCCGAGTCCGAAAGTTTTTGTTTGAGCATTCTCGAAGCGATGTGTTTTGGTTGTCCGAGCGTCGCGCCGCAGGTCGGCGGCATTCCCGAAGTGGTTCAGGATAAAATCTCCGGAATGCTCCTGCCGTTTGGTGATTCCGACCAACTGGCCCGCGCCGCCGAGAATTTAATCCAGAATCCAACGTTGCGGGCAAGCCTGGGCCGCGCGGCGCAAACGCGCGCCCGCGATTATTTTTCCGCTGAAATCATCGTGCCACGCTACGAAGCGCTTTACCGCCGCGTCTGCGCGGAAGCCCGCTGAAGTTTGCGCGCGTTATCGCTTGTAGTAACACAGGTAGGCCACGTCGCCGGCCGCCTCGACTTCAAACTTCACCTGTGGCGGCACGATGAAGAACTGCCCCTGGCCAAAACTTTTCCATTCGCCGCCGGGCAGGTTGGCCTTGAGCGTGCCGGCCACGACGTGCATGTGTTCTTCGCAATCCGTGCCAAAACTATACTTGCCGGGTTCGATCACACCGACCGTCGCCGGGCCGTCCGGCGTGGCCACGGCGAGGCTTTGAACTTTGCCTTCAAAATAGGAATTGTGTTTCATGCGCCGTTTTTAATGCCGGTTTCCGGCGCGGTTGACAATACAAACCGTGTTTCGCAATGAACCAACCGGGGCAATTTCCGCAGCCTAAAAACCGCTGCCAACCTGCGAAATCACTCCCTTTTGCGATGGCGGAACGGCAGCCGGAATTTTTCGCTTATGCAAACGCGTCAAAAAAACCGGCGGCTAATGGTGAACCGAGTGCAATTTTTGAAAACATTTATTGCACATGGATGAAAATCGAGTAAAAAATAAAGGAACGCAGGCTTATCCGCCGAACGATGACCAGCAACTCAACGAACATTACTAATGACCGGTGCGCGCAAACTCTGATTTCCGCGCCGCCGAAACAAGGGCTTTACGATCCGCAATTCGAGCACGACGCCTGCGGCCTCGGCTTCGTCGTCAACATGAAGGGCAAGAAGTCCCATCAGTTGGTGAGCGACGCGCTGAAGATTCTCGTGAACCTCGACCATCGCGGCGCGTGCGGCTGCGAGGCCAACACCGGCGACGGCGCGGGCATCTTGATTCAAGTGCCGCACGAATTTCTCGCGGCGCAAACCGCAAAGCTCGGCTTCGCGCTCCCCGCGCCCGGACAATACGGCGTCGGCATGATGTTCCTGCCGAAAGTTCCGGCGGAACGCGAGGCGATCAAAAAGGAACTCGCCAAAATTATTTCGGACGAAGGCCAGACGGTGCTCGGCTGGCGCGATGTGCCGGTGGACAATTCTTCGCTCGGCAAAACCGCCGTGGCCGCCGAGCCGTTCATGGCGCAGGTGTTTGTCGGTCGCAATGCCGCAATCGAGGACGACGAGGCGTTTGAGCGGAAACTTTTTGTCCTCCGCAAAGTCGCGGAGCAGCGCATTCGTTACGGCAATTCATTTGCCGGCGGCAACTGGTTTTACGTTTCCAGCCTGTCGGCGCGCACGCTGATTTACAAGGGCATGTTGATGTCGGAGCAGGTCGAGAAATATTATCCCGATTTGCGCGACGCGACGATGACCACCGCGATGGCGATGGTTCATTCGCGTTTCAGCACGAACACGTTTCCAAGCTGGGATCGCGCGCATCCCAACCGGTTCATCGCGCACAACGGCGAAATCAACACGCTGCGCGGCAATGTGAACTGGATGAAGTCGGCGCAGTCGAATTTCAAATCGGCGACGCTCGGAGACGACATCAAGAAAGTCATCCCGGTTATCAACACCGACGGCAGCGACTCCGCGCAGTTTGACAATTGCGTCGAACTGCTCGTCATGGCGGGCCGCGAACTGCCGCACACGATGATGATGATGATTCCCGAGCCGTGGGAAAATCACGAGAGCATGGACGCCGAGCGCCGCGCGTTCTACGAATTTCATTCCTGTCTCATTGAACCGTGGGACGGCCCGGCTTCGATGGTGTTCACGGACGGCATCCGCATCGGCGCGTGCCTGGATCGCAACGGTCTGCGGCCGTCGCGGTTTTACGTCACGAAAGACGACGTGGTCATCATGGCTTCTGAAGCCGGCGTCTTGCCGGTCGCACCGGAACGCATCGCGATCAAAGGCCGTTTGCAACCAGGAAGAATGTTTCTCGTGGACACGCGGGAAGGCCGCATCATCGCGGACGAGGAACTGAAGAAGAAATATTCCAGCGCGCACCCGTATCAGCAATGGCTGGACAAACATCACGTTCTCCTCGAAAAACTGCCGAAACCGGAGCAGCACACCGAGCCGGCGCACCGGAAGATTTTGCAGCAGCAGCAGGCGTTTGGTTACACGTTTGAAGATCTGCGTTTCATCGTCGCCCCGATGGCGAACGACGGCGTGCAGCCGCTCGGCTCAATGGGCACGGACACGCCGCTGGCGGTTTTGTCGAACAAGCCGCAGTTGCTTTACAATTATTTCAAGCAGTTGTTCGCGCAGGTCACGAACCCGCCGATTGATCCGATCCGCGAGGAAATCATTACCTCGACGTTCACGATGGTCGGCTCGCGCAGCGGCCTGCTCGAACCGAAACCGGAAAGCTGCTCGGTCATCCGGCTGGAGCAGCCGATCCTCACCGACGAGGAACTGGACAAACTGCGGTTCATCAACCAGCCGAGTTTCAAGTCCGAAACGCTTTCAATTTTATTTCACGCCGCCGACGGCGCAAAAGGCCTGGAGTCCGCGCTGGAAAAATTATTTGCCGCCGCTGACAAAGCCATCAAGGACGGCGCGAATATTTTGATTTTGTCCGACCGCGGCGTTTCGCCGGAAATGGCACCCATCCCGGCGCTGCTCGCCACGGCGGGTTTAAATCATCACTTGATCCGCAACGGCACGCGCGGCCGCATCGGCCTCGTGCTCGAATCCGCCGAACCGCGCGAGGTGCATCATTTCGCGCTGCTCATCGGCTACGGCTGCAGTGCCATCAATCCGTATCTCGCCTACGAGACGATTGAAGACCTCATCCACGAGGGGCTGCTGCAAAAGACCGATTACAAGACGGCGATGAAAAAATACATCAAGGCCGCCATCAAAGGTGTCGTGAAAACGATGGCCAAAATGGGCATCTCGACGATCCAAAGCTATCGCGGCGCGCAAATTTTTGAAGCCGTCGGCCTCAACAGCGAGGTCGTGGACAAGTATTTCACCTGGACGCCGTCGCGCATCCAGGGCGTCGGCCTCGATGTCATCGCAGCGGAGGCGCTCGCCCGTCATCGCCGCGCTTTTCCGCGCGAATTGGTCAACACGGAACTCGACGCGGGCGGCCAGTATCAATGGCGCGACGGCGGCGAATATCACCTGTTCAATCCGCAGACGATTCATAAATTGCAGACGGCCTGCCGCCTCGGCAGCGAAAAAATTTACCGCGAATACGCCGAACTGGTGAACAACCAGGCGAAGAATCTTTGCACTTTGCGCGGGTTGCTGGATTTTAAATTCGCCGAGAAGCCGCTGCCGATTGAAGAAGTTGAATCGGTCGAGGAAATCGTGAAACGTTTCAAAACCGGCGCGATGAGCTACGGTTCGATTTCCAAGGAGGCGCACGAAACGCTCGCCG
>OCTA010004712.1_pt1 | contig 11936 bp, 14 predicted proteins | sample 1538991 | NCBI WGS metagenome assembly OCTA01 (sample SAMEA3539302, study PRJEB22396) | soil metagenome | biome: tundra; feature: field; material: soil | place: USA | collected 2010-05 | depth 0.15 m | reverse complement strand
CACGTCGCCCCACCGGAGCCCACACAGCTCGCCCCGGCGTGCCCCGGTGACGGAAGCGATGGCGATCAGGGCAGCCATGTCGGGGTCGTGCTTGTCAGCGGCTGCGATCATCTTCTGCACCTCGGCCACGGTGGGCGCCTCGACTGCCTTGGACACCAGCTTGGCCGGGCTCGCGTCCGTCGCCGGGTTGGACGTGAGGTCGCTCCACTTGACGCCCTGACGGAACCCGGCCCGCAGGATGGCATGCCCCTGGCGCACCGAGGCCGGGGCGAGCCCTTCGTCGGTGAGGCCCTGGTAGAACTCGTCCAGTTCGAGGGCGGTGACCTTCCTGGCCGGTACATGGCCGAGGGCTGGACTGATCCTCTTGTCGATGAGTCGCCTGTACTCCCGCAGGGTGGTGGGGGACCGGCCCTCGCTCGTGATCTGCTTGAGCCACTTCGTGAGCAACTGGTCGACCGTGACGCCCGCTCCTGCCGTCCTGCCGCTCCGATGGCCCTCCAGCTCTTTGACCAGCTTCGCCAGGGCCTTGTCGGCGGTGGTGGCCTCGGGGTCATCTGCCGCGTACCCCGGCCAGGTGCGCGACGCGTAGGCGTACTTGCCGGTCACAGGATCACGCCCAGTGGACACTCTCAGCTCGTAGACGGCGGACTTGCCCCGTCCCCTCAGAAGCCGCTTGGAACCCTTCATGGTCCCCATTGTACCTGATTATGGGATGTTTATGGGATTTCGCCCGGGTGGCTAACCCGGAAACCCTCTCTGACCTGGTGCGCCCCCTGGGATTCGAACCCAGAACCTGCGGATTAAGAGTCCGTTGCTCTGCCGTTGAGCTAGAGGCGCCTGCATGCAAGAATCCCTGCCCCAGGCAGCGCAAGCGGTGTGCTCACGTCGCCGGGGACAGCAGGGTGACCGACGGGGTTCGAACCCGCGACCTCCGGGGCCACATCCCGGCGCTCTAACCAAACTGAGCTACGGCCACCAAGGAGCAATCATTCTGGCACACGTCGCCAGCACTGGGTACCACCGTTGTAACGTCATGATCTGAGCCCCTGTAGCTCAACTGGATAGAGCGGGTGGCTTCTACCCACCAGGTTGCGGGTTCGACTCCTGCCGGGGGCGCCCAAATCTTTGAGCGGCGTATTTATTGGATGAGCTTTGCGGTAGTCGAAGCACTCATGGTGCCGGCCGGGGCCGGGGGGTCTGGTCTGAGTTCGGGCGGTGGTCGAACACCGCCCTCGGGAATGACGCCGCGGAAGCACCACGTAGCCACAATAGGACCGTGGTCGTAGCCACAGGTGAGGAAAGACGGTGGAAGTGGGAGTTCGGGAGCTCAAGAACAATCTCGGCCCACTACCTCGCTCTGGGTGGCGAGGGCGGCGAGGCCACCGTGACCGGCCGTGGACGCGCAGTCGCCAAGATCACTCCTATCGGTGCCGAACGCACACGGACCGGTTGATCGCGCAAGGGAACGTGACGCCGGGCGTCTCGACCAAGCGTCCTGCTCTCAAATCACGTGTCCGAGCCAAGGAGCCTGTCAGTTCTCTCGTCGCCGGGGTTCGCCTCGTCTACCCCGAGGATCGTGCCGCGCCGGCGGTGGCGAGCCGGTCCGGCCGGATCAGCCGTTCGGCATTGCGTGGTGCCGTGCAAGGCCTCGAGCATCTTTGCCAGCTGATGGACATGGTGGAAGCCCCCGACGGCATTGTGCGCCGTGCCGGAGCCTTGGCCGAGTCTCACTTTCTCCAGGGGTATGACGTAGCGCACCTCGCTTCAGCGGAGACGCTCATCGACGAGGCCGTCGTCCTCGTCGCAGGGGATGGCGGCGGTGCCGAGCGGCCGCGTCCCTTGGGCCCGCCGGTGGCCGCATTCGCACTGCTCGGAGCAAAGGAAGCTCGGATCAGGGGAATACCGTGAAAGCCTCGGTGTGGCGAGGCCGTACAACGGTGGAATATCGGCGGTCGAGGGTGGCGACATCTTTCGCCCCGAGCCGCTCAGCGACAGCGATCGCTGCAGGGCCGACGACACCGAAGCGAAGATCGGTGTAAGCATCAATCGGTTCGGCCATGCGGAGAAGGTCTTTCCCGTCGATCGCGTGGCAGGCAAGCGGTGCTTCGGCCAGGTGGTCAGGTGGCCAATCGGCTATGGGGCCAACGATGATGTCAGGGCGCGATCCGGGGGCGATGCCGTGGAAAATGGTGGTCTTCAGCGGTCGCTGGCGAAGGGTGGCGAGCAGGTCAAACTACTCTTCTGAAATGGAAGAATGGCGAATTGTGAGGGTCAGGTGACACATCCGCGGAAGGCTTCTGCCCCCGAGGCCAAGACCGGGCCAGGACCGGGGCCGAAAGGATAACCATGAGCCCACCCTTCCGACTCGACGTGATCGGCTTCGGCTCGTCGCCATCGGCCATGCAGACCGTCGCCCGTCAGGCACAGCAGGCCGGGTTCTCCGGACTTTGGCTCACCGAGAGTACGCAGCCCGTCTTCAGCATGTGCACGGCGGCGGCGCTGGCCACCGAAGGCCTCGCCATCGGCACCGGTATTGCCGTGGCGTTCGCTCGCAGCCCGATGGTCTCTGCCCAGGCGGCGTGGATGCTGGCCGACGCCACCGGGGGTCGGTTCACCCTGGGATTGGGCACCCAGGTAAGAGCGCACGTGGAGCGCCGGTATTCCGCTGCCTTTGATCATCCGGGGCCGAGACTGGAGGAGTACGTGGCCGCCGTCCGTTCGATTTTCCGAGCCTTCCGGCGCCAGGAGCGGCTGCGGTTCGACGGGGACTTCTACTCGTTCTCCCTCCTGCCCGATATGTGGTCGCCGGGTCCCATGGACCACGACGATCCGCCCATCTACCTGGCCGGCGTCAGCCCATGGATGTGCCGGATGATCGGAGAGGTGGCCGATGGGATGCATGTCCATCCGCTCAATACCGCGGCCTACCTCGAACAGGTGGTCCGCCCGGCGGTCGCCGAAGGTGAGATCCGTGCCGGCCGTCGCCCCGGCCAGGTGGCGCTGGCCTGCCCGGTCATGACCATCGTGGGGGACAGTGAGGAAGAGTTATCGGCTCAACGTGAGGATGTCCGGATGCGCCTCGCCTTCTACGGTTCGACGCCCGGGTATGAAGTGGTCTTCGACACCCATGGCTGGTTCGATGTCGGTGAGCGGCTCAATCAACTGCAACGGGCTGGCGATTTCGCCGGGATGGCCGCCATTGTCACCGACGAGATGGTCGATGCCTTCGCCGTCACTGCGCCGTGGGAAAGACTGGGCCAGGCACTGATCGATCGTTACGCCTCGGTCGCCAGTCATGTCATCTGCTATTCGGCATCGCCTCAGTGGACGAGCGTTCCGGCCACGTTGGAGCGATGGAGCGACGTGGCCCGCGCCGTGGCCACAGGGAGTCCGTCCTGACCACCCGTTGAGAGGCTCGGCTCGCGTTGGGCGGCACTGGCCATCCACAGTTGGCTCCAAGGTCGCTCACCGCGAATCGCAAACCCACTGCTGCACCATGTGGGAGGAGATGGCCGATGATGGCCCGGGATTGGCGGGCGAGGCTGCCCAGGTCTTTGAAAGCGTCTACCGGGTCGACCCGTCGCGGACCAGCACCGACAGGTGCGCGGGGCTCGGACTCTCGATCGCCTGATCGATCGCGGCTGCCCATGGCGTAACGATCACCGCGTCTCCCCTGTCCGGGGGAGGAGCGGTGTTCAGGGTCGACCGTCCCGAGTTGGCCGACCAATCCGTGGCGGCCGAGGATTCCGCCGCTACCGAAATGGTGAGTGGAAGGTGGCCCACTACCCCCTGAGGTTCCCCGGTCTTGTCGGTAAAGAGGAACCGGTCGAGGACGAAATACCGAATGACCCATAGCTGTGCGTAGGCGGCCAAATTGGCACCGTCGACAGCGAAGGTACGCCAGGGGTTGGCGAAACTGACGCTATGGGCCCCGGCATAGCGCACCGCCAGAGTGGAGGACACCAGCCCGGCGACGGACAAGAGGCAGAACGGCACGATTTCACCCGCTCCCGCCCGGCCTCGTACGTTCCACACCCATCGGCGATTGAGTTCGAACGAAGGTCCGGTGCACACTGCGATTGCGAACACATTGGCCACGGTGGGTGAGAAATGAAATACGTCGATACCCACACCGAGGGCGAGGAGACCGATCACCATGGAGACGATCGAGGCGCCCGAATAGCGGAGCAGCTTTGCTATGGGCACACCCGCCAACCAGTTCACCCGGATATCTTCGGCTTCTTTGTCTCCGACCATGAGCGATAGGTCGAAATGCCGCCCGGGCTCCTAGTGACAGCCGGGGGTGGCGAAATGGGAGAAGAGGCTGCAGGCCGGCCCAGCTGGCTCAAAGGGAGTCCCAAGGTTGGCACCTTAGGATCGCCATATGGGTATCGTTCAGGCGCCGAAACCTTTGGCCGGTCCCGACGCAGGGCCCGTGGCCGTCGAGATCGTCGTTCCCGTCAACAACGAGGAACGATTGCTGGAGTCAAGTATCCGGAAGCTCAGGGCGTACCTCGATGCCTCGTTCCCCTTCAGCGATCTCGGCACCATCGCTGATAACGCCAGCACCGACGCGGTGACCCTGCACCCTCCCTGGCCCAGTTCAAAAAGCTAGTGGCCACCGGAAAGGTCCACTACGTCCTGGTCAACTCGGGGTTGACCGGCTCGATCTCGCTTGGTTCGACATCGAGAGATGGTCCCCCGAACGGGTTCCCTGGCAGACCACCAGGATCATTTCGCCTGCCACCAGGGGTTGAGTCCAACGGCAACGGCCCCCGGGCCGGTGGCCCCCCGGGTGGGTTCCCCGGTGGGACGGGAAGGGCCTTCGGCGGCCCCGGCGGCCGGTCATCCGACGCCAACGCTATCGATCAATGGGTGGAGGTCCACGGGACCAAGGTCTCCTATGGATCCTCGGCGGGCGCTTCCTCGTCGGACGGCACCCTGTACTTCGTGAGCAGCGCCGCCGCGACATGAGGCGGCGTAACCGCGACATGAAACTGTAACCAAGCCGGCGGGCAGCGCCACCGGCCTGCCATTAGCCTTTCCGGATCGTGTCGGATCATCTGAACCTCGGATTTCCACGGGTGACCATGGCCGGGCGCGCACGGTGGGTGCGCGCGCTCATCATTGTCGCGGTGTTGGCATCGGGTTTCATCGTGGCCGAGTCCTTGCCAACGCCGGCCGCACACCCGGCTTCCATCACCGGCACTTCATCTTCGAGTTGGGACACCACGCCGACGTGGACAGACACCCTTGAGGACACCGACCAACCCATCGCCATGTCGTCGCCCAACTTGGCCAATCTGGATGGATCGCCGGCGGTGGTGGTGGGGGACCGGCGGGGATTTGTCTATGGGGTCCATCTGTCCGACGGATCCACCGTGGCGGGGTGGCCGGTTACCGATGGCAGCCCGCCGGTGGACTCGACGCCCTCGGTTGCCTCCCAGCCCGATGGCCACTCCACGGTGTTGTTCGGGTCTGGAAATGATGGCGACCCCGGCCCGGGCGGGTATCAGGCCTTCAGCTCCACCGGCGTCTTCAAGTGGTTCACGCCCGTCGTCAATCCGCCGACTGACGCGGCGCCGGACTCGGGTGTCCAGGCCGGCATGAGCATCGGGTCGCTTCAGGGTGGGACCGATGTGGTGGCGGCCTCACTGGGTCAACAGTCCTATGCCCTCGACGCTGACAACGGCGCTGCGCTCGCGGGTTGGCCGTTCTTCAACTCTGACAGCACCCACTCGACGGCTGCTCTCGCTGATCTGTACGGAACCGGCCAGACCGAGGCGATCATGGGTGGCGACCAGTCCGAAGGCGCCGGCCAGGGCCAGCAGTACAGCGACGGTGGCCACATTCGCGTTCTGGGTGCCCAGGGCAATCTGATCTGCCGAGCCGATACCAACCAGGTGGTCGACTCCTCCCCGGCCGTGGGCGGATTCCTCCCCGGAGGAGCCACCGGCATCGTGACCGGTACCGGCGACTATTTCGCCGGAGCCTCCGACACGAATACCGTCAAGGCCTATGACACCCACTGTGGGCAGCGGTGGTCGACGACGTTGGACGGCAGCACGTTCTCTTCGCCGGCGCTTGCCGCCATCGCTGGGAACGGATCTTTGGAAGTGGCCGAGGGAACCGACAACGGGAACTCCGGGTCGATCTGGGTACTGAACGCGGCCAACGGCGCTCCGATCTGGCATCACGCCGGTCTGCCTCGGGTCATCGGCTCGGTGGTGACCGCCAACCTCTTCGGTCTCGGCGACCAGGATGTGATAGTTCCGACCATCAACGGCGCCTTCATCTTCGATGGAATCACCGGCGCCCAAGTCGACGTACTCGACCCCAATCTCGGGCTCCAGAATGCGCCACTGGTGTCCAGCGACCCGAACGGAACCGTAGGGATCACCCTGGCCGGTTATGTGGCCGCCGGCAGCCCGGTCCATCTCTACGGGAGGATCGAGCACTTTGAGATTCCCTCGTCCAACGGTGCGCTGGCGGTGGGGAGAGGTTCGTGGCCGATGTTCCATCACGACCCTCAGCTGACGGGAAACGCCGGTGGCACCACACCCCGCGGATCGGTCGCCGCCTGTGCCGTGCCCGGTGCCGCCAACCGCGGCTACAACCTCGTCGCCTCCGACGGCGGCGTCTTCTCCTTCGGCGGTGCGCCCTTCTGCGGATCGACGGGAAACATCCATCTCAATGCCCCGGTCGTTGGGGCGGCGATGGCCAGGAGCACTGGCGGCTACTGGGAGGTGGCCTCCGACGGAGGCATCTTCGCCTTCGGCCAGGCCGGGTTCCACGGATCGATGGGCGGCCGTCCGTTGAACAGCCCCATCGTGGCCATGGCGGCCACCCCTGATGGCCAGGGGTACTGGGAGGTGGCCTCCGACGGCGGCATCTTCGCCTTCGGCGATGCCGGGTATTACGGATCGATGGGTGGTCGTCCGTTGCGGGCTCCGATCGTCGGGATCTCCCCATCGACAAATGGGGACGGGTACCGTCTGGTGGCCTCCGACGGCGGCATCTTCGCCTTCGGATACGCCCCGTTCCTGGGTTCCATGGGTGGCCAGCCCCTGCACGCGCCCATCGTGGGTCTGACCAACGACACCAATACCGGCGGGTACTGGGAGGTGGGCTCCGACGGCGGGATTTTCGCTTTCGGCGGCGCCCCCTTCCTCGGTTCGGCCGGGGGATACCCGCTGAACGCACCTATTGTCGGCATGACGGCGACCTCTAACGGCAGCGGTTACCGATTCGTGGCGTCCGACGGCGGGATCTTCAGCTATTCGGCTCCCTTCTTCGGATCCATGGGCGGGATCCCACTGAACCGGCCGATGGTGGCCATGGCTGGATTCTGAGCATTCCGGCGTCGACCGGTACGGGACGTAGACTCCGCAGATGACCGAGGTTCTCGCCGTGGCCAACCAGAAGGGCGGGGTGGCGAAGACCACCACCGTTCATTCCTTGGGCGTGGCATCCGCGGAGCTCGGACGCCGGACGCTTGTCGTCGATCTCGATCCTCAGGCCTGCCTCACCTTCTCGTTGGGCTTCGATTCGGATGCTCTCGATGAGTCTCTGCACGATGTGTTCGTGCGCCGGGCCAAGGTGGGCGACGTCCGGCGCCCCGTTCCCGGAGTGGCCGACCTCGATCTGCTTCCCGCCACCATCGACCTGGCTGGCTCCGAGGTGCACCTCTTGACCCGAACCGGTCGGGAACACGTCCTCGAAAGAGCGCTCGAGCCGGTACTCGCTGATTACGACCTCATTTTGATCGACTGCCCACCGTCGTTGGGAGTGCTCACCATTAACGGCCTTACCGCTGCCGACGCCGTGCTCATCCCGTTGCAATGTGAGGCACTGTCGAATCGGGGAGTGGGCCAACTTCTCGAGACCATCGAAGATGTGCGTGCCTTCGCCAACGGGGACCTGAAAGTACGTGGGGTCATCGCCACCATGTATGACGAACGTACAAGACACGCTCGCCACGTCCTCGAAGAAGTCGAGAGCCGCTATGGAATCCCCGTGCTTCAACCGCCGGTGAGGAAATCGATCCGGTTTGCCGAAGCACCGGCGCGAGGGAAGTCGATTCTCCAGCACGCGCCGAGGTCGGCGGGAGCACAGGCCTACCGGGATCTGGCCAAACTGCTGCTCGACACGCCGGTGAGCGCAGGGACCACCTGTTGAGGCCTGAGGGTCTTGACCCATTGGGAAAGCGGGCGCTCTACTGGATGCCGGTCGATCCCCGTGTGGCCGTTTCCACCGGGCCCGAAGCCGAAGGGACAAATTCCCGGGGGAACGACGTTCCGCTGCCGCCGACGGGCCGCCGACGGGCCCGCCCGGCGGGGAAGCATGCGCTCTATTCGACGGCTGCCCCGCCCAAAGAGACCGAGACGGCGATCTTTACCGATACCGGAGCCGACCCACTGCCTCTGCGGGGGTTGCTGGCGGTGGAGTGCTCTGCCTGTGGGTCGGTGACCCGGGTCAGCGTTCTCGACTTTGTGTTGCTTCAGCTCCCGTTCGGTGCCTGGGTGCCGGGACGAAGGTTCGACCACCGAATGACCTGCCCGGCGTGTCGGCGTCGAGCCTGGATGAGCGTGACATTGTCCTCCTCGTCGTGACCCCGAGCCCATGACGGTCCTTACGACCGGCCGTCTGTTGCTCGCCACCGGCACTTCTCATGGCTCGAACCAACCGACCGGGTTCGTGGGCTCATTGCTCCATTTCCACGGGCCGGCGGCCTACGGGTTGGTGGGCTTCTTGGCATTTGCCGAGGCGGCGCTGTTGCTCGGCTTCTTCATCCCTGGGGAGACGGCGGTGGTGATCGGTGGCGTGCTGGCCAGCCTGCACCAGGTCAACCTGGGATTGATGATCCTCATCGTGGTGGCGTGTGCCATTACCGGTGACTCGGTCGGCTACGAACTGGGGAAGAAGGTCGGCCCCTGGATTCTCGGCCATCGCCCCATGAAGGGAAACCCGGGGGTGGCCAAGACCACCGCGCTGCTCGCACGGTACGGAGGCCCAGCCGTCCTCCTCGGGCGGTTCATCGCGTTCGCCCGGGCGGTGATACCCGGAATCGCCGGGATGAGCGGAGTCCGGTATCGGACGTTTCTCTTCTACAACGCCACCGGGGGGGTGCTGTGGGGAGTCGGTTACACGTTGCTCGGCTATGTCGTGGGTAAGTCGTTCGAGGCCATTCTGAAACAGGTGGGGTCGTGGTCGGCGATCGCTATCGTTTCCGTCGTGGTCGTGGCGTTCGGAGCCCACCTCCTCTACAAACGGCGGAAGGATCGGCCGGCCCATCCGACATTGGTGTCAGCTGCCGACGACGAGACCTGACCGACTAGCCCTCAGCCAGGGAGAACCGCGCTGGGTCGCTGCCCTCTCGGTGGATCCTGTCATGAAGTTCGAGTAGCACACAGTGCGCCAAAGTCTCGCCGTTGGCCTGTCGTTGCATGAACGATTCGATCTCGTCCCACGGACGGGACCAGTGGAGCCGGAGGGTGATGTCCCATGCTGTCGACGCCGGGTGCTCTCGGAGCACGTGTTCGATTTCGTCGAGACGGTCGGCGTGGTGCTGGATGAGCTCTTCCAGACGGCCGGCCAAGTCAGCGAAGCGATATTCGTGCCCGGGAAGCACTTCATCAACCCCGAGATTCTGGACCTTCAACAGCGAAGCCAGAAAGTCTCCAAGTGGATTGTGAAACTGCTGGGTGTGGACCGAGATGTTCGGTGTGATGCGTGGAAGGACGTGATCGCCGGAGAGCAACAGCCGACGATCCTCGCTGTAGAAGCACACGTGCCCCGGAGAGTGCCCCGGGGTCCAAATGGTGCGCAGATTCCATCCCGGGAGTTCGATGGCCTTCTCGTCTTCGAAGAACACGTCGGGCTCGGCCATGGTGACCATCGACTTCATCATCATCGAGGCCAGGGTGAGGTCGGGGAGCTTGTCCGCCGGCACCCCCGAATCGACCAGAAGGTGGGTCATGTCGGCCACTAGCTGATCGGTATCGCCATAGCGGGACTCGAGCATGATGGCGTCGTCGGGATGAAGTCCGATCCAAGCACCCGACGATTCGCGGATCCTTCCCGCCAATCCGTAATGGTCGGGATGAATATGGGTGACCAGCACGGCGCGGACGTCGGAGATGCTCCCGCCCGCCAGCGCCAGTCCGTCCCCGAGGCTGGTCCAGGCCTCGTCGGTGTTCCAACCGGCGTCGACCAGAGCCACGCCGCCCCCATCAAGCTCGAGCGCATAGACCAACACGTATCTGAGGGGATTGTTGGGGATGGGGACGGGAATCGACCACAGCCCGGGTCGGACCTGCTCCACGGGAGGGAGGACCTTGCGGTCCCAGGCTTCCTTTTGCAGTGTCCCGGTGACCACAACCATGGGGGCACGGTACTCACCGGACCCGGTACCCGCCACATGGTGCCGACGAGTGGGGTCGAGGCGGGACTCTGCACGGACGGAATCGAGTGCGGGGATACTTTGCGGTCCGGAGCGTTTCGAGGCTCCCCGAGGAGGATGTTGATGACCGCCCCTACCGTGACCTCTGAGGTCAACGGCGCCCAGTTTGGGAATCGTTGACCAGGTCAGTTTGGGAATTCTGTCCAACTGTGACCGATTCCGTCCAAACGTCGTTGCACCCACTATTGCACCCACGACCACCTCACCCGTTTCTCCCAAAGCTATTGGCAGTGGGTCTGTCCGTGGTCACCAGCGGGGACCTCAGCTGGCCAAATCCGGGGACTTGGCGATGGCCACGGACATCAGTTGAACACGACGAAATGCGTGGTTGACCATCGGCACAACCGACGAGAGGCTCAAGGTGAGAGGGCTGCTTGACGATGATCCTCACTGTGCCCAAACGTGGCGTAGTGAGAGGCGAATCGAAGATGAGTGGTGCCAGGCAAGGCAACGCATGGACAATAGCGGCGGGCGGAATGATGAGGCGCATACTTGTCGTAGCAGGAATCACCGTGACTGCGCTGACGCTGGCAGCATCCAATTGGGCCAGCACCTCAGTAACGGCAGCATCAGTTCCAGCACCAATAACGGGGCTCTCGTTGCCCATCTCGACACCGCCGGTCTCGGCACAGCCAGCGACAATGCGAGCTGCAACGGCACTGTCAATCGGAACTGGACAGCAGACGTTTCTCGATGTGCTGAACAATAGGGGGGGACCGGATTTCGTTGCCGTCCCTGACTCCAACCTGGTAGATCTGGTATATGCCGTGTGCGCCGACTTGTCAGGTGGCTATACCGTTGTTCAGACGCTCCAAGCCACCCTATTGGTGGCGGAGGTATACCGACCGAGTTGGGTTCTGGCCGATGGCGACATGGGCTTTCTGATTGGCGCTGCCGTGTCGGGAGTGTGTCCACAGTTCGCTTCTCTGGTCGAGCAGTGGGTGCTCGCTAACGGTGGGAGTGTGGGAGTGGCTTCCTGATGGACGCAACACGGTTGGAGTTCCGAGTCTGGACGAATCCACATCAGATGGCTTCGGACCGTTCGGAGGGAGACGGAACAGTGGGCGCTTCGCCAGGTGGACCGAGTGCAGCCTGGTGTTCCCCACGTCCATTGGCCTTCCCACGGGCACGGCCACTACCGGCTTTCCTTCCGGCGTGCGACCTGGGCCACTGGTCTCGGTGAGGACCGGACACCTCATGAATTGCGCCATTCGTGCATGTCGCTCATCAGCGCGAGCGCGGTGGCCGATACGGTCCTGGCCAACCGGGGCGGACACACCGATACCCGACGGCTCAGGGAGGCCCATCGCCATCAGGTGACGCCCATGGTCACGGGTGCCGTTGCCGCCGCCGAAGCCCTGTTCGGGGGGAAATCTGACACCCCGGCTGCGTAAAGAGGTGCGTAAAGGTGCGTAAAGGGTAACTGTTCAGCCCTTCTGGGCAGCGCGGCAGACGCCAACCGGCCAGGGTGAGT
>OCTA010004711.1_pt1 | contig 11936 bp, 6 predicted proteins | sample 1538991 | NCBI WGS metagenome assembly OCTA01 (sample SAMEA3539302, study PRJEB22396) | soil metagenome | biome: tundra; feature: field; material: soil | place: USA | collected 2010-05 | depth 0.15 m | reverse complement strand
TAGAGCGCTACCACGATGTTGTTTACCGAATACATATTCGTTCTTCCTTTTTCCTGGTCAACCAGAAGCGGGTTTGAGTACCCAGTGTGTTGATACAATCGCTTAGTCAATTCTTTTGCCGCACATTCAGTGCTGGTTGCCACCGCCGTACCGGCATGACGCTGGCGCGGCGTCAGCATCATGCATACCCAAGGGCATTCCGAGGTCCGTCGGCGAAAGAGGACGACTAAGCCCTCGGTACGCGGGAAAGGGGGCAATCGGCAGCCGTCAGGATTACCTTGAGAATTGACCATCCGGCGTCATACGACCGGATGTGGTCAAAGCGAGACGGGCGTTCAGCAAGACGGAGTTGGCGGGCGGACTTTTCCTAACGAAGTCACGGCAAAGGCGGATCCGCCACCGGGCAATGGTACTTTAGGGTGATCTTTCATTAGCGGCATCCACCTGTTTCGAAACACTCCGAGGGTGTTCCGAACGGTCCCCCGCAGCGACGCGGCAAGGAGAAGAACTCTATGGCCTCACAGCCGCAGGCCGCCAAGTGGCTTGTGGAAAACGGTCCAGGTGAATTAGAACGGCTATTCCTTGCTATCGTTTACCATCCCTCCGCGCCGATCCTGATCGCCGACAACGACCGCTGTTTGCGCGACGCTAGTTTTGGCGCTGGCAGACTGCTGGGGCTTTCACGCGAAAAGATCATTGGGCGCAGTTTAGACGACTTCATCGATCTCAGCTACAAGCCTCGGATTTCCACACTCTGGCAGGCATTTCTGCAAGGAGGGGAACAGCACGGCACGCTCCGGCTGATGGGACCGGACGGAAGCCCGCGGGAAGTTGAGTACGCCGCCAAGACAAACGTGCTGCCGGTGCGTCATCTGCTGGTGCTGCGCGCCAAGACCGCACGGACGGAAGCGGTAAAACCGGACAGTGGGGAAGGCGGCGGGGAAGGCGACGAGAGTCCGGCGTGGGTGCAGGATTTCGCCCTCTTTCTGCTGAGTGTCGATGGCAAGGTGGTGGCTTGGTATGCGGGCGCCGAACGCATCTACGGTTATAGCCGGGGCGAGGCGGTCGGCCAGCACGCGGCGTTGCTGTATCCGCCCGACGACTCGCTGCGCTCCAAGCTGAGCGACGAACTGAAGAGGTCGTCAAGCGAGGGCCATTTTGGCACGGAAGGCTGGTGCGTGCGAAAGGATGGGACGCGGTTCTGGGCCAACGTCATCACCATGGCGCTGAGCGGCGAAGGCGGGAAGCTACAGGGTTTCGCAAGAGTGGTGCGCGACTTCAGCCAGCGCCACGAGCGGGATGAGAGTTTGCGCCAGCCGCGCGGGCGTCTCCGTCTGCCGGCGGAAAGCATGATCGCGGGTATCGTTTCGGGGGAGTTCGACCAGATCACGGAAGCGAACGACACCTTCCTCGAACTGGCTGGCTGCGGCCGCGAGGACCTGCTTGCGGGACGGCTGCACTGGACCGATTTCGCGCTGCCGGAGCACGCCGCGCTCGACGAACTGGCCCACGAAGAGTGTTTACGGTTCGGAGCCTGTACGCCCTTTGAGAAAGAGATTATCCGCAAGGACGGAACGCGGCTGCCGCTGCTGGTGGCGACGGCGGTTTTGAAGCTGGCGCCGTTTCGTTGGATCACCTTTGTGCAGGACTTGCGCGGGCGGCAGGAGAGTATTCAGGAAGAGCCCGTAGATGTGAAGGACGACTTCGTCGAAATCGTGGGGCGCAGCGCGGCTTTGAAGCGCGTCCTGGGGCAAGTCGAACTAGTCGCCCCAACCAATGCGACGGTGCTGATCCTGGGCGAAACCGGCACGGGCAAGGAACTGATCGCGTGCGCAATTCACAGAATGAGTCCGCGCCGGGAGCGCCCGTTCATCACTCTGAACTGCGCCGCTATTCCGACCGGTTTGCTGGAGAGCGAACTGTTCGGATACGAGAGGGGAGCCTTCACGGGCGCCTTATCGCAGAAGATCGGGCGATTCGAAATGGCGCATCGGGGCACGCTCTTTCTGGACGAAGTCGGCGACATTCCTTTGGAGCTGCAGCCGAAACTGCTGCGCGCTTTGCAGGAGAAATCGTTCGAAAGGCTGGGCGGGACAAGGACGATTCCCATCGACGTGCGGTTGCTGGCGGCCACCAATCGCAATTTGACACAGATGATGGGCGACAAGCTTTTCCGGGGCGATCTCTATTACCGGCTGAAGGTCTTCCCGATCACAACGCCTCCGCTGCGCGACCGTCCCGAGGACATACCGGTGCTCGCCCGGCACTTCACGCAAAAGTACGCGCGGGAAATGAGCAAGCAGATTGAAAAGATTCCGTCGGAAACGATGCAAGCGCTGCTGAAGTGGCCTTGGCCGGGCAACGTACGGGAATTGGAAAACTTCATCGAGCGGTCGGTCATCCTGTCGCGGGGGCCTAACTTGCGGGCTCCGCTGGCCGAAATACGGGCCGATGCGGTGGAAGCCGCCGGCGACAGTACGCTTGAGCACGTGGAGAGGCGGCATATCATCCAGGTGCTCCGCGAAACGGGTGGAGTGATCAGCAAGACTGCCACGCGTCTTGGAATGCCTCGCACGACGTTAAATGCGCTGATGCGAAAGCTTGGGATTACCCGCAAGGACATTTGAATTAACGGCTGGTGAGCCAATTCCCAAAGCTTTGGAACGGAATGGCCTCCTCTACATGCAGGCGGAAGCCGTTTGCGACGAAGGGTGCGCAACCGCCAAGCCGGTCGCGAGCAAAGAAGAAGCCGGGCTCGCTAGAATCAACTGACCCCTACCGCATGTCCCTTCCCAAATGGCATCACTCACGCTTCTTCTTGCCGCAAGCGAACGTCAGGCGGCCAGCGCTCGGGCTGGCGGATCTGGCGGTCGGCTTGGGAGTGTTGACGCTGCTCTATACGGCGGCGCGCGTCGGATCGGAATCGTTCGTCAAATTCAATCCCACGGAAGTTCTGCCGTCGGTTAGCCTCGATCCGCGAAATCTGCCCAACTACGCGGCGCGTTCGACCTTGCGGATGTTCATTGCCCTGGGCTTATCCACGCTATTCACCTTTGTCTACGGCTATGCGGCGGCGCGCAGCAAGCGGGCGGAACGGGTGCTGGTGCCATTGTTGGACATCTTGCAGTCGGTTCCAGTTTTGGGGTTTCTCTCGGTCACAGTGACGGCGTTCATCGCCTTGTTTCGGGGCAGCCTGCTGGGTCTGGAAGCGGCTTCGATTTTCGCCATCTTCACGGGACAGGCTTGGAACATGACGTTCTCTTTCTACCAGTCCTTACGCTCGGTGCCGCGAGAACTGGATGAGATGGCTTCGCTGTACCGGCTATCGAAATGGGAGCGGTTCACGCGTTTGGAGCTGCCTGCCTCCATGATCGGTCTGGTGTGGAACGGCATGATGAGTTTCGGCGGCGGCTGGTTCTTTCTCGCCGCGAGCGAAGCCATAAGCGTGCTGAACCGGCAGTACACGCTGCCGGGAATTGGCTCCTACGTCGCAGCCGCCGTCCAGGCGAAAGACTTTGGCGCTCTCGCGTGGGCCATCGCCACGATGATTCTGCTGATTTTGGTTATCGACCAGTTGTTCTGGAAACCACTGGTTACGGTGGCCGACAGATACAAGCTGGAATTGAGCGCCGGAGAAGAACGCCGCTTCTGGCTGGTGGACCTTTGGCGGTCCGCCTCGCTGCCTCGCTACGCGCGGAGCCTGGCAGCGCCGCTGCTGCACAGGCTGGACCGCTGGCTGTCCACGGCGACAACAGTCCCCGCAACTGCGTCTCGCGCCAAGGTATCGAGAACGGGCGATCTTGTTTATAACGCCGTCCTGATTGCGTTCGTCGCGGTTCTGCTGTTTGCCGGGATCCGGTTTGTGCTATCGGCGGTGGGCGTTGGCGAAGTGGCGCACGCGGCAGTGCTTGGACTGGCTACCGCGGCGCGGGTGATCGTGTTGCTGATCTTCAGCACGGTGGTGTGGACGCCGATCGCGGTCGCCATCGGATTCAGTCCAAAGCTGGCCCGCGTCTCGCAACCCATTGTGCAAATCCTGGCCTCGTTCCCGGCCAATTTTCTTTTCCCGTTCGCGACTCTGGGATTCATCAAATTGGGAATCAGCCTCAATTGGGGGAGCATGTTGCTGATGTCTCTGGGCGCCCAGTGGTACCTCTTATTCAACGTCATTGGCGGCGCGCAGGCCATTCCGAACGATCTAAGGGAAATGGCCGCTAGCGTTGGTCTGAGGGGAATCCGCGAGTGGCGGGCGCTGATTGGACCGGGCATTTTCGCATCGTGGGTCACGGGCGCGATTACGGCATCGGGCGGCGCCTGGAATGCCAGCATTGTTTCCGAACTCGTCTCTTGGGGCGACACCACCTTGAAGGCGAATGGACTCGGCGCTTATATTTCGGAAGCGACCGCGAAAGGCGACTGGCCGCGGATCGTTTTGGGAGTTGGACTGATGAGCGTTTTCGTGGTTGGCTGCAACCGCTTGGTGTGGAGGCCGCTCTATGACTTGGCCGAACGGAAGTATCAGTTGGGCTGAGATGCGGAAAACGCTTCCTGCGGTCGCGGCTCAGGAAGACACGATTTGACGATGATCGACATCCGGGTGAATGAAATTGGAAAATGACTCAACTCTACTGACGGGCGAACGGGTCTGCAAAACGTTCCCATTGCCGGGAGGAGGCGAACAGACCGTGCTAGAGAACGTCACTTTGAACGTTCCGCGAGGAGAAGTGATTGCGCTGCTCGGACGCAGCGGCTCCGGCAAGAGCACGTTGTTGCGCATACTGGCCGGCCTGATCCAACCGAGCAGCGGGCAAGTGCGAGTGAAGGGCGCGCCGCTCGACGGACCCAATTCCGATGTCGCGATGGTCTTCCAGAGCTTCGCGCTGCTGCCCTGGCTGACGGTGCAGGAGAACGCCGAACTGGGACTCTTCGCGCGCGGAGTGGCCAAGGAGGTTTGCGAAAAGGAAGCGGAACTGGCGCTCGGGATGGTGGGGCTGGAGGGTTTTGGAGGAGCGTATCCGAAGGAACTGTCGGGCGGCATGCGCCAGCGCGTCGGCTTTGCGCGGGCGTTCGTGATGAAGCCGGATGTGCTGATGATGGACGAACCGTTCAGCGCGCTTGACGTGCTTACGGCCGAGAATCTGCGCGGCGAGATTAGCGATCTCTGGGAGCGGGGCATGTTCCCTTCGAAGAGCATCCTGATTGTCACTCACAACATTGAGGAGGCGGTGCAGCTAGCCGACCGCGTGGTGATCCTGGGAGCGAATCCGGGCTGCATTCGAGGCGAGGTGAAGGTCGATGTCCCACGGCCTCGCGACAAGAAGGATCTGCGGATGGTGACCCTGGTGGACTATATTTACACGGTGATGACGAATCCCTCGGCGCATGTCGGAGAACTGCCGGCGACGAAGCAGGCGCGCCGCTTCCTGATGTTGCCGCACGCGCGGGTAGGAGGAATCAGCGGACTGCTGGAGATTATCCACGACCGCGGCGGCCGGGAAGATCTGCCGAAGCTGGCCGAGACGCTGCGCCTGGAAGTGGACGACCTGTTGCCAACGGTTGATGCGGCGGCCATGCTGGGGTTCGCCAAGGTTGAGCACGGAGATGTCACGATCACCGAAGCCGGCACGGAATTTGCCACCGCCGGCGTGCATCGAAGTCACGAGATCTTCAAGGAGCAGTTGATGAAGAACGTGCCGTTCGCTTCGACCGTGGTTGAGGCGCTGCGCCAAAAGCGCGACGGCCGCATCGGCAAGGAGTTTCTCCTCGATATCCTGGACGAGCATTTCTCGGATTCCGAAGCGCAAAACCAGTTCCAGACGCTGGTGGACTGGGGACGATCTGCGCAGTTGTTCGAGTACGACGCGGACGAAGAGCGGCTCTACAAAGTTGAAGAGGAACAAGAGGCTGCGGTGGGCGACCGCCGCTAACCTACCCACGGTTATCGCAAGCGGGCCGCGCGGGTCTCTTCAACGTGCGCCCGTCCGGTTTCCCGAACCCAGTAAGGCAAGCGGCCATAGTATTCATGAAGCTGGCTTTCATAGCCGCGGCCAATGGGTATCGATTCGAGGTATTCCGGCGCGTTCTTAATGGCTTCCCGCGGGAGGCCGACAGAAACTGTCGCATCGCTCCAACTTATTTCTTCGGCCCACTCGGGCGCAATTAGAACCAGTTTCCCCGGCAACCAGTTCCGCGTGTCCACTTCGAGATACCGGATACCCCAGGTGTCCTCGTCAACGATAAAATCCTTCACGTGGCCGATGGCTCCGTCGGTCGCTTGGATGCCATAACCGGTTACTGCGGCAGTGCTGCGGAGATGGGAGTCCGCCGAGCCGGGTTCAGCCACAAACGTGGACGAGCCAACCGGCACGGCTACCCCGGCCAGGTCCGCCGGATAGGCTCCGACGCCCCACATATACGATCCGCCCCAATAATAAGCGGCGCCGAACGAATTCATGTAATCGGCCTCGTGCTGGCGGGAGACCGGTCTGTGGGTGTCGATGGCGGGGCTGTTCTCTATTTGCTTCCTGGTCAGCGCTACGTGGAGCTGTTTGGTTTCCCAGTCGGTCCGACCCAGAAAAACCGGCGAAATCAAGACGAGGTTCCGGGAAAGCCAACCGGACGTGTTGACGATCAGGTAACGGATCGTCCAGGTTTCATCGTCGAAGTAGAACTCTTCCACTCTTCCGATCTCGCCATCCGTGGCGTGGAGGGTTAAGGCCTGCATGCGGCTTGCGCTTTTCATCATTCTCTTCTCCTTGTGTAGTGGACGCGGTGTAATTGACGCGGTCCAGTGGACGCGACCTGCGTTCGTTTTTGACGTTATGTCGTCATCTGACCATATATGGCCAAGGGCGCGGGCGGATCACTTGCTATTCCGCCCGGTCGTTCATTCAATCGTCATTCTTACCTGAGGGCGGCGTTAACGGGCTCAAGCGGCCAATACGCCTGGCGTTCCTCGTAGCGATGCAATTGCGCTTCGTAGTCGCGCGTAATGGGAACTCCTCCCGCATACTCCGGCCTGGCCACCAGTTTCCGGTATTGGCGATGAGGTAGCGAATGGTCCACGTCTCGTCATCGAGGATAAAGTCCTCGACGTGCCGGATCTCTCCGTCCTCTGCTTGGATAGTCCGGTCGGTTACGTCCTTTGTGCTGCGGAGATGGGGATCGTCGCCGTCAGTTGAAACAGGAAACCCAGACCACTCCACTGGCCCGCGTTCAGGGTAGGCCGATAGACTCTCCATATGCGGAGCGCCACCGTAAGCGGGCCAGTTGCAGTAGGAATAGAATTGCTTTTCGTACCGGCGGGAAACTGGGCGGTGCGCATCCCGGCGCGGGCTGTTCTCAATCTGCTTTTTCGTCAGATCCACGGGGATGATCTCGTCGCTGTCGAACCCGTGACGGAGCCTAGCCCGTAAGGCGAAATGAGAACCTGGCGATTGTTCAACCAGCCGCCTGAATCTGCAACGAGATAGCGAACCGCCCAACTCCGGTCGTCGAAATAGAACTCCTTGACCGCGCCGATCTCCCCGTCGCGGGCGCCCAGCTTAGACCCGCTCAGGTCTTTGACTTCTCGTAGCATGATAGCTGCCTTTCTCCTTGGTTGAGAGCTCGGATGGATTTGCCCGTCGTTAGCCTAAGATAGGCCCAGCCGATGGCGGAACATACAGTCGACTGTTCTACTTACGGGCAAGCGAAGGGCCTTTCCGCAAGGCGCCACGCGGAATGTCCCGTGACGGCTTCGCAATTGCTCTTTATCGGTCGAGATGAAAAACAGCAAAGCTTACTTAGTCGGCAGTGGCATCGGCTCGCTTGCCGCGGCGGCTTTCATGATCCGCGACGGCGGAATGGACGGGAGCGATATCACTATCTTCGAAGCCATGCCCGTTGCCGGCGGCAGCCTGGACGGCGGCGGCAATCCCGAAGTTGGCTACACCTTGCGCGGAGGTCGAATGCTGACCACCGACAACTACGAATGCACCTGGGATCTCTTCAAGACGATTCCATCGCTGGGCGATGCCGGCCGCAGCGTGTATGAGGAGACGGTCGCCTTCAATGAACGGAATGTCCCGGATTCGAAGGCGCGCCTGGTAGACGGAAACCGCTTCAAGGTGAATGTGAAGGCGATGGCGTTCACCATGAAAGACAGGCTGGAATTGCTGAAACTTAGCGACGCCGATGAAGTCACGCTTGGGAAGAGCCGCATCACCGAATGGCTTTCGCCCGAGTTTTTCGAGACCACTTTCTGGCACATGTGGGCGACGACGTTCGCTTTCCAGCCCTGGCATAGCGCGCTCGAGTTCAAACGCTACCTGCACCGCTTCATGCTGGAATTTTCCCGCATCGAGACGTTGGGGGGCGTGAAGCGGACGGTGTATAACCAGTTTGATTCGCTGGTGTGTCCGCTGGTGAATTGGCTTCGCGAGCGGGGCGTGAAGATGGTCATGAACTGCACCGTAAGCGGCTTCGACCTGGCAGACGAAGGCGGACAGAGCGCGGTGAGAGGGATTCACTGCCGCCGCAACGGCTCCGACGAGACTGTCGCGGTGGCCGACGGCGATTTGGTGTTTTTTCAAAACGGCTCCATGACCGACGCTTCGAGCTACGGTTCCATGACACATGCGCCGGCAAAACTGAGCAAGCACGATAGCGGCGGCTGGACGTTGTGGGAGAAGCTGGCGGCGGGCCGTCCTGAATTCGGCAACCCGGCGGCTTTCAATTCCAGCATTCCGGAGTCTTTATGGGAATCGTTCACCGTCACCTTGAAGGACACCGCTTTCTTCGACAAGATGGAAGCGTTCACCGGCAATCGCGCGGGCACTGGCGGCTTGGTCACGTTCAAGGATTCGAACTGGTTCATGTCCGTGGTGCTGGCGCATCAACCGCATTTCGCGACCCAGCCGGAGGGCGTGCAGGTGTTTTGGGGATACGCGCTGCATCCGGACCGTGTCGGAAATTTCGTCGCGAAACCGATGTCCGACTGCGGCGGCTCTGAAATTCTCGACGAACTGTGCGGGCACTTAAATTTCGACCGTGAAACGGTTGCGGCCGGCAACTGCATTCCTTGCCGCATGCCATACATTACGAGCATGTTTATGCCGCGTTCCGCAGGCGACAGGCCGCTGCCCGTTCCGCACAGTTCCAAAAACCTGGCTTTCGTCAGCCAGTTCGTCGAGATCCCGGAAGACGTCGTGTTCACGGTGGAGTATTCGGTAAGAGCGGCGCAGATGGCGGTGTATGAACTGCTGGAAATCGACCGCGAAGTGCCGCCTGTCCGCAGGCATGACAAGTCGCTAAAGGTGAAATTGGACGCGGCTATGAAGGCTTTCCAGTAAAGCTGACGATGGCTTCTACGGAACACGCGCAAAACGGTCGCGGCATCGAGCGCGCCGCCCGAAGAGCCAGCGAGTTTCTGTGTCGTTTGGGCGGCACGCAGCCGTGCCCTTTTTCGCTTCTGAGCGGCGACGATCACCGTAAGCGCCTGGGTGGGAGCATCTATGAGGGATAGTCACAATGAACTCAGCGGCGGCAACTGAATCACCGGCTACCGGCGGAACATCGCCCCACGGGCTGACGAGCGAGGAAGCGCGGAACCGGCTTGCAAGGGTTGGGCGGAATTCCATGACCGATGCCGCGCCGCATCCTTTGCTAAGAATGGCGGACAAGCTGTGGGCTCCCGTCCCGTGGATGCTTGAAGCGGCGATCGTTCTGCAACTGACGCTGCACAAATTCGCCGAGGCCGCAGTCATAGCGGGCCTTCTCGCTTTCAATGCCGCGTTGGGGTTCTTGCAGGAAGGAAAGGCGCAAGCAACGCTGGCGGCTCTGAAATCGCGTCTGGCTTTGAACGCTTCGGTTCAGCGGGATGGGGTTTGGAAGGTGGTGCCGTCCGCGCAATTAGCGCCCGGTGATCTGGTCAAGCTCTCGCTAGGCGCGGTGGTGGCGGCCGACGTGAAGATCGTGGATGGATCGGTTCTTCTCGACCAATCCATGCTTACCGGCGAATCCATGCCTATCGAGGCGGGCGCTGGGGCGGAGACGTACGCTGGCGCTCTGGTGCGGCGCGGCGAAGCGAGCGCGATAGTGACCCAGACCGGACCTCGCACCAAGTTCGGACACACCGCGGAATTGGTGCGCATGGCTCATGTGGTGAGTTCGCAGCAGAAGACCGTTCTGCGCGTGGTGCGCAACCTTGCCGTTTTCAACGGTGTGCTCATCGTGGCGATAATAGCTTACGCGAAGGTTCAGGGAATGGTTTGGGGCGAGACCATTCCCCTGCTGCTAACCGCGGTGCTCGCCGCCATTCCAGTCGCTTTGCCCGCGACCTTCACGCTTGCCACAGCGCTTGGCGCAAGGTCGCTCGCTAAGTTAGGCGTGCTTTCAACTCGGCTTTCCGCCGTGGATGAAGCGGCGGCCATGCAGGTACTCTGCTGCGACAAAACGGGCACCTTGACGCGAAATGAATTGTCGGTGCACAGTGTTCAGCCCATGCCCGGCTTCGATGAAGCGCGCGTGCTGGCGCTGGCTACGCTCGCAAGCGCGGATGGCGGTCAGGACCCCGTGGACGCGGCAGTTCGCGCCGCCCCGCATAACGAGATACAAGACGGTCCCAAGCTGGTCAAGTTCATACCGTTCGACCCCGCCAAGAAGATTTCGGAGGCAACCGCCACGGAGGGAGACGGCAGGACTCTGTACATTGTGAAGGGCGCGTACGGGACGGTTGCCGCTCTGACCCAACCATCGTCGCCGGGACCTAGCGCGGCAGACGGACTTGAGAAACAGGGCTTTAGAGTGCTCGCCGTCGCGGCCGGACCGTCTTCGAAGGCCATGCGGCTGATTGGACTCATCGCGCTTAGCGATCCACCCCGGCCAGACTCGGTCGCGCTGGTCACTGAGCTGGCGGGTCTGGGAGTGCGCACGGTTATGGTCACTGGCGACGCGCCGGCTACCGCCGCAATCGTCGCTCACGCCGTGGGACTGAACGATCCGGTCTGTCCCGCCGGGCCGCTTCCCGACCATGTAACGCCGGAGCAGTTCTCGGTTTTCGCCGGCATTTTCCCCGAGGGAAAGTATGACCTCGTGAAGGCCTTCCAGAAGACCGGCCACACCGTCGGGATGTGCGGAGATGGCGCGAACGATGCGCCCGCCCTGCGCCAGGCACAGATCGGAATCGCCGTCTCCACGGCAACCGACGTGGCGAAGTCGGCCGCGGGAATCGTGCTGACCACGGCGGGACTTAGCGGCATTGTCGCCGCGGTGAAGGAAGGGCGGTCGGCATTCCAACGCATCCTGACTTATACCCTTAACTCTGTCACGAAGAAGATCGTCAACGTGCTGTTTCTCGCCATTGGGCTGCTCGTCACGGGGCACGCGATCCTCACGCCGATGCTGATGGTGATTCTCATGATCACGGGCGATTTCCTGGGCATGTCGGTAACGACGGACAAGGTGCGGCCATCGGCAAAGCCCAATCAGTGGCAAATTGGCAAGCTGACACTGGGCTGCTCCGTCCTGGGCGGCTGTCTGCTCGGATTTTGTAGCGGCGCGCTGCTGGTAGGCAAATATCGGCTCGGGCTCGAATTAGGCGCGCTCCAGACGCTTGCCATGATCGCCCTTGTCTTCGGCGGCGAGGCTACTTTATATTGCGTTCGCGAACGGCAACATCTGTGGATGTCCCGACCAAGCGCATGGGTGGTCGTCGCTTCGGTGGGTGATGTTCTCATCGTCTCCGCGTTGGCGATTTGGGGTATAGCGATGCATTCCCTGCCCATTGCCGTCATCGCCTCCACGCTTTTTGCGGCTCTGCTTTTCGCCTTTGTCCTCGATCTCGTCAAAGTGCCCGTTTTCCGGAGATTGCAGATTGCATAAAGCGGCGGATCAGGTCTCCCGTGAACCCCATGCTTTGTAACGATATATGGTCATCTGACCGCTGGCGGTCAGGG
>OCTA010004710.1_pt1 | contig 11938 bp, 6 predicted proteins | sample 1538991 | NCBI WGS metagenome assembly OCTA01 (sample SAMEA3539302, study PRJEB22396) | soil metagenome | biome: tundra; feature: field; material: soil | place: USA | collected 2010-05 | depth 0.15 m | reverse complement strand
GACCGCTGCGCGAGGCCGCCGGCTTCCATTACCAGGAGTTTTCCAACCTGGCAAAACCCCTGCCGCTCAAGGATGACCCGTTCCAGGCGGGCGCCGAAAACACGGTGACCGATTGGGCGGAGATGCTGCTGCTGGATACGGCGAAGCCGCTGGCTTACTATGACCACCCGTTCTTCGGCAAGTATCCCGCCATCACGCAGAACCGCTTCGGCAAGGGCACGGTGACTTACGAGGGCACGGTGCTCAGCGACGGCTTGCAGCAAAAGCTGCTGGAGCGGGTCCTGGAGCAGGCGCAGTTGCTGGGACCGGACCAGAAACTGCCCGCCGGAGTCCGCGTGAAACACGGAATAGGCCACACGGGCAAGGCGTTCCACTATTACTTCAATTTTTCGGCGGCGACGCAGCGGGTGGTCTATGCTTACGCCGCTGGCACGGAATTGCTCTCCAACCGGCCGGCGGCTAAAGGCGGGGCGCTGGCGCTCGATCCCTGGGGCGTAGCCATCGTGCAGGAGGGACAACCGTAGGGCGGCCGGATCCGCGGGAACTTCGTGCAAGGCGCAACGTATATAAATGTTGACATGGGTCATAACAGTCGTTTTGCTATCCGCACGCTGCTGAAGAACCCTGCTTTCGCTCTGATCGCAGTCTTTGCCCTGGCGCTCGGCATCGGCGCCAACACAGCTATTTTCACCGTCGTCGACCGCGTGCTACTGCGGCCGCTGCCCTATGGCCACGCCGATCGCCTGGCCAATGTCGTCCGGAAATTCAAAACCGGCACGGGCCCCGTCATGTCGATCCCGAAGTTCGCGCGCATCCGGGAAGCCGGCTCGCTCGATGCCGTCGCGGTATACGACATCATGGGACCGGGTATGAATCTCTCCGGCGCCGGCCAGCCTGAGCAGGTCAGGGGCGTCCATGTCTCGGAGGCTTACTTTCGCCTGTTCGGCGTGAGTCCGGTGATGGGCCGCACGTTCGCTCCCGAGGAGGACCGGCCCGGGGGGCCGCGTGTCGTGGTGCTTACCAACAGCCTCTGGAAGCGGCGCTTTGGCAGCGATCCAGGCATGATCGGCCGCGCCATCAGGCTCAACTCCGAACCATTCACGGTTATCGGCGTTATGGGCCCGGAATTCGCCGGCGAGCCTGAAACCGACCTCTTCGTCGCCCAGCAGGCCGACCTCAACAGCACTAATCAGGGCCACTTCCTTTTCCTCGGCGCACGGCTCAAGCCCGGCGTCACCATCGAGCAGGCCAACGCCGAGTTGCGCGCCATCGCCGATCGCTTCCACAAACTCTATCCGGGCATCAGCGACGACGAGAGCTTTGTCGCGCAGCCGATGGGCTCGGCGCTGATCGGCGACCTGCGCAAACCTTTGTTCATTCTCCTGGGCGCCGTCGGCTTCGTCCTGCTGATCGCCTGCGGGAACGTTGCCAATCTTCTGCTGGCGCGGGCCGCCGGCCGGAGTAAGGAAATTGCCCTCCGCATGGCGCTGGGCGCCAGTCGCGGCGCGATCCTGCGCCAGTTGCTGACGGAAAGCCTGCTGCTGGCCCTCGCCGGCGGCGTGGCCGGAGTCTTCCTCGGCGCTTTCGGCCTCCAGGTTCTGCTGGCCGTCGCACCGGCGGAACTGCCCCATTTCCCGGCCCAACTCGACCTCTTCGGTTTGATGGACGGACGCATCCTCGCGTTTGCCGCTGCCGTGTCGCTTCTCACCGCCCTCCTGTTCGGACTCGTGCCGGCCTGGCAGATCTCCCGCCCCGATCTGAACGCATCGCTGCGCGAGGGTAGCGCGCGCACCAGCGCCGGGGCCCGCCGGCAGCGCACGCGCAACACGCTGGTCGTTTTAGAGGTCGCCCTTTCCCTGGTCCTGCTGGTTGGCGCAGCCCTCATGATCCGGACTTTCCTGGCCCTGCGCAACGTGCAGCCCGGGTTTCAAGCGGCTTCCGTGCTCACCATGAGCACTTCACTAGCCGGGCAGAAATATGAGACTGCCGCCGGAGTGGAGCGCCTTGCCACGGAACTCACCCGCCGCCTCGAAGCGCTTCCGGGGGTGCAGGCCGCCACCTACGCGCTCTGCCTGCCGCTGCAATTGGGCCCCGACATGCCGTTCTCCATTGCCGGAAAAGTGCCGCGCGACGGCGGGCCGTTCAACGGCGACGAGGTGTATCGCCCGGTCGGAGCGCACTATTTCCAGACGCTCGGCATTCCGCCCAGCCGGGGCCGATTGTTCGATGAGCGCGACAGCAGTACCGGCCGCTGGACGCTCATCATCAATCAAGCCATGGCGAAAAAGTACTGGCCCAACGAAGATCCCCTGGGCGCCACCGTAATTATCGGCAAGGGGCTCGGCGGGGGAGGGAAGACCGTCCGCGCGAGGTCGTCGGCATAGTCGGCGATGTGCGCGAGAGCGGCCTCGATCAGGATGCGCCGCCGGTGCTCTACATTCCCGTCGGTCAGGAGCCCAATGGCATGGCTGCGCTTGGCAACCGGATATTGCCGTCTTCGTGGGCGGTCCGCGCGATCGGCGATCCGGCGGCACTGGCCCGCGCCGTCCAGCAGGAAGTGCTCCGCGTCGATCCCGACCTGCCCCTGGCCAGGGTGATGGCCATGGACCGGATCATCGGTAAATCCATCGCACGCCAGAATTTCACCATGATCCTGCTGGGCATCTTCGGCGGTGTCGCGCTGCTCCTGGCCGCGATCGGGATTTATGGCGTCATGTCCTACACGGTGCAGCAGCGCAGCCACGAAATGGGAATCCGCATCGCGCTCGGCGCAGGCACGGGACAGTTGCTGCGCCTGGTGGTCGGCCAAGGTCTGCTGCTTGCCGGCATCGGTGTAACCATCGGTCTGGGGGCATCGTTCGGCGTGACACGTGTCATGTCCAGCCTGTTATACGGGGTAAAGGCCACCGATGCCGCCACATTCGCCGCCGTCGCCGCAGTCCTTTCCGCGGTCGCGGCCCTGGCGTGCTACATCCCCGCGCGCCGCGCTACCCGGGTGGACCCGATCATAGCCCTGCACCAGGAGTAAACCGCGGCACTGCCAAAACGAACGGTAAGCGCTGGTCTTCTATGAGGCGCCGCACCTGAAGACGCCGGCCTGTGCCGTGCCGCCGCACTTTGGCGTGGAGCAGTTCGATAGAAGACTCGGGGAGAGAGAGCATTTTCTCATTGAAGGATGAGCCTGGAGGCGGGAGCGAAGCGACCCGCCGCTAGGGCCTCCTTTCTTGGTTAGGTTTTGGAACTCCGAGGCCGTGACAAAACAAGCCAAGCGTTAGAATGGATGCTCCTAGGCACAAATGCTCCAAACCGGTTATGGTCGGGAATACGACATGACAGGTGCGCGGCCGGCAGTCGATCTTGCACAGATCGTACAAAGGTCACGGCGCCTGTATGCGGCTCGCGTGGCGGGCACTGCGCTGGCGCCGCAATGGTGGACGGCGGTGCTCATCACCGCCGGTTCCAAGCAGCAAGCGGAGAGATATGAATGGGAACTTCGCCGGCGCGTGGCGGCCGGCAGGATTCCAGACGGCGTCTTGTACATGGTTGTACCGGACGTTGCGGATCGACGGATAGGCAGCGGGGGAGCGACTTTGAATGCCATCCGGCACCTGATCGCGGAACTCCTCTTTCAGGGGGATTGCGCGGGGCCCCCCATCGATCTCCGGGACTGGTGGTCCCGGCAGCGGGTGCTGCTGATCCATTCCGGCGGCGATTCGCGAAGACTGCCGCAATACTCGGTCTCTGGGAAACTGTTTAGCGCAGTGCCTGTCATGGCGCCGTGGGGAGAGGCCAGTACGGTTTTAGATGAAACGCTGGCGTTGTCCAGCGCCTGGGCGGAACGTATGTCATCCGGGCTGTTAGTGGGATCCGGCGACGTGATTCTCACGTTCGATGCCCAATCAGTCAACTGGGAGCGGCCTGGTATCAGCGGCGTCGCCATGCTGCAACCGCCGGAAACAGGAGCGAGACACGGAGTGTATGTGATCGACGCGGAAGGCCGCGTCGATACTTTCCTGCAAAAGCCGTCGATTTCCACTCTGCGCGCTGTTGGCGCCTTGGCACCGGGAGATCAGGTGGCGCTGGACACCGGCCTGTTGCGGTGCTCTCCAGAAGCAGCTGCCCGGCTTACGGAACTGGCAGGGGTGAAGCAGAGCGGTGGAAAATGGATGCTGGGGCAAAGCGTCCTGGAAACGCCGCCATCGGACGCCACGGTTTCGATCGATTTGTACGGGCACGTCACCATGGCGCTGACCGGGCAGTGGAAACCCGGGCCCAACGATGCTCCGGCATTCCATGCACTTGCCGGGGGACTGACGGGACTGCCGTTCTGGTGTTCCCTGGTAGAAGGTGATTTCGTCCACATAGGAACCACCGCGTTGTTTCGCGAGTTCATGACGAACGACACCCCGTTTTCCCGCTTGCACCCGGCGCAGCAACGGCTGGTGGTGGAGCCAAAAGCAGGTAGGCCGAGACCTGGCGTGGTGGTGGACAGTGTACTCTCCGGCGGCGACGACCTGGCCGGAGGCATGGTGATTGTCGAGTGTTACCTGAACCATCCAATTCGCGGGGGATCCGGCTCGGTGCTTCACGGGCTCGACGGAATTCCGGAGGGCATAGAGCCGGCTGCGGACACGGTGATTCATCAAGTGCCGGTCCGGCTGCCGGATGGCCGCAGGGGCGTCGTCATCAGAGCGTATGGAGTGGAGGATGATCCCAAGGCTTCGGCGGGAGGCGGCGCCACCTGGTTCGGGCGGCCCATGCTGGATGAATTGCAGCGGCTTGGCCTACCCCCTGACAGCGTCTGGCCAGGCACTCCCGCGGCCGAACGGACATTGTGGAATGCCTGCTTATTTCCGGTGACCACGGTGGAAGAAGCGTGGGGCTGCGCGCGCTGGATGCAACAGCTTTCGAACGCGTACTCCGCGGAGCGATGGAGCGAACTCGAACGGCTTTCCCTGGCAAGCAGTACCCAGTTCGCCGATTGGCCGGCGCTCGAATCGGCGCGCTCGCGGCGGTTGAGTGCCGTTTGGCGGACGCTGGCCCTTTCGCTGGTGCAATCGGGCGCCGACATTCGCCCCTTGCTGGTGAACGCTCCCGGGATTGGCGCTTTGGCCGAGACTGGCGAATCTCTCTCAATGCAAGCCGGGGAGTTGGAATCCACGTTCCCGACCGAGGCGGCGAGCCGCTATTACACCGCCGGCCTGTTCTTTGACCAGGCAGGTCTCACTCAGCAGGCCGCCGAGGCACACTCGGCTGCTTTCCGTGTAGTGCAATTGGCGGTCGACGGGGTAGGCGGCGGACACGAAGGGCAACTTGACTGGCGTTGGCATTACGATGAGGTTACCGTAGACGGCCCGGCCCGAATCGATCTGGGCGGCGGCTGGAGCGATACACCGCCATTCTGCCTGGATTGGGGCGGGACGGTACTGAACATCGCGGTCCGCCTGAACGGTGGCTGCCCGATCCGGACCACGGTCCGCCGGCTGCGGGAACCCGTGTTGCGGTGTATCGCAGGAGAGGATGGCGCGACCATCGAGTACCGGACCAGCGAAGAACTGCTCGTGCCGACCGGCCCGGGCGACCCTTTTTCCATCCCCAAAATTGCGATCCGGTTGAGCGGCATCCACCGGCAGCAATATGCACTGGCGGAAATTCTGCAGCGCATGGGCGGTGGAATTGAAATCCGGACATCCGTGGACCTGCCCATGGGTTCCGGACTGGGCACCAGCAGTATTCTGGCTGCCACCACGCTGCGGGCCGTGTCAGAGATGATTGGGATGCCGATGGACGATGCGGCTCTCAGCGCCCGGGTCATGCGCCTGGAACAGCTGATGACCACGGGAGGCGGATGGCAGGATCAAATGGGAGGCATGGTGCCCGGCGCCAAATTGCTCGTTTCCGCTACCGGCCGGCAGCAAAAGGTCTGGGTACAGCCGGTGGTGTGGACGGCTGAGCGGCAGACGGAGTTTGAGAATCTCCTTGTGCTTTATTACACGGGGATCCGCCGGGTGGCACGCGATCTGGTGCAGCAGGTAGTTGGGCGATATCTGGCCCGTGAAACCAAGTGCGTTCAGGTTCTGCATCGCATCAAGTCCCTCGCACTGGAAATGACCTATGCGCTCCAGGAGGGGGATTGGGACCACTTGGGCCGTCTCCTCAACCTGCACTGGCAACTCAACCAGGTTCTTGACCCGAATACGACCAATCCGCAAATCAATTCGGTATTGGAGCAGGTGCGGCCATTTATCCGCGGAGCGAAACTGGCCGGAGCGGGCGGCGGTGGATTTCTGATCCTGGTGGCGCGGAGCCCGGAAGCGGCTCGGGAGTTGCGGGAGTCCCTTGAGAGCGATTGCGCCGGCATGAACGGCGCCGTCTTCGACTGTGGAATTGCCGCGGAGGGCTTGCTATGCCAAAAGCACTAATCACGGGTATCACGGGGCAGGACGGATCTTACCTGGCGGAGTTGTTGATCGCAAAAGGCTACGAGGTCCATGGCCTGAAGCGGCGCTCGTCATCTTTGAATACGGACCGCGTGGACCATCTTTACGTGGATTTCCATCACACCGGCGCAAAGTTCTTCCTTCACTATGCGGACTTGAGCGATGCCACCTCGCTGGCATGGTGCTTATCCGACATCCGCCCGGACGAGGTCTACAACCTGGGTGCGCAGAGTCACGTAAAGGTCAGCTTTGAAACCCCCGAGTACACGTCGGACGTAGTTGCGATCGGCACTATCCGGCTGCTCGAGGCGATTCGCCGCACGGGACTTCGATGCCGTTTCTACCAGGCCTCATCCAGCGAAATGTTCGGCAGCACTCCGGCTCCGCAGAATGAAAACACGGTGTTTCATCCTCGCAGCCCGTACGCCTGCGCGAAGGTCTTCGCACACTGCGCCACGGTGAATTATCGCGAGAGTTATGGGCTGCATGCCTCCTGCGGAATTCTTTTCAACCATGAATCTCCGCGGCGCGGAGAGACGTTTGTGACCCGCAAAATCACGCGGGCGGTGGCGCACATCCATCTGGGCCTGCAGGACAAGCTGTACCTGGGAAACCTGGCCGCACTGCGGGATTGGGGTTTTGCGGGCGATTACGTCAAGGCCATGTGGTCCATGCTCCAACAGGACCAGCCCGACGATTACGTGATCGGCACGGGACAGTCGCATTCCGTGCGGGAATTCGCGGAAGCAGCCTTCGCGCATGCGGGGCTCGACTGGCGGGACTACGTCGTGATCGATCCGCGATACTTTCGCCCAGCCGAAGTGGATGATCTGCGGGCTGATGCTTCCAAAGCCCGCCAGATGTTGAACTGGCAGCCGGAAGTCGACTTCCAGCAACTGGTCGCTCTGATGGTTGATGCCGATGTCGCAGACCTGCAGCTTCGTATAGCGGGAGGGGCCAAGGCAATCCGAACCTCTGTCGGGCCGGGCTAGGCAGCCATGGGAGAACAGCCGCTCGTCACCATTGTTACCCCGTGTTTGAACGCAGCTCCTTTTATTGCCCGGACAGTGGAGAGCGTACTGAACCAGGACTATCCACATATCGAATATATCGTGATGGATGGCGGCTCAAGAGACGGGACAGTGGACACTCTCGAAGCATGGAAGGACCGCCTGGAGTACGTTTCCGCTCCCGACGGCGGGGCGGCTGACGCGATTAACCGCGGTTTTCAGCGGTCGCACGGAACTGTTTTCGGCTGGCTGAATGCCGATGACACGTACCGGCCACGCGCCATTGGCGCGGCCGTGCGCCGCCTCGCGGCAATGCCCGAAGCCGCCGTGGTGTATGGCCAAGGTGTTTGGACCGACGCCGAGGACCGGGTGCTGGGCACTTATCCCACGGTCTCCCCATACAATGCCGCCCATTGGGAAAAGGAGTGTTTCATCTGCCAGCCGGCGGCGTTCATGACGCGCAGCGCCTTCGAATCGGTAGGCATGCTGGACCCAGTCCTTCAGAGCGCCTTCGATTACGACTTATGGATCAGGCTGTCAAGGGGTAATCTCTTCGTGGCGATCCAGGAGATTCTGGCCGCCTCGCGCATGCATTCGGGCAATAAGTCGCTAGGGCAGCGCCGGCAGGTATTCGAGGAATCCATCCGCCTTTTGCGCCGCCATTTTGGGTTTGTGCCGGTAAGTTGGATCTACGGCTACCTGAGCTACCTGCGGGATGGCAGGGACCAGTATTTTCAACCGCTGCGCCATTCCCCATTGACTTACCTGGCCAGCCTTCCTGTCGGCAGTTGCTACAACTACAAACACGTCTGGCGCTATTGGCGGGAGTGGGCTTCAAATATGACTCTCCGGAACTTGAAGCACCTCTCTCATGATCCGAACGCTCCAATCGTCAAGGACTCCCAGGATACTCGGACCTAGAGGAATTGTTGGACTGCAAGCGCCCTTCGTAAGCGTCGCAAACCTCGCCGATGGGGCCATCCCACAGAAGGTCGCCGCGATCCAGCCAAATCGCCCGGCCGCACAGTTTTCGCACCATGCCGATGTTTTAGCGTGTCGCGCGTGGGCCGCTTGGGGTTTCCGGCGAAGTGCCGACTGCGTATGGCGGCTGTTCCCACCGGATGCTCTTGAGTCTGTAAGCGAGGCGTCTGTGGTCGCCTCGAAGGTGAAAACGCTCCTTCACGGCCCACCGCGAGGCCTCGATCTTCAAGCGGAGGGGTTCGCCGGCCATCCCGCCACGAACCGGCACTTTGACCTGAAACTCACCTGCCTTCACGTCCCATCCTCCCAGTGACAGGCCATTCCCCTGGACGAATAGCCTCTGCCTCCCGAGGCTGTCCCAGTTCGGGAGATAGCCTTCGATGACTACGCGGCCGCCGCCCGGGGGCAGCATGTAATTCAGCGACCGCCCAGCCCATCCGTCCGGGTACAACCCCTGCGACTCATTGATGGTATGGCGAATGATCAGCCCGGCAAACAGCCGGACCGCCGACTTCAGCCCGCGGGACAGCGGTTTCAGCATGGGCGCCAGTGCCTGATCGATCTGTTCGCACCAGAGCTGGTGATAAGTGTCGAGGCCATACAACACATACCCCGGAGAAATCCGCAGACCGGTATGCCTCTGCAACATCTGCTGAATTTCCCGAATCCGCATGGCTCCGCCCGCAAAGCTCTTCGATTCCGGGTACTCCCGCAGGCATCCCATGTATTCGGGAACATATTCCATGTGGTACTTCATGCCGATGCGGATGAGAATGTCCCAATCCATGGTGTAGTGCAGGTCCTCATCCAGATAGCCGAGATCCTCCAGAACCTCTTTGCGGAAATAGACGCTCTGCTGCAGTATGTAGTCGGAGAGGAACACCAACTTCCACAGGTTGAAGGCTTCCGTGTGAGGAAAGCGGCAGGAAGTGTTACCCGAATAGTCGATGAGGTATCCTTCGCCATAGACCGCGCCGGCGGCGGCGTTACGCTGAAAGCAGTCGACCGCCGAGCGTATGCAGCCAGGCAGGTACAAATCGTCGGAGTTCAGCCAGGCCAGGATGCTGCCCTGTGCCATCCGGAATCCCTTGTTGATTGCATGGGATTGGCCGCGATCCTTCTCGGAAATGAATGTCAGGCGGCTGGCATAGTCTTTGACTACCGACGCCGTCTCATCGGTGGATCCGCCGTCCATAATGATGTACTCCACGTGAGGATAGTCTTGGCTGAGGACGCTCTCGATGGTGGCGCGGATGAAACACCCTTGGTTATAGGAAGGGGTTACGATCGTGACCAGTGGTTCTTGCATGGAAGGTCAAGCGCGTCGGGCTTGCGAGTGTTCCTATGGTAGCATGCCACTCGTGGCCGATTCCCTTTGTATCCAAGCGCGTAGCACGATAGAATCCAGCTTTCCCCACGATGAATCCGCCTGCCGGCACACCCCGGAATGCTTTCAACGGCGTCGTTCTTCGGCCCCGGTCGAGAGCGGCACGCCGAACGACTTCCGATTGCACGGGGACGGTGGGGGTAGGCCGGCGGAAAACGATCCGCTGACCTTGAGTTTCAGGGTGTTGGAGATGAAAGTGGAGACGTGGGCGGGTTTCCCAACGTGTACCGTTAGGATCCTGGCCGCAAGGACCTTCTAAAGTCCCGGCCGGAAACTGCCGATACTTCCATTGATGAAGGCATACAATGTGGTCCCGGCGCTATTGGCGCTCTGTCAGGTTGCCCACGCGTCCGGCGGAACGTCGAGCTTTTTCCCCCTCCGTTTTGAGCGGAATGTTGGGCAGACAGAATCCGTGGCGACATTCGTGGCTCGCGCGCCGAATTACTCGGTATTCCTGGCACCCAACGGGGCCACTCTCCGGGCGGGAAACTCCTCGGTAAGGATGATCTTCATCGGGGCGAATCCTTTCGCCGAATCAGTCGCGCTTGATCCCCTGGATGCGCGCGTTCATTACATGGTTGGCAGTGCGGAAGAGTGGCGCACCGATCTGCCATCTTATGGCCGCCTGGAGTACCGGAATGTCTATCCGGGCATCGATATCGTCTATTACGGGGATCCTTCGCAGCGGTTGGAATACGATTTCGTGCTCCATCCGGGATCCGAGCCATCGCAAATACGGCTCCGTTTCGAAGGCGCGGAACGGGTTCACGCCGATACCAACGGGGACACGCTGTTGCGGACCGCGGCGGGAGAGTGGCGGCACAAGAATCCAGCGATCTATCAACTGAAGAAAGGGAAACGGCACAAACTGGCAGGACGGTTTAGGGCGGAGGGGCCCGATGAAGTGGCTTTCGAGATAGGAGAGTACGACCGCACGCTCCCGTTGGTGATCGACCCGACCCTGACCTATAGCACCTTCCTGGGAGGAAGCGGACAAGATTCCGCAATGTCGATCGCCGTGGATGCGGCAGGAAATGCGTACCTGACAGGTTATACGGAGTCTTTGAACTTTCCCGCAGCGTCGGGTTCCAGGGCCGGCAATCCGAGCGGCGTCGATGTCTATGTCGCAAAGCTGAGTCCGACCGGGAAGCTATTGTATATCACGTATCTGGGCGGTAGCGGAGACGACCGGGGGTACGGCATCGCTGTGGATAGCTCCGGGGCAGCAGTCGTTGCGGGATGGACCTACTCCACCAATTTTCCCGTTGTGAATGGGGCGCAACCGCGCTTGGGAGGGGGACGGGATGGGTTCGTCGCCAAACTGAACGCCGCCGGAAATGCACTGGTCTTCAGCACATATTTGGGCGGCAGCGGGGCGGATAGCGGCAATGCCGTGGCTCTGGACCCGCAAGGGAATATCTACGTAGCCGGGGAAACGGACTCGACGAACTTCCCGGTCCTCAACGGATTCCAGGCTCAAATTGGGGGTCGTCAAGACGCATTCCTGGCGAAATTCAGCAGCACCGGCACGAAACTGTACGGCACATACCTTGGGGGCATCGGCGATGATCGCGCTACGGCGATTGCGGTGGATGCGTCGGGAAACGCCTATGTCACGGGAAGCACCTTTTCCTCAAATCTCCCCGTGGCGCACGCCTTCCAACCAACGCTCAGCGGCGGCCAGGATGCTTTCGCCGCCAAAATCGGTCCAACCGGCAATACGTTGATTTACAGCACGTACCTGGGAGGAAGCGGCGGCACAATAAGCGCACCGGAAATCGGTAACGGTATCGCGGTCGACTCCGCTGGCTGTGCCTACATCGCCGGCACTACCAGCTCCTCCAACTTTCCGACATCCAATCCCTTGAAATCGTCGCTTTCCGGTAGCCAGGATGCCTTCGCACTGAAACTGAGCGCATCCGGCAACGCGCTGGTGTACAGCACCTACCTGGGCGGCTCCAGCATCGATATGGCCATGGCAATCGCGGTCGACAGTACCGGCCGCGCCTATGTCGCCGGCTATACGGCCTCGACGGACTTTCCAACCGTCAGCGCCGTGCAATCTGCTTACGCAGGCGGCTATGACGCGTTCCTCGCAAGGTTAAATCCTACCGGGAACG
>OCTA010004709.1_pt1 | contig 11939 bp, 9 predicted proteins | sample 1538991 | NCBI WGS metagenome assembly OCTA01 (sample SAMEA3539302, study PRJEB22396) | soil metagenome | biome: tundra; feature: field; material: soil | place: USA | collected 2010-05 | depth 0.15 m | reverse complement strand
GGACGAAGATCGACCTGACGGCTACAAGCTCTTCTCATGAGCCTGATCGTTCTGCGGGACGCCGGTCCGCTCGGGATGATCACAAATCCGAAAAGTTCGTCAGAAAATGAGGCGTGCAAGAACTGGCTCGCGAGTCTTGCCTACAACGGTGTCGAGGTGGTGATTCCGGAGATCGCGGATTACGAAGTGCGCCGCGAGTTGCTTCGGGCCGGCAAGGACAGAGGGCTTGGCCGTCTGGACGCGTTGAAGGGCATGCTCGGATATGCGCCGATCACGACGCCGGTGATGCTGAAGGCCGCCGAGTTCTGGGCAACCGCCCGGAAGATGGGGCGGCAGTCGGCCGGCGACGCCTCATTGGACGCCGATATGATCCTCGCCGCGCAGGCCGGGGCTCTTGGTCATGACGGTGACGAAGCAGTGATCGCCACCACGAACGTTCGCCATTTGGCGTTGTTTGCGTCCGCGCGCATCTGGCGCGCAATCGGTTAACGTTGGATCACGCTCGGATGGTGTTGAGTCTTGGCGTCGCGATGGACTGCCCCGGCCGAAGCACCCAGGCCGATTCATGGCGGGTGAAACCGATGTGGGGATAGTAATCCACGGCCTTCGGGGCCGAGAGAAGAATCACGGTGGCTTGCGGGGCCTCATCTTGCGTGCGGCGGATGAGTTCCTTGCCGATCCCCCGGCGTTGATGCATGGCGCGCACGGCCAGGTCCGATAAGTATGTGCAGTAAGTGAAGTCCGACAGAGAACGAGCGATGCCGGCCAATAACGGACCGTCCCAGGCCGTCACGACCAGGTTCGCTTTTTCGAGCATCCGCCGCATGCGTTCCCGGTCGTCAACCGGCCGGCGCTCTCCCAATGTGGACGCGCGGTAGAGTTCGATGACTATGTCTATATCGAGTCGATTCCCGACGGAGTATGCAATCAAATTGGGCATCCCTTTCACCCAGCCACTCCCGCTGGGGGCTCGTCACGAAATAACAGGACAAAACGCTCCGTTGAAGACGCGTCCTGGTGGGGCGGACCCCCTGGCCGGCCTTCGGTCGGTGGACCGGCGGGGACGCCGGTCCGCGGGCGAGGGCGCCCGCCCCACGCTGTTTTGTCATTTGAAGCGCCGCTTGACATAGAAGTCCAGGCCGAAGACGCCGTTTTCTTCGCGGAGGGCGTTGACGGACCATTGCTTGCCGAGATCCCATTCCACGCTCACCACCTGCGGGTTGCTGCTGCCGATTACCGTGATGTAGGTGAAGGTGATGGCGGGCGTCACCTGCTGCTCCAGGGTGATGCGCGCCTGAGGGTTGTATTGCACGCCGGGCAAGGTGGGGTCGATGCGCAAGCGGCTCACGCCGAAGAAACGCTGTAAACGGCCGGTGACGGGGCTGGCGATGGCAGTGCCCAGGAGCGCGGATGCGCCCATCTGCTGCCAGGATTGCGGCGCCGTGCTGGCTTGCGCCAGCAGCGTCGGGTCCGCGGTCGGGGCTGCGCCAGTGGCCAGAAAGGCCACGATTTCGCTGAACTGCAGCGGCGGGTCGGAACGCGGCGTCAGGTTCAGCTTGCCGAGCGTCCCGGAGACGGTCAGGGTGACGTCGATGCCCTTCGCCTTGGTTTCCAGATCGATGTTCACGATCGGTTCGATCTTCGCCTGGTTGTAGAACGCAATAGAACCCTGGTTGATGTTGTACCTGGTCCCGAAGAATAACACCTGGCCCTGCGTAATATTGATTCGGCCCTGCAGCCCGGGATTGGTCACCGTGCCCTTCAACCGAAGGTTGGCCTCCATTCCGATATCCTGTGTAAGCGAACTTTGCACCTGGATATCGGGCGCGGTCTGGATCAGGATATCGAAGTTCAAACCGCCGAGCGGCCCGGTGGGCGCGGAGGGCGTCTGCACGGGTCCGGCCGACGAGCCGAGCGCCGAGCTGAAATCCGACTCCGGATTGAACCCGGTGCGCAACACCGTAACAGTGCCGGCGAGCATGCTGCGCTCCGCCGAGCCGGAGAGGTTCAGACTGGCGTCGACCACGGTGCTCACGCCCTCGGGGTAGCGCACCCGCACTTCCTTGACGTTGGCGTGCAGTTGGAAAACAGTCTGGCCTCCCGCACCGCCGGTGAAGCCGGTGAGCTCGATCTTGCCGCCGCCGGTTTCCCCGTTGAGACTCTGGATGGTGGCGCGGTCCTTGGTGAACAGAATTACGCCGTTCGCCTTGGAAAGTCCATTTGGAAAATCGGCGAGGCTCAGCGACGCATCCCTTACTTCCATGCGTCCGCCGATCTGGGGCGAATCGAGCGAGCCGCGCACCGTCGCGGTGACGATAACCGAGCCGGAGGAACTGACGCCGGGGTAGAAGTCCTGCAGAATGCCGAGATCCACGTGCCCGTTCATCCGCAGGTCGAGGGGGCTGTCCGATTGCAGCGACGCCTTGCCGGTAATGGTCACGTCGGTGGCGCGGCCCTCGAGGTGAGCGCTCTCGATGGTAATCGCGTTGTTCGCCATCGCGACCACAATGGGGCCGGTATTGTGAAGCGTGAGTGACTGTGTTGGATTGGCCGGTCCGGCGCCCGGCGCGGGGCCCAGCTCGAATTTCGCAATGCGCAGCTCGGCCTTGAGCGCGCTGGGCTGGAGAATGGCGCCGTCGATGCGCAGCTCGCCCTCCGCGGAACCGGTGAACGGTGCGGCGCCGCCGGATTGCGAGGGCGCGACCCAATCGCGCACCCGGACGAAATCGAGCCCGGAGAAAGCGATGGTTGCGCTGCCGGGATAATCGTCTTCCAGCCGCCATGATCCGTCGCCATGAACGGCGGAGCCGGCGAAGTCCGAATCCAGGTGAGCCCGTAGCGTTCCACCCTCCGAAACGGCCGTGAGGCGCGCGTCGCCGAACGTCTGCCCGGCCAGCCGTAGGCCTTGAGCGGCGATATCGGCGTTCAGTCCGGCGACCGCAAAGCCACGCTGGCCCGGGCGAGCCGGACGGATATCGATGTCTCCCCCGACGGTCGCCCGAACCGTTCCCTTGATGCCGGGACGCGCCTGCGCGAGCGTCTGGATCTGGTCCAGCGGCATGGCGTTGCTCGAGACCTGAAACTTCAAGTGGCCGGTTGCGAGATCATCGGCGCCGTGACTATACAGGGCAGTCCACTGCACTTGTTTGGCCCCCGCGGCAATCTCTCCCGACGAAACTTCCAGCGCGCGTGCGGAGTAACTCACGTGGGCCGCGACGCGATCGAAGGGCTCACCCTCGAATGCGCCGTTGGAGACCTCCACGTCGGACTGGAGGAGGGGATTCGAAACCGTGCCGGTCGCTTGCGCCGTAACGTTGAGGACGCCGGTCGCGGAGGCGCCCTGCCATTCCACCAGGGACGCAACCTCCCTCAGAGGCGCGTTGCGGACTGTTGCGGCGCCGAAGATGTCGCTATCCGGCGCCGTTTTCCACTGACGTAGCGCCACGGCAGCCTGGAACTGCGCGCGGATCGCGCCAATCGCCAGCGTGGCATTGTCCAGCCGAACGTTTTCGGACGATGCGGCCGCATCCCCAACGAGCGAATCGAAGGCCTTTCCGGAATACGAAAAGCGGGTAAGATCGATGCGGCCCGCGATCCGGGGATCGCCCATTGGGCCGGTGACCGCACCATCGAAAAGGGCGGCGCCGTTTTCCAGCTTCAAGGGAACCGACGCGGCGCTTTCACCGATGGCCGGAAGAAGATCGTTGAGATCGCGCGTGTCCAGGTGGACCCGCAGCTCGCGGCCGAGCGCGCCGGAGAAATCGATGCGCGAAGCGGGTAGCGTGAGGGTGGACCGGCCCAGATCGAGGATGCCGCTCGCCGCATCGTAGCCGGCCGTGATTTGGCCGCGCACCGGCGGGCCGCCCGGTTCGGGCGCGATCGCCAGACTGGTGGAGATGCGCAGATCGCCTGCCTTCCGTAACGAGCCTTCGAGCGCGAGGGGTCCGGAGGCGCGGCCGTCCCAGGGCAGCGGTTCCGTGCTATAAACGCCCACTACACGGCGGACCTGAAAGCCGGCGATCTCGCCGTTCACGTGAAAGCGGTCGAGGCTTTGGAGGAGTGTTTCGCCCTGGAAGCTGCCGCCCATGGCGGAGACGGCAAAGCCCGTGAAGTGGATATCGGCGCCGCGTACGGTCGCGCGTTCGATGCGGATGTCCACGGGGATGCGACTGGCGGGCGGCGCGTAGAACCCCGACAGGCGCAGGCCGGTGACGTCGAGACCCTCGGGGCCGGCCGAAACCGCGCCCTCGGCGCGGAAATCGCGCAGCCGAACATAAGCGTCGCGGTACTCCAGGTTGTTGGCATGCAGGACGCCGGTCGCGGAGAAGTTGCCGGCGCCCGCCCACGCCGCGTGGCCGGTGACCTGCGCCGTCCCGCTCTCCAGCAGTTTCGTTCGAAGGAAGCGCGCCACATCGGCCTGCGAAGCGCGAACCTCGTATTGCAGCGATACGCGCGGCGCGGTCAGATCTTCCACGGCGCCGGAGATCTGGAGCTGCGAATCGCCCGTCTGCAACTTCGCCGATTCGATGAGAATTCGATCTTTGTCGATGGTCAGGTCTGCGCTGATGTTTACGGGCGTGGGCGCGTCGCCTTGGATGTCGAGATCGAGCGGCTGAACGGCGATGTTGCCGCGGTAGCGCCGGCCAGCCCGTTCGTACGCCAGATTCGCGTTGAGGCTGCGCCCGCGTATGTCAAACGGCGTCTTGCCGCGCGACTCGACTTCGAAAACGCCGTTTTGCAGGCTGAAGCGGCCGATGGCCAAGTTGAGGACGGTCTCCACGGGATGCCGCTGGCCATTCGTGACGGCCTTGGGCTCTGGGACGTTTGTGCGCCCGTCCGGGGAGACGATCAAATAGACGCGGGGTTCGACGACATCCAACTCCGCGAGATCCACCTTCCATTTGAAGAGCGAAACGATCTTCAGCTCCAGCGCCACCGAGGTGGCGTGGAACAGCGGAGGCTTGTCCGCCGGTTCGGTCCCGTGGATCGTGAAATTTCCGGCTTCGGCGCGCAGGCGGCTCCAGTCGAATGTGAACGTGCCGATCTCCACGCGCCCGCCGGTGGCCGTTGCGACGGCGACTACCAGCCGCTGCCGCACCTGCTCGCGGAACCAGCCGCTCCGGACCACCAGCACACCGGCCAACGCGAGGATGGCAACCAGAGCCGTTACCGACCCCGCGACGATCCCGGCGAGACGCCTGCGTGTCATTGGAATGCCTCTTCATGGTAGGCGATGCCGGTGCGCTTGCGAACCTCCGTAAGCCAGTCGTCGAGTTGCTGGTCCACCCGCGGCCCGGCGAGGGTTTCCTCGATGCTTTGGCGGTAGTCGTCGAGGGCGACAGGATTACCGGGATGCGCCGCTTCCGCGGCCGGCTTGACTACTTTCTCGAAGTAATCCTGGATTTCCTGGTCGGTCACCTGCACCCCGAGCCGGAACCGCGCATCGATGAACCACAGCAATCCGCGCTGCCAGAGCAGTTCGTCCTTCACGTCCTGGGCGGAGATGCCGGCCGCGGCCAGCGCGCGCTCGTAATCCGCTGCGTCCTTAAAGTGGTCCCGCTGGAACTTCTCGATTAGCGGATCCACCTCCGTGGCCGAGGGCATCTGGTAGCGGCTTGTCTCCAGTTCGCGCCGGATAAGCTGCTGCTCGACCATGCGATCCGCCGTGACGCGTTTCGTGGCCGGGCTGAAAACCGGCTGCTTTCCATCCAGGAAAGCCGTGACGCGGATTTCGCGATCCAGATCGCTGGCCGTGACGACGCGGTTGCCCACCGAGACCGCGATGCGGTCGATGATTTCGCCGTGTAGCAGGAAAGCAAGAGCCAGCAGCAAGAGTATTCGTGAATGGCGAGCCCAACCGCTCTCTGACGTTCGCGGCTCCGACCGCGGTTCCGAGCCGCAACCCTTAGAGAGTGCCCATGGGCGCGCGGTCCACCCAAGGTGATGAAGACGCGACTGAGCAGTGGGGCGGGCCGGGGTACCCACGCCGTTTGTGGGTCCGCCTGCCTTCCGAGCGGCGAGGGTGACCGTCTCGAAGAAGGCAGGCCAGGAGGCCCGTGGATGTCGATCGCTTCGCATCAGAACGTCTGTCCTATTGAAATGAAAAACTGAAAGTGGCCCGAGTTCTGCACCTGGCATTGGTTCGGAAGGTTGGGCGGACAGGGGTTCAGGCCCGCGTTCAGCAATTCCTGTTGCGTGCCTTTGAAGCCGTAGAAATAGGGCGGGTTGATGCTGTATGCCACGTCCGCGCGCACCGGTCCGATGGGGGTGCGATAGCGAAGTCCGAGGCCCACGGCGTGTACCATGTAGTCGAAATCCTGAAGGCCGTGCTGCTCGGTTCGGAACGCGACATTGCCCAGGCTGGAATATATGTTGCCGCAATCGTGAAACAGCACTCCTCCCACGTTCTCGCCAATCAGCGGGAAGCGCAGTTCGGTCTGGTTGAACAGCAGGGCTGTGCCACCGAGCGGGAACCCGCTACCTATATCTCGCTGGCCAGCCTGGTTTTCGCCGAAGCCGCGCTGCGACGTTCCGCCGCCCCCGAAAAACCGCTCGGGCAGCGGAATCGCGTCGAGCGCACAATTGGCCACGCCTATGGCGCAGGCGTAGTTCAGCGCATGAAGATCTCCGAATTCCGTGCTGCGCGCCAGCACCAGTCTCTTTCCGAGCGGATAATAGCTGGAGTTGTGCGCCAGTAGGCGGAGGAAACTGCGCTGCGAACCGAAGATACGCTCGGCGAGGCCGAGGTCGAGCGTGCTGTAGATGCCCTTGTGCGGTTCCACCGGATCGTCGCGACGGTCCTGCACCAGGTTCAGGGACGGCATGCCGACGCGTACGGGCTGGGAGAGCTGGCCGATCAGAAACTCCGTGACCTTCAGGTCGCTCACGCTCACCTTCCGGTAGCTGAAGCGGTAGAACAGCGTGAGGGTTTTTGAAAATCGCTGGGATATCTGCGCCGATACCTCTTCCCTTTTGGAGTTAAACGTGCGGATGTCGCGCGAGTTCTCGTACAGACCGGTAAACGAGAGGTTGAAGTTCTCGCCGCGCAGGAAGCGGGGCCAGGAATAGCTCAGGATGGCGCGCTGATCGAGCGTGGAAACCCGCGTGCGCAGGCTGATGCTGTGCGCGACGCCCCAAAGATTGCTGCGCGTCACGTCCAGCGAGACGCGCGGCGAAAAGCCCGTCGCGCCGGCGGGCGCGTCCAGGCACGTCTGGCAGCCGGCAATTCTCCCCAACTGGGCGCCGAAGCCGGTTGCCACCGAGTATCGCCGCGCTTCCTCCACGTTGTAGAGCACGTACTTGCGGGAGGTTTCGCCGTCGGGGTCCTGAATGGCCGCGTCCACCTTCGCGAACACACCGAGATCGTACAACCGCCGCTGGATGTCGGTTATCGCGGTGGGGGAGAGCGGGTCGCCCGGATTCAGCGTAAGGCTACGGTTCACCATGCTGGGGCGCGTGATCCTGAGGCCGGTGGCGACTACCTGGCGCACGAACTGCGCCTGTCCTTCCTTGACGGCGTAACGCAGATCCACACTGTTTGGTTGCGCGGCCGGCTTGGAACTCCACTCGAAGGTCGCGTTGGGGAACCCCTTTTCGAAGTACTGCGCCAGGATCGCGTCGCGGTCCACGGCGACGTTGTACTCGCTAAAGGGCTGTCCGGCCACGGAGCTAAGGCGCGAGAGGAGACTGGCTTTATCGAGGCGTTCGATGCCGTCCACTTGAAGGCTCGCGATGAAGGACTGCGGCCCTTCGGCGATATCGATGAAAACGGCGATGCCGTCCGTTTTCCCTTGATAAGAGTCCACCAGCCGGTGCGTGACTTTGACATCGCGGAAGCCGTTCGACTGGTAGAGACTAACGATGGAGTCTTCGTCGCGGCTCAGAAGGCTTTCGCTATAGCGCCCGTGCGGGAACTGTAGAAAGGCGGCAGTCCGCAGGAACAGGCGCTCGCGAATGGTGTCGGCGGTAAAGTACTTGTTTCCGTTAATCCCGATGTACACGAGCTTGTTGCGCGGGCCGGTGTTGATCAGGAAATCGATCGAAGCTGTGTCGTTCACGACCCGCTGCTCCTTGAACTGCACCTGGGCCTCGAAGTAGCCCCTGGACTCGAAATAATCCGTCAGGGTGCGCGCGCCCTCCACCAGGAGATCGTGGTCCACGGAGTGTTCCTCAAACACGGGCACGAAGCGCTGCAGCTTCTTTTGCGAGATCTTGGTCCCGATGGGGTTCAATTGGATGCGCGGACCGGCGTCGATTCGGAGCGTCGGGATTACCTTATTGAGCGACTTGTCGTAGCCGATGGATTCGAGCGAGATCTTGGCTTCGAGGCGGTTCTCTTTCTGGAAAAGCGCGCGGACGCCGTCGATCCCCTGGCGGATGCGCGTCTGCGTGACCGGCTTCCATGTGTGGATGATCCAGCGGCGGAACATGGTCGCGGCAAGAATCTTCGCCGGGTCGACCTTCAAGTCTCCCAGGAAAACGGGAGGACCAAAACTGGCGCGGCGGCCGCTCTGCACGGTGAATCGGAGGTTGACTTGTTGGTAGGCTTCGCCGGTGGTGAAATCGAGAGCGGGGGCGATCTTGCCGCCGTACAGGCCGTTGCTTTCGAGCAAGCTCCTCTGCCCGGCCACGGACTCTTGCAGCAGGGCATCCGAGTAGGGAGCGCCCAAGTCCAGCCGCGCCGCATTCCCCAATTGCGCGGGGTTGGGGGGGCTCGAAATACTTCCCGCGAGGGAAACGTCGCCGACGAACCAGCTATTCTTGGTGATGAATGTGACACTCACGCCGCTGTCGGACGGCTTCACATCGACCTGGATATCGGCGTAGCGGCCAGTGGCGTACAGGCGTTCGATGCTGGCGCGCACGTCCGCGACGCGCAGCGGCGCATGCATCTTGAGCGGCAGGATCTCGGACAGTTCCTCCGGCTCCAGCGGCTGCCTGGAGGGATCGAATTGGATGTTAGCCACCTCCTTCCCCTCGAACTTCTGGCCCTGCGCCTGCAGCATGAGCTGTGCAGACGCGAGGAGCAGGAGCACCAAGGGGCAATGGGCGGACAGTGGGCGCACCAAATTCATGATAGCGTAAGTGGTTCATAGCAGGTTTGTTACGTTTCTTACGTTTGTTACCATCGGAGGTGATGAACGCGGCCGATAGCGAGCGCTACTCGCGGCAAATCCTGTTCGCGGGAATCGGTGAGCGCGGCCAAGAAGCGCTCGGCCGGTCGCACGCCGCCATTGTAGGTTGCGGCGCGCTCGGCAGCTTTCACGCCGCGGCGCTGGCTCGCGCTGGCGTTGGCTTCATCACCATTCTCGACCGCGACTACGTGGAACCGAGCAACCTCCAGCGCCAGTGGCTGTTCGAGGAAGCCGATGCCGCCGCGGCGCTGCCCAAAGCCGTGGCCGCCGAACGGCGCATCGCGGGGATCAACTCCGGCGTGCGTGTACGCGGCGTGGTTACGGATTTGACCGCTTCGAACGTCGCGGAACTGCTGGGCGATGCTGACCTGATCCTCGATGGCACGGACAATTTCGAAACCCGGTACCTGATCAACGATTTTGCGGTAAGCCGCGGGAGGCCCTGGATCTACGGCGCCGCAGTGGGCAGTTACGGTCTCACTATGCCGGTGATCCCCGGACGCACGGCGTGCTTTCGGTGCGTCTACCCCGATCCGCCATCCGGCGTCCAGCCCACCTGCGAGACCGCCGGGGTGCTGAACGCTATCGTGGCGGCGGTGGCGTCTCTCCAGGTGGCGGACGCCTTGAAGATCCTGTCCGGGCGCCCGGATCTGGTGCGCGGCAGGATCACGACCATCGACGTCTGGGAGGGCGGCATCCGCCAGAGCGAAGGGCCGCCGCCGGACCCGCAATGCCCCTGCTGTGGGCGGCGCGAATTCGTCTACCTGGAGGAATCGGTCCGCCCGCCGGTGCGGATGTGCGGCCGGAACGCGGTGCAGATTCACGAGCGCGATCGGCCCATCGACCTGTTGGAGTTGAAGGCCCGCCTGGAGCCACTGGGCGAGGTTCGGGCCAACGAGTTCGCCCTGCGCTTTACGATCGCGCCCTACGAATTGACGGTTTTCCCCGACGGCCGCGCGATTGTCAAAGGAACCAGCGACACAGGCCTGGCGCGAAGCTTGTACGCGAGATATGTGGGTTGAGGAGTCTGCGCGCCTGTAAGAAAATCCCGCCGCTGGCGACTACCTTAGCGTGAGAGCGAGTCAGTTCATCGCGGCCGCCGAATCGAGTCAAGACGATCGTTACCGGGAAGCGGCGGCCGTGTACGGCGGCGCGCTGGACCGGCTCGCGCGGGCTTACGAGGCCGATCCGGACACGCGGCGCGATCTTCTTCAGGAGATCCACCTGGCTTTGTGGCGCAGCTTCGGGAGTTTCGACGGGCGCTGCTCGCTACGGACCTGGGTTTACCGCGTGGCTCACAATGCAGCCACGTCGCACGTCATCCGGCAGCGCCGCGCCAACGCGACGGTGCTGGTGGGCCTGGAAGAGATCGAAGCCACGCCGGACCCGAACGACGAGCGGCTCGCCGCCGACCGGCGCGAGGCGCTGGAACGGCTGCTGACGTTGATCCGGCAACTCAAACCGCTCGACCGGCAGATCGTCTTCTCATATCTGGAAGGGCTGGACGCGGCTTCGATCGGCGAGATCACCGGCCTTTCGGCGGGAAACGTGGCGACCAAGATCCACCGGATCAAGACGATACTGACTCGCCAATTTCACTCGGGAGGGCCCCATGGCGAATGAATTACGCCCGGACGACCTGGGAGAGGTCTGGCGGACGCAGAACGTGGAGCATACGCAAATGACGATAAATGAGATTCGCGAAAAGGCACGCAAGTTCCAACGGAAGATCTACTTCAGGAATTTGAGAGACTACGTGGCGATCGCCGTCGTGGCGGCTTTCTTTGGGTATTCCATGGGTAAGTACCCGCCGCTGATGCGTGCGAGCGCCGGACTGATCATCGCCGGCGTGCTGTACGTGGCGTACCAGCTTCATCGAAGGGGCTCGTCCAAGACCGCGGCCGCCGATTTGGCGACGGCAAGCTGCCTGGATTTCCACCGGACAGAGCTGGAGCGTCAACGCGACCTGCTTCGCGGCATCTGGTCCTGGTATCTGGGCCCGATGATCCCCGGCCTGGCATTGATGGTGGTGGCCGCCGGCATGGCGAACCCGGGCCATTTGCCGCACGTGTGGGGATACGTAGGCCTCTACTCGACCGTCGTCGCGTTGGCCTTCTTTTTGGTAGCGAGATTGAATCGGCGGGCCTCCCGGCGGCTGCAGCGCCGGATCGACGAATTAGACGCGATGCAGAGCGAGCATTAGCGGGGCAGAGGGACCAGTGGGGCAGACGATCGTTTTTCGTCGTCTGCCCGCGTCTGCGGAGCGCCAATGGCAGGGTCGAAAACCCCCCTCCCGCTCATGCCGGGGTGCCCACTGGAATAGGTGCTACATGATAGCCGAGCTTTTGGAGTTCCTTGATCATTCGGGCAGTGCGCGTATGCTGGGACTTGGCACTGACCGCAGGACCGCGTTCCTCGTAGTGGGCTCCCTCATGCAGAATCTTCCAAAGCATTCGGCAAAGCGGCCCGCGGTTGGATTTGGTCTGGCACAGATGCAGCGTGCCGGGCATCTGGGCGGCCCCCTCCCGCTTCTGGCGCCCTGGCTTCCAGAACCGCTCCAGTGCTCCCCACACCGGCTTCCAGTACTGCGCTGTCGATTCCATAACTACTTCCTCGACCTCCTGCTGCACCAGCCATTGGGCCAGCAGGTGCAATTCATCGGAAGTAGCGCCAACCTTGCGCCGCTCAAACCGATACTCGCCTTCCCCACCTACGTCAGCCACCACTACCGCCAACATCTTCTTGTGAACGTCGATTGCTGCGACTCGCTAAACCATCATGCTTCTCCTGGGCGGAGCGGAGAGC
>OCTA010004708.1_pt1 | contig 11940 bp, 29 predicted proteins | sample 1538991 | NCBI WGS metagenome assembly OCTA01 (sample SAMEA3539302, study PRJEB22396) | soil metagenome | biome: tundra; feature: field; material: soil | place: USA | collected 2010-05 | depth 0.15 m | reverse complement strand
GGCGGGGATCGGCGGGTTGCGGCCGGGGTCGGTGGCCAGGATCTGGGCCGCGCGTTCCAGGACCGAGGGTAGAGGCGGGACGCTGGCCTGGACCTGGAGTTGCTCGATCGCGACGTCGCGGCGAGTTCCGGCATCGTCAGCAGTGGCTCTGGCGGCGAGCACGGCCTTGGCCTCGCGGTCGCGGAGGATCAGCTCGATCCGGGCGTCGGTCTTGAGCGTGGCGATCTCGTCGAGCAGCGCCGTGAAGCGGTCGTCGTTGGTGAGCTTGCGCAGTTCCAAATCGAAGTGTTTGTTCACCACCAAGGTCAGAAACCCCAGGATCAGGCCCACGATCGCCGTCCATCCGGCCCCCTGCGCGGTCCCCTCGGAGATCGTGGAGACCGGTGTCTGGGCGGAGGCCCAGATCAGACCGGCCAGAGCGGTCGATCCGCCGGCCATGAGGTGGCCAACGGCGTTGACTGTGTGATGGATGCTCATGGGTGGGAGGGTCGATTCGTTGGTGGTGAGTGCGGCCGGGCCGGGGCGTCCCATGTCGATGGCCTCCCCGGAACCGGCCGGTTCACCAGCGGAGCGGTGGTGATTTGGCTGCGCGTAAAAAACCCCCGACCGGGGCCGCCCAAGTGGATGGGCTCGGCCCTCGGGTCGAGGTGGTTCGGTGCGGCGGCGAGATCCATTCGAATGCGCGCGGTCAACCCTTACGGCGACTAGACCGGTCACTTCGGGATCCGGGAATCAGACCTAAGTCGCGTGAGGGATAGTCGTAAGAAATTCCGGGCGCGGCTACAATGGCATCGGTGGTGCCAACGGCCACCCGCGACGCGTTACCGCCCGCCTCCCTCTGTCCTGGGGAAGGCGGGCCTTCCCTTCCCCCTGGAAAGCGAGGCGATCATGGCCGAACGATCGATGTTTTTAGAGGTCCTGCGGATCGAGCCCGCGAAGAACCTGGTCCATCTCGCCGTGATGGACATTGACCCCAAGACGGGCGAGCGGCCCGAGGTGGACGGCGAGCTGCTGGAATTCACCGTCCCGCTCTCACAATTCGAACCGCTGATGGAGGACTTCCGGAAAGCGTTCGGATCGAAAACCTATCGCGAACTAAGCCTCGGGGCTTAATCCCGCGTCTTTCGCGACGTGGCCAGCCGCGCGTCGATCGAGTGCGGGTCGCAACCGATCGCGAGGGCGACCTCGTGAATCATGTCGAGCGTGATCGGGTCTTGATCGCGTTCGAGGCTGGAGACGGTCCAGTAGCTCTTGCCGAGCCGATCGGCCAACTCGCGGCGGGTGAGTTCGGCGGCTTCCCGGGCCGCTCGGAGGCGAGCGCCGGGGCCAAGGGTGGTGGGGTTCATGCTAGCCCTTGTTTTTTCCGTAGAGTCTTCCGTTTTCCGCGCGGACCTCTTTTTGACGACATCCGCAAGAGGTCGTGACACCGTTTCGGGAGCCTCTAAGAGCGTTAGTGTCAGTAAATATCTGATTCCCGCAATCGCACTTGGCTTTCCAGACTACCCTGCCCGCGATGGTCCTTTGGGCCATCTGCTCGACGATCACGAGCCGTCCAAACCTTTTGCCGTACAGGTCGGCGACAGGACGCCCCATTATCGACCTCCATCGATCTCCAGCAGATAGGCAGCCTTCGCGGCGGCCTCCATCTCCATCCATTCGTCGGTGTCCGGCTCGAACCCTTCCGCGATCGCCACGTCAGCGTCCTGTGGATCGAGCCCCGTCCATTTCTTGGGCATGTCCTCAGCGAGGACATCCCTGGCGATTGCCTGTCCGATCTTGTTGCCGATTTCGGTAGATTTCATCGGTCTCATCCTCTCGTCTCGGGCCCATCGAGTCTCCGTTGCTCGACTGAAGTCATATTACGGGATTTCCCCCAATGAGTCAAGGGGGAATCCCCGCAATCCTCGAAAAGATTTCCCGCCTGCCTAACAATCCCGCGTCCGGAACCGCTCGCGAGCCCCCTCGCCGTCCACCGCGACGACGGCCGCCAGGGCGACGGCCCGGACCTCCTCGGGGCCGGCGTCCTCTGGTAGGGGCCAGGGGCCGAGGGCCTGGAGTCGCCCGGGCTCGTCGGGATCGGACCGAAACGCGATCGCCGCGAAGCCTTCGCCGGCGGCCCCGGACTCGACCGCCAGTTGCCAGCCGGGGTAAGCAGAGTGGGCCAGGAGCTTGCCGAGGCGAGCTCGCTCGGCCGGTCCCGCGGCGTGCCGGGCGCGGTCGGCACGCTCGACGTCCCCCGCCAGGCCGCCCTGGCGGGGGACGGCGACCTCGCGATAGTAGCGCCGCCAGTAGGCCAGCGCCGCTGGCTTGTCTTTCCTGGGCATCGTTATCCCGCAATCGCAATCAGGAGGTGCCAGCTCCCGTCGGCCTGAACCCGAACCAAGTCGGCCCGGCGGCCACAGCGGAGCATCGAGCGATCGACGACCGAGAGGGCGGCGAACTGAGCGGCCGAGTAAGCCTCGACCAGGTAGAGCTGGCCGGCGATCCTCCAGCGGGATCGATTAGCGGGAGGCGAGTCGGCGTGGTCGTGGTCGCGAACGCGTGGGCGGGGGCGGGTCGCACGGGGCATAGACCTTCTCCGGTCGAGATTGTCCCGTCGACGGCGACGGGCGGCGAGGGGCGTCCACGCAGACGACCCGCCAGATTATACGACATCACGACAAAATAAGCATGCATGCACTCGGGAAAAATCAGAGGGGAACGGAGGGGAACGGAGGGGAACGGAGGTGGGGGCGGGACAGCGAGCCGGAGACTCCTATCAAATTTCTGATTATTGATGCGAGGTGGGGGCGGCTGGTTGGGGGTTATCGGTGGTATGCAGGTTATGCAAGTCGCTTATCGCCGATGTTCACTGGGCTGTACACTAGCCGATGATGGGTACCAGCAATCTAATCTGTACCCAGACGACTCCCTGCGTACACTCAACTCCACAGCTACGAAGATCCTGACGTTGCGAATTCGCATTGACACTCATTGCTAATTCGCATAGAATATACCGTCCCGACACCGAGAACCAAGGGGAATCGCGATGTTGCGAGCCGCCGGATACATCCGTGTCAGCACGGAAGAGCAAGCCAAAGAGGGGGTTTCCCTCGATGCCCAGATCGCCAAGCTCCGCGCCTACGCCGAACTGTACGGAATCACCCTGGTTGCGATCGAGGCCGACGAAGGGGTATCAGCGAAGTCGCTGGACCGGCCGGGCCTCCAGCGCGCGCTGGCAATGATCCGCCGGAACGAGGCCGACGGGCTCTTGATCGCCAAGCTCGATCGCCTCAGTCGCAAGATCGGCGATTGGGACGATCTCATCGACGATTACTTTGGTGAAAAGCCGGGCAAGAGGTTGTGGTCCGTGGCGGACTCGATCGACACCACCACCGCATCGGGACGCATGGTCCTGAATATGATGATGACAGTGGCCCAATGGGAGCGAGAGTCAGTGATCGAGCGGACCCGCGATGCCTTGCGTTACAAAATCGCCACCAACTCACGCTGCGGCAAGATTCGCTATGGATCGGAGATCGATCCGACCGATCCCAGGGTCTCGCGAAAGCTCAAGAACCCCGTTGGACTGATTGCCAATTCGAGCGAGGTCGAGACGATCGAGTTGATGAAGCGACTCCAGGACCACGGCCTCTCACTCCGAGCCATCGCCGACGAACTGACGTCGCGCGGCGTACCCACCCGCGACGGACGCGAGCGGTGGTGTCATTCGACGGTCCACAAGATCCTCAAGAGGGCCTGATATGGCGCGGAAGACACCAGCCCGGTACGACTTCGAGGTCATGCTTCGCGAGTCGATCGAGTCGAGGGGCATGACTTGCTATGCGGTGGGTCAGGAGGCGGGAGTCCATCCGACGATCGTGAGCCGGTTCTTGGCGGGGGGAGGCATCACGTCGTCCTCGATGAGCAAGATCGTCAACGCGCTCAATATTCGATATGTCGAAGTCGGCGCGGTCAAAAAGAAGCGCCCCTAGCCCTCCCCATACTTCGCCCGGAACTCCTTGACGATGGCGCAGATCCGCGAGTGCGGCAGGTCGAAGACGTCGGCCAGGAGCCGCTGCGAGGCGCCGTGGCGATGGGCCAGAACGATCACCAGGTTGCGGCGGAATCGCCAGCGCTGGCCGGTGGTGGCCCGTTCCGAGAGCTCAAGATCAGGCGCGGGCGCGGGCGCGAGCTTGGCCAGGAGCCGGGGCCGGCTCACGCCGCTGTCTCCACCCCGGGCTTCCGGACCCGCCGCTCGAACCGCTTGATCTCCCGGCGCCGCCGCCGGCCCTCATTCCGGAGGGCGATCCGGGCCTTGACCCGGGCCATCAGCGCCGGCATCCCGCGATAAGCGATCGGTTGCGAGCGATCGATCACGAGGAAGAGCCGGGCCAGGGCGCGGCGGAAGGGGTCGGTGATCTTACGGAGGAGGAGGTCGAGACGGGTCACGAGGCGATCCTTTCGAGCGGGGGTTCGATGCCCAGCAGTTCCGCCAGCGGCACGCCCAGGCCCTCGGCCAGCCGGCGGGTCGTCTTCGCCCGGGGCCGGGCCTGCTTGCCGGTCTCCAGCAGGTAGAGGGCCGACCGCGAGACCTTGGCCAGGCTGGCCAGCTCGGTCGGACCGTAGCCTTTCGCGAGCCGCATCGCTCGCACACGTTCGCCAAGGCTCATCGATTAAGTTCTCATCCAGGCACACCACTCGATCGCTTACGCTCTCCTTGGGATAAGATCGCTGAAATTGGCCGGTTGAAACCGGGTATCTCGCAAGTATGTCCATCGCATCGGTACGCGCAATCGGATAGGATCGGGGCTCGGGAGCGTCTCCTTGCGGTCCGACCGGGTGTCCCCGGATCATCGGGCCGTTTTCGATCGATCGACCGACCCAACCAACCAACCGAGGTGATCCGATGGCCAAGTCCAAGCCGCCCGCCATGCCAGCCACGCTGGCCAAACCCACCGTCACGAAGCCAACCGCCCCGATGGCCGCCCTGCTACCCGCTCCGAGGCCGATGCCGTGGCCTACCTGCTCCGTCATGAAGCCAGCCGCCCCGCCAGCCACCCCGTTGGCCGAGAAGGTCACGCACACGCCCAAGGGCACGGGCAGGCCCGGGACGAAGACGAAGACCGGCGCCGGCAAGAAGTAAAGGAAACGGCGATCCATCTTTCGCCGACGCCTTGAATGGATCGGGAGGTTGGTGCGATGGGCGATGGGGCCGACAAGTTCGAGACAATGGATTACGTGGATACAGGTCCGCCGGAGCGAGTTATTTGGTGGGACTTTCCAACCCTCGAAAGTCTTGAGGCGGGGATCGCCCAGTTCGGGAAGCCGCGAGAAACAGGAACGGACACTGACGGAATGGCGGAGCCGGCTAAACCCGAAACCTGGCGCGATCGGCCGCCGCTCTTGTGAGGGAGGCAGACTCGATGGACACCCGAGACGGCCGGATTTACGACCACGACCAGGTCGCGGCGCTCAGCGAGGCCAACCGGGCCTTCGTCCGCGAAATGAAGCTTGATCCCAACCCGGCCCAGCTCGCGGCCGGCAAGGTGGGCCGGAACGATCCCTGCCCATGCGGGAGTGGCCGGAAGTTCAAGGTCTGCTGCCTTCGCGGCGATCCCGTCCCGACCGAGGCAGCCTGGCCGCCGCGATCCATCTCTGACCTTGGACTGCCCCACCGGCCGGCGATCGGCCCGACGGAGGTCATGGCGGCCGTCCGCGCGATGGACGCCGCCCAGCTCCGTGAGCTGGGCGAGCTGCTGGGCATCGAGGTCCGGCACCCGACGCTCTGTCTTCCCGGGGCGTCGGGCGGGTTCGTCGAGCCGATCACGCTGCCTCCGGGGAGGGCCTGAGCGATGCCCGCGCCCGTGGCCGTGGCCGCCGCCGCGACCTCGCTGTACGGCGCCATCGTCGCGGGTGAGGACGGCCGGTCCCGCGTCCTCACCTACGAGGTGGCCGGCTGCCTCGCCTCGGCCTTATGCGTGGCGACCTCCGACCAGGAGGCGCTGTCGATGTTCCGGCGGGTCTGTGGCCACGAGCGACACTGGTCGCTGATGAGATACCCGCGCGACGCCTCGGAGCAGTTCGACGGCGGCGGCGGCCTGGTGGCCTCGGTGACCTCGCCGACGGCGATCGAGGACAGAAAACTCTCGGGCATGCTCCTGGGGTTTTTGGCCAAAGTCAAGCGGAGGTCGAGGCCATGATGAGCCAACGAAAAGAGCCCCGGGAACATCCCGGGGCTCGCATCCCTCGTCTACGATCTCGTCGCCCTCATCATCGGGCGCGGATGGGTCGATGTCAAGACTTGCGGTGCGAGGCCAGCCGGGGATCGATCGAGCGTGGATCGCAGCCGATCGCGGTGGCGACCTGGTGGATGCGATCGAGCGACGGGACTCGCTGACCGTTCTCGAGATTGGCGACGGAACTTTCGGCCCAGCCCAGCCGGCTGGCCAGCTCGCGGCGGCTAAGCCCAGCGGTCTCCCGGGCCGCTCGGAGGCGGGCGCCGGGGCCGAGGGCGGTGGTGGGCATCATCGGAGGATCGCTCCGGTTTTGATCTCGGAGTAATGCAAGGTCTTGTCCCGTCGCGCGACGTACACATTGTCCATGCGGCGCAGGACGTCGGCGGTACTCACGTTGGCGGGGACTTGCTGGATCTTGATGATGCTCGGCCCGTCGGCCTTGGGGTGCGCCACGGTCAGGTGTCCGGTAGGCTGGATCTTGAGCCGGATGCCGCGAAGGATCGGGTCCGGCCACACCCGCGACCATGCCCCCTCGCCAAACATCGCATCGAAAAGCTCATCGGTCCCGGTCATCGGTCTCGTCTCCCTGTAAGTTGAGGATCAGGTAAAGGGCCATCCTTGGCCCGGAGCGACGGCTCAATACCGGGGCGAGTTGATCCGGCGGTCGGCCGAAGATCCAGTGACAGCCCGAGGCTTGACGTTGCCGACGATTTCTACGCCGTTGTCGGCGGCCCATTTCTGGGCGTCGGCCTGAGCGGCCGGGTGATCGTCGCACGGGCCGCTGGTGTAGAGGTCGCCCGAGGCACCCGCGACAACGGCGTAGACCTGATAGCCGGTGCAGCCCATCTCTTGCCCGCGTCCGCTCTTGCCGCTAAGGATCATGATTTTCGCGTCCATCGGTCTCGTCCTCTCGTCTCGGTCCTATCGAGTCTCCGTTGCTCGACTGAGATCATCTTACCTACCTCTCTAGCGGTAGTCAACCCCTATTGAGGTAATTCCGAGAAAGATTTTCCCGCCCTCGATCGGGCCGCCCTCAGACCAGATCGAGGTTGGTCCCGACCATCGCCGCGAGTCGAGCGTAACAGCGATCGAGGACGCGATCGACGTCGTGGCTGACGATGATTAGTTCACGAGAGGCGTAATCCCGGCCACAGATCGTGACCCTCATGGTTATATAGGTGTCGTCGGTTATGGCCTTGTATCGCATCATCCTGATTTCGATTTTCAGTCCACGGAATAGGCGGTGGACGGAGTTGAGCCAGGAGCGAACTTCGTCGCGGAATGGGGGTTGCGTGCAAGTATTCCATGGAGAGTTACTACCAAAGCAGTCTCGCATGATCCGATCCACGACAAGCCGGCGTCGGGCGATCCGTTCGACCTCGTCCTGGATTTTCGCCTTAAACCAAACGGCCGCAGGCTTGAGGCCGGCTTCTCTTACCGGGTCGAGGGCGATGTCAAGGTAAGCCGGGTCGAAGTCAGCCATCGCCCACCCCCTCGCCCGGCTCCGGCCCCGCCGGCGAGGCCCCGTAAAGGATGCGCTGGGCAATCTCGATCGAGGCGATGGCATCGCTCAAAGACCAGTCGTCGGGCATTTTCACGCTGAGGAAGATTCGGGCCTCCTCAAGCCCGGCCTGGTCGATCTCCCTCAGCCGATCCGCCGCCCGCGCGATCACGTCCGCCAGCCGGTCTCTGTCGGCGGTGAGGGCAATCTCGCGGGGTGAGGTGGGGTCGCCGAAATCCGGCTGCGCGTAGCGCGGGTCACCAATTCGGCTCATGATTGGGCCTCTAGCGGGGAAGGAGTTAGATGGGCCGGGAGGTAGAGGGGATGAGACGGATACCCTCCCGAAGTCCTCTTGATCGCGTGGACGGCGATGCCTGACTGTCGGAGCCGCGCCAGGACCGCCGCACCTCGACCTCTCATCACGCCGAGCGTGCCCCAGGCGGCAATGACTAGGTCGGCGCCGCCAGCCCACCGAACGATATACTCATCGTTCAACGGCCCTACGGCCTCGGGAGTGCGATAGAGTTCTTTGGGGTCGGTCGCCCGGAACGCGAACAGGTTAGTGACGACCAGGCCACCAAAGCCCCACGACTTCGCAAACCCGAGGCATCGCCGGATGGTGGGGTCGTCGGTCGAGGCGTCGGCCGTCGAGGGGTTGAGCATCACGAAGTTGACCATCCGGGATGGGGGCTCGCCCCAGATCCGACGGAGGTCATAGCGATAGTGGCCGGTCGGGTCGATGTCGGCCCCAGCGGGTCGCGATCCGGCAGCGGGAGCAATCTCGCGGGGTGAGGTGGGGTCGTTGCTGTCGGTCGTCATCGTCGGGCCTCCTGGAACTCGGGGACCGGGTTCACCGTCTGGCAAGACGGGCGTTCCACTGGCAGAGGTTGCCGGCCTTTTTCCATAACTTGACGACCTCCCGATCGATATCATCCCCGCAGCCAAACGGACAGCTCCCAGGGTGAACTCCAGTGATCCGGTCTCTGTAGGAAAAGCTCATATGGCAGAAGCCAATCAATCCATTCCCTCCATCTTCCTTCTTGATGCGCCCGAGAGGAGCGGTGTCCCAGCAACCGCATTCCCGGAGCCAACCCAGACATAGATCGTCAAAAGATGGCTCCTTGAGAAGCGAGCAACCTACGATCAAGACCTCGCCGCCACAGTAAGGGTTGCCGTCCTCGCTCATTTCGACCGGCCATGCGCGATCGATTTCAGTGGCCACGTCTTCCGGGAATACCAGGGTTGGCTTGACCTCGACGAGGATCATCTCTCCCTCGTGTCCTCGGATCACGAAATCCGGAATCCATCCGGGAAGGTCGAACGGCTCGTATTCCCAGTTCCACCCCAGCAAATCGAAGAAGATGGCCCATCGCGCCTCAAGACGCGATCGAAACTGGACATCGGAATATTTGGTTGGGATCGCTTGCATAGATCGCCCCTCACTCCGAATCGGCCACGGCCCCGTAAATCGCGTCCTCGTACCGCTCGACCGCCAACGCCAGCTCGACGAAATACGCCTCATCGTCGGCCGTCCATCCGTCGCGCCGGTCATCGAGAGCATCGAGGTCCGCGACGGCCCGGTCATGCTCTTCCGACGATCGGATCTCCACGACTCTTCCCCTCAGGCGCAACGCGAACTGGATCATTCCAAGCCGCCCTTCCGCTTGGGGGGCTTGGCCGGTCGCCTGGCGGCGGCTCGCTGGTCGAGAACCTGCTGCTCCATCGCGGAGAGAGGGTCGCGAATCATGTCGCTGATCAGGTCCGTCATCGACACGCCACGGATGGCGGCGATGATGCGGGCCATTTCGGGAATGCCATCAGTCATGACCGGGCCTCACTCCGGAACAGGCTTCGAACACACCCCACAGTAGCCGCCGTCCTTGTGGCAGTACCGGCACGCCGAACAGTCCCGGCACGCCTTGCAGGGCCGCCCGCCCTTGCAGGTGGCCAGCTCGCCAGGATCGTCGGCCGGGATCGGCGAGAGCACGGCCAGGGCGAGGAGCAGGATCAAACGTCGAATCATTGGGAGCCGCCGATCTGTTCGAGGACTCAATCGGGTCACTTCGGCTGGGGATAGAACAGCGGCACGCCAGTCTTATCCAGCATGGGCAAGATCCGGTCCCGGGCGTCGAAGAAATCCATGTAGGGCTTGCCGTCGCCGTGTATCCCGACCTGGAACCGGCTCCTCAGCTTCGAATGGAGCAGCGAGAGGTTGGGGCTCCCCTCCAGAAGAATGCCGAACTGGACCCGGACGTCGCCCTTCGCATCGTACATCTCCATGCCGGGCTCGATCGACCTTCCGCCACCCCCGCCGATATTGAGTGCCTCGCCCCCGTTGGCGTAATAGAAATTGAGCGATGCGACGCCGGCAATATCGGTATTGCTCAAGACCTTGTAATCGCTGACCGGCTTGCCGCCAACAGGATCGTAGAGCGTCAGCCCGGCCGACTTGTCTCCCTCGTATCCCAGCGTCGCGCGAATCCGCCCCGCCTCGTCGCGGATCACCAGCCCCCTCATCTCCACGATCCCGCCGGCAACCGGCCTGGGAGCCGGAGTCGCGGGGATCGGAATCGGTGCGGGGAGAGGCGGCGAGACGGCCAGGCCGAGCGCCACCACGCAACCGACGCAGGCAGCGATCGTCAGGGCCTGGAGCCGCGCGTTGGACCGCTCCAGGCCCGCGACCCGGGCTGTCAGCGAATCGAGCCGGGAGTCGGTCGAGGCATAGGCCAGGTTGATCTCGGGCAACGGCGACGGGACGGCCGCGACTTCGGGGCCGGGGATCACGACCAGCTCGGCACAGGCCGGGCATCGGACGGCCACGCCGGGAGCGGATTGGGAGCGGAGGCGCTTACCGCACTGACATTCAAAGGAGATCGACATCGATCGGTGACCGTTCAGGGTTGGGGGATCAGGGCAGCTTCTCTTTCTTCGCGACTTTCCGGCCATCCTTCGCCGGCTTACCGCACTTCTCGTTCTCGATCGCCTGGTCCATCAGGTCGTCGATGATCTTGCCGAGAGTGTCGCTCAGGAACTCCGCGAGACTTTGGCCTCGGAAGGCAGCGACGATCTTCGCCCTCCGGACCACTTCGGCGTCCATCTTCACCGGCACGTCGGCTCGCTTGGTCATCGTCCGTTCCATCATCGCGGTCGCCATGGTGTCTTTCTCCGGTAACAGGGTGGAATTGTAACCCGATCGCCGATCGAGCGTCACCCCAATTCTAAGACAAAGGACACTGAGTATCAAGGTCGCAAAAAAACTTTTGTAATCTTTGCGACCTGGTATTGACTACTCAGTTACTCAGTCGTATTATCAGGGTGTAGGACGAAGACGCGGACGACACCACCAAGGGAGCCCGACAATGATCACCACCAAGACCAGCACCGACCGCATCATCAACCGGGCTCCCAAGGGCGGGGCGATCAGCCCCGTCAACAATCAGTTCTATCTGGGCGGCCAGTTTATGCCCTGTGTCTCGATCCCGGCCGAAGCCGGCCCGGTCAAGCTCACTGGGTCCGTCCGTCAGGTCTCATGGGCCACTCGGCTCCGGGATCAGGCCCTCGCCAACCTGAACGACGAGATCAACGTCCGGCTGCTCTTTCTGGCCGAGGCGAAGACCGAGACCGAGGCCAAGGTCTACCGCCAGGACGTCAAGCCGCTCCTGATCGCCCGCCACAGCCTGATGACTGAGCGGTCGGCCGCTCGGGTCATCGAGCGACGGGGAGAGCTGGTCTGAGGCAGACGAGAGACCCGGTATCCCCGGTCGTAAAAAATATTTTGGAATCTTTGCGACTGGGTATTGACTACTGAGTTACCAGGTCGTATAACTAGATTGTGAGACGCGAACGACGACCCCAACCGAGGACACAAAGATGACCAGCCCCACGATCATGACCGTCAAGACCATCGCCGCCCTCCTGGAGACCTGCGACATGGACGACGCCAAGGACGCCGAGCAGGCCCTGAAGATGATCGCCGCCCTGATGGAAGCCGCCAAGAAGTAAAGCAAGCCGGACGTCGCGGCGACCCTTGATCAGGTCGCCCCGGCTTTCCCGGCCGGACGTTCCGGCCGGGCGCACGAAACGAATACCCAACCGAGGCCGCGACCGATGACCGCCTACTCGACCTCAGTCCTCGAGGCCATCGCCAAGCAGGCCGGTTGCCGGGTCCGGTTCAAGCGGTCGAATCAGGCCGCCGCCGGGCTCGTCGCCGCCACGCTGGCC
>OCTA010004703.1_pt1 | contig 11946 bp, 11 predicted proteins | sample 1538991 | NCBI WGS metagenome assembly OCTA01 (sample SAMEA3539302, study PRJEB22396) | soil metagenome | biome: tundra; feature: field; material: soil | place: USA | collected 2010-05 | depth 0.15 m | reverse complement strand
CCCGCCGCATCACGCGCGAGCTGGTCACGGGCTGGCCATCGTCGGAGATCGCCACGGCGCCGGCGGCCTTCATGCCGCCAATGGCCGCCAGTTCCTCGCCCGCGCTGCCCTTGGTGACGGCGCCGATGGGGAACACGTTGACCACGGCCCTGCCGCGCGCGCGCTCCACGATGTAGCTGGTGACCGTGGCATTGTCGTTCACCGGCTTGGTGTTGGGCATGCAGCAGATCGAGCTGAAGCCCCCGGCGGCGGCCGCGCGCGAACCGCTCTCGATGGTCTCGGCGTGCTCGAAACCGGGCTCCCGCAAGTGTACGTGCATGTCGATGAAGCCAGGCGCCACGATCATGCCGGTGGCGTCGATCTCCTCGGCGCCGGGCGCCGACAAGTTGGGCGCGACTCCGGCGATACGCCCGTCCACGATCAGCACGTCGGCGATAAGGTCCGTCGCGGACGATGGATCGATCACGCGGCCGTTCTTAATGAGGATCGACATGCCTATCCAATCATCCTCTCGAGCACCGCCATGCGCACGGCGATGCCGTTTTCCACCTGGTTCAGAATCACCGAGCGCTGGAAGTCCGCCACTTCCGAGGAGAGTTCGCGCCCGCGGTTGATGGGGCCGGGGTGCATGACGATGGCGTCCGGTTTGGCCAGGTCGAGGTGCTCCAGGCGCAGCCCGTAGAACTGGAAGTATTCGCTGGCCGGAAACGACGCTTCATGCTGGCGTTCGAGCTGCACGCGCAGCATCATGATCACGTCGCTATCGCGGATGGCCTCGCGGATATCGGTGGTCAGGCGCACGCCCGGCGCAAGTTCCGCCAGTTCCCGCGGCAGCAGGGAGGCCGGACCGCAGAGCACGATCTCCACGCCGAATTTCCCAAGCAGATGCACGTTGGAGCGGGCCACGCGGCTGTGCGCGATGTCGCCGATGATCGCCACGCGCAGGCCTTCCAGCGCGCCGCGGCGGTCCAGAATGGTGCGCGCGTCGAGCAGCGCCTGCGTGGGATGTTCGTGCGTGCCGTCGCCGGCGTTGATGATGGGCGTGGACAGATAGCGCGCCAGGAAATGCGGCGCGCCGGAGGCGGCGTGGCGCATCACGATGGCGTCGGGGCGCATGGCCGCCAGCGTGTTCAGCGTGTCCACCAGCGACTCGCCCTTGGAGACGCTGGAACCGGAGGCGGTGATCGAAACCGCGTCCGCGCCCAGGCGCTTGGCGGCGATTTCGAAACTGGTGCGGGTGCGCGTGGAAGCCTCGTAAAAGAGGTTGACGATCATCTTCCCGCGGAGCGTGTCCAACTTCTTGAGCGATTGGCTTTGAAGGGGCTGGAAATCCTTGGCGCGCGCCAGGATGGCCTCGATCTCGGCGCGGTCCAGCTCTTCGATTCCGAGCAGTCCGGCGGGCATGTTGACTCTCTATGCTTCGGCGGTGATTCTTTCGACCAGGAGGACTTTCTCCATCCCGTCGATCTCCTGGAGTTTTACTTCGATGATCTCGACGTCGGAGGTCTGGACCTTGCGTCCGACGTATCGGGCCTCGATGGGCAACTCGCGGTGGCCGCGGTCGATCAGCACGAGCAGCGAAACGCGCGACGGGCGGCCGTGATCGAACAAAGCGTCGAGCGCCGCGCGGATGGTGCGGCCGGTGTAGAGCACGTCGTCCATCAGGATGATATCTTTGCCTTGCACGGAGAACGGAATTTCGGTGGCGCTGACCACGGGCTTGATATCGACCGTAGTGAGATCGTCGCGGTAGAGGTTAATGTCCAGAATGCCGACGGGCACCTTGAGCTTTTCGAGCGCCTCGATCTTGGCGGAGAGGCGCTGCGCCAGGGGGACGCCGCGGCGGCGGATGCCGATGAAGGCGAGTTGGTCCGGATTCTTGGTTTTCTCGAGGATTTCGTGGGCCAGGCGAACCAGCGTCCGGTCGATTTCGGACGCGCTCATGAGCTGGGCTTTTTCGCGCGTGAGGGGCATAGGCTCTGAAAGTCAGGGTAGCATGCGAACGGGGTGGGGGCCGTCATCCAAAAGGGGTACCCTGAGAGAAGGAGTTCGAACAATGGCGAGTCTCGATTGGTCACAATGCCCCGCCGTGGAGAGCATCCCCGGCAAAGTCAGCGGCGCGTGGGTGCTGCGCGGAACCCGGACGCCGGTAAAGGTTCTGTTTGAAAACCTCGAAGCTGGTATGAGCATTGAGGAAGTGATCGAACAGTTTCCGGTGACCCGTGAGCAGCTAGACAGCCTCATGGCGTTTGTGGCGCGTTCTCTCGAAAAGGCCCCCAGGTATGCGTAGATCGACGCCGGGATGCTGATCCTTTTCGATAACGGGGCGCCACGAGGTCTTGCCCGTTTCCTTACCGGCCATTCTGTGGAGGAAGCGCGGGCGCGGGGGGTGGGAGGAACTCTCAACCGGCGAGCTGATCGACGTCGCAGAGCAAGCCGGTTTCGAAGTCATGGTTACGACGGATAAGAATATCCGGTATCAGCAGAACTTAGAGGCTCGCAAAATCGCGCTCGTGGTGCTTGAGCATTCACAATGGCCGATGGTGAAGCTCGTTGCGGAAAACATCGTTGCAGCCGTCAATGCGGCGGAACCCGACAGCTTCGTAGAAGTAGACGTACCGTTCAAGGAATGACCCCTCGGCGCCCGTAAAGTGTCACTTCTTTGCGTAGTGGCGTCTCGGAGCGTGGTTTTTCCGGCGCTTGACTCGCTGTGCATGGATTACGGCGCCCCGCCCCCCCGCCTCTACTTCGTGAATATCTTGACGTCCACGTTCATCCCCGGCCGCAGGATCAGACCCTCGTCTTTCTCCACCAGGATCTTCACGGGAATGCGCTGCACCACCTTGACGAAATTGCCGGTGGCGTTCTCCGGCGGCAGCAGGCTCATGCGCGAGCCGGTGGCGCCGGCGATCGAATCCACCCGCCCCTCGACGCTCGTGCCGTACATGTCCACGTGGATTTCGGCTCTCTGACCGGGGCGCACGTTGGAAAGCTGGGTCTCCTTGAAGTTGGCCGTGACCCACGTGCCGTGCAGCGGAATCACGGCCATCAGGCCCTGGCCGGGCGCCACGATCTGGCCCACTTCCACGCTCTTGCGGGTGACGGCGCCGTCGATAGGCGACGCGATGGTGGTGTAGCTGAGCTGCAGCTCGGCGTTGGCCAGGTTGGCGCGCTCCTGCTCCACCGTCGCTGCCGCCGTGCCGGCATCCGCGGAGCGGATGTCCACCTGCTTGCGGTTGGCGGTCGATGTCTCCACGCCCGCTTTGGCCTGGCTGACGCGCGATTGCGCCGCGTCCAGCGCAGCCTTTTTGATGGCCGCGTCCTTCTGCGCCGACGCCAGTTTCTGCCGCGAGGCCTGCAATTCGTTATCCGCCACCCCCGCGGCCGCTACGTAGGAGTCGTATTGAAGCTGCGAGATCTCGGCTTTGTCCGCCAGCGGCTTCATGCGCGCCAGGTCCGCCTGCGCGCGGTCGTGGTTGGCTTGCTTGACCCGCACGTTGGCCTCGGCATAGGCTAGGTCGGAACCGGAGGCCTGCTCGAAAGACAGGCGCGCGCGCTCCAGTTCGGCTGCGGCGTCGGCAAGCTGCGCGGAAGCGCCGGCCGCGCCCGATTCCGTGGTTTCGCTGGTCCACGGCACCACCACCCGCGCGGCGCGCAACTGGCTCTCGGCACGCGCCAGTTGCGCCTTGGCCATATCGACCTTGGCTTGGAAATCGCGGGGATCGATCCGCACCAGCAACTGCCCGGTCTTGACCTCCTGGTTGTCTTGGACCAGCACCTCCACGACGTTGCCCGCAATCTTGGGCGCGATGGCGGCGATGTGGCCATCCACCTGGGCGTCGTCCGAAGACACCTGGTCGCGATAGTGCATATAAGCGGCGTAAGCACCGGCGGCGGCGGCCAGCAGTACAACGGCGAGCAGCGCCACTTTGGCTCGGGAGCCGGAGCGGGCGGCCGGCGCGTTCTCCGCCAGCGATGTTTCTTCTACGTTATTCGGCATCTGAATCCTACCTACCTTCTCGCGCGCGTACCGCGTCGCGGGCCGGGCACGCCCCGGCCCTGAAGTTCGTACACTCTCAGTCTGCAACTGCGCCTCGATGCTCCAGATTGTCGTGTCGTGCCGGGCCTTGTACCTGCTCGCCTCCTAGCCCCGTCAGGGGCGCCAGATAGTAGCCCAGGGCGCAAGCCCTGTGGAACCCGCCGGAAACACGCGAGCCCCGTAGGGGCGTAAGAAAGCGCTTCGTTACCGGAGATCGATCGCTCGCCGCGAAGTGGTTCTTTCGCCCCTACGGGGCTCCTTGCCGTGTGCATTTGTTCCCATGGCTTGCGCCATGGGCTACTTTCTAGCGCCCCTGCGGGGCTGATGCCGATGAAAGTCATGAGCGAATGTCCAAACTCCAGGGCCGGGCATGTAGGCCCCTACGCCACCCTCGGCCCGATCTTTCGGACCAGGAACATCAAGGGAATCACAATCAGAAACAGCATCCCCATCACCCAGAACGCATCCGCGAACGCCAGCATGCCGCTCTGCCGCAGCAGGCTTCCATAGATCAGGCCATGCGCTCCGGCGGCCGCGTCCGGCGGAGAGGCGCCATGCGCGCTCAGCGCTTGCGCGGCGCCCGCCAACGATTGCCGGTAAGCGGGGTCGTAAGGCGTCAGGTGCTCCACCAGCCGGCTCTGATGGAACTGCGCGCGCCGCGACAGCAGGGTGGTCACCATGGCGATTCCGAGACCGCCCCCGATATTGCGCGCCAGGTTGAACAGGCCCGTGGCGTAGTTGGTCCGATCCTTGGGCACGAAGGCGAACGCCATGGTGCTGATCGGCACGAATAGGAACGCCATCCCCAGGCTCTGCACCATCCGGCTCCACACCGCCGTCCGGTAGTCGATATACAAGTTGAACCCGGACATGATGAACAGCCCGGTCGAGCAAACGGCTACCCCGAAGATCACCAGCCACCGCGCCTGGATGCGCCGCAAAAGCAGGCCCACGATGGGCATGCACACAACCACCACCAAACCGCCCGGAGACAGCACCAAACCGGCCAGCATCGACGTGTATCCCAGCAGCGTTTGCAGCATCACCGGCATGAGCGTCGTGCTTCCGTAGAGCACCACCCCCAGCGCCAGCATGGCCACGGTGGATACCGCAAACGTGCGGTCCTTCAGCACGCGAAAATCGATGACCGGCTGCTTCTGGCGCAGCTCCCAGAAGACCACGGCCACCAGGCAGAACGCTGCCACGGCGGCGAACGCCACAATGTAGTGCGACGAAAACCAGTCTTCCTTCTGGCCTTCGTCCAGCACCACTTGCAGCGCGCCCAGCCCCAGGGCCAACAATCCGAAACCGGTGTAATCGATTTTGAGCCCGTCCTTCAGGCCTTTGCGCACCAGGTACGGTGGATCGAAGACCAGCGCCGAGGTCAGCGCCAGCGAGAGGACGCCGACCGGGATATTGATGAAGAACACCCAGCGCCAACTGTAGTTGTCCGTGATCCAGCCGCCCAGTGTGGGGCCGATGATCGGCGCGAACACCACTCCGATGCCGTACAACGCCATAGCCATGCCGCGCTTTTCCTGCGGGAAGCTCTCCACCAGGATGGCCTGGGCCACGGGTTGCAGGGCTCCGCCGCCCAGCCCCTGCATCACGCGGAACAAGATCAGCAGGCCCAGCGTCGGCGCCACCCCGCACAGGAAGGAGCTGATGGTGAACAGCGCCACGCAGAGCATGTAGAAGCGCTTGCGGCCCATCCACATGCAGAACCAGCCGCCCATGGGGAGGATGATGGCGTTCGACACCAGGTAGGCGGTCAGGGCCCAGGTGGTCTCCTCGACGGTGGAGGAAAGGTTGCCCGCGATGTGCGGCAGGGAGACGTTCACCACCGTGGTGTCCAGCACCTCCATAAAGGTCGCCAGCATCACCGTCATGGCCACCAGCCACGGGTTCACGGTCGCGTGACTGCGCTCGGCGCCGCGCATGGTGGCGAAGCGCGCCGCCATGCCCGTTCCGCTGGAGTTACCTGGCGTACAGCGCCTCCATCTGGCCCGCCGAGTGCGCCAGGTCCGCGCGCGCCTGGTTGTAGCGATAGAGCGCGCCGATCTGGTTATCGTTCGCGCGCGCCAGTTCGTCCTGGGCGGTGACCGTTTCGATGTTGTTGGCCACGCCGGCCTGAAAACGGTCGCGCGCCTGTTCCACTTCCTGCCGCGCGAGCTGCACCTCCTGGTTGGCCACGTCCACTTCGCCGCGTGCGGATTCCAACCGCGCGACGGCCGTTTTCACTTCGAGCGCGATGCCGTTCCGCAGGTCCTGTTCCTGCTGCTTGAGCTGCCGGATGGCGAGGTCGGCTTCGGCGCGCTGGGCCTGAATCCGGCCCCCGGTGAATAGCGGAAAGTCCAGGCTGGCCTGGTAATTGTAGACCGGGATCGCGCTGTTGGGCGTGAGCCCCTGTTCCACCCAGTTGCCGCTCACGGAGAGGCGCGGAAGCCGCTGATCCCCCGCGGTGCGTAGCGCCAGTTCGGCCTGCCGTTCCTGCGTGGCGATCTGGCGCAGCTCGGGCCGGGTGGCGTAGGCGCGTTCGATTGTCTGATCCACCGGTGTGGGCGGGGTGTCGAAGAAACTCACCTGGTCGGCCAGTTCGATCCGCCGGTGCGGATCGACGTTCAGCAGGCGCGCGAGCCCGAACAGCGAAGTGTCGAGTTGCGTCCGCGCCACGATGAGCCGCTGCTTGTGGTTCTGAAGCTGCACGTTGGCGCGCAACGTATCGATGCCCGTGCCAACGCCGTGCTGCTGCAAGTCCGCGGCCTGGTCGTACAGCGCCTGCGCCAGGTCCACTTGGGATTGCGCGGCTTGCACGTCCGCCGCCGCCCGCTGGCTGCCGAGATACTGCGAGACCACCAGCAGGACGCTCTCTTCCCGAGCCGTGAGTTCCTGGGCGCGGCTGGCGTCCACGCCAAGCTGCGCGGAGCGGTACCGCCGCCACAGCGTCAAATCGAAGACCGGCGCCTCGAAGGCCCCTCCCACCTGGAACGTTTGGAAGGGCCCGGCGTGCTGGGCCAGGCCCGGAAATCGGAACCCCAGCACCGCTTCCACGTTGAGGCGATGGTCCATCTCAGCGGCGTTCGCGTTCACTTGCGGCAAAAGCCCGGAGCGGGCGGCCAGGCGCTCCTGGTCGCTACGCGCCACGCCCAGGTTGGCGAGGATCACCGCCGGGTTCTGTTTCAGTGCGAGGTTCACCGCGTCGCGCAGGGTGAGTCGGAGCGGCGCGGATTCTTGCGCCACCGCGGCGGAAGCCAGCGCCAATAGGATCAAAAAGCTCCGGTTCATAGGGAAGATTGCCGAATGCACGTTCATCACCACCAATATAGCCAGCTACCCTTTGACGCCGCGAATCATCGAGCTGAACGCGGCATGTAAAACCCCAGGATAGCCCACGGCGCCGACGCAGTTGGCCGCGTTGGCTTTCCGATAGCATGTACACTGGAAGCGTTGCCGACAGTTCTTCGGTCCGGGCCATACCGGTTCTTCTTCTACTCGGCGGATCGAGACGAACCGACCCATGTTCACGTGGAGCGGGGAGAATCCGAGGCCAAGTTCTGGCTGGATCCACCGCGCCTGGAGAGAACCGTGGCTTTGCGCGCATGGAACTGCGGCGGATTGAGGCTCTTGTTGGCGAAAACGAGGCGTTCTTGGTGAGGGCATGGCATGAGTACTTCGGGAATTGTTGCTCAAGGCGTGACGTCAAGCGATGAGGCGCTGATCGTCGATCTTGCCGATGGCCGGACCATTACCGTGCCGCTGGCTTGGTTTCCGCGCCTGGCGCACGGGACGCCAACGGAGCGGGCCAATTGGCGTCTCATTGGTGGCGGCGTAGGAATCCATTGGCCGGACTTGGACGAGGATATCAGCGTGGAAAGCCTGCTGGCGGGCCGTAGGTCCGGCGAGATCCAGACGTCCCTTCGGCGCTGGCTCCATGCGCGAAAGGCCGGCCGACACCGCAGCGCGACGGCCCCCGGCCCCCGCCCCCAGGCCCCCGGCCCCTTGCGGCGCCCCCACCCTTGACAGCGGCGCTGAAACGGCGTACGAGGTTAATGGACACCCTCTATGCGATACCTTGCAATTGCGCTCCTGGCCTTGGCGCCCTTCTCCGCACTGGCGGCTCCCTACGCGGACGACTATGACGCCTACGGAGGCTGGCTGAAATTGAAGGGGGAAAAGACCGGCTTCTTCCACACCCAGCGGATCGAGGGCCGGTGGTGGCTGGTCACTCCCGATGGAAATGTCTTCTTCTCCAAGGGCGTGGATAACGTGAGCTACGCGCCGGAAGCCGATTCGTCGCCGAAGGCGCCGGACGACCTCGCCGCATGGGCCGCCATGGCCTCCCGCCAACTGCACGGCTGGAATTTCAACACCGCGGGGGCATGGTCGGCCAGCCAACTCTACACTGCCGGAATCGCTTACGCCCCGGTCGTCAACATCGCGTCTTCGGTCGGGCGCGATGTCTGGCTGAAGGGCGGCGTGGTCGATTACTTCAGCCCGGAATTTCATGACGCGGCGGATCGGGTGGCCCAGAGACTGTGCGCCCCCCACGCCAAGGATCCGTGGCTGATCGGTTACTTCACCGACAACGAGCTGCGCTGGGGCCGGGACTGGCGGTCGCAGGAAAGCCTCCTGGAAGGCTACCTCAAAATGGCGGAGACGTCCGCGGGATTCCTGAAGGCGGCGGAGTTCATCAAAGGGCGGGGCCACTCGCCGGCCAGCCTGACCGACGACGACAAGAACGAATTCCTCGGAATGGTCGCCAAGGAGTATGCCCGCGTCACGCACGATGCGATCCGCCGTCAAGACCCCAACCACATGGTTCTCGGCTGCCGTTTCGCCGGTTATCCCGGGGACTCCGTGATTCAGGCGGTGGGCGAGTATTTCGACGTCGTCTCATTCCACAGCTACAATCCCATGCCGCCCTCCGACCGGCTGGAGCTGATTACCCGGCTGACCGGGAAGCCAACCATGATCACCGAGTTCAGCTTCAAAGCGATGGATAGCGGACTGCCGAACACCAAAGGGGCGGCCAAGCCCGTCGCCACGCAAGAGGACCGCGCCGCCGGATTCCAGGCATACGTGGAGGCGCTGGCCGCGCTGCCGGGCTGCGTGGGCTTCCACTGGTTCGAGTACCGCGACGAGCCCAAAGAGGGCCGCCGCCTCGACGGCGAGAACAGCAATTACGGCGTGGTGAAAATCGATTTCACTCCCTGGGAAGCGCTAACCAAGCGCATGGCGCAGGTCAACGCCGGAATCGAGAGCCTGCACGCCAAGGCTGCCAGCCGGTAGGGGTCGGGCACGCCCGACCCAAGCGGGTCCGCCCGCGGGTCCGCCCCACCGCCGCGCCATCATGACCCTCAGCCCTACACGGTCGCGGGGTCGAAGCCCTTGCGGTATTCCCTCGACAAATACTTGTTCGCCGCTTCGTAGTTCGTGAACGTCGTGTTTTGCGCGTCGTACAGCAGTCTTCGGCCCGTGCGTAACGCGATGGCGTACAGGTTGACGGCCTCGGAAATCGGGCCCGCATTCAAGAAGCTTCCCTGCGACTGTTGTTTGGCCCCCCGGCAGGCCGCGACCCATTGGCGAAGGCCCGGAGACACCCGAGGTCCACCGCCTTGCTGTCCTCTGGCCGCGGGTTGCGGCGCCACCATGCCCTGCATCCTTCTCTGGGGAATCAGCCGTGGATTCTCGACGTGGAAGCCGGCGAGGATCTTGCCCTTGTCGCCGACAAACATCATGGCCTCGGCCGGAATCGCTCCGTGATCTTCATCCAGCTCGTCCGGAGTCGGCGGCCGCATCCCGCCCTCATACCAGAAAAGATCCACCGCGGGCCTTTGCCCGCGCGCCGGGTACTTGAAGCGGACCACGCCGGCGGTCGGGAAGGAAAAGTCGTTCCGGATGGTGGTGGAAGCGCTGTCCTTGATTTCGCAGTTGTGACTCAGCATCGGCTCGATGCTGGTTGGGCCTTGCAGGTCCAGCGCATTGAAGACCGTCCAGAGACTGTAGTGGCCCATATCGGCCATGGATCCGCCGCCGAAGTCGTACCATCCGCGAAACACCATGTTGGTATAGTTCGGGTGGTAGGGGCGCTCCGCCTCGGGCCCGAGCCACAAATTCCAGTCGAAGCCTTCCGGAACCGGCGGCGTATCGGTGGGAAGGCTCGCGTACTGGGGCCAAACCGGACGGTTCGTGCAATTGTGAATCTCCCGGAGCGTGCCGATGGAGCCGTCCTTGATCCAGGTCATCACCTGCTCCATCGATCCGTTGGCATCCCACGGCATGAAGTGCGTGGCGACGCCCTTCTGGCGAGCGGTTTCGATCACCAGTTTGGCCTCCTTCAACCGGTTCGAGATGGGTTTGTGCACGATCACGTGCTTGCCCCTCTTCATGGCCGCGATGCCGATGAGCGCATGAAGGTGGTCCGGCGTCATGATCTTGACGGCATTCAGGTCCTTCTCCTTGTCGAACATCTCGCGGAAATCGGCGTAGGCGGCGCAGCCTTTGTACGTGCCGCCGGGCTGGTTCTTCGCATAATAGGACTCGACGACGTCCTTCCCCACCTCCCGGCCGCCCGGGACAACGCCATCGGCGCCCGGTCTCCAGTCCGGTTTGCCAATGGCCCTGCGGATGGAGTCCCGCAGACCGGTCCTATCCCAATCCCTGTACCCGGAGGCGTGTTGGTTGGGGTCGCAAACGGCGACAATCTGGATCTCCGGGATAGCGATAAGGTCCAGCATCTCCCTCAAGCCCTCGGTGCCCGTGCCGATGTGGGCCAGCGTGATCTTGTCGCTGGGAGCGACCACGCCTTGTCCTCCCAACACGTGTCTCGGAACGATAGTGAACGCAGCGGCTCCGGCTGCGGTCGTAAGGAACTTGCGGCGGTTTTGATCGGATGTCATGTACCCTCCTCGATGACTGCCAGGGTCGGTCGTCGCGCCCCGCGAGCCGCTTTCGGATTCACCGTCGCGGCCGGTACGCAGAGCCACCCACCGGAGAGCATCATATCTGGAAATCCGCGTTGAAAGCAAGCCAGGTGAACTTCACTCGGCCCGCAATGCGGCGGTCGGGTCCATGCGGGCAATGCGACCGCTGGCGTTCCAGACAGCGGCGGCTGTAATGGCAAGAACCAGGGCTGCGGCGGCGCTCGCGGTGCGACGTCGGCAGGCCGGCGCAGCTTAGCTGATAGCCGACGGCTCAAAGCTGACAGCTACCCCAAATCCAGCGCTACGTGTCAAGGGGGGAAACCCGATAACCTCGGGCTGCGGCTTGACTTTGAGGCGCATCACCAGTTGCGTAGAGACAAGGCAATGGCCCTTCAGGACGGAGACATCGCGGATTTTGCCCATATCGCGGCAATTCCATACGCGGATCTGTCGACGGTGGACAAGCGGATCTCGGACCTTGTCAGCAAGGCGTTCCAGAAACTTCGTAAGAATGACGTCAGGGCCGACCTGTCGAGTCGGGTCTTTACGAAGCTTGACGACGTGTTGGCCCGCCTTCCTTAGCCGACAAGCACTGGATAGAATCGTCAAGCGGTCCACGCTTCAGGGCAATCTGGGAATCTGGAATGGTTCTCGGTTAAGTGGACGCATAACGCCCGACCCGGAAAGTTGAAGACGCCTGAGGAATCCTGTCGCGAAATCCCCTTTCGCACCAGCCAAGCACCCAAGAAGTCCCCCTCTGGCGGCTCGAACCCAAGGCCGCCAACCGTTCCCGGCCGCCCTACCCCCGCTTCTTCTGGTAACTCCGCGCCAGTTCCATATACACGCCCAAGTCGCGGTCCAGGTCGGATTGCGTTCCGTCGAAATAGAAGTTGCGGATGGGAATTCCGCCCAGGTCGCGGCTCACGCGAGGGTAGATGGCTTCGCAGACGATGCCGTTCATGCAGGTGAAGGGGCTGATGTCGA
>OCTA010004702.1_pt1 | contig 11950 bp, 7 predicted proteins | sample 1538991 | NCBI WGS metagenome assembly OCTA01 (sample SAMEA3539302, study PRJEB22396) | soil metagenome | biome: tundra; feature: field; material: soil | place: USA | collected 2010-05 | depth 0.15 m | reverse complement strand
CCATGACCGGTATGATGGGCACCGATCAGCCGTGCATCCCGCCAACGGGCACGCCCGGGATGATCCTCGTGGGTTCCCCTAATGTCATGATTGGCGGCTTTCCGTTGCCGTCGTTCTCGGCCATTGCTCAGGGATTGCTGAAACGGGTGAGCGGATTGGAGGTTAGCGGCGGAGGATCGGGCGGCCGCGGAAGCCGCGGAGGAACGCATTAGGTGACACGAAAACCCGGTCAAGTTGCGGTGGGTCACCCTGTCGATGTCGCTTCCGGCATCTTCTTCACGGCTCGCCACGACATCGAGATTCCCGGAGAGATCTCGCTCATCTGGCGCGCCTTCTACTCGACTGCGTCATTGGACCGTCAACCCGGTCCGATGGGTCCGGGCTGGAGCAGTCAGTTTGATCAGACGCTCCGGTCCGACCTTGATGGTTACACCTGGGACGACATCGAGAGTCATGAGGTCTTCATCGACGACGCCGGCAGCACGCTAAGTGCAGACGGGCGGATTTTGGTCGCGGGCTCCGCTGTCGAACTCAGGCGTCGCGGCGCTTTATACGATGTCCTGCACTGGCATTCCGACGGCGAATCAATACTTAGGTACGTCTTTCGGCCCAGTCGTAATAGCAGCCTGATGCTGTTGGAAGCAGTTGAGGACCTCGCCGGCAACCAGCTGCGCGTTCGGCGGGATGAGGCTGGACGCCCTGTCTCCGTAACGCAATCGCTCGAGGGTCGCAGCATCAGCCTCATTTATTCGCACGAGGGTCTCCTTCGCGAGTTGCGCCTCTCGTCACGCTTCTCCGCACCTGAACCCATCGCGTGGTATGAGTACGATGCATTTGGCCGGCTTACTCATGTTGTTTACCCGAATGGCCGCACAGTCACATACGCATACGATGAGCTCAATCGTATTGTGATGGAAACGAGCCATGGCTCGGGCACTTATCACATCAGATATGACTCTGACGGCCGCTGTGTTGAAACTACAGGCGAGGGCGGCTATGGGCGTACCTTGTTAACTTATAACCCAAACGCTCGTACGACCGAGGTCACCGATTCGATGGGCGCAGTGACGCGCTACGAATACAACGAACACGGGCAGATTACGCGACTAACTACGCCGGGCGGCGGAGTAAGCACCAACGAATATGACGAATTCGGCCGTATGGTTGCGATGACAGATGCGGCCGGCGGCCGTGAGGAGTTTCATTACAACGACACCGGGGACCTCGCGGCCATCGCGGCGCCCAGCGGGGAGCTGACGGAGTGGAAGTATAACGAGTTCCATAACCCAATCTCGGCCCGTGAGCCAAACGACGCCACCACTCGCTACGAATACGACGATGGTCAGAACTTGATTGCCGAAACCGATGCTCTCGGTGCGCTCACCGGGTATTACTACTCGACCGACGGCGGCATAGTCGGGCTTACCGATCCTTCAGGCGAACACGCGTCGATCTCCCGCGATGCAGCCTGGTCCCAGGAGCAGATCGTTCGTGGCCGCGCGACGGAAACGCGCCGTTTCAACGCCCGCGGGCAAATCACGGAACTCGCCGACGGGCGCCACAGCGTAACACGTTACGAATATGATCTTGGGGGGGCACTGCAGCGGATAGTGCATCCTGACGGCGCCAGTCTGACTTATGTCAGCGACCATGGCGGTCTTCTGATCGCCGTTGTCGACGAGTCGGGGCGGCGCACTTCGGTCGAATACTCACAATATGGGCACCCGACACGTGTGGTCAACGCACGAGGGGAAGCCTCGGAATACACATGGGACACAGAAGGCCGGCTGATCGCCATTCGGAATGCAAAGGCGGAGATCTGCCGCTTTGCATATGATGCGAATGGCAACCTCGTCGGGAAACAAACGTTCGATGGTCGGGTCGAGCGTTACGAGTACGACCGCGCTGATCGGCTAATCCGGACCGTCATGGCCGACGGGATTACCTGTGAATCTGCGTATGATACGTCCAGCAGACTCGTCCGGGAACACTATTCCGACGGCTCATCAGTTGAGTACGCGTACGATGAGGTCGACAACCTGGTCCGGATCGTCGATGCCGCGAGTGAAATTACCCTCGATTATGATCTCGCTGGCAATGTAATCGCGGAAAATCAGAACGGAGTCCGATTTGAGTACGGTTTCGAACAGAGCGGACTTCAGAATAGAAGATCGTGGACGGGTTCGCGAGTGGGCGCGATTCGCTTCGGATTTGACTCGTTGGGACGATGGGTCATCTACTCGGGCGACCGGGTGTTGCAGACCTGGGCGTTTGACGAGTCCGGTAATCTTAGCGAACGCATTACGAACGGCGGTGTGGAACGACTCGCCTATGACGAGCGCGGACGGATGGTCGAGCAGCGCTTCAATTCCAAGACGACCCCGGCCGATTCTTTGGTTTCGCCTAGGATACATCGTCGGTACTCTTATGACGCCTCGGGGAAATTGCTCGACGTGGCGGACGCGTGGCGAGGGTCCACGCACTACCATTATGATGCTGCAGGTCGAATCACATCTGTAACTACTCGCAAGGGTGTCGAGTCATTTGCCTTTGACCCTGCCGGGAATCTCGTCACGCGCGATGGGAAAACGCTGAGTTATGCGCAGGGAGACCGGCTCATCCGTCACGGTGATTGCACGTACGAGTATGATGCCGCCGGACGGGTGTCGGCGATCACCCGTGACCGCGACCGCACCACGTTCGAGTGGGATGTGCGCTCACGGTTGACGCGTGTCGTACCGCCCAACGGCGAGGCGATCCGGTTCGACTATGACGCCACCGGACGGAGGATACGGAAGCAGTCCGGTGATAAGGTCGTGCGCTATTTCTGGGCTCAGGATCAACTGGCCGCTGAGGAGTCGGACGGGGTCTTATTCGAGTACTTGGATGTAGACGAGCACCCTACGCTGGTCTGGCGCGACGGTGTACCTTACGACGCGGTGAGCGGCTACATGCCGGCGGCGTACGAGTTGATTTCTCCGAATGGAGCCGTCGCCTGGCGCTGTACGCTCGACCCCTGGGGTGGGTTGCTCGACGAGCAGGAACACGGGCTTCGCCTCTTGCTCCGACTCCCTGGTCAGTACGAAGATCCGGAAACCGGTCTTCATTACAACTACTGCCGGTACTACGACCCGTCCACCGCCAATTTTCTCGCCCCGGATCCGGCTGGAATTGCTGCCGGGCTGAACGGATATGCCTACGTCGCTGACCCGATTAACTTCTATGATCCATTTGGTCTCGACTGCAGACGCGTCGGCTGTCCGCAAGCTCGCCGCAGGGTACGCAGGCGCGTCAATGATCGCCGGCGCGCAATGACGCAGGGCCAGGAACATCGCCGCACAACATATGCGATCGCTGAGGTGCGCACTCGCAGCGGGAGCAACGAAGTCTGGGCCGTGTCCGCCGGCGGACGAGGATATGTGCGCCCCGGCATACGGGGTCGTACCACATCCGTGCCGAGTCCCTGGCCGGCACCGAATAACGATACCCGGGTCAACGATGCGGAGCGGCACCTGCTTCGCCGGGCGTCCCAGGAAGGAGCTACCATATTGGCTATCGGCGCCACACGGCCCATGTGTCCGGTTTGCGAAGGTGCCGTTCGACGTGCTGGTTACGGACCGGCGATTGCTACTCCGACCGAATCCGGATCGGTGCAATAGCGACTGGAGCTCGTGATGGCGGACGAAGCGGTGAAAATTGCGAAGAAGCTGCGGCAGGTCTCCAAGTTCCCTATACGCTTGCGCGTTGCTTGGGGTGCCGGCGTGCTGGAACGATTGCTGGACGGATTCTCAAAGTACTTTCGCAAGACGTTCCGGCAGGATGAAGCGCTCGAACTCGCGTGGGATTATGCGCTTAAAGGTCGCGACACCCCCCGGCGTCGGCACGGGCTGATGGACGAAATCCCTGAATTGGAGAACAAGGCCGCGCAAGATGGCTACGGCAGGGAAGAACTGTTGCCGGTCACCTTTCTCCTGGAGGAAATTGACGAGCAGGACGGCGAATCCGTTTGCGTGAGCGTCGAATACGGTGCCGGGGCCTTCATCAATCTTGGACTATATCGCAGCGGATACTCCCTGTATGCGACCGTTCCGGATGACTTCCCCCAATCGCGCGAGGTCGAGTTCTTGCGATTTGCTGCCGAGTGTCTCGAGGTTGCCAAGCAATGGGGTGATAAGCCTATCAAGCGGGATTTTCTCTCAGGCGTGAACTTGGATTTTGACGCCGGCTCGTTGAAAAAGAAACGACCGGCCGACAAGAGGGTCCCAAAACACGAAACGGCCGGAGCGAAAGGCGGTCGATGAGTTCGCAATGCGTATCTGATCGCCGCCACCCTGGCTGCGTTGGTCGCAGGCCTTTTCTTGGCATCTGCTCACCCCATCCAGTCCCAGACAGCGGTTGGCCCATCCTCAGAGAAACCGCTTGAAGATGAGCGCATGACCGCCGGGTCCCATGCGGGGCCGCCTCGCGAACTCTGGACTCAGAACTACCGTCAAGTTCCATCTGGCTACATGTTCCGCATCCGTGTCGACGGCGGCTGCGATGATGTGTCCTACATGACGGAACGAGTCAGCAGAACCGTTCAGAGTGAATCGCTGGTGGCAGGCTAACGCCTAACCGTGGAATCGGATACAATATCAGGCCAGGATGTTTTAATGCCAGGAGCCCATCATGGATAACCCTGCCGCCCCCGCCGAAGCCCTCAACGTGGAGCAGTTGCTGCACCTGCACACGCTCACCAAAGACCTGTCGAAGTTCTGCCAGAAGCAGCTCCGGGCCTACCTCGACACCATGGCGCTGCTGTTCCGCCCCCGCCGCATTCTGGGCGACGCCATGGAAGGCGCCGAGCGCGAGTCCGGCGTCGGCTCCGAGCGCACCGTCGCCGAGCTCCGCGAACTCTATCGCAGCGTGGCCGTCCGGCCCTTCGACCTCCGGCCGGAACTCCCCCTCCCCCTCGAATCCGTAGCCACTCAAATGCAGCTCCACGAATGGGAATACCTGCATGACACGAAGACCGATCGCGGCTGGCGCGCCATCAAAGTCACCTCGCCGCTCACCTGGGTCGTCGCCTACTCGTCCACCTACTCGCTGTCCATGATGCGCCAGGTGCTGGCGGGCCAGGAGGAGCGCAGTTCGGAAGCGGTCCGGGCATTCGTCCTGCGCGCCTGCCTGATGCACCTGCAATTCATGAAATTCCCCGCTATTGCCGAGCTGTTGGCGGGCCTGCGCTACCGCGTCGAACTCCGGCACTCGCCGGAAATGGGCGACCTACCATTGGTGACCGTCTCGGCGCCCTTCTCCACCATCCGCCCGCCCGACAACCTGGTCACCATTGCCAGCGGCCTTGCCGGCGGCGCCAGCTTCTCCGAAGTGCTGGACCTCGATACGGTGCGGAACCTCAAAGATCCGCTTCGCCAGGAGATTGCGGCCATGTTCCGCAACCACGGGCAGGAGATCTAGCCGCCATGAAAAACCGGCACCGCGTGGTTTGGACCAAGGGGATGTTCCTGACCCCCCAACATTTTCAAACGCAGGATCGGTTCTTTGAGGATGCCCTCCAGTTCCGGTTTGCCGCTTCGCATTATGCGAACTGGGGCGTGACCGAGCTGGACATCGATTCCGACGCCCTGGGAAACGGGCTATTCCGTCTCAACCAGTGCAGCGGGATCATGCCCGATGGCGAGCCGTTCGATATTCCGGAAGCCGATGAGTTGCCGCCGTCCCGCTCCGTCGCGGAGCATTTCCCTCCAACCCGCGACTCGCTCGATGTCTTCCTCGCGATCCCCGAGAACCGCCCGCGCGCGCGCAACGTCACCATCCCCGGGGCGGCTCAGGCGGCGCCGCCCGAAGCACCGCCCGCGACGCGCTACCTTGCTGAAACGCGCATGATTACGGACGACAATGCGGGCGCCGAGGAGAAGCCTGTGCAGGTTGCGCGCAGAACGTTCCGTCTTCTGTTCGAAGACGAGTACCGCGACGGCTTCTCGTGTTTCCGCATTGCGCAGGTGACCCGGAACGCGGCCGGGATGCCGATCCTCAACCCGCGGTTCGTGGCGCCCACTCTCGATGTGGCATCCAGCGGCTACCTGTCCATGCTGCTGCGCCGCCAGATCGAGATTCTGGCTACCAAGAGCGCCGCCCTCTCCGCGCCCCGCCGGGAGCGCGGCAAGCTTCTGGCGGAATTCTCCCCTTCCGAGACGGCCAACTTCTGGCTGCTGCACACAGTCAACTCGTATCTGCCGGAGTTGAAGCACATCTGGAAGGTTCGGCATGGCCATCCGGAGCCTGCCTACGTGGCGATGCTACGGCTCGCCGGTGCGCTGGCCACCTTCTCGCTCGAGGCGCGTCCGGAGAATCTTCCCGACTACGACCACAACGAGCTGGGCCGTTGCTTTACGCTGCTCGACGACCGCATCCGCGATTTGATGGAGACCGTCATCCCGTCCAAGTTCGTAGCCGTGCCGTTGGAGGTGCGCGACCGGTTCATATGGGGCGGCACTGTGACCGAAGACCAGTACTTCCGCAATTCGCAGTTCTTCCTCGCGGTAAGCGCCAAGATGGGTGTAGACGACCTCATCCGGAAGGTGCCGCAGCTTATCAAGATTACTTCGCCGGACGACATCCAGCGCCTGATCCGCAACTCTCTGCCGGGGGTAACGCTGCGCCACACGCCGGTGCCGCCCGCCGCGATCCCCATGAAGCTGGACAATCAGTACTTCAGCCTGAATCAGGGCGGGCCGCTGTGGGACGCCATCAAGCTTTCCCGCCAGATCGCCGTACACGCGCCGGGCGAGATTTTCGAGCCCAGGATGGAGATTCTGATTGTGCTCGAGTGAGCGCGGTTCCACGCTCGCTGGGTTTGGGTTCGTAGGCGTTGGCATTGGATTTTAATGTTTTTCAGACGGGCAGCGGTGCTACAATCAAACGCGATGAGACACAATCCATAGAGGGGGTCAATGGCTGGAGGCAAGAAACCGACGCCCCGATGCGGGTACGGCGATCCCGAAGGCGTTGAGGATGGAACGCTGTGCCGCAGTCAGTCGCCGCGGCCTGGCGCTCTGGGAGCCGCCGTGGTTACCTATGTGGAAGGCGGCGAGTGCCTTGCGGCAGCCTATGGCAAGGCTATTTTGCTCGCTCCCACGGCCATCTATCGGGAAACCGGCTACGAACTTGGTAACCTGCTTCACGGCATGATTGCCGGTCTCCGCCCGATGCTGCTGGGCGTGGGCGCGGCCACACTGGGTGGAGCTGGGATAGGAGCGGCGGCTGGGTTTTTTCTTGGCGGCGTCGGCGCCGCGCCGGGAGCAGTGGTCGGTGGAGAGCTGGGCTTCGACGCAGGCATGGCCGTCCTGACTTGGTTGGGTTTGGGGGCCATGCTTCAGCCGATTGGCGCCGGCTTGGGCGAGATGACCGCCATGCTCACAATCGGCGTTCAGCGAGCCTGGCATGCGGCGGAGCGCTACGGCCCTGGGCGCGAACACGAAATCGACGCTGCCGCGCACGAGTTGGCAAGAGCTATCAGCGTCCTGGTCCGCCTGGTTTTAGAAGGCATCGTTGCGTACCTGCTGAAGAACGCAGCCCTGGCATCCACCAGGGGAGCCGTCGGTGCCGGAATGGCTGTGCGCACTAGCGGAACGGGAGTAGTGGCGAACGAGGCAGTGACGGCGGTGGTGGCAAAGTTGCGAGCCAGCCCGCTGGGCGCCGACTTTGCCACCTGGGTCGAGCAAAGCTGGAAAGATCTCGTTAAGAATCCGCGCCTGCAACCGAAAGCCCCGGCGCTGTCGGGTGGAAGTGGCATTCTTGCCACTGAAGGTTCGGCTATAGCCAGAACAGCCCCGACGCCAAAACCTTTCGAGAAACCAACCGGCCGGGCAAAGGAACTCGACGCGCTATATGAAAAAGCCCCGGCAGCAAAGAAGGAAATCGACGAGCTTGCCGCCGATGTGGCGAAACAGCATGGCGGTAAGGTCGCCGAAGCACCGCTGAAATCGCGTGCGCGGGCCATGCAGAAGATCGACAACGAATATCGCGGGGACGTCTCCCGAATCAAGGATCTCGCACGGAATACGATCATTGTCCCCGCAGGAAAGGAAACTGCAGCGCTCGAATCGTTGATGAAAGCAAACCCAAACATCAAGCCCGCGAATGTCAAACTCACTGATCCGGCATCGGATCCGCTCGGCTATTCCGGCGTCATCGTCACGGTCCCAACTAAATCGGGTCTACCAGCCGAAATACAAATTAATACGCCGGAGATGATTTTTGCTAAGGAGAAGCCTGAAGTGGCGCGAAACATTCTAGGGCAGGAAACTTATCAACGGATTGCGAGCCAGCCCGGCCTGCCGCCCGGGGGCCAAGGCCATCTCCTCTACGAGGAGTGGCGTTCCCTCCCCGCTGATTCACCGAAAGCAGCGGAAATAGAAACTCGCAGTCGTGCGTATTATGATGCATTCAGGAGATAGCTATGGGTGTACGAAGCGAAGCCTTCCAGCAAGGTGATGTTTATATAGACTTTCCTCAAGAGGACGTCATGTTCCATTTTGTCAAGAATAATGGCAAAATTTTCCGGAAGTTTTACAATGATCCACTTGAGGACGAGGTTCAGCACACGTCCACCCTGTTCGCCGAGGCACGAACATATGGCGTCACGACTACGGCGGAGCGATATGCAAGAGGTGGCCTGCGCCCCGAGAAGTGAACTACCGCGTGCCGTGCTCCTTGTTACGAATAAACAAATGCCCCTTCCTCTCCCACCCCCACCTCAATCGCCTCTAACTTCTGCCCCTCGGCAATGCGCTCCAGCATCAGCATCGATAGCTCCGGCAGCAGCGTGTTCGTAAGGATGTTGTCCACATTACGGGCGCCGCTTTCCACTTCGGTGCAGCGGCTGGCAATCTCCTCCACCATTTCATCGCTGTAGCTGAGCTGGATGCGATGAGACTCCCGCAATCGCTTCTGGATCTTGCCCAACTTCAGCCCGATGATCTTTCTGAGGGACTCGTCCTGGATCGGGAAATAGGGAATAATCACCAGCCGGCCCAGGAATGCTGGTTTGAACACTTTGTTCAGTTCCGGCTTGAGCGCCGTGACCAAACCCTCCCAGTCCGGCAGGTCGGCAGGATCGGCGCAGTATTTCATAATAGACGCCGTCCCGGTGTTGGAAGTGAGAATGATGATGGTGTTCTTAAAGTCGATCTGGCGCCCCTCCCCGTCTTCCATCTGCCCCTTGTCAAATACCTGGAAAAACAGCTCGAGCACGTCCGGATGGGCCTTCTCCACTTCGTCGAGCAGCACCACCGAGTACGGGCGCCGCCGCACCGCTTCGGTCAGCACTCCGCCTTCTCCGTAGCCCACGTATCCGGGAGGCGAGCCCTTGAGTGTCGACACCGTATGGGGCTCCTGGAATTCGGACATATTGATGGTAATGAGGTTGCGCTCGCCGCCATAGAACAGATCGGAAAGCGCCAGCGCCGTTTCCGTTTTGCCGACCCCGCTGGGTCCCACCAGCAGAAATACGCCGATCGGTTTGCTGGGGTCGTCCAGGCGCGCCTTGGCTGTGCGGATGCGGCGGCTGATGGCCTCCAAGGCGTGCGATTGCCCGATCACCCGGGCGCCCAGATGCGTCTCCAGCGCCATCACCGTGGCGATTTCATCCTTCAGCATCTTGCCCACCGGAATGCCGGTCCAGCCCGAGACCACTTCCCCGACAATCTGCGAATCGACCGAGACCCGGATCATCGGTGTCTCACCTTGTACGGCCTCCAGTTCCTTGTTGAGCTCCGCCAGTTGCGTGCGGAGAGCCTCCGGGTCGGCCGCCGCCTGGGTGGCCGTACCTTGCGCGCCAGCCTGGACAGGGGCTGTGGATACCTGCGCTTCTTCCAGGCTCGTGCGGACGTCACGGATGCGCGCGACCAGATCGCGTTCTTTGTCCCAACGGACATGCAGTTCTGCCAGGCGGGATTCGGTTTCGGCGCGCTGTTGTGCGATCTGCGTCAGCCGCTCACTGTGGTCCGCGCCGAGCTTGGCTTCCCGCTCAAGAACGCGCGTCTGCACGGCCAGGTCGTCCAGTACTCTGGTCGCGTATTCGATGCTCGGCGGCGTGGCGCTATGCCCCAGCGCCAGGCGGGCGCACGCGGTATCCATCACGCTCACTGCTTTATCGGGCAACTGCCGGTCCGGCAGGTACCGGTGGGATAGCCTGACGGCGCTTTCCAACCCTTCATCCAGGATGCGCACCTTGTGATGCGCCTCGAGCACTGGAATGGAGCCGCGCAGCATGATCATGCAATTTTCTTCGGTTGGCTCTTCGACCTTCACAACTTGGAACCTACGGCTCAGCGCGGGATCCTTCTCGAAGTATTTCTTGTACTCCGACCAGGTTGTCGCCGCAATGGTGCGCAACTCGCCGCGTGCCAGGGCCGGCTTCAGCAGATTGGCTGCATCGTTCTGCCCCGCCTGCCCGCCGGCTCCGATCATGGTATGCGCTTCATCGATAAACAGGATGATCGGAGTCGGGGATGCCTTCACTTCCTGGATGAGGCTCTTCAGACGGTTTTCAAACTCGCCCTTTACTCCCGCGCCTGCCTGCAGCAGGGCCAGATCCAGGGTGCGCACGGTTACGTTTTTGAGCGGAGGCGGCACGTCGCCTTGATTGATGCGCAGCGCAAAGCCTTCCACGATGGCGGTCTTGCCCACGCCGGCCTCTCCGACCAGAATGGGATTGTTCTGTCGCCGGCGCGTCAGTATATCGACGATCTGGCGGATCTCGAAGTCCCGTCCGAGCACCGGGTCGATCTTGCCGGCCTTCGCATTCTCGCTCAGATTCACCGTGTACTGATCGAGGTTCGGCGTTTTCCCGCCTGTTGGCCGCCCAGCGGATTCGACCCCGGCTTCGGGCGACGGCTCCGCAGGCGTGTCTTCGTGCGATCCGCGAACGATCTGGAACAAGTTCTTGCGCAGATCCTCCGCCGAGATCTTCGGGAATTCCTTGCTGATCTCCCGCATGATCCGCGACAGCTTGTCGTCGCTCGTGAGGGCCAGGACGGTGAAGCCTGTTCGAATTTGTGCGACCCCGAAATCAATCGATGCGATGGTCCAGGCGTTCGTCATAGTCTCGACGAAGTCCGGGCTCAGGGTCGGCGTGCGGCCGTTTCCCGTCTTGAAACGATCGAGAGCCCGGGTCAACTCCCCGGAGAAACGCGCTTTATCGATTCCGTAGTGTTTGGCAATCGCCGCGAAATCGCCGTCAGTGGATTCCAGCAGTTTGTACAAATAATGCTCGACCTCCACATTGTAGTGCGTACGGCTAAGGCATAACCCCGCGGCCGCTTCTGTGGCGCTTCGGGTAGCCTGGTTGAATTTTCCGATGAGGGACCGTAGATTCACATCCATGACTTGACCTCGTATTCTCTAGCTTCTACTTCACCAATCGGAGGCCGAACGTGCCGTCATGCCTTGTGAACGACGCCCATTCCGCCTTCGCCAAGCAGTTCTTTAAACGTCATAGCGATCGTCGATGCGCGAGGGAGCTATCAAAAAAGAGCAACCCTGCAAAACGATATCAGCACACCAGGCGAAGGGCCAGACTGCCGTCCGTTACTCGCCCAAAAGAGCAGGCGGCCCGCAGAGGTGTACCAAGCACACTGCCACGCCAAGATGCCAGTATACGCGAATCCGGACGGTCTCGGCTAAGCGGGTTGTAAAACGCAAGCGGACGGGTCAACAAACAACAGATGGGGTGGAGTCGCGGCGATCCCATCTGTTGCTACAGATCCGGACGCGGGCGGTCAGCGAAGACCGGGAGAACAAGTCTGGGAGTTGGTATGCTGCCTTTCGGCCTCAAGTCAAAATGGCGGAGGTTCAGAAAGCCGCTTGACTGCCGTAATCTTCCGCGCTCCTCTGTGGCCAGCCGCGCACAGTCGAACGGAAACTCGCGGTAGGTCGACCGCCGGTT